>Ga0193729_1001680_pt1 | contig 11205 bp, 7 predicted proteins | sample U1c2metaG_FD_143036 | JGI IMG/M metagenome (GOLD analysis project Ga0193729, IMG submission 143036) | Soil microbial communities from a riparian zone of the East river system, Colorado, United States - U1c2 | ecosystem: Environmental > Terrestrial > Soil > Riparian zone | place: USA: East River... | reverse complement strand
GAACATTCGAGCTCACTCGAGACGGCTGTCGCGCTCGCTTATCCGGTCGCCAACACCGTACTGCTGTTCGGCGTGATTGCGGTGCTGCTGCGACGACCGTCACGCAAGGTGCGCGCGGCCCTGGGAATTCTAAGTGTCGCAATCCTCGCCGACGCGATCGCCGACTTTGGCTATGCGTATCAGACGCTCTCAAACAATTATGTCGGTGGAGCATGGCCCGATTGCTTCTACATGCTGGCATTCGTGCTGATCGCCTTCAGTGCGCAGCAGCAGTTCTATAGCGCGCGTCAGCCAAAACGTGAAGCCGCGAATGAAGGTTTGGAGAAATCACCGTTCAGTTGGCTACCCTACGCTGCGGTCGGCGTCGCCTATGCGTTGCTGCTCTACGTCGCTTACAAATTTCAGCGCGACCATGGCATGCAGCCAATTGTTTGGCTCGCGCTCGGCGCTTTCTTGATTACCGCTTTGGTGGTGGCGCGGCAGATCGTGGCCCTGCGCGAGAATTCACGACTGCTCGAGGAGAAAGCGGCCCGCGAAAGCGAGGCGCGCTTTGTTTCATTGGTCAAGAATTCTTCCGACGTGATCACGATTATCGATGTTGACGGCAGAGTGCTCTACATGAGTCCCGGTAGTGAAAGCATTTTTGGTTATCAGCCTGCTGACTTTAGCGGCAGACAGCTGCGCGAATTTGTGCACCCGGAAGATCGGTTAAGCGTTTTGGCTTTATTGAAGGAACTTAATGCGCAACCCGGGCGAACGTGTTCGGTGGAAATGCGCGCGCGACATCGTGACGGGACCTGGCTGCATGTTGAAGCAAACATGACCAACCTGCTGAACGAACCAAGCGTCAATGGAATTGTCGTGAATTCGCGCAATATCACTGAGCGCAAGAAGGCGGAAGAGGCGCTGCACAACAGTGAAGAGCGATTACGACAGGCGCAAAAGATGGAAGCAGTAGGCCAACTCGCCGGCGGCGTCGCGCACGACTTCAACAATTTGCTGGCTGTGATTATCGGCTACGCAGACATGCTGTTGCGGCGAACCCCCGAAGCTGAAGAACGGACGGTGAGGCAGCTAAGTGAAATCAAGAAAGCCGGGGACCGGGCGAAATCTTTGACCAGTCAATTGCTCGCATTCAGCCGGAAGCAGGTGATGCAGCCAAAGGTGCTCGACCTCAACACGGTGATCGGCGATCTGGACAAAATGTTGCGGCGATTAATTGGCGAGCACATCGACATGCAAACGGTGCTCAGCGCAGACCTGGGGAACGTTAAGGCTGACCCGGGACAAATCGAACAGGTGCTTTTGAATCTCGCCGTCAACGCACGCGACGCGATGCCTGAGGGTGGCAGCCTTACGATTGAAACCAACAACGTTCACCTGGACGTCGGCTACACCCAGACCCATCGGCCGGTCGAGGCCGGTTCGTACATTATGATTGCCGTCAGCGACAGCGGCTGCGGCATGACTCAGGAATTGCAGTCGCGAATCTTCGAACCATTTTTCACTACAAAAGAAAAAGGAAAAGATTTATCTGCCCCGCGTGGATGAAGCAGTTAACATCGCTGAACCCCTGCTGGTAAGAAGTGACAATTTAATCGGAAGCGAAACCGTTCTGCTGGTCGAAGATGAGCAAGCGGTCAGAGACATGGCCCATGAAATCTTGAAGTCGAATGGCTACAACGTTCTTCGCGCGGGTGACGGCAACGAAGCAATGAAGGTGTCTGAGCAATTCCAGGGTCCGATCGATCTGATGGTAACCGATGTGGTGATGCCACATCTGGGCGGACGTGAACTGGCAGAGAAACTGTCCGTCACGCGACCCGGCATGCGCGTGCTTTATATGTCGGGCTACACGGACGATGCGATCGTTCATCATGGAGTGCTCGACGGCCGGGCGGCGTTTTTGGAAAAGCCATTTACGCCTGATGTTTTGGCCTTGAAGATTCGCGAAGTGCTGGCGGCCTGATAGGAGAAGCTGTTTGTGGCGTAGTCGCTTTTAGTTAACCAGCATTTTTACTTGAGACGATAATTTGGCATTCGGGATTGGTTGCCACATCGAGGACGGGTCAGCCAGGGAGATAGAAAAGTTTTCTCCTGCTTCAATGTGCATATGAACGACAGTGTAATCCTGATCGTCTTCTGGCACATACACGATCGCTTTCTCCCCCACGAGTTGAGTTGGAATGCCTTGGAAGTCTGAACTCAACGAAGTCTTACCCGCAACTGAGATCGTATGGGAGGCTAAATCAAAGTCAAAAGGATAGTTTAGATAATTAACCAGGGCCGCAAAATCGAATGGAGAAAGATCTTCCGAAAACGTCAGCCGAAAGTAATCGTCATAAACCCTCTGAACCTCGATGCTCGACGGCGAGTTTGAATCCTGCGCGCCAAAGTCATCAACAATCTTGTGAAGCTCTTCCTCGTTCCACCCGGTGACAACAATCATTTTGTCGTTGTTGGGATCCGGACTGAAAGGCGGAGGGTCAGCTTCCGGCAATTCGATCTTAGCGGGCTTGGCCAGAAGGATATTCGAAAGGCCTATCAAAAGAATAATAAAAATTACGCCCAATGGTTGGAGAGAACTCGGAGTCAAAGAGAAGATCACAATCCCTACAAACAGCGCCGCCAGAATTGCTGGAAAGATCAGGAATTGCCTGACACCATCGTTGCGAACTAGTTTTCCGCAAGCCTTACATTGATCCGGGGTGAAGTAGTCGAGAGCAATGAGTTCGCGCCAGCCAAAGGTATCTTCCTTGCAGTGAGGGCATTTCTTCATCATTCGAACTGCTTCTTGAATTCCGCAAACTGAGTCGAGAGATTTTCGACTTGCTCGGTGAGCGTCTGCACCTGCTCTTGAAGTTTCGCGACTCGATCCCCATCGCTGGTGCGACGCGTTACTCTCTCAGTGCTGGGCGCTTCGCCGGCTTCGATGTTTGGCTCGCCTGCCAGAAGCTGCGCAAAGCGCGCTTCTTTCTGGCCTGCCTGGCGCGGCAGCTTCATCACAAAAGCCTCAGGGTCCCTGGCCATCAGCCCGCGCAGCGTTTCTTCGACTTCTTCCAATCCGCTGAATTCGTAAAGCCGGTAACCGCGCGTGCGAATCTCGCCAACCGTCTGCGGGCCGCTCAACATCAGCACGCACATCGCCGCCAGCTCGGCCGGGTTTAGCTGTAGATTTTCCGGCGCGACGTGTTTGTATTTCGGGACGCGGCTGGTGCTGCCGTGAAAGACATAAGCGAGGTTCTTCTCTCGCAAAGAGTCCAGCGCCTCGTCGACTTCGCTTTCAGACATTGCGGTCACTGGATTGCGATTGTTCTTTTGATTGCACGCCGCCGTCAGCGAGTTGAGGGTGAGCGGATAATACTCCGGCGTCGTGATCTGTTTTTCGATCAACGAGCCAAGGACGCGAACTTCAGTTTCGGTTAGCAGCGACACGCGCCAATTATACGTGCTTGATCGATTGACTTGCTATTTCACAATGTCGAAATAAATCCATTGGCTGGGCTCCGGAACTCCAAGGCAGACCCTGCGAAGTATGAGCCTGATCCGGAAGACTAAGTTGTAAGTCCGCGAAGCGGACGTCAGCGTAAAGCCTTCTATGAAGCCGGGTCGTGTCAAGAGATGAGTTCGGGTTGATTGGTTCACCCTTCTATTCGAGTTTCCACGGACTGCTTGCGCTAGTCTTTAGTCGTGGTCTCATTCAACGGTGCGACGAGGCTTATTCTGGGGCACTAGCTCTTTAGGCTTAGGCTTTACTCAAGCTGCTCGTCATTTCAATCGTTTCCGAACTTCCCTTTACCCACTCGAGCGCGACCAGGATCCAAAGCAAGTTGGCTTAACGCTCCCCTTGGTCCTCACTTCCGCGATTACTTTGGCGTTCCGCCATCAGGTCACTTTGGCAGCCGGCCACTGCCAACTCGTCCCGTCGCGCAGCATGGCCCAACAACGGACCAATAGTCTTCTGCCCACGGCCACAATCGCGATCTTCTTGCGCGACTTCTTCCCGCCACTGATGCGTTGATAGGTCTCGCGCACCCAAGGGTTATGACGCAAGCCGGCCCAGGCTACCTCCACCAACAATGACCGCACCAAACGACTGCCGTGCCGAGTAATCTTCCCGCGCCGTTGAGTTTCTCCAGAATCAAGCTCCTTGGGTACCATCCCAATGTAGGCACTTACTTCACTGGATTTACGAAAGCGTTCAGGTCGATCCAGCAAGGCCACAATCGCCTCTGCTAATCGGGGCCCTACTCCGGGTATCGTGCGCAATAACCGCACCCGTGGATCAGCCGCACCGATCGCATCTAACTTCTCTTCGGCGACTTCAATCTCCTCTTGCACTGCCCGCAGCTGTCGCAACTCGATCGCCAACTCTCCGCGCCACAACTCATTCATTCCCACCTGGCTCAGCGGTTGGGCCATCGCTTCGAGCTCCGCCACCCCCAGTTGCGTCCAGCATTTTCCCCCGCGCGGTAGTATTTGTCCTTCCCGCAACAACAAATCCCGGACGTGATTCTTCACTCTCGTCCGCCGCTGCACCAGTTGTTGCCGAAACGCGATCAGCGCCCGCCATTGACGCACATCAACGCTCGGAATGTGCACTTCTCGGATCTGATTCACCGCCGAAAGCTGCGCCGCTTTCAGTGCATCGCAACGGTCGTTCTTCTTCTTTACCTTCCGCCACCGCCAGGCATCGTCACTCGTGTTGGCCACCTGCACTTCGATCCCCATCTCCCGTAACAAGTCACATACCCAACCGGCGATACTGCAAACTTCGATCACTACCCGGTCTGGCTTGACCTCTTTCACTAGTTGCGCCAACCCCGCCCGTGTACTGAACGCCGTCTTGAACCGGTGTTTGCCACTCTCTCGTTCGTAGTCACACCCCACCGTCTTGTTTTTTCCTAAATCCAATGACAATATTTGCATTACCGGGTACTCCCTTCTAAGTCAGATTTTGAGTCAACCTGCAAAGGCCAAACTCGTATACATCGTTGGACATTGTCCAACTTTCAAATCGACTTTGGGAGACCCGGCTTCATAGTTTCTGGGGCGTCAGCCCCAGGGTTAAGAAAAAGAATGATAAGCGAGCCCGCGAAGCGGGCGATAGCCTTCACGCTTAAGTTTGGTCCACGTGATTCCGCTGTCACCCGCTCCGCGGGCTCGGTCTCTTTTGCTGACGCGATCGTTGCTGATTCCTCACTCGGCTGGATTTAGATCACCGTTACGCGGCGAAGACTAAATCGAGACCGCCGTTCCATGGTTTAGTTTTTCCGCCTTTCGATAGCAATACTCCGCTGCCGCCAGATCTTCCATTGCTAATCCAAGCGATTTGAAAATGGAAATTTCATCGGCGGATGTGCGGCCGGGGTGCTTTCCAATCAAGACCTCGCCGAGTTCGGCGCGAATCGTGTCTGGTCCGATCGCGCCTTCGGCGGCGGCGATCAAATAATCTCCCGCCTCGTTGAACGCAGACTCGCGTCGATCGACGAACAGAGAAGCGGAAACCATCGTCGCCGTGTCGAGTTCGCGAGCCTTTGGCGAGAAGGTGCCAATCGCATTGATGTGCGCGCCGGCGGCAATCCATTCGCGACGGATGACAGGCTCGCGCGATGTCGTGGCGGTGACGATGATGTCTGCATCTCGGACCGCGGCTTCGACGGTGTCGACCGCTTCGGTGCGGCACTTCACTTCCGACTGTTGGCGTACACAGGCAATCGCGCTCAGGTGTGCCCGTGCCTGGACTCCGGCGCCGATGATCGCGAGTGTCGCGGCGGTCTCGTTCGCCAGCACCCTGGTCGCTAGCGCGCTCACTGCCGCAGTTCGGATCGCGGTAATCGCTGACGCATTAACGATGGCGATTAACTCTCCTGTTGTTCCATCAAACAAAATTACCGCACCTTGATGCGCATCTTTCCCGATCGCGGCATTACCGGGAAATACGCAAATGGCTTTTAGCCCGAACAGAGGGGCGTCGCCGCCGCGATACGACGGCATCATGGCCATGACGCCTTTGACCGTTCCCGGTCTAAAGATCGTCCTCAATGGTTGGTCGACCTCTCCGCGCGCAAGCGCTATAAATGCCTTCTCCATAACGTCGATGCATTCATTCATCGGAAGAAGTTCGTCGACTTCAGTATGGTTAAGAATGAGTACGCTCATAGCGCGTGGCAGACAGGCTATCACGTTTTATCATGCAGGTTGAGTCTCCTGGACGTCTCGGCGCGGGTAGAATTTGATGCGAATATGTGGCCTCGTAAAGAAAATTATCATTGACGTCCGGGTTCTCGCGTAGTAAGTTTCGCGCCACGTTTAGCGAGCGTTTTCATCCATCGCACCTTGCGCGGCGTGGGCAATCCTCGTAGCCACGACCGTTTGCCTTTTGCAATTGTCCGGAGTGACTTGATTCCGCTGCTCGTGCGCGGCGAACTCCGTAACCCAAGAGAAAGAGAGAAGAGAAATGCCAACCAAACAATCCGCGCCAAAAATTTGGCCGATGAAGGTTCAAGTCCGGGCTCATTCAAGGTCGGGACATTATTACAAAAAGAATGGTGGGCTTCCTGGCCATAAAATTCCCAGCCCCAAGGCCATAGCTCCAGGCGTGAATCCCGCGCCGCTTCATGACCTGATCTTCCATGGTGGAAAGACGGTCCCCCAAATGCAGTACAAGAATTATTTCATCGGCGGCACAGCTTCTTGGACGGCATCAGACATCGCGTCGATTGATGCCGCTCTCGCTGCCGCCATGCAGGATCGGCAGTTGAACAACATGGTGTCTCAGTATTTCCCCGGCTCCAAGATAAGTTGCGACGTGATCGAATCGCAGGTTCTCGAACTTCCCAAACCAAAAACATTCGGAGAACCGGACGTTCAAGGCCTGGTCAAAAAACTATTTACCGACGGAAGCCTGCCCGGCTCTGATCTGAGCACGACCATTTTCAATTTCATGCTTCCGAGCGGCAGCGTACTCAAACTTGGCAAAGACAGCTCGCTGCATGGCTTGGGTGGCTATCATGGCTCAGTGCATGTGAAGAAGCCGGGTCAGGACTCCACCACGCTTTATTATTCCGTGGGAGTTTTTTCCGAGATCCTTTCCAACGGCAATGAAAATGGAATCGTGGCCTTCGATAAATCGTGGAAGAACGTGGTCGGCACCTTCTATCACGAACTCAATGAATTTCGCACAGATGCCGATGTGGACGACGCGAGCAATGCCAATAACAATGACTTTCTCGGCTGGGTGTCGCGCCAGGGCGAGGAAATTGGAGACCAGCCCATCTTTGCCGCGGGCAATGACCTGTCTAAAGTTTTCAAGCAGGTAAAAGCGGCCGGAACCAAAAAGATTTCGCTGCCGGTCCAGTTCTTGTACTCGAACTTTGTGCACGGCGCCGAAGGTCCGCTGTCCAAGCCACATCAATAGGAGGCGTACACTCCGGCCCGGTTTTGTTTTCAACTTGTCCCTGCTTTCGCGGGGATGGTTGGTCGTCTGGACAACTCCCACTGCGCTATTAGACATCGCCAACCGCTGGCTATAAGATGCGGAGCCGGTAGGCACAATCCCGTTTCGAAGGGCAAATCATGTCACAACTGGTTCCGGTAAATCTTTCTGCGCGCCGTGTCGCGTCAATTATTGTCACGTCAATTGTTCTCGGCTTCTTTTTGCTGACGCTTGTCCCCCAAACAAGCGCTCAACAATTCAATCCCGACTTATTCAAGTCACTGCACTGGCGAAGTATCGGTCCGTTCCGCGGAGGACGCACACGCGCGGTCGCCGGCGTGCCTTCGCAGCCGAACGTCTTTTACATCGCGCAGGTCAACGGCGGTGTTTGGAAGACGGATGACTTTGGCGGAACGTGGACGCCCATCTTTGACGATCAGCCGACGGGCTCAGTCGGTTGCATCGCGGTCGCGCCGTCTAATCCAAACATAATTTACGTCGGCAGCGGCGAAGGTCTGCAACGCCCCGATCTTTCTGTCGGCGACGGCATCTACAAATCGACTGACGCGGGAAAGACATGGACGCATCTTGGCCTGCGCGACGGCCAACAGATTCCCCAAATCGCGGTCGATCCGCGCGACGCGAATCGAATCATTGTGGCAGTGGCGGGACATCCATACGCGGCTAACCCTGAGCGCGGTATCTTTCGATCGACCGATGGCGGCAAGACTTTCGAGAAGGTGCTTTACAAAGACGAGAACGTAGGTGGCGCTGATGTGATCTTCGATCCAACAAATCCGGATGTTGCTTACGCGGCGCTTTGGGAAGCACGGCAGGGCCCCTGGGAAAACGCCGCCTGGAACGGGACCGGTGGCGGCGTTTACAAATCGACGGACAACGGAAAGACCTGGCGGCAGTTGAGCGGCGGCTTACCCGAAAACATTATTCAGGCGAACATCGCGATCGCACCCAGCACGCCCAATAGATTGTTTGCTTCGGTCGCTCTTAGTCCCGGCCTGGTTATCTATCGCTCAGATGATGCGGGTGAAACATGGACCCGGATCACAACCGATCCTCGGCCTGCGGGCCGCATCGGCGGGGGCGACCTGGCGGTTATCCGCGTCGATCCGAAAAACCCCGATGTCGTCTATTCGGCGAGTGTTGTTTCATGGAAATCGATCGATGGCGGCAAGACCTGGACCGCATTTCGCGGCGCGCCCGGCGGTGACGATTATCAGAACGTCTGGGTCAATCCAAACAACGGCGATGTGATCATTCTCGGCAGCGACCAGGGCGCGATCGTCACCGTCAATGGCGGCAAGACCTGGAGCAGTTGGTACAACCAACCGACCGCGCAGATGTATCACGTGAACGCCGACAACGCGTTTCCCTATCGTCTGTGCAGCGGCCAGCAAGAGAGCGGTTCTGCCTGCGTGTCGAGTCGCGGCAACGACGGCGAGATCACTTTCCGCGAATGGCATCCAGTCTCAGCAGAAGAATACGGCTACGTCGTTCCTGATCCGCTCGATCCGGATATCGTCTATGGCGGTAAACTCACGCGTTACGATCGACGCACCGCGCAGGCGCAGAACATCATGCCCAAGCCTTTTCGTGGGGCTGATTTTCGCGTGGTGCGAACGCAGCCAATCGTCTTCTCCCCGCTCGATCCCCACACGATGTATTTCGCGGCGAACACTCTTTGGAAAACAAAAGACGGCGGGCGCAGTTGGGAGCAAGTCAGCCCCGATCTGACGCGCAAGACTTTTGAAGTGCCCGACACGATCGGGAAGTACCGCTCGCAGCCGACGGCGCAATCTACGCAACGCGGCGTAATTTATACAGTCGCCCCCTCGCCTTTGGATATTAATTTGATGTGGGCCGGCACCGATGACGGCTTGATTCAACGCACGATCGATGGTGGCAAGAACTGGTCGGACGTGACGCCGAAACAGCTCAAACCGTGGCAGAAAGTTGCCATCGTTGATGCGAGCCACTTTGATAAGAACACGGCCTATGCAGCGATCAATACGTTGCGCCTCGACGATCTGCGTCCGCACATCTATCGGACCCGCGACGGTGGAGCGAACTGGACGGAGATCACGAAGGGCATCCCCGATAACGAGAACACCGACGTTGTTCGCGAAGACCCGGAACGGAAGGGTTTGCTGTTCGCCGGAACTGAGCGTGCCGTTTATGTCTCGTTTGATGATGGCGATCAGTGGCAATCTCTGCGGCTCAACATGGGCGCGACTTCCATTCGTGACTTGATTATCAAGGGCGACGACCTCTGCGTGGGAACGCATGGCCGGGGCTTTTGGATACTCGACAACATCACGCCACTGCGGCAGCTTCACGACTCGGTCACCCGGTCGGCCGCGTTTCTCTTTAAGCCACAGACTGCCGTGCGCGTGAGATGGAACACTAACAGCGACACGCCTTTGCCGCCTGATGTTCCGGCCGGCGAAAATCCGCCCGATGGCGCCATCGTCGATTACTACATCGGCCGCGGGGCTGGGCCAGTGACGCTTGAGATCAAAGACGCGAGTGGCGCGATCGTGCGGCGCTATACAAGTGGTGACAAGTTGCCGGCCGAGGATCCTCTACTCAACATTCCTCAGTATTGGGTGCGGCCGCCGCAGAAGCTGGCGAACGGGCCGGGTTTGCATCGATTCCTCTGGGACCTTCATTACAATCCCGTCCCCGGCGTCACGCCTCAATATCCGATCGCAGCCGTCTATCACAACACCGCGCCGGCGCCGACGTCACCATGGGCCATGCCGGCAATGTATACCGTTGTTCTGACGGTCGGCGGCAAGAAGTACGAACAGCCGCTCGAGGTAGTGATGGATCCGCGCGTGACAACATCAACTGCCGATCTTGCGCAGCAGTTTCAATTGTCGAAACAAATGTACGACGAGTGGCTGGCGCTCAATACGATCTCTGATGACGCGCGTCGTATTCGCGGCAAACTGACGGACCTGCGCGCGAAGACTACTGACGCCACGCTCAAGAGTCACGTCGATGCGCTTGCGGAGAAGATTCAAAGCGTCGCCGGCGGCGGAGGCGGCGGTTTTGGTGGAGGTGGCGGCGGCAGAGGAGGCGGGGGCGGCGCCGCGCGCGTCACTGCAGCTTCGGTCCTGGGGAACGCACGCACGCTGTTCAATTTAATCGAAGAAGCCGATGTGGCTCCAACGTCACAAATTTCCAGCGCGGCGCCCGATGTCTTGAAGGATTCTCGCGCTGTTCAGGAAAGCTGGCGGGCGATCCAATCGACGGACATTCCGGCGCTCAATAAAGAGTTAAGCGTGGCCGGGTTGCCGGTGATTAAGTAGAAGGGGTGAAATTTGGCGCGGGTCGCCCTATCGCACCGGCATTACCCTGATCGATTCAAAGAACGCGAATGACTATTGCCGGTATGCACAAGCGAGACTCACTGAATGTTCTTAAATCCGATAAGGCTCGGTTGAATAGCATTACTAAAATATCTAGCTGCCACTAGTTGGTCTTTAGACGCAACCATATGATCGCGCGTGCTAGTATCTGCGACGCCTCTCAACATGAACATGACATCCGTGGTTTCCGACCGTCGAGCCGCGCTGGTGATCGCGCATCCCGGTCATGAACTGTGTGTCTACGGTTGGCTGGAAACCGCACGACCCCGGGTTTTTGTTCTCACCGATGGCTCGGGGCGTTCGGGCCAATCGAGACTGAACTCAACGGAGGAGATTCTCTCCGTCGTAGGTGCGTGCCGCGGTTCGATTTTTGGA
>Ga0193729_1001679_pt1 | contig 11206 bp, 14 predicted proteins | sample U1c2metaG_FD_143036 | JGI IMG/M metagenome (GOLD analysis project Ga0193729, IMG submission 143036) | Soil microbial communities from a riparian zone of the East river system, Colorado, United States - U1c2 | ecosystem: Environmental > Terrestrial > Soil > Riparian zone | place: USA: East River... | reverse complement strand
CTTTCCTAGCCAGCTCGCATCACGAACGGTTAGACGGTTCAGGATATTTCCGTAATCTGAGCGCCGCCCAGATTTCACCGGGTGCCCGAGCTATTGCGGTCGCGGATGTTTACGATGCGCTGTCTTCGAAACGGCCTTACCGCAGCGCTTTGGCGAAAGGCGAAGTGTTTAAGATGATGGCTGCCGAAGTGCCGCACGCACTGGACGGGGATTGCTTTGCAGCGTTGAAATCTTTGGATCTGACGACCAGTAATTAATTTAGAAAAGCTCGACAACAAGCTTGAAGTGCGTGAAGCCGGCGGAGCTGCCGCCGCCACAAGCGCCCACGGCCGCGGAATGATACCGACCAGAGCGAAGCTTCTGTTCCAAATCAAAAGGCAACTTTGTCAAATCAGCGGTCTCAAAGCGGGTGACGGAGAGTGGACGATTGCCTGAGAAGCCCCGGTCCATTTCGCAGGTCTTGCGGGCGTCATTGGTGGCCCGTGTTGCCGGCATGCCGTGAACATTCAAATTGGCGATGACTTGCTGTTCCTGTTGTTTGAAATTTAGATTGGCTACGCCTTGAGAAAAATCCTGCACTGCGAACAGTCCATCGCTGCCTTTCACTACACCGATGCCCACCTCGTTGAGTTCCGGATCAAGAATATTTTCGCGATGATGCGGTGATTGCATCCAGGCCGAATGAATGGTTGTCGAGTTCGGAGCCACAGCAATATTTTCAGCGATGGTGGTGAAGCGTGCACCGGCCTTGGTGGCTCGGTCCTGAACCTGCGGTTCACCCGGAAGTTGATGCGACAAGACATTGCGCTTCGCCATGCGAGAGGCGTGTTCGCGGGCTGCGGAGGCGAGCGCGGCGTCCCAATGGAGAGCTGGCAAGCCTTTAGCGGCACGTTCGCGGTTAAGGTCGTCAAAGAGGGCGCGCTCAGCGGTAGATACTTCAGTTTGCGCGTATACGGAGCAAGAAGTAATGAGTACGACAATCGCGGCCAGCACGATGATTCGAAGCAGCACGCGGAAAGTTGTGCGCGTGAGCACAGGTACAGAAAACGGGACAGTGAGGGGCACGGGCGCCTCCTGATCCATTGAACCTGTGGGAGCACGGGGTACGAGAAAACGTGAGGGTCAGGTGCGAACGAGTCGTAAGCTGAACGGGTGAGCAGTGCTACGAGAGAGCGGGGTACAGGTGAGCTAAGAAGTATGGATTTGCTGAGGTTAGCGGTAATTCATGCCGACCCGGGCGGAGTGAGCCACTATCCGCGAACGTGCACGGCGCTGAAGCTTAGAATCACGTGGCCACCCGCGGTTGGACGTCCAAAGCTAAGCATGGGACTAAAGCGCGAGAACATCAGCAACTGGTCGAGCTGGTGGCGCATATCCGTACTGTGCGGTCCCGACAAAATCTGGTAGCCAGTCATCGTACCTCGCGCGTCGACAGTAACGTCAAGCAATAAGCCATGCGGCAAGGCCAATTCCAGATCATGTTCGGGCGCCCACGAAGGCGGATATTCCGAGAGAGAAAGCAATTCCGCTGGGCGCATCAAGTTAATGGGCACGTCGTTTTCTACAGCACGCACGGTGATGCCGGGGGCCAGGATCTGAAAAACCAAGACAAAAACCAGGATGGCAGATACGAATCCACCGGTGGCCGGCAACGTGAGCGGACGAAAAACATTGTCGAGCAGTATCTCGGCGCGGTTACCAATTTGACGCGCGCGGGCACGCCAGCCTCGATTGGCCTGGGCTTGCGCAGCAGCCACTTTAATACGCACGGAGAGGTCGGGCGGAGGCGTGTGCTTGGTCACACTCGATAGCATTACGCCTAACTTGCGGAAACGCTGAAGATCTTCGCGGCAATCGGCACAGAATTCCAGGTGCTCACGGACGCTCGCGCGCTCCTGCATACGGTTAGAGCCAGTGAGTCCGTCGTCAAGGTAGCCAGCCAAGCGGGTGCGTACCGAATTACAGTTCATCGGTCACCTCGCCAGTCAGGTTGTTGGCTAAAGACGCGCCGTTGGCAGGAGCAACGCTGGCGACAGGCCACGCGGCTGCGTAAGCGTCTTTAAAGGGAGAGTGCTGCGCCTTTTTTGCAACGTGGGATTTTGCTGGCACTGAGTGAGTGGTTCCATGTTCAGTTCCCGGGTGGGATTCTGGCTCCGACAAAAGGGGCTCAAGAATTTCTTTCAGGGCGCGCCGTCCGCGCAAAATGCGCGACTTTACTGTTCCGATGCTGCACTCCAGAATCTCAGCGACTTCCTCGTAACTAAAGCCTTCAAGGTCACGCAGTATGACTGCGACGCGAAAAACGTGAGGAACACTGAGTAGGGCACGTTGTACGACAAGTTGCATTTCCCGGGCGGCCAATTGTTCGAACGGCGTGGCGCAGAGATCTTCGATTTCAAGATGCTCGCGGCCTTCTTCGAGTTCGGCATCGATGGACACAGTTTTTTGAAGATGGCGTTTAAACCAGCGCTTATGGTTGAGCGCTTCGCGGATGGCGATGCGGTAGAGCCAGGTCTTCAAAGAACTGCCGTGACGGAAACCACGTATACCGCGAAATGCCTTTAGAAAAACTTCCTGGGTACCATCGGCGGCATCGGAGGCGTCTCCCAGCATCCCGAGAATCAGGTTGTAGACAGGGGCGTGGTAATGAGTGACGAGCCAATCGAACGCAGTTTCAGAGCCGGCCTGTAGCTCGGTGAGGAGTTCGGATTCGTCGCGCCCCCAAGGAAGCGCACTGGCCCAATCAGACACTCCAGCCTTTCCCAGCCCTAGTCCAAAATGAAACACCCGGGCCGATCGAGCGTCGCCGCGGCACGTCGCCGGTGGGTCGACTTAATGCGCGGTCACCGGTAAATGGCGCTACGTTATTTAGACACCGCAAGGCGCTGACTTGTTTCCCGCACAGGTCAACGGCGAGACAGATTCTGGCATCTTGTTTCGCTAGGCGCAATATGCGGTCCGGCCTAATACTGAAAGATGAGATGCTGCAGATGGCGCAGATGGATGGTTGTTGTATTGGCAACGCGGTGGGGGGACGACGGGCATTGTACTTTTTCTGTGCCATCATGGTCATACACTACCGCCATATATAGCGGGTATCCCGGGGCGTTACAACGTTAAGACAAATCGCGAATGGCATGTTCACCCTGACTAGGCATGCGGCACCTGAAGTAGGCCGGTAGATAAAGCATTACTTCTGTTCTTGGGGGATAAGGATGAGCGAAGAACAACGCCGGCGAAATCCACGATACACGTTTATCGCTAACGCCGAACTGTTTGAATCGGCTACCAAAATGCGCATCGCCTCACGTGTCAGCGAATTAAGTGTGCAGGGCTGTTATCTTGATATGTTGAACCCATTCCCGGAGGACACCGTCGCGCTGGTAAAGATTACGGCGGGCGATAAGGTCTTCGAGAGCAAGGTGCGGGTCGTTTATGCACATTCAAATCTGGGCGTGGGATTGGTATTTCTGGACCCGGACCCGAAAAATGTGGAAGTACTCAAGTCCTGGATCGACGAAGCGAAAAAAGATCCCGAGCGGGTGCTGCCCTAGCCTGTAACAAATCCTAGATTACTCTTGATGTGAGCGTTAGAGTCCTGGCCACAAATTACTATTGCGCTTGCAGAGCCGAAATTCGAAGTTAAGCCTCTAGAAAGTCGTTATTGCCGGATTTTATTTTGGACTTCTTTTTTTGGTTGACGGGGGTGTGATTGTTGCGGTTGTGACCGTTCTCGTGGTTATTCAGATGATCGCGAATGACGCGCACTTCTTCCGCAAGAGCCTTCTCCACCACCGCGGACTTTCGCTCGCCCCTGGCGACGCGACTTACATACGAAGGATCCACTCCGAGGCGCTTAGCCACGCGGTTATAGATGCCCCGAAAAAGTGAGACGGAGGGGATAGAATTCATGTTACTATCCACTTTGTCACCATTCATGACGAGCCTTTTCTGGCAGAGAGCAAACGCACTGCGTGGTAAGACTAACACAAATGTTAGCCGACGGCACATAAACGTAGCCTGATGAGAACCCGAAAACCTTCAAATCCGGATTGGGCGCGCAAGATTTTGAGTTTGCGTCGACGCATGGGACTGACGCAGTCGGCATTCGCTTCGCGGCTCCATTACTCTGCCATGGCTTTGTCCAGATGGGAGCGCGGGACGCATGAACCGCCGGCCCAGGCATACATCCAGATCGGAAATCTGATTGGTGAGCCTGAATCGTCATGGTTCTGGGAGCGAGCTGGCTTCAAAACCTCGGATCTTTCCAAGATGCTGCCGGAAGGTCATGGGATGATGAGGAAAGCAGCTTTTCCGGATTTTGAAATCGTAGTGGCCGGAAGCCATAAAAAGAAAAACCCTGTGGTACCGAAAGCGAGACTGGTGGCAATTCCTGTGTTGGCCGCGCATGCGGCTACGCATGGAGGCAAAGGCGACCCCTTCCTGGATCTGGATGAAATCCCCGCTCACGAAATGATAGCTGCCCCGGCGGTATGGTGCCCGCATCCCGCAGAGACTACTTGCCTGCGAGTTCGCGGAGCGTCCATGAGTCCTCTGATAAACGACAATGACATTGTTGCGGTGGACCGTTCGGCGACCAACCCGGGCGAATTGAGCGGGAAGATCGTGGTGACCTGGCAACGCGAAAGCGGACTGACCCTTTCACGGTTCCTGCTGGTAAACGGTGTACAACTTCTGGAATCCGAGAACCGCGACTACGAGGCCGTGAAACTTGGAAAGAATCGCAGTTGGCGGATTATGGGCAAGGTTTTATGGTGGATTCGGCAAGCGCCGTGACTCCCGACTAATTTGAAGTAAATTCTGAGCACATTTACAGGATTTCCCCGATAGAGCTGTTACCTGTTTTTTGCGACTATGCGCGTGCGGTTATTGACATCCGCCAAGTCGAGGGAGAAGGGGACAGACGAAACGCTTCGAGAGATCGAGGCAACCGGGCTGGGACGTCTCTCCTCTTTTCCTTCGGTCAACTTCCTTCCGATTTCTTTCTCTGCCATTTCTAATTAGATCGCGCTGCCTTGTGTTCGCGTTCGGCGTTATATAAAGTTACCGCGGTGAAAAAGACGCGGCGCACTGCGTTTTCATCTGAGGAGGGCATGTGTCACCTGAAACTTCCAGGCCTGCCGTTGCATCAAGGAGCGGACGGACATTGGGTCTCTTCTGGTTGATTTACGGCATTGTCCGAATTATCGCGGCGATGTGGATGCTCGCTTTTACTCCGACCGCGACGGTGATGTTTGGGGCCCTGCTCAACCGAGTTCCTAATCCGTATCCGCTCATGGGCGCGTTTCACTTGATTTACGCTGGATGGATTGTGCTGTCGGCTGCGAGCGGGATTTTGGGGGTGTTGGCGGGGATTAGTTTGCTTGCAGGAGCCGGAGCGAGCCGAATTTTAGCAGTTGCGGCGGCGTTGCTCGCAGTGCCGTTTATTCCGGTGGGCACCATGCTGGGTACTTATACGCTGGCTCTCTTTGTGCCGCGCGACTGAATTTACATCGGGATGGGCTGACGGCTTTTGGGCTTTACGTACCAGCAGGGAGAGTAACCTGCTTGCGGAAACAATGAGTGCGCGCAAATCCAAGTCTGCTCGGGATTTTGCTGGTCAAGTTCGTAGTCGACTTTCCCACCTTTTACGCCGATGGCATAGAGCCTTGGCGCGGTGAAGGATTCCACTGGATTTGAGGACTGCGGGTGAATCATTCGAATCCGGAAGTAGACGAAGTCGCAGACATAGGCAATGACCAGTCCACACGCGACGAATGTCAGAAGCCGTTTAGCGAACAGTCGCAAGAGGGTTTTTCTCGGCATAACGTGTGGGCGTGAAGAGTCTATCGCAATATTTATTCAGACGAGACTTTCAGGGCCGACGGACAGAGGGCTTCGAACTGTTCCTTTTCGCCATAGTGCAGCGTGATCTGGGTATTCTTAGGCGTCGCCGAAGGTTTTAGCCGACTGTGCGTGTCCGTGGCTGCCTTGAAAAAGTATGCAAGTGTCCCGCGATCCTCCAACACTAGTTCCGTTCCCTGCCACGAGCCGTAAAGCAAAAAGAATAGTTTGGACGTCGAGTTTCTTTCAGTACGAAAATACAGGGTGACGGCTTTTCCGTTCTCGAGCCACCAGGCATCAAGAGAGCCGGATATCTCCAGATCAAGCGCAGATTTTTCAGCAGTACAAAAGCTTGCGGTGCCGATCAGATTAGTTTTTCCCTCAGCAGGTCCGGAACCCTCATGCTTCCGTTCGAATCGCAGCTTCACGTACAACGGGTATGCGGAGCCGTTCGCGGCGTGAAGAATGCCACTTCCCCGCCATACGGGCGCGGGGGGCCAAGTGTTGCTTGTGGCGCGAGCAAGGCGGTGGCGAAGAATCAGCGGAGCCGTGAGCAGAAGGAAGACCGTAACTAATATTGCGATCCAAGCGGCCACTTGAGCCGGTCGCATGTACTCGACGCGCTTTTCTGTTGCTCGTCCATGCACTTTCTAACTTTCGCGCTAAGCGAGGCATAAGTGCAATGGTGCCGAGAGGTACTTTGAGTCCCAGTAAAGTTCCAGACAATCGGGAGCGGTCTCAAAACTTACGGCTGTAATCACGAATCACGGAATAGCACTCGCAGGCGAAGGCTTCCAATTGCTGGCGATTGGTAATTTTCACACTACCGCGGCCGTATTCGATCAGGCCGGCTTTCTGCAGCAAGCCGGCAGCCAGCGTGACACTGGGTCGATCGGTGCCAAGCATGGTGGCGAGGAAATCGTGAGTGATGCCCAACATGGAACTTGCGGCGCTATCTTCAGCCATCAGCAGCCAACGAGCCAGGCGCTGTTCGATTTCGTGTAAGCGATTGCAGGCAGCGGTTTGTGACACTTGCATCCCGAGCAACACAATGTAGCGATTCAACGTTTTGCGCAAATTGGGCGTGACTGACGATAGCTTTTGAAAGATTTCGCTTTTAATCCTGAAGCCTTCGCCAGAAATCTGGACTATTTCTCGGAGCGCGCTACTGCTGACGCCGGCGGCTAGAGCCGTCCCGGAGGCTCCTTCCTTGCCAACGATGCCAGCTTCCACGGTTTTACCGCTTTTAAGCACCACCACTAAGGAGATGAGCCCGCGGTTTGGGAAATACATGAATTTCAATTTTCGATATGGCTCGTGAAGAATGCGATGCTGCTCCAAATCAACGAATTGAAGATGCGGCCGGACAAGATTGAATTCACGGGGCGTCATGGCCATCAGAATTTCATTGTGTACGGGCTTGCCCGCCACGTTACTGCGCGGAGCGGATTGCGAGGCGCGCTTCTTCTTCACGAAATTCGTTCTCCCTATTCGAAATTAAAATGGCCGCGTCCCGATGCGTCTCGTCGACGCAAGAGGTGACAAAAAGCGGTTGTTCTCTTCTATAAGGTCTTCAGCATATTCACAAGGATAAACACTGTTGGTAGGCTATCCAACAAATTGAGCTTACATTTGATGCCCTTTTCTCAATTTTGGAGAATTCGTGAGACTCAATGGCTATGTTGAGTGCGCAGACGACAACTGATTGGCGGCCTGTCATGGACGAAGCCAGCGCGCGAATGCTAACATCGCTAAATCGACCCGGTGGGGCCGTGGCGCAGTTGGGAGCGCGCCTCGATGGCATCGAGGAGGTCGTGGGTTCGAATCCCATCGGCTCCACCAAAGTATTAGAAAACGATCACTGGGCGATTGGTAGAACCCGGATACATGGGTGACAGAATGTATCGGCTGCATAGGTAACAACCTCGGGTCAATCGGGTTGTCAATCGGTTCCTGACCCGAGTATCAAGATCGAAGCACCTACACCATATAGCATAAAACCAGACTGCCTGGAGTCTGCGCTGATTTACTAGAATAATTTATGGCCAAGCTGACTTTCCTAGGCGCTGCCGGGAGTGTGACCGGCTCGAAATATCTTGTAGAGGCTGCGGGAAAGCGGTTGCTTGTGGACTGCGGAATTTTCCAGGGCCTTCGCGAGCTGATGGAGCGGAATTACCAGCCTTTATCGATTGATCCCAGAACATTCGACTATGTTTTGTTGACGCATGCCCATCTGGATCACACTGGGTGGCTGCCGGTGCTCGTGAAAGCAGGGTATGGCGGTCCAATTTTCGCAAATCCCGCCACGATGGATTTGACCGCGCTGTTGCTGAAGGATTCGGCTCATCTTCAGGAAGAAGATGCGTTACACCCACAGAAGGAAATGAGCGGCCGTCCAGAGCGCGAGCCCATGTATACCAGCGAAGATATAGATCCAGTGCTGCGCCTGATGAAGCCAATGGCCCGCTTGGGGGATTTTGAAATCGACCCCGTATACCGCATCACCGCCTATGACGCAGGGCACATTCTTGGTTCGTCAAGCCTGGAATTGACGATCAGCGAGAATGGAACGAAAAAGGTGGTGGTATTTTCGGGCGATATCGGGCGCTACGACCAGCCCATTCTGAACGATCCGCATACGCCTCCCAGCGCCGCTGATGTTCTGATTTGCGAATCCACCTATGGAGACCGCGAGCATCCCGGGGGCGATCCGGCTTTGCAACTTGCGGATATAGTGAACCGCGTGACGCGCCGCGGCGGCTCGATCATTATTCCGGCGTTTGCCATCGGAAGAACGCAAACGTTTATGTATTACCTGCGGCAGCTGGAAGTGGAAAACAAAATTGCGAAGTTACCAGTGTATGTGGATAGCCCGATGGCGCTGAGCGCGACAGATTTGTATCTGAAATATCCCGAGGATCACGATCTGGAGTTTACGAAAATCGACGCGCATGGACAGGGCGATCCGCTATACGTTCGGGAATTTCATCTGACGCGTACGACGGAGGAGTCAAAGGCTATAAACAATGTGCATACTCCTTGCATCATCGTGTCGGCCAGCGGAATGGTGGCCGGAGGGCGGGTGCTGCACCATTTGGCGCATCGGCTGCCGGACGGACGAAATGCCGTGATTCTGGCAGGGTTTCAGGCACAAGGGACGCGTGGACGTGCACTGCAAGAAGGGGCGAAGACCTTGCGCTTGTTTGGACAGGATGTGCCCGTGAACGCCGAGATCATACAAATGAGCCAACTTTCGGCGCATGCCGGGAGAAGCGAACTGCTTCGATGGATGGGCGAATTGCCTGCACCGCCGAAACAGACCTATCTAACACATGGCGAACCTGTTGCCGCGCAGTCTTTGCAAAAAGCGATCACCGCAAAATATTCGTGGAAGGCGTCAGTGGCGCGGTATCTGGACACCGTTGAATTCTAACCGGCACGCGAAATATTTTTTCTGCTTGCGGAACTATTCCATGCCCAGCCCCGTCTATAGAACAAGACCACTCGCGGGGTAGGGGACTAACCACCACAGGGCAACCGACCGTTCGGTCTCCTACCCTAGTAATCCTTTGGGACGGCATTTCTACAAACTAACGAAATCCCGCAATTTATAAATAATTTAGAAACAATTTACAGCATTCGATCTTAATCGGATGCAATTTCCTAGAGCGTGGCGTTTTGCCGGTGGAGATTGCTGCGATCAGGCATGTGCGCGGAAATCGGCTAAATGTGCAGGTAGGCCCGCCAATCGCTCTTCGGCTGCGGCCAAGGTTGATTCTCTCTTGCAGAAGGTGAACCGAACCTGGGAAGCACCATCGACGGGATTGCCGTAGAAACTCGAGCCAGGAACGACAGCGACTCCAACCTTTTCGACGAGAAACTTTGCGAAAGCTACATCGTTGGTGGTTTTTTCGGAGTTGCTGCGACGGCCGCCGCCATTAAACCTAAAGGCAGAGATGTCCGTCATGATGTAATACGCGCCGCGCGGCTTGAATACCGTGAAGCCAGCTGCGGTGAGAATGTTTAACAAGCGTTCACGCTTTTCGTGGTAGCTCTTCGCGAGATTCTGATAATAGGAGTCGGGAGATTTCAACGCTATCGCGCCGGCCTGCTGCAACGGGGCGGCAGCGCCCACGGTCAGAAAATCGTGTACTTTGCGAATTGCCGCTGTTGCTTTAGCTGGTGCGATAGCCCACCCAACACGCCAACCGGTGACGCTGTATGTTTTTGACATTCCATTGATGACGATAGTGCGTTCGCGCATGCCATCGATCTGCGCCATGGAAATGTGCTCCGCGCCGTCGTACAAAATATGTTCGTAGATTTCGTCGGTGATGCAAAAGGCGTTCCAGCGCGCACATAGTCCGCTGATAAATTCCAGTTCGGCGCGAGTAAAAACTTTGCCGGTGGGATTGTTCGGGGTGTTGAGGATAATTGCCTTTGTGTACGGACCGAAGGCCGCGGCCAATTCCCTTTCGTCAAAGGTCCAATCCGGCGGGCGCAACTTCACGAAGCGCGGCGTGGCGCCACTTAAGATGGCGTCAGGACCGTAATTTTCGTAGTACGGCTCGAACACCACAATTTCATCGCCGGGATTGATGATGGCCATCATGGAGGACATCATCGCTTCCGTCGAGCCGCAGCAGATGGTGATCTCGCGCTCGGGATCGACGCGAATGCCCTGCGTGCGCTCAAATTTTCTACGATGGCGTCGCGTAGCGCTTTGGCACCCCAGGTGATCGCATATTGATTGATGTCGTCCGCGATGGCTTGGCGCGCGGCTTCTTTGATTTCCGCGGGCGCTGCAAAATCAGGGAAACCCTGCGAGAGGTTGACGGCTTGGTGTTCGAGCGCCAAACGCGTCATCTCGCGTATGACGGACTCAGTGAATTGCTCGGCTTTGGCGGACAGCATGCGCCGTACCAGTTCGCCAGATGTATTGGTGGCCGACGTGTGACCCTCTCTTTTTTCCGCTTAATTAAGTTTGCCGGATTCGGCGCGTTCTTCAATCCTGGCGCGACTGGAAGCCGCGGTGACCGGCGGACTCTGCGGAGCGCCAGAGCCATAAATCATCCGGTAGACGGCGGCATTGCGCAAGACGATTTGCACGTATTCGCGGGTTTGCGTGAAGGGAATGGATTCAACCAGTTCGGGTATTTCTTCGTAGTTGCGTTCGGCTTTCCAGAGAGCGATGCGATCTTCACCAGCGTTGTAGGCAGCGGCGGCGTATTCAGGAGCGCCGGTAAGGCGAACGAGATTGGCGATGTACAACATGCCCAGCTGCAGATTGTAGTTGGCGTCGTACAAAAGCTTTTTGTTGTAACGGATCTTTAATTGCTTGGCGAGAAGTTTGCCGGTTTTT
>Ga0193729_1001678_pt1 | contig 11206 bp, 8 predicted proteins | sample U1c2metaG_FD_143036 | JGI IMG/M metagenome (GOLD analysis project Ga0193729, IMG submission 143036) | Soil microbial communities from a riparian zone of the East river system, Colorado, United States - U1c2 | ecosystem: Environmental > Terrestrial > Soil > Riparian zone | place: USA: East River... | reverse complement strand
CCAAGCACACGATCGAATATCGCCGTGGAAAATCTGAGCCCACGATCGTCTGTGTTTTGCAAAACGCGGTCTCGAGTGAGCGCGATGCCTGGACGCTCACCCTGGATTCGGTCGGGCGCTATTACGAACGTGTGCTTGGCCGCAAAGCCGATCTGCAGAACCAAACCGCGCCGCCAGGCGCGCTTCTCGATGAATTGATTGGCGGCATTTATCCCGAAAAAGCGCAGTTACTCGGGCAACGCACTGGCGAACTGCATCGTGCGCTCGCTTCGAGCGACGGCGATCCGGCGTTCGCGCCCGAGCCGTTCAACACGATGGCGCAGCGTTCTGCTTATCAAAGCATGCGTGCATTGTTGCGGCGCAACTTCGCGTTGCTGCAAAAGAAATTGAAGGATGTCCCCGGTCCGCTTCGCGAAGAAACTCGGGAGGTTCTCGCCGCGGAGAAAGAAATTATCGCGTGCGAAAAACGCCTTCTCGACCGAAAGACCAACGCCGCCAAGATTCGCATTCACGGCGACTATCACCTCGGGCAAATTCTCTACACCGGAAAGGATTTTGTCATTCTAGATTTCGAAGGCGAGCCCGCGCGCGCGCTGGGCGAACGCAAACTAAAACGCTCAGCCTTACGTGATGTCGCCGGCATGATGCGTTCGTTTCAATACGCGGCCTACAGCGCGCTCTGGCAGCCTGCCATGCGCAGCGAAGACGTTCCGTTTCTCGAGCGCTGGGCCGATCTTTGGTATCGCCAAATGAGCAGTATCTTCCTGCAAAGTTATTTGGAGACAACCACCGGCGCGATCTTCGTCCCGCAAAACGAAGAGGACCTGCAAGTGCTCCTCGAAGCCTACCTCCTCGACAAAGCCGTTTACGAAATCGGCTACGAACTAAACAATCGCCCCGACTGGGTCGTCATCCCCATTCGCGGCATCAAGCACATTTTGAAATCGGCATAGGTCGCTGGCAAACGGCAGCAAGTTTGTAACCTGACGCCGGGCAAATCGGCATCGCCAGGCGGTTTAGCGCCGATTGGCGCGAAGGAAAATAGCCCAGCGTTAAAACGCTGGGCTATTTTCAGGAGATCATATTAAACATTTGCAGCTATCTATCCTGCGTTTATAAGCACATTCAGAGTCGGAAAGGAAATTTATGAGTCAATATCTCGACACGATCGACAATGACATTGCGAAGAAACACCTGTTGAAACATCCGTTTTATCTCGCGTGGACGCGCGGGGAGCTGAGCAGTGAAGCGCTTCGGGATTATGCGCGGCAGTACTATCATCATGTCGCGGCGTTTCCGACGTATCTCTCAGCGGTGCACGCGAACTGCGACGATCAAGCGACGCGGAAGCAATTGCTTTCCAATTTGATCGATGAAGAAGCAGGCTCGCCGAATCATCCCGAACTCTGGCTCAAATTCACGGAAGGTCTCGGCGTTTCTAATGTCGATGTGCGGACTACAGAGAACCGACCGGAGACGAGAAACTTGATCGACATTTTTCGATCAGTTTGCCGCGATGGATCGACCGCGGAAGGTCTCTCGGCGCTTTACGCCTACGAGAGTCAGATTCCCACGATTTGCGAATCGAAGATCGATGGGTTGAAAAAATTCTACGGATTTACGGATCCGAAAGGTTATGAATATTTCAGCGTTCATATCGACGCCGATCGCGACCATTCTGCCGCGGAGCGCAAGATGCTCGCATCCTGCATTGGCGATCGCAATATCGGCAATGTGCGCGCCGCGGTGCAGCGCGTTCTCGACGCGCTCTGGGAAATGCTCTCCGGGGTTTGCCGAAGACACGCCATTGAGTGTTGAGACAGTAATTCTGATTGTAGGGCAACCGCTCCGGTTGCCGTTTTGAAAACCGCAGGCGATGCGCCTGCCCTACAATTCTCATCCAACGGTCATAGACCGCCGCTATAGATTCGCCGGACGTTTCGGAGAATGGAGCCGGCGGGAGCCGAGCGACATGGACGGGAAGGCCCGAGAGGGTGAGCGAGCGAATCAAACGTCCCTACCGCGGCGTAATTCCTTCGGCAAGATCGACGTGAAACGTTTGTTTCACTTTGAGACTGCCGAAGGTTAGCTCCGCGTTGTAATCGCCAGCCGGCAAAAGCCGTTTCGGATCGTCGCCGCCGTACTCGATGCTCACGTCTTTGGTCGGTCGCAGGTCCCAATTCAATCGCGTGAAACCAGGCGCGCCCGGCGCTTTGAGGTTCGCGACGGGCTGTCCGGTCGACTTTGTGACAGCGATTTTGACTTCGTCGCCGGTGAATTCTTTCACCCAAACAGTAAAGAGCGCGCCGTCGGCGGGATTTTGGCCGCGATAAATTCCTTTGCCGTTCGAATCGACGAACCCCGGCTGGAGATACGCGCCGGTCACAGAGCGCACGCTGAATAAATGCGCGGGCTTCGCCGCGATCTCCGGCGTGAATTCGCGGAAGGGCCCGCTGTCATCAAGAACGGCGATGCTCCGGCCGTGGGTCGCGATCACGAGGTCCGATGTGCGCGGATGAATCTGAATGTCGTCCACGCGTACCGGCGGAACGTCCCCGATCCGGACCCAATGCGTGCCTTGATTGAACGACGCAAACAATCCGAAATGTGTTCCCGCGTAGAGAAGTTTGGGATTGACCGGATCTTCGCGCACAACTTCCACGGGATCGTTCTCCGGAAGATCGCCGGTAACGTTTTGCCACGTCGTGCCCAGATCGGCCGTGCGCAAAATCATCGAGCGGTCATCGCCAGTGCGATACGCGTTCGTGGCGACATAGGCAACCTTCGGGTCCGCATTGCCGGGCTCGATGCGCACAACCCATTGGCCGCGCGCCGGCTCGAGCAAGTTGTTTGTTAGTTCAGTCCATTTGCCGCCGTCGTTTTCCGTGATCCAGAGGCGACCATCGTCCGTGCCCGCCCAGAGCAAACCGGCGCGCTTTGGCGACTCAGCGAGTGAGAAGACGACGCCGTAATTTTCAGCGCCGCTTCCAGTTGTGTTCGTGCGCGTGGGATCGTTGTGGGTGAGGTCCGGGCTGATGACCGAATATTTCTCAGCGCGATCCGTCAGGCGGAAAACGTGATTGCCGCCCAAATAAATCACGCCCGGCTTGTCGTGACTCATGATTAGAGGCGAGTTCCAATGAAAGCGATACCTTGGCGCACCTTCGGCAGGCTCCGGTCGCAAACGGCGCAGCTCGCCGTTGCGGAGATTGATGCGGTGCACCTCGCCTTGCTGACTCTCAGCGTAAAAGGTGTCGCGATCGGTTGGATCGAACAAAACGTAAAAACCGTCGCCGCCGGCAAGAGCGGTCCAGTCGCAGTTGCGAATGGCTTCCTTACTTTGGACGCCACTTGGGCCTACCCAATTCTCGTTGTCCTGAAGGCCGCCCGCGATGCGGAAGTAAGGTTTCGAATCGTCCAGCGAGATCCGGTAAAATTCTCCGGCGGGAATTTTGTTTAAATGGTCCCAATTTTTTCCGCCGGCGAAACTTTGGTAAACCCCGCCATCGGTTCCAAGTAACAAACGCAGGCAAACGGGTGGTTTCGGCGGCTTATTCTTGTCCTCGGGTTTTGGCGGCTTCGGTGGAGGAACTGTGCCCGGTTGAATTGTCAAGGCATGGCAGTCAGGATGCACGTTTTCGGACAGATCCTCGCGGAAATTTTTTCCGCCGTCATCGGAAATGAGCAGTGCGAATTCGAGCAAGTAAACGCGCTGATCGTTTGCCGGATCGATCCTGATCTGGCTGAAGTAAAACGGACGGGGGTCCATCGCGCTCATCCGTGTCCACTTTTCACCGCCATCTTCCGATCGAAATACGCCGCCGCTCTTGCTGCGCAAATCGGTGAGCTGGCCCGTGCCGCCCTCATAGCTTTGTACAACCGCCATCACAACTTTCGGCGTGCTCGCACTGATCGCGAGACCGATGCGGCCAGTCTGTCCGGGCAAACCGCCACTGAGTTTTTTCCAACTGGCGCCGCCGTTCGCGCTTTTGAATATTCCGCCCACGTCTTCGCCGCCGGTCACGCTCGGACCGGATGAAAAACTCCACGGCGTCCGCTGCCGCGCATACAACGCAGCATAAACAATTTGCGGGTTCGCCGGATCGAGAATCACATCGCCGCAGCCGGTGTGCGCGTTATGCGGCGCGGCGGCTTCCAATATTAGTTTCCATGTCTTGCCGCCGTCAGTTGTTTTGAAGAGACCGCGCTCGCCGCCATCCGCCCACAAATGACCCATCGCGGCCACATAAGCGACTTCGGGCTTCTTTGGATCGACAACGATGCGCGCAATCGCGCGGCTATCCTTAAGCCCGACGTTCTGCCAATTTTCGCCGCCATCAATGGATCGATAAATGCCATTACCCCAATCGGAGGAATTGCGATCGTTCGCTTCGCCGGTGCCGACCCAAATCACATCGGAATCCGATGGCGCAACGGCGATAGCGCCAATCGAGAGAGCCGGCTGCTTGTCGAAAATCGGATCGAAGGTCACACCGTTGTCATTCGTTTTGAAAACACCGCCGCGTCCGAGGCCGACGTAGAAAATAAATGGATTGCGCGGATCGATTGCGATGTCCGAAACACGGCCGCCCATCACCGCCGGGCCGATTGCGCGCGCTTTTAAGTTTTTGAAAAGCACGTCGGTAAGCTGTGGAAGTGCCGTCTCCGACGGCGATGGAGTTGCCGCTGGGGATAGTGGCGGCGTTGTACTCACTGGCGACGCGGTGGGCGAGCTGCCGCTGATTGGCGCTATTCCCGGTGGAGATTCTTCCTGGGCTTGGAGATAGTTCGCCGTGGTAAGTGCGGCGCAGATAAGAAAAGATCGACCAATCATAGTGTTAAGAATATTCATCATGACGATTTACGCGTTGTAGGGCAAGCGCATCGCTTGCCTTCATCCAAACTGGCAGGGTCGCCGCGGCCAGCGGCTGATCTGCAAATTTGCCCTTGCTTTGTTGCCTGCGGAGACTGGCTAATGTCCATTTCCGTATGCAACAAGAAGTTTTGGCGGGGAAAATCGGTGTCGTCTTTGGTGTTGCGAACAAGCGCAGCATCGCGTGGGCGATCGCGCAAGCATGGGCGACGGCCGGCGCACGCCTCATTTTCAATTACCAAGGCGAGCGCCTAAAGGAAAATGTCGAGGAACTGATCGGCGAATTTGGCGAGAAGACGCCGCTTTTTCCGTGCGACGTTTCGAGCGACGAGGAGATCAAAAGTTTTTTCGAGAAAGTCCGGGGCGAAACCGATCAGGTCGATCTTATGCTGCACTCACTTGCCTTCGCGCCCAGGGAATCGTTGGAAGGCGATTTCGTGAGTACGACGCGCGAAGCTTTTCGCACTGCGCACGACATCAGCGCGTATTCCCTTGTCGCGCTGGCGCGCGAAGCTGCTCCGATGATGACCAACGGCGGGAGCATTGTCGCCATGACCTACTACGGCTCCAAAAAAGTCGTGCCGCATTACAACGTGATGGGCGTGGCGAAAGCGAGCTTGGAAGCGAGCACGCGTTATCTTGCTTACGATCTCGGTCCGAAAAAAATTCGCGTCAACTGCATTTCCGCCGGACCGATGAACACACTGGCCGCCCGTGGCATCAGCGGTTTCATGTCGATGTTGAAACATTATCAGGAACGCGCGCCGCTCAAGCGAAGCTGCGATCTCGCGGAGCTCGGCGCGACCGGTGTCTTTCTCGCGAGCGATGGCGCGGCCGCAATCACCGGTCAAGTTATCTACGTCGATGGCGGCTATCAGATCATGGGGATATAGAGACTTCATTGGTTCGATGTTCGATTTTGGAAGTTTTTTGGAAGCGCAGCAAGAACACCGCACGTCGAACATCCAATCCCTGACAATCAAATGAAGAAGCAGCTCATCGAGTTGCTGGGGGCGGATTGCGTCAGTGACGCTCCGGCAATTCTCACCGCGCACAGCGGCGACAAATGGTTCGCGGCGGAGGAACCGGAAGTTGTCGTCTTCGCAAGATCGACAACCGACGTGAGCGAACTGCTGAAGTTTGCATCGCAGGAAAAAATTCCGGTCACGGCACGCGGTGCCGGGTTTGGTTACGTCGGCGGATGTGTTCCGATGCGAAAAGGCATCGCGCTTTCACTGATGCGCATGAATCGCATCAAGGAAATCAGTTTTTCGGACGCGATTGCGATTGTCGAACCGGGCGTGATCACGGCCGATCTGAAAGCTGCGGTCCGGGCGCAGAAGTTATTTTATCCGCCCGATCCCGCGAGCATGAAAGATTGCAGCATTGGCGGAAACATTGCCACGAACGCGGGCGGTCCGCGCTGCCTGAAGTACGGCGTGACGCGCAATTATGTGATCGGCCTCGAAGTTGTGCTCGCGAACGGCGATGTGCTGCGGACCGGCGGGCGCGTGCACAAAAATAAAACCGGGTTCGATTTGATCGGTCTGTTTGTCGGCTCGGAAGGAATGCTCGGCGTTGTCACGGAAATTACGCTGCGCTTGCTGCCGCTGCCGCCGGCGCGCGCGACCTTGTCGGCCGCATTTGCAACGACCGCACAAGCCGCGGAGGCGGTGCAGGAAATTTTTGGCGCGGGATTTCTGCCTTCTTCACTTGAAATGGCGGACCAATTCACCCTCGATGCGGCGCGGCGCGACCTGGGCAAGATGATTGTGCCACCGGGCAGCGCCCATCTGCTGGTCGATCTTGACGGCCAGGACGAGAGCGTGCGCAGCGAAGCGGCGGCAATCTATCAATTGCTAACGAAGAAAAAACCAAATGCGCTCGAGATGGCAACTGGCGAAGCCGATTGCGAGAAACTGTGGGCGTTGCGGCGCGGGTTCAGCAATTCATTGCGCGCGACTGGCCTGACGAAATTGAATCAGGATGTGGTTGTGCCTCGCAGTCACCTTGTCGATCTAATGGAATTCGCAGGCAAACTTCAGGCAAAACATGGATTTCCGATCGCCTGTTTCGGTCACGCCGGCGATGGAAACATTCACGTCAACATCATGGCTGATCGTTTCAATCGTGACGCGGCAGTGCGCGAGAAAGTGGAGCGCGCTCTCGATGAACTTTTTGCGCAAGTTCTCGCATGGGGCGGGGTGATCACGGGCGAACACGGGATCGGTCTGGCGAAGAAGCGCTGGTGGCCCGAGGCGACGAGCGAGGTCTCGCGTGAGCTGCATCGCAGGCTCAAACAAATTGTCGATCCCCACGGTATTTTAAATCCGGGAAAATTTGTTGACTGAGCCGGATTTGCGTCGAGATTGAGGACTCTGGAAACTCGCCGCGATTTACGCGCAGCCGCGTCGTCGCGACCGAATTAATTATAGAGACGTTGTCTCTTCGTCCCAGCGCGTTGCGCTGAGGCATCAGGAAATGAAACCCGGCACCATTACTCACACAATCGCGGTCCTTCTGTCGTCGGTTTCATCTCTTTTCGCGCACTCGATGCCGAAAGAGGCGGAGCCTGCCAAAGTCAAGGTCAGCAAAAAATCGGACAAATTGTCGGAAGACATTCTGCTCAATATTAATTCGATCGCATTCACGCCGGGGCATTGGTCGCCGCCTCCGCCCGAGGCGGGACAGCGTTATCCGTGGAAAAAAAGCATCGTGACAACCGTCTTTTGGATCGGGGAGGAACCGAGCGGAAACAATCCCGTGCCGAACCGCTCGAGCTCCTGGGACAAAGATTGGACCAGAAGTTATGGCGGGTTTGACGATCCAAATCGCGCGCATAGGAGCGGTTACATTCCGGTAAAATTCACGCCGCGGCAGAATCCGTTTTACTGCGCGCTTCCCTACAATGACAAGGCAGCGACTGGCCATCGACCGGAAGCGCCGCGGGTCGTTCCGTGGTTCAGGGAAGCGTACCAGGGCCCGGCCGTTTCCACTTGCAAAGGTCGATGGGTCGCGATCTGCAAAGGCAATCGAACGGTTTATGCGCAATGGGAAGACGCGGGCCCGTTTCGAACCGATCATTGGCAGTATGTTTTTGGCAACGAACGTCCGAAACCCAATCTGAACAAAGGAGCCGGTCTCGATGTTTCTCCGGCCGTGCGCGATTACCTCGGCTTAGAGGAAACGGATGTGACCAACTGGAAGTTTGTCGAGTTTAGCGAGGTGCCGCGCGGTCCATGGTCAAAGTTGGGAGGGAACAACACATTTGTGATTGACGATCGCAAAGCGGGCAAAATCCTGGCGGAAGTTCCGAAGGCGCCCGGTTCTGTGATTGCACGCTAGATGCGCATTGTTTAGCATACGCAACGAAGGACTGCCGTTTAGTTTGGGATTCTCGCCACGCGATTTTGATCGCGACCTGGGCAGCACTCCTGGCAAGAGCTGCCGCGGGCGCCGAAGATTCGAGCGCGAAACTGCTCACGGGTAAAGCCGCCATGGGCGATTGGACGAGCGATGCGCCAGGAGTGCGGCGCAAGATCACGGTCGATGATCTGCCGCCGCCCAGCTCGAACATCTTGGCGATTAATCCGCCTCACGTTATCAGTCGGCCTGCCGGCGCGCAGCTCCAGGTCCCGCCCGGTTTCAAGATCGACATCTACGCCAGCGGCTTCCGCGATCCGCGTTTTTTGCTCACCGCGCCGAACGGCGATATTTTCGTTGTGGAGAGTCGCGCCAACCAAATCAAGATCATTCGCGGCGAGCGCGCCGAATCAATCCAGCTTTTCGCTGACGCGGGATTGAACAAACCATTTGGGCTTGCCTTCTATCCACCTGGATCCGATCCGCAATTTCTCTACGTGGCGAACACGGATGCCGTCATTCGTTTCCCCTACCGTAACGGCGATCTAAAAGCCCGCGGGCCGGCTGAAAAATTGAGTGCGCAGTTCTCCGGCGGCGCCGGGTTTTTGCGCAGTGGTGGACACTGGACGCGTGACCTTGTTTTCTCGCCTGATGGCAAGAAGATGTATGTCTCAATCGGTTCGCGTTCGAATGATTCGGATGATGCGAGCGAGGCGAATCGCGCGCGCATCTTCGAATTTAATTCCGATGGTACCGATCAGAAGGTTTACGCATGGGGAACTCGAAATGCTGTCGGCATTGCGTTTCGTCCGGCCACAAACGAATTATGGATGAGCACAAACGAGCGTGATGAACTGGGCGAGGATTTACCGCCCGATTACCTTAGCAGTGTGCGACCGGGTGGATTTTATGGATGGCCTTGGTTTTATTTAGGGAACCATATCGATCCTCGGCATAAAGGAAAACATCTCGATCTTGCCGGCAAAGTGATCTCGCCCGACGTGCTGGTGCAAGCGCATTCCGCTTCGCTCAATCTTTGTTTTTACAGCGGCGATCAATTTCCCGCCGAATACAAAGGAGATATTTTCGCCGCCTTTCACGGTTCCTGGAACCGGACGAAATGCACCGGTTACAAGATTGTGCGAGTGCCGTTTGATCATTCGACCGGGAAAGCGCTCGGCGAGTACGAAGATTTTGTAACCGGATTCGTTACGCCGAAAGCCGATGTTTGGGGGCGCCCGGTTGGCATCACGGTCGCTAAAGATGGCAGTCTTTTATTTAGCGAGGATGGCAACGGAACGATCTGGCGCCTCAGTTACGGCAAGTGAAGCGTGCGGATAACGCGACGGCGAGCAAAAATCCGAAGCTCGCACGGCAGTTGGGGGTTTTTGATACGACGATGATCGTGATGGGCGGAATCATCGGTTCCGGCATTTTCATTAACTCTTACGTCGTCGCGCGGCAGGTTCACACGCCGTTTTTGATCTTGGGCGTGTGGTTCGCCGGCGGCGTGATCGCGCTCCTGGGCGCGTTTATTTACGCGGAGCTGGCGGACAGATACCCGGACGTGGGCGGTCAGTATGCTTACTTGCGCGAGGCTTACCATCCATCAATCGCTTTTCTCTACGGCTGGGCTTTGTTGCTGGTGGTGCAAACGGGCGGCATGGCTGCCGTCGCCGTCACGTTCTCGCATTATTTTCTTGAGATCACGCACGCTTCCCTGAGTGGCCAGGCTGTGGCTGCGCTTGCGTTGGGATTGTTGACGATCGTCAACTGCCTGGGGGTTCGCGCCGGTAGCAGTGTGCAGAATGCTTTGATGACGCTCAAGATTGTGGCGATTGCCATGCTCGTTGGATGCGGGATTTTTTTCATCGGAGCGCCGCATCGCGTGACTGGGCCCGTGCTGGACGAGCCGGTTTCTGTGGGCTTGCTCACAGCGATCGGTGCGGCGATGACACCTGTCATGTTCGCTTATGGTGGATGGCAAACCGCGAGCTTCGTGGCCGGCGAGATGCTCGAGCCGCGTCGTGATCTGGCGCGTGGATTACTGATCGGTGTCTGCGGTGTTGTGCTACTTTATCTGGGCGTCAACTTCGCGTATCTCTACGCGCTTGGCCCAAGCGAGCTGGCGGCGACTGTGACGCCTGCTTCATCGGTGATGCGTCTAGCGTTCGGCGACCGCGGAGCGACATTGATCGCGCTGGGCATTGCTATTTCGACGCTCGGTTTTTTGAGCCAAGGAATGCTGACCGCGCCGCGAGTCTATTTTGCCATGGCCGAAGACGGTCTTTTTTTCAAGCGCGTGACGTGGCTCCACCCGCGCACGCGCGTGCCGGTGCTGGCGATTGCATTACAAGGAGTGCTGGCGGCCGTGATTGCAGTTTCGGGCAGGTACGAGCAGATACTGAACTATGTCGTCTCGGTTGACTTCCTCTGGTTTGGATTGACGGCAGCCTCGCTTTTCATCTTGCGAAGTCGAACGGACAATCCTGAAATCAATTCAACGGGCGATGTGAGCATCAATTCGATAGGGAAACACTTTCGCGTGCCTGGCCATCCGTTAACGACCGGATTATTCGTAGCGGCTTGCGCGTTGACGGTGCTCGGGACCGTTTACAAATATCCACACAACAGCGCCATCGGATTAGTCATCGTCGTAACCGGAATTCCCGCTTATTTCTTCTGGCGATGGCGTGGGCGCAAATGATCAAACAGGCAGAGCGGGTGATGAGTTCCGGCTACATGCAGTGGGCCAAAACTCACTTGCAGGCCCGATTCAATCTCGCGTCGAGCGGACTCGAGCCTATTCCGCTGGCCAAACTTCGCGTCAAGATTGACAACCTCGAACTGACGGGCCCGAGCTTCTACGGGTACGAGCCTTTGCAGAAAGCGCTGGCGAAAAAATGCGGCGTATCGCCAGATTGCGTCGTGGCAGCCACAGGAACTTCGATGGCGAATCATCTGGCGATG
>Ga0193729_1001677_pt1 | contig 11215 bp, 9 predicted proteins | sample U1c2metaG_FD_143036 | JGI IMG/M metagenome (GOLD analysis project Ga0193729, IMG submission 143036) | Soil microbial communities from a riparian zone of the East river system, Colorado, United States - U1c2 | ecosystem: Environmental > Terrestrial > Soil > Riparian zone | place: USA: East River... | reverse complement strand
TTTCGCCGTGACTAACACTGACCCAGCCTGCGGCAGCGTGGTCACAACCCAGCCGACCGACTTCATTGTCAACCTGTCTGACGCGGTCAACGAGGGCACCGTCGATCCGACCGATTTCACGGTTAACGGAATCCCGGCGGATTCGGACGCGTTCAGCAATGGTGACCAAACCATTACCTTCACCTTCAGCACGTCACCGGTGGTAAACCAGGGCGAGCAGACTATGCATATTCCTGCTGACGCATTTACCCGCCAGTCGGATAACCAGGGGGTGTTCGAATTGCTGTGCACGTTCCGTTACGACCAGACGCTGCTAGCGGTGACTGACACTGTTCCACCGGTCGGCGGCACCTTCGATCCGCCAGGACCGGCCAGCTATACGTATGACATGAACTTCAACGAGCCCGTGGATCCAGCCTCAGTGCAAACCAGCGACCTGCACCTGAGCGGCGTGCCCGGTTCGACCGTCACAGCGGTGAGCGTGATCAACGGTGACATGACTGCTGAGTTCACGATTAATATCACCAGCATCTTCTCAGGCACGTTAACCATCACCCTGCCGGCCGGGTCTATCACCGACACGTTTGGTAATCCCAATGCAGCCTTCACGGGGAACTACGAATACGTTGGGACCGCCCCGAAGGGCTGCGGGTTGCTAGTTGGATCAGGCTTGACCCAGGGTTGGCCGGGTAACACCTGGAGCGCGCAGCTGGCTACCAACACCGTTCAATACACGTTTGCTATCAGCCAGCCCGCTGCGAACGACTTCGCCTTATTTGAGACGCACGATCCGTGGGGTTCTACCTTTATTAAGGACGCCATCACTGCTAACGGACACACTTACACTGAGTTTACGCCAGCAGACCTGGCGACGGTCAACTTCAGCGATTATCGAGTAGTTATCTGTAACTGGGATGACACGACCCTGCCCGAGTTCATCACTCCTTACACCGCAGCTATTCCTGCATTGGAAGCTTATGCTGGCGCAGGCGGCGTGGTGTGGGTGCAGGCGGCTCTTCAGGGCGGCGGGGAAACTTTCCCCATGCCTTTCGGTGGTCAGGGGAACGACGGGCAATTCAGCCCAAGCGACAATGTCGTTGATCCGGCTAGCCCGATGATGATTGGCATCCCTAATCCCATGGAGGGTAACTCTGCCAGTCACGTCTCATACACTGACCTGCCACCTCCCGCGCACATCGTGGTCATGAACCCGAACAATAACCAGCCAGTGCTCTACGATCTGCAATTCGGCGGCACGTGCGGGGGGACACCGACTCCTACGCCAACTCCGTCTGTTACTCCTACCGTGACACCAACGGTTACTCCTACCGTGACGCCAAGTGTTACACCGACCGCGACGCCAACTGTCACGCCTACGCCGCATCACCCGACGCCAAGGCCGCGGCCCACGCCGCACCCTCGGCCGACGCCCTAAGCCGAATAGGTTAAAAGGTTACAAGAGTTAAAAAGTTAAAGTAGTAACGCGGGAACTCGCGAGGCAACTCGCGAGTTCCTTGCTTTTGTAGCCGGAATCGGTGACCCAGCCATAATGCTGAGAGAAGGCTTGCGAGATATGTTACTTGTTAGGCGTCGCAGAGCTCCGCCCTCCAGGTGTGGTCCTGCGCGATCCAAATGGAGGGGCGAGCTCTGCGAGCCCTTGACCGTTGCATTGCGGGGCTCTGCTCTCGATTGCCTCTATGGCACACAGAAGATGTTCCTGATGGGGATTTTTCTGTAGAGGCGGCCGTGTCGGCTGCGACTGTTAGGGATCGCAGGCGACACGCCTGCCGCTACAGTCAGGCTAGATCGAGTCAAAGCTGAATCGGTCCACGGCGTTCGGGACAACGGAAAGATGGAAATACAAGGCGGGATACAGAAGACGTCGAAATTTAGCGTTGGACGTTTCCCAAAAAAAGAAGAGTTTCGTCTTGTTTTGGTTTTTCAAGTATCATCAAATGTTTAATTAAATGAACGTCCAACCCGTTAACTCTCCTAAAAGGCATTGCATAAATATTGTAGCCGCCTCGCTATGTCGAGGCGCTCTGGCGCTATTGCACCCTGCACCACGGCGACATAGCGCCGTGGGTACAGGGACGACTTGCAAAATTCTACTTCCACTCGTAATCGCAACCGCGCTTGGCGGCATCGGTCCCAGCTTGGCGATGGCGGACATTATCAATATCAATCCCATTAAGGACAACACACTCTACGAGTATGATCCGGCTGAAGGTGATCACAGCAACGCCCTTGGCTTTCATTTCTTCGCCGGCAAGACGGGCATGGGTGAACTTCGCCGCGGGGTGTTAGCATTCGACATAGCTGGAACTATTCCACCCGGCTCAACGATTCTCGGCGTTACCCTGAGTATGAATATGTCCAGAACACCTGTTAGCACTGCGTACCCGATCGAGCTGCATAAGCTGCTCGCCGACTGGGGCGAAGGAACTTCGCAGGCATCCGGAGAGGAAGGCGACGGAGCGCCGGCCACGCCTAACGATGCAACATGGCGGCACCGGTTCTACGACACGATTTTTTGGAGTGCGCAAGGTGGAGATTTTTCGGCGACGGTGAGCGCAAGCCAGTCGGTGAGTGTCGTTGGCCCGTACACGTGGAGCTCAGCGCAAATGGTGGCGGATGTACAAGGTTGGCTGGATAATTCGGTCAGCAACTTCGGGTGGTTAGTACTCGGAGACGAGAAGCCTATCTTGACGGCGAAACGGTTTGATACTCGAGAGAGCGCCAGCCCGCCTGTGCTGACTATCCAATACAGGCCCGCAGGGCCAAGACCGACGCCGACGCCGAGGCCGCGTCCCACTCCTTCATCTCGTCCTACACCGTCCGCTTTTTCTCATCCGTTACTCTTCTTATTACGGTTGTTCGCAGTGCTGCCAGCGGCGCAATCTGCGTTGCCAATAGGCGATTAGAAAAAACGCAAGGACCGCGGGGTTGATCAATCGCAACGGGCCTTAAGGTTTTTGAAATTTAATGAACACCCGAACCGTAAACTGTCTTGGAATCTGTCTGACAAATGCGGAGCGCTGTAGCCACGGCAGAGCTTGCCCGCCGTGGCGGGCATCGCCGTGCTGTCGTGGGCGACAATGCCCGTGCGCCTCGACACAGCGAGGCGGCTACATCTCTCACATTGATTCTAAATTCTTACGAGCGCTTGTACTCGCAACGGCGCTAATCGGCATCGGGCCCAGTTTAGCGAGTGCGGCGAATATTTCGGGCGCAACTGCGACGCCAACGCCTACACCGTTTTCGCATCCGCTGCTCTTTCCGCCTGTTGCCACCGAGGCGAACGTGTCGATCGGTATCGATGAGGGGTGCGTGCAGATATTGGATGGGCCATGCACTAACATGTGGACCTACGGCGGAACATTTCCTGGAATAACAATTCGGAGACCAACCGGGCAGACGACTAATGTCACCTTTACGAACAATCTCGATCCAGCTGCCGGCGAGTTAACCGTGCATAACCACGGCAATCATTCTTCTGCGGTGAACGATGGTCAGCCAGAAAGTCTGCTGATCGCGACGGGAGGATCGAGGACCTATATATACGATGGCCTTGAAGGAGGCGGCAACCAGCGAGGTAAGATGCAATTTTACCACGACCACCGCATGGATGTTACCGGTCGCAACGTCTGGATGGGTCTAACAGGTATGTACATCGTAGATGATCCGGCTGATTCGGCAACGCTCCCAGCGGGCGCCTTCGACCTGCCCTTGTCAATCGCTGACAGGCAGTTTGATGTTAATAACCAGATCCCATACGTGTTCGATCCTGATGGCGTGACCGGCGATAAGATCCTCATCAATGGCGTTTACCAGCCATACCTCGAGGTCGGCGACCGCAAATATCGCCTGCGCATCCTTGATGCGTCTAATGCTCGTACCTATTTTCTTATACTGAGCACAGGTGATCCCTTCACCCAAATTGGAACTGAAAGCGGTCTGCTCCCCGCCCCTGTAACACGCACAGGGATGCGGATCGGTCCGGCAGAGCGTCTGGACGTTGTTGTCGATTTCGCTGGAAAACTAGGACAGAACGTCTATCTCACCGATTTGCTCACGGGCATGCCACTACTTGAGTTCCGCGTCACTCAGCATCTCGTCGACGACAGCTCAATCCCGCCAACGCTGCGCCCGCTGCCGGATATCGGAGAGCCGACGGTAACGCGCAACTGGAGCTTTGACAAGACAGTGGGCCACTGGACGATCAATGGGCTAAGGTTCGATCCGAACCGAGTCGATGCTCGCCCTGTACTTGGCACGACCGAGAAGTGGGTCTTTGCGAACCCTACGGGACAAGCGCATACCGTGCACATTCACGACGTCTCGCAGCAGTGCATCAGTCGAAATGGAGGAGTGTGTTACCCCTACGAAACGATGAAGGAGACGTGGTACCTTGATCCCGGGGAAACCCTCGAGCTCAAGCTCAAGTTCACCGATCACACGGGCATGTTCATGCTCCATTGTCACATAATTGAGCATGAGGACGACGGGATGATGACTCAATTTGAGGTGGTTCGTGCTACTTCACCTCGGCCGCGCCCGACACCGTTACCGCGGCCTACCGCACGATAGCATTGGTGAAGGAGCCTGTTGGGATTGGCGATTCGCTTCGGCAATCGTGAGGCGATTTTTCTTGCGTTTCACTGGGGCGCCCCAGATTGTGGCCCTTTTACACTATATGAGACTCATTAGACGATCAAAGGGACGAGCACTCCGGCGTTGTTGGCTGGTAATGCTGCTTGGGATGGCATTCCTGCCCGCAGCTGAATCCGACGACAACCGCAACTCTAACACGACAGGAGAAAAGCGCACTGTTCCAGTCGTCAGGATTGTCGATCAACACGGCCGTCAGGTGCGAAGCAGTAGACGATTGGCTGGCAGCCAGGTTTTCGATGTGGCGGTGGGGCCTGCGGGAAACAAAATACGGTTTGTGCCGGACACACTCAACATCTCTGTCGGCGACACGGTGCGGTGGACCTGGGGCAGCGATGACCACAGTGTCACCAGCGGCACGCCTTGCACAGCTGATGGGCAGTTCTGTTCTCCTGATAACATGAACTGTGACGCTGGAATTCTTTCTAACACAGGGTTCGTTTACGAGCACACGTTTGCGCAGGCTGGCACTTACTCTTACTTCTGCGCTTTGCACTGCTTTGCTGGAATGACTGGTGTGATCAATGTTGCGCCGCCTGCCCGCCCACATCCAAGTCCGCGGCCTCGCCCAAGTCCACACCCTCGCCCTGTCCCGCCCCCATGAGAAAGTCGTGATTTTTGCTCAGTGTTTCAGTTGATAGCCAGGTAGACGAGCCGGCTGCGAGCGAGACTCCGGGGTGGATCGGCTTCTCCGGAAAATGCCAGTCCGGCTCGGACCGATGACAATGAATGGATCGCCGAAAGCGCGAATATCCGGCTGCGGAGCCGTCCCGCGGTTGCGGGACCAACGCGTTGCGGACAACGCGTTCCACCTTTGAGCAGTGTTGTAACGATCCAACGCTTCAGCGCGTCAATGTCGGGTCCAGCTGGCTCGCGCGTTGAAAATGTTTTTCGGCGAGCACGGTCATACCGAGGTCCTGGAGGCGGCGTCCAATCATCCAATGGAAAAGGGCATCATTCGGCGTGACCTGATCGGCTTGCCTTTCATGACCATTGGCTTCTTCGACTTGGCCTAACGACTGTTTTGCGCCGGCAAGCTCGTTATTTACCAGAGCCAGGCGCGGATTGCGCTGCACGGCATCGGTCCATACCGAAATTGCTTCGTCCCTGCGGCCAAGCTGCCAGAGCGATTCGCCCTTTTCCTGGCGCGCGAGAATGAGGTCGTCTCGTTCCGCCAGAGCCTGACTCAGACTCGCCTGTGCCTGGTCGTAACGTCCCAGCCGATTCAAGATGGCGCCGCGATAATAGAGGCTCAAAGCCTTCCCCTCTCCTTTCTGATAGGTCGCGGCTTGGCCGAGCAACCGGACGGATTGTTCCGTGTTGCCCAGCAGATAGTCAAACCATGCCAGCTTCGGCATCGTTTCACTATTTACAAACAGTCCAAGCTTCGAAGCGGCTTGAAGATGTCCCTCTCCCTGGACGATGTTATCGCGGTCGGCGGGATTCAGCCAGCGAGCGGGGTCGACCTGCGCCAGCGCGAGCTCGTCGGGCAAATGGACTTTCTGGAATGCGCGGTTGCCCAGTACCTCATGATAGCGCACCCAGCCACTGTGAGCATTCAAGCCAATCCAGACACAAGCGAAGGCTGTAAATGCCCACCCCGCTTTTCGAATTTTACCCGCAGACTTCAAATTGAAACGGTAAAAAGACAATTCTTTTGCCCGGAACAATCTCCACATTTTCAGAGTGAGAAACGTCGTAACTGTGGCGCAGCCCAAAGCCATCAGGAACGGGACCAGTGCGTAAACGGCGCGAACAGCGAGGAAACTTCCAAGAAATACGAGGGCGCCAACGATTTCTTCCGGCCATGTTAAAGAATAGTTCCTCTTAATTGCGTCTGATTTGGGAACCAGGATCGACGGTTTTCCGAAACCAAAATACAGGGCGTCGTTCGGACAAACACTGACGCAATCCATACATTTCATGCAACCCGGATCGACCACCATTCCGTACTGCTTCACTTCCGCGTGCACCAGGACGTTCGAAGTGCAGGTCGCAGTGCAGTGACCACATTGATTACATGCAGGCGTGACGCGGATTTTGCCGGGCGACAATTTGTCGGCTAACCCGAAAAATCCACCGTAAGGACAGGCATAAGTGCAAAAGCCCTTTTGCCCCAAAAAATAAACCGTCATAAAACCGCAGACGAAAAGAAACGGGATGGCCACTGCGACGGACGGAAACGTCTGCCAAAAATTAGTCGTCACCAGATGATTGGTGAATTTGGGAACAAGCGGTTCGTGCGGTTCCGAGAACAATCGATACACGACGGGCCAGACAAACATGTACAGCGCGCCAATAAGCGGCACGTAAACTAACAACCGCGATCGAAACGGTTTCGGATGAAGCCCCATCTTCTTTAAGAGCCATCCACAGAAATCCTGGAGCGCGAGAATGTGACAACCCCAGCCGCAGATGTATCGCCCGAAGATCAAGGTCGCCAGGATCGCCAGAGAAAAAAAGATGAATCCCGCGTTGATGAAGCCCTTTTGCAGCGTGTACATCGTCTCCGAAGGCTCAATCGGCGAAACTGTCCTGCCCATGACGCGCCATTGAATGATGTGCGCGATCATGAATAAATTGAGAAGGATCAGCGCCGCCCCGCGCCACCGGCCGGTCTTTGATTTACGAATTCCGTTCTTTTGAAGCGGGGAATTCTTGAAAATCCCACTCTTCCGAGGGATCGGTGTTTTTAGTTCCCGGCTGACGCAACCGCTTTTCACGAGGTTGGCGAATTTACTTCAAAACAAGGCGCACGCCAGCGAAGAGCGCCCGGGCGTTGGGGCGGCCAGCAATGGAGGGCGAGCTCCGCGAGCCTGCACGAATCGCGTCCTGTGTTCACCCCTTAAGCAGGCGTCGCAGAGCTCCGCCCTCCATGACTATCACTGCCCAAAAGCGCCTCATCATTTTCCAAAAGGATCGTCACCAAGTTTTTTCAAGATTTCCTTTACTTCACAGAGGCCCCCATGAGAAATATTGCAGCCCTCTCAAGCGCATAAGCTAAGAAGCCAATCACTCAGAGGATTCAAAACAATGTTCAAGAAAGCCCTTACCGCCTTCATTCTCCCGTTCGTCGTTCTCCTCAGCCTATCCGACGCGGGATTCGCCAATCCCGCTGCACAACGCTCGACGTCCAACGCCCAACGCCCAATGCTCAATTCGGGTCAAAGCCAGAACGGGGCCACCGGGGTTCTTCAAAAGATGATCGTGGAGAGCGGGACCGCGACAATGGAGCTCGATCTCAACCGTCTAAGTGGAATTACCTCCACGACGCCAAAATTCGAGGCATTGCGTTTCGACGTGGCGGCCAATTCATTTTTCAGCATTCTGGTGTTTAACGACCTCCTGCGCGGGCCTGAGCAGGGATCGATGGCGCTTATGCCGGCCGGGGTCAACGCCCCCGGCTACGGTAATCTGCCTGCGGCGTTAAACGCATCCCTCAAGCAGCTCGCAATCCAAAAACTTCCCTCAGGCGAACAATTCGATCTCGCCGTGCGCGACGCAAAAACGGGCTTCACTTTTTTTAATATTGAAGGACAGCAGTACGATTACGATGCCAACGCGCAATTGCTGGCGGTAAATGGCGGAAGGCTCACAATGTCGCGAGATTTTGCCAAAGCTCTTGGACGACCGTCCGAAGCCGGTTCAGAAGTGGGCGAAATCTCCATTGGCGCGGCGATGCAGCCGGTGGAAATCAAGGAGCTCGTTAACGGCGAACTCAAGGAAGTAACCATGCCACCGCTGCATAGTGCTGACGGGGCACAAGCGCCAACGGCGACGCACGGGCCCGATGTGATTGTCGGGGATCTGCCAAACCTGCAACAATTCGGAAGCGCCGGAACCCAGGTGGGTCTGGCGGTGGCAACGACTTCTTGTAACAACGGCGACCAGCCACTGGATTGGCTTCAGTTGCCAAATACCGATCATCCGGTCATTCCACAAAATCTGTATCGAATGAGCGGAGGAGCTGATAACACCGAGCGTTTCGAACAAATCGGCCAATCCTGGCTCAAACACGCCTTCTTTGCATTGGAAGACAACGCTTGCAGCTTTGGCTGCAACACCAGTGGTTGCGCGACAGGCAGCCATCTCTGCCCGGGTTGCTCCGACCCATATTCTGCCAATTTAAATGGCGACCAGGACCAGATCGGCTCGCGCGCCTGGGTCAATCCTTTCACCGGCTCCTTTCCATCGAACGCGAACGACCATAGCGGCCACAATCACACGGGCACCTCACACAGGATTCTTGTGGAAGCCAATGACCTTAACACAACTCTAAATCAAGGAGCGACCTACTTTGCCGAGGCGCAATACGTCACCCCGCACGAGTATACCTGGTGTCAGGCGCATCCTACGGAGTGCAACATGTTTAACAACGCTTCCTACCGTAAGTACAATGTGAGCGGTACCACCAATTTTAGCTTTACCCCTGACGGCTCCACAGTGCGGATGCAGCCTGCGATCAGGGCTTGGACTGGCGCAACGGTGAACCGGATTGAGCCCGACCCGGGAAATGACGGCATCTGGTTCATGGGTTACAAAGTGACCAACCCGTCGGCTGGAGTCTGGCATTACGAGTACGCGGTCTATAACGAAAACATTGACCGCGCCATTCAATCTTTCAGTGTGCCATTGGGAACCGACGTCAACGTCAGTAACATCGAGTTTCATGCACCGCCTCAGCATCCTGGATTTGCACACGATGGTACCCAGGGAGATGCCGGATTTAGCAGTACTCCATGGACTCCCAACCAGACTGTCGATTCCCTGACATGGAGCTGCGAAACGTTTGCGCAAAACCAGAACGCCAACGCGATTCGCTGGGGCACATTGTATAACTTCCGGTTCGATGCCGATCAACCGCCGCAAGCTACAAACGCCACGGTCGACTTCTTCAAAACAGGATCGCCTATGACGGTTGCTATCCAAGGGCCTTTCGGTGGTGGCGCGCCGAGTCCAACTCCTACACCGACAGCTACTCCCACTCCCACACCTACTGCGATTCCGCGGCCTACTCCAACACCTAGGCCGCGTCCGATACTGCTGCCTCGCCCCCCTACACCGCCGCCGCGCTAAAAATGGTGCTCAGGAAATCGTAATTAGTGATTTGTTAATAGCACTGAAGCGCCTCGACACAGCGAGGCGGCTACAACGAGATCCCGCGATTTGCGACACGGATGTCTATCGCATGCCCGAGTCGCATTGCCACTGGACCTTTGTCATTTGGCCAGCCACGACGTCGACTTCGAACGGTCCGTATCGCCCTATACTGCTTGTCCTTCCCTTCATTGAAACCTTGTAGTGTCCTGGCGCCAATGACACCCGAAAGCGCCCCTCGTTATCCGTGGTAAACGATGCGATCTCGCCCTTTTGGTTTTCCACCGCGAAAGCCCTGTTCGCGAGCGGTGAAACGGGAGCATCAGCCCGGACGGGGCCGGGCCGAGCGGGATTGATCGTAATGACTCCTTCGATCCCCGTCTCCGAACCAGATTGCGTTTGGCCTGGTAAAAAACCCGCGCACATGATTAGAACCGCCAGAGCAATCGAGAGTCCTTGCATTGGCAAATTTACTCTCACAGCTTCATATCGGTCAATAATGATGAAGCTCGAATGTCGAAGCACGAAGGAATTCAGCATGACGCAATGACGAGCGCCGTTCGGGCTTGGTCTTCATTCATCATTCGGATTTCGTCATTAATGGCGCACCATTTTTAATCTCGCTGGCGGCCTTCGCGACTATGCCTCAACGAATCAGGTTGCCTTGCGCACTTGACGACTGATTCGTTGCGCCGAAACTTTTCGCTTTCTGCTCGTAATTTATGAAGCGATATTTGCCTTTCGTCATTGTTGCGCTGGTCGCATTGGCCACCATCGGAAGCGGTGCAATACTCTACCGGGCAAAGCGACCTCACGTTTTATCCATTCCCGTGACACTCTCCGCAAAAAGCGATGCAGAATCACCGCACACTCGTGGTAACCCGGACGCCCCCGTAACGCTGGAAGAGTACGGCGATTTTCAATGCCCGCCGTGCGGGATGTTCGCGACATTTCTCGGCCAGCTCGAGAAAGAGTACGATTCACGTGTGCGGGTAGTCTTTCGGAATTTTCCCCTCAGCATGCACGAGCATGCCCGCGAGGCAGCCATAGCTGCCGAAGCAGCCGGACTGCAGGGCCGTTTTTGGGAGATGCACGACGTACTGTATCGGGAACAAGGCTCCTGGAGCAAGGCCCCTAATGTGCGCGAATTGTTCGAATCTTATGCTGGAACGATCGGACTCGACCTTGATAAGTTCAAAAAAGACATGGACGGCGAGCAGGTCAAGGCACGAGTCGACGCCGATCGCCAGCGCGGCGAGTCACTTGGGATACAGACTACTCCAACTCTGTTTATCAATAATCAGCCCCTGGATCCGAAAGACAAGAACCCGGAGGGCATTCGCGCCGAGATTAACGCTGCGCTGGAGAAAAAATCGCAGACATGACCGTATCGCGATTTCGCACGATCATTTACATCATTGCCGCGATCGTTTCCCTGGCTGGGCTC
>Ga0193729_1001676_pt1 | contig 11216 bp, 13 predicted proteins | sample U1c2metaG_FD_143036 | JGI IMG/M metagenome (GOLD analysis project Ga0193729, IMG submission 143036) | Soil microbial communities from a riparian zone of the East river system, Colorado, United States - U1c2 | ecosystem: Environmental > Terrestrial > Soil > Riparian zone | place: USA: East River... | reverse complement strand
CGGGCTGGAATGCCCAAAGTACGAGCGGCTCGTCGGTGTGATGCTTCAATAAAGCAGCGCCGTCCCGATTGTTGTTCTTCGATCGATCCGTGAGCGACCTGCAGATTTCAGTGCTTGAGAGGATCTTGTCGTTCAGGTCTTGCCACTTCATTGACAACGGCGCCAGGTGCCAGTCATGAGCGCCGGGCACTCCGGTGCTGTCCGCATTGGCGCCCTGATGGCAAGTAACGCACTGCAGCGCCGGAACGCCCTTGCCGTCGGGGCCGCGCACAACGTTGGCGAAGTGCCGGTGCCGGTCGTCGCCCTGCTGCGGATAGTTCGTCGCCGTGTGGCAGTTGATGCAGCGCGGATGCGTGAGCACCGAATAGACCTGTTGCCATGCGGCCAGGCCGTCCGTTCGCGCGGTCGTCTTCGAGGACGCGCTTTGTTGGTTTTCTGGCAGAGGATCGGATGTCCATCCGACAACCGCCGCGAGAGAGACAAACAGAAGAACCATTCTATCGAGACGCATAGCGCTGGATTTCCTTGCGGTTGCTGAAGGAGCAACACCGCCAACCGCTTATACTCTTTTGATCCTCTCTCCCTTGAAAAGCTAGTGATGAGAACTGCTGACTGTTCTCTTTGCTATATGTTCGGGTGAACCGCACGGTTCAGTATACAGCGAGCCAGGGCGGCGTTCGCAAGAAGAAAATGAACCCGGCGGTTCGATACGCAAGAGTTGATTCATGTTCGCGATCGATGCCGGCATTCAGGACGAACGTTCCGGAGTACTGTCTTCTCCAGTATTCGTTCTCGACTAAAGTTCTTTGGGTGCCCATATCTCCATTATCCCGTAATGAACCGATACGTTCACTACCGCCTTGCATTGAATCACCGCTTAGCTCATACTGAACGGAGCGGTTCATAATGTTCAGTGTGAGCCGATTCTTTGCATTTCGGGCAAACGGTGTTGGTTTCCAATTAGTGTTGAATCTTCAACTCGACCGTTCGCGAGAGAAGGAGGTCGGAGACATGGTTGTAAAACGGCATCTACCTATCGTGTACGGCAATGAGTTTGCAAAGTGTTTCTATCTAAAAGAAGCGCCCTCTCTCCTGATGAGACCTTTTTCGCGCTCGCAGCTCGCGATCACTCGGCTGACCTTGGAGAATGGACTGCCTGAACCAACGGCCAGAGTTTATCCTGAAAAGGCATTCACTATCTCGGTTCACCTTACGAATCCAGATTTCCGCGGATGGGGAACTTGGGTGGGCGGAAAGTTTGTGCCGGTTAATTCCTGGATAGCTGGGGGGATCGGCATCTACGATTTGGAGTCGGATCCGATTGCAGTACGAGGTAGCGCATTCGACTCCATTCACTATAATTTGCCGCGTACGACGCTGGATGCTTTTACAGAAGACAGTGAAATGCCGAACGTGGACACTCTGGTGTGCACTCAAGGTACGAGAGATGAGGTACTTTATCACTTGACGCAAATGATCCTGCCTTCTCTCGGGCAATCGAAGAACCGGTTCCCCGATCTTTTCTTCGATCATTTCGTACTGATGTTCTGCGGGCGCGTTGTGAACGCGTACAGCTCAAGCGGGTCCATGCCGAGACTTTACCAGGGAGGACTCGCACCATGGCAGAAACGTCGTATCCTTGAACTGCTGGAGCAGCATCTTGATGGAGATCTGAAGCTTTCAAGGCTTGCAGGGGAGTGTGGGCTATCTATAAGTCATTTCGCTCGATCCTTCAAGAAATCATTCGGCGTTTCGGTTCATCGCTATCTCATTGCGCAGCGTGTGGAGACGGCGAAAGAGCTCCTGCTGCATTCCCGCAAGACGTTACCTGAGATTGCTCTCCAGACGGGTTTTTCAGACCAGGCTGCCTTTAGCCGAACGTTTGGAGCGGTCGTTGGAAAGACCGCAAGGAGATGGCAGAATGAGTACGGTCGCCCTGATGTAGACGCAGCTGATGAACTCTTTGGCTCCCAGGGTTAACCGCCATCTGGAAGATGCACGATCGGGGTGAAGCGGGCAATCGAAGTTGACGCCCACCCTATTTCGACGTTGCGGAGATATGGGCTCGCGCGACTCGAAATGCTTATAAAGACCACCAACCGTTGCGGCGATCGAGGAATGTGTATATCGGGAACGGATGCCATCGCGTAACTATAGGACGCAAATACGATTCCTCCCGCAATTCCTGAGTGAAGTAGCTGCTATCGCCCGATTCAGTGGGAGCAAGGACAGCCTTTCAGAGCTTTCAATCAGGGGAGCCGCCAAAATCAGCTCGAACGGATATGCGGAAGTGATGATCGCTGAGGCACGCGCCATCTCTTCTGTTCCGGACGAGCTCACATCCGCAGAAGCCGCTCCTCTCCTCTGCCTGGACCCGGGCTAACAACATTCGACCGGATATGCTGATCTTTGAGATCTGTAGTCCAATGGCCGTAGCAGCTGAAATAAACGATGGCGATGTTGGTTTCCATAATGTTCACACTTTCCAAGGGCTAGCTGCTGACAAAAACAACGAGGCATAATTCACAAAGAGTTCTGGATACTGATAGTGCGAACCGTGACCGGCGTCTGGGTAGAGAATGAGCTGAGCATTCGGAAGGTTCTGTTGCAGAATGAATGAGTTTACAGGGTAGATAATCGCATCATTGCCGCCAGTCACGACCAAGGTTGGTTGTTTGATTGCCTGTAAGTAGTCAAACGACTTCTGCGGCGCACCCCATTTGCCAATCGCCTCAAGCTGAGTGGGCATGACTTTCTCGCTCATATCAGGATCACGATCCTTACTCCGAAGCCGAAAGCGTCTTAGGAACTCACGACCCGCAGTTTGGCTGGCTACAGACGACGTGAAGAAACCACGGAGCCAAATGTGATCGGGATTTTCGTAGGTGGCGCTGTAGATTTCCTGCATCTCCGGAGTGGTATTTGCCATGCTCTTACCACCGCGCGGGCCGGAGCCGAGCAAAATGAGACGTCTTACAAGGTCGGGCGCTTGAAGCACGATTTCTTGCGCGACAAAACCACCAACTGAGAAGCCGAGTACATCGACTTTCGTCAATCCTAATGCTTTAACGAAAGCAATCGCATTGGCGCCCATATCCTGACAATTGGTCGGGACTTCTCCGGAAGAACTTGAGACACCGGCGTTATTGAATAGGATAACTTCGCGGTCTTGTGCGAAGCCATCCGTTACCGCCGGGTCCCAGTTATCCATGCTGCCATTGAAGTGCATGTTAAAAACCAGCGGCAATCCGCCGGTTTTGCCAAAACGACGATAGGCAAAACGAATACCGTTTGCCTCGACAAACTGTGTAGGTGCAGTTTGATGTGTATAGTTGGTCATGTTATTTCCCTTTCTTGGCGTTTGGTCGATACATTTATCGACGATTTAGATTTGCGCCCTGCCGCCATCGACGAACAGTTCGATGCCCGTGACGAAGCTGGAGTCATCCGAAGCGAGGAACAAGGCTGCCTTGGCGATTTCACCGGGCTCCCCCATGCGTCCCATCGGGATAGTGGAGACAATCTTTGCAATGATCTCCGCGGGCTGGTTGCCAACAATGGGGGTTTCGGTTGGGCCTGGACTTATGACGTTTGAGCGGATGCGACGGTCTTTCAATTCAACAGTCCAAGCTCGCACAAAATTACGGATGGCGGCTTTGGTCGCGCCGTAAACCCAGAAGGCAGGTGTACCCTTGATGCTCGCGACAGAGCCTGTGAGAATGATAGAGCCACCATCGTTCATCAGCGGCAACGCCTTTTGTACCGTAAACACTGTGCCTTTCACGTTGATGTCAAACAGCTTGTCGAAATGTTCCTCAGTAATACTCCCCAAGGCGGCAAATTCAGCAACGCCGGCATTGGCAAAAACGATGTCGATGTTCTTGCCTTTTGCTTTTATGGCCTCATAAAGACGATCAAGATCGGTTAACTTGGAAACATCTCCCTGTACTCCGGTGACATTGCCACCGATTACTTTGACTGCCTCATCAAGTTCCTTCTGACGACGACCCGTGATGAAGACGTGGGCGCCTTCTTTGACGAAGAGCTTCGCCGCAGCAAATCCTATCCCGGTGGTGCCTCCCGTGATGACGGCCACTTTTCCTTGTAACTTACTCATGGCTATTACTCCCTTGGTTATTAAACAAAGTTAAACGGGGCGATTTGTCTTTCGTTGTTGAAAGCAACCTTTCATCGAGCCACGCGCTAATGTTGTCGGCGGTGTCCTGATAAAGGCGCTCATATGCTACGGGTATCTAACGGGTGTCGAGCCACCTCCGAATGTTCGAGACGGTATCCTCATAGAACGTCTTGTAAAGACCCTTCGAGACGTAAGCGATATGCGGTGTTGCCAGGACGTTGTCCAACGCCCTGAAGGGGTGATCCGGAGGCAGCGGCTCAACGTCGAATACGTCGATCGCCGCGCCAGCGATTTGCTTGTTCTTCAACACGCTGATCAAAGCTTGCTCTTCGACGATTGGTCCGCGCGACGTATTGATCAACCGCGCCGTCGGCTTCATTCTCGCCAGCTCCGCGGCACCTATCAGGCCGCGCGTTCGGCTGCTCAACACAAGATGGATCGTCAGGATATCCGCCTGGTCGAACAACTGATTCTTGGACACCAAGATTGCGCCCGCAGCTTCGGCGGCCTGGGGCGTCATGTTCTGGCTCCAGGTAATCAAACTCATTCCAAAAGCCCTCCCAATTCGGGCGACCTCTGATCCAATATGCCCAAGTCCCAGAACGCCCAGGGTCTTTCCGCGGAGATCAGCGCCCACTGTTTGCTGCCAGCCGCCGGATCGTACAGAGTTGCTCTCCGTCGCGATATGACGCGTGGAGGCCAAGATCAGCGCCCAGGTAAATTCGATGGCCGGGTCCGAACTATACCCCGTGTTAACTACTGCGATCCCATGGTCGCCGGCGGCGGCGACATCGATCGACGAGTTTCCAGCTCCCGTCGAGGCAATGAGCTTGAGATTGGGAAGACGCTCAATGATGTTGCGAGGCAGCGGGGAGCGCTCGCGCATGACACAAATGACATCAAAAGGCAGCAACCGCTCAATCATGGCCTCCGGATCGGCGATGTGGTCCTGAAATACGGCGATGTCTGCGCGATGGCCGAGTACCGACCAATCGGCGCTCTCAAACGCCGCATTTTGGTAATCGTCCAGAACAGCAATCTTGTACCTCGTCATTGGCATCCATTCGTGGTGATTTGATTCGAGCCTTCGCAGTCAGCAGTCATTCCTCTATCCGCTTGGGATGAAGGAACCGTAACGACCCAACGAATCCTTTTCAAAACAAGCCCGCGCTATCCTGTACGTTGGCCCGGGCCACTTCGAAAGTATTCAGAGCTTCTCTAAACAACTTGATCTTTCCGTTCTCGGCAACCAGCCGCGAAAAGAAGAGTTGATGAACGGTTCGTCCCGTTTTGCTTGACACCGCAGTGGCCTCGAATTCTGCAAAGACTTGGTCGGGAGTATCGATCAGCACCTTGGTATTCTCGAATTGGAAACCGGGATAGATGTCGAGCACGGATTGGAAAAAGCCGGCGATCGCGTCTCGGCCCTTGTACTCTGTAGGAAGTCCGAACGTCGCAAGATACGGCAGCTCAAAGGCGCCATCTTCGGCAAACATCTCCGCCGCCTTCTTCGGTTCTCTGAACGAGAAGGCGGTGTATTCAAGCATCAGTTCCTTGGCGTTTTTCATAGATATTCTCCTGTTCCCGACCACTAGTTAGTCCGAACTGTTTACAGGGTTCCCGGAACTCTCGCCTGCAAACAGGCGCAACCGGTACCCCATTGACGGCTGAGCCTATCCGCGCTTGGTTTGCGGGGTGATCCGCACGGATTTTTGAAGCTGATACACCGCGAAAAATTGGAGGACAGCGATAAAGAGCGGCCCAACGCATTTCCCAGGATCACGCTCAAACAGACCGATTCCGGCATCCAGCAATTGCATTGCGCCCGCGAGCGCACCTAGGAGCAGCAATGCAGGCGTCGCTTGCTTGTAGATCGCCCCCAATGCGAACAAAGCCAGAGGAATTGTGCGCGCCGCCGCGTACAGCGCCAATATCAACGACGCTTGCGTTGGAACGGATTCGACAGGGACCAGGTATTGTGGGCGGATGATCCCCACGACGGAAAAGCCGGTCGCGACCAAGACATTGATTGCCGTAACCACCGAAGCCAGCCGCATCGCCTTTAGTGTTGTCATTGATTCCTCTCTCTGATTAACCTCGTCCAGTTCCCGGAACTCTCGCCTGCGAACAGGCGCAACCGGTGCCGCCCCAGGGGCTGAGCCTAAGCGCTGGGAGCCTTGCTTTGATACCCAGCCACAAAAACATCCTGCACAAATTGTTCAATCGAAGTAGTTGTCGTGTTCTCTTTCGAACGTGGCTCTAACGGAACGAGGACTCCTGCGTTGATGGCTTTGTACATCTCGATGTACATGGCAGCTCCCTTCGGCGGAACACCCAATTGAATCAACACCTGCTGCACTTGGTCATACGGGAATTGCTGGTAACGCAGATCCGGTTTGCCGATGCCGCGCGCAATCACCGCGGTAGTTTCCGTCATTGATAAATCGCGCTCGCCAAGCACTTCGCGCGTTTGTTTGCCGGAAAAATCCAGGTCAAGGAGGCGCTGTGCCGCGTAGTTGCCAACATCGCGCGTCGCGACCATGGGTAACTTAACGTCGGGTAGCAGCGCATTTCCGAAAATTCCCATGTGATGGATCATGCCGATCGCCGCCAGATTGTTCTCCATGAAATACGCGGCGCGCACGTGCAGAACGTTTAAACCGCTGATCGCGTTCAGTTTTTGCTCCGAAGAATGCAGCCCCGAGACTGGCCCAGCGCCTTCCGCAACCTGTGCGCCGTAGCTGCTCAAATGCACCGCGTAGCGAAGGCCAGATTCCTTCACGGCCTTGGCGATCGCATCGCTATCTCGCTCCTGCTCTTCCGGGGATTTCGCCGGTGGCAACAGCAGGTATGCCGCGCGCGCACCGCTGAAGGCTTTGGTGAGCGCAGCGGCATCGCTCATATCAGCCGTGAACGCCTCCGCGCCTTTGTCCGCAAAGCGCTGTAGTCGTCCCGGGTCGCGCCCAATGACGCGCACCTTCTGGCCCTTCGAGAGCAGGAAATTGGCGACGATCGAGCCGGTGTGCCCGGTCGCCCCTAAAATCACATACATTTCATTCGAAACAACGGATAACGTCATAGTTACTATCTCCTTGGTCTCGTAAAAAGGGTGTCGAACGCCTTCAGGGCGATTGCCCTGTCTTCAGCTATCACTTAGGGAATGTGCCGCCGAACATGGGAAGACCGCTCACAGATTCTGCCTTGATCGCCTCGTCCTGCAAAACGTCCCAATGCTCTCTAAGAAGACCGTCTTCGAACCGGACAACGTCGGCTGCGATCCAGGCGGCGGGCCTGCCCATCCCAGTGAAGCGGCCATGCGCTATGACATAATCGCCTTCTGCGACAATTAGCTGGTTCTCATAATGCAACGTCTCCGGCACTGAGCGGACGAGATTGAACAGTCCTTCGCGACCTGGTGCTATATGTGCGCTGTGCTGAATGTAGTTCGGTGACCAGAAGCGTTCCGCCGCAACGTAGTCACGCTTGTTAAACAGTGTCTCGAATGCTTCGAGCACGGTTGCCTTATTTCGTTCTGGGGACGAGTTGCTCATTGCTTCTCCTGTGCTCGCGAGGGATTGATCTGCCCATTCACTATTGTAGAGTATGATAATAATCCAAAAGTTGCAAGTATTTTTATGAAACTTCTTAGAATCGTTGTGGTTCTTCATTTGTTCTAACTTCATCGATATGTTATCGTCGATGCAGTGATCACCCGAGGCTAGACGGTTTGCATTCAGGTGCTGTAGAGTACGACAATACTCTTGCAGTTCTTTCTGTCTGGAGCGATCCGTGCGGATTAGGGAAGAAATGGTGACGGCAGATGGGTTATTCAAAGAGTGATAAGGCGGAGACACACACTCGCATCGTCAGGGTGGCCGCCAAGCGATTTCGCGAACGCGGTCTCGAAGGCATCGGCGTTGCCGATGTGATGAAGGAAGCGGGCGTTACGGTTGGGGGCTTCTACAAACACTTCGGATCGCGCGATGAACTGGTCGTGGAGGCGCTCGCGGCGGCATTCACGGATCTTGACGTTTGGGAAGAGCATACGCCAGATATGGCGCACCTTCTCCAGAACTACCTGACGGAGGCACACCGCGATGCGCCGGGAACCGGCTGTGCAATGGGAGCGTTACTAGGCGACATGACCCGGGGGAGCAAATCCGCGCGGGCCCTGTACACCGAGCGGGTGAAGCGGAGCCTGGCATTCTTCAGCGCCCTTCTTCCATCGAGCCAGCGCTCGGATAAGCGCAGGCGTGTCTTGCTTGTTCTGAGCGCTCTGCTCGGAGCGCTCAATCTCTCCCGTGCTGTGTCCGATCCGAACTTATCGCGAGAGATCCTCCATGGGGTTCGCGAGGAGCTGATTGGTTTGGTGAAACAGGAATCTCATACGGGCTAGGGGACCATTTAGATACTCAGAACCTCCAGGCGACGGTGAAAGAGTTCAAAGGGAAGGCCGATCGGGGTACTCGGAGGTCTGTGTTATCGCTTAGGAATCACGCAAGAACAAGTTTACAGTTGCGGCTTGATGGTGTAGTTCCATTCGGGCAGAGTTTCGTGGCGCTGCAACCGAAGTGACGCCATTTGATCGGGTGTGGGTTTGAGACCGCAAGGATAGAGTCGGCGGTCGAGATAAGCAGTGACCTGAAGTCCGGTTTGGGTTTGGGTGGTGCGGGCATAGTTGAGGATCTTCTGGTAGGAGTCCAGCGGTTCGCCCGCCCAGTTGCGTGAGACTTCGGAGAAGAGGCGATGCTCGATGGGATTCCATTTGGAAGCGCCGGTGGGATAGTGGGCGACGGTCACCGCCAGGGCAAAGGAGTTGGCCAGTTGGGACTGGAGCTCGGTTTTCCAGGCATGACAGCGGCAACTGTTACTACCGCCGGTATCAGCCAGAATGAGCAGTTGGCGGGAACCGGAATAGCGAGTGGAACCTTCCTGGTGCCACCAATGAGCAATGGCATGAGCGGCAAAGGCGGGAGTGTCGTGGGAAACGCCAACGACGAGGGCACCGCGATTTTCCATAACATCGTAAATCCCATAAGGAATGGCGACCCCAATGGAATCGGAGCGGAAGTCGTGATCATAGACGCAACGCGGGGCAGATTCCCAACGACGGCCCGGATTTTTGAAATTGCCGACGAGCTCGCGTTTCTTGCTGTCGACGCTGACGATGGGCAGATGACGGCGTTGGAAACGGTCGCGCAGCTCGGCCAGATATTCGAACTGAAGATTTCGGTTGGGACTCGAACTGGTGGAGATTTGCTTGTGATTGACCCGCAGAGAATAGCCCATGTCATGGAGCAGGCGGGCGACGGTATTGGGGGAGACGGCAATGCCGAGTTTACCCAGCTCATCCGCGATGGTGGTAGTAGTACGGCGAGACCAGCGTAAGCCGGTCATGGGATCGCCCGCGGTATCGTGTTCGAGCAGGCAATGGAGAACGGCGATTAGGTCGGGCGTTTTTTTTCCGCCGGAGTACGACCACCGCCGGTGCGGCGAGATCGGCCGCTGACCACATTCTGATCCAGGAGTTGCTGCCGACCGCGGGCTACGGTGTGTACGTCCAAGCCCAGGAAATCGCCGAGCAGAGTGTCCCCGCCGTGGCCCAGGCGGATGGACTCCAGCCCGGCAAACAATCGGCGCTGTTGTTCATCGAGCAGGCCATAGAACAGGAGGATGGCGGCCTTGAGTTCATGGGGAGAAGCCTGGAGGTCGGCGGAATGGACGGCGACAGGAACGGCGTGAGCGCTGCGCCGGGCGAGTAACTGTTTGCGGCGAGGGACGGATTCGATGTCGGTATAGAGAAACTGGCCATCCACCTCCATTCGAGCCAGGCGCTGTTGCTCGATCAGATGGCGGAGAGGCTGCTGCACTTCGGCGTGCAGGGCATCGGCCAATTCATGGGCGTAATAGCCGCTGGCAGACTGGTTAACGAGGGTTTCTAGGGTAGCCAGCAGCGTGCCGTAACGGGAGAACCAGACACCTTCATGCGACCACAGTCCGCGATCGTCGAAACGAGCGATTTCGGCCAGGGTGTAGAAGCGGCCGCGATGAGTGTAGCTCGCGAGATATTGAAGCTGCTTCAGTTTCCGAAAGACAGTGAGATCGGTGTCGGTGCCGAGGACGCGTTTCAGCTCGGGCAGATCGGCGATCTTGTTACGACGGAGATGTTGGCGCAGGGCGGATGGATCGAAGGAAGTGGGTCGCATAATGTTAGAGTTCACACTCCTTGTATGGGATAGTGAGAACTATAACATAATCAACTGGGGCCCTGGCGGGGAATATCGATGTCGTTCTTCGAGCCTGTGGAGCCCATCTCAGAGGCCGAGGATTGAACTTCCCTGGCTTATAGGGTGGCTCTAGATGTTGGAGTTAACCCTATCCATGGGAACTTATTGTTGCGAGGTCCCTTAGAGCTCGCCCCAATCCGTAAAATGCACACCAAGAGCATAATCAGCGCATGACCATCAGGGTCGGCGCCTACCGCGTCATCCATGCACTTCAGACCAGGACCGTTCCACGCTGTACTTCGCCAACAACGTCATCCACTTGCCAAGCGAGTACTGACCAGCGCTTCTAAGCCCGCGCTGGCGTCCGCGCTGGCGCGGGTTTTCACCAAAAACTCCCAATTGTGGGTTTTAAGCTTGCCGTTCCATTCATGTAACGATGATGTAACGATAAGCGGTTCCTACTGCTCTCACGAGTGTCTTAGAGGTACATACAGCACCACCTGCGCCCTCTAAGTTCTTGTAAAGCCGTCAGGGCGTCTTTCACGGCGGTAACACGGGTTCAAATCCCGTCGGGGACGCCAAACCTTTTCAAGAGCTTACGGGGAACGACCACTTTTGGCGCAGGCACATGGGGTGAACCCCTTCGTTGAGACAGTTTGGAATTGGCACACATGCAGTTCAATGGTTCTTCCTTCTCAAATTTCCTCTTCTCTTTCAAGATGACGCTCGGCTGGTGAAGCCATCCCGACACTGAGAGACACAAGCGCGTTTACCGGGACTGATCGTGGTCTGCTTCGGTCGGTTTTGGGTCCGTGGTCTCCCGTTCCCAAATGCGATGCACCTAGGGCACC
>Ga0193729_1001675_pt1 | contig 11216 bp, 8 predicted proteins | sample U1c2metaG_FD_143036 | JGI IMG/M metagenome (GOLD analysis project Ga0193729, IMG submission 143036) | Soil microbial communities from a riparian zone of the East river system, Colorado, United States - U1c2 | ecosystem: Environmental > Terrestrial > Soil > Riparian zone | place: USA: East River... | reverse complement strand
CGCTTCTGTCATTGTTGGCCTCGCTGCCCGAGCCTGCTGGCCGTCCTGATCTCATCCGTTCTCCCAAACGCGTCTTAGCTCATCTGTGGGAAGGAGAATCCGAGTTATGAAATGGCCTCTGTCGATATAAACATCGAGAATTTTATAGAAGCGATTATTCTAGGGCTCCCAGCACAAGCTCAACCCGTGATATCCTGCTCTCTCCTGTCGCCACACCCAGGCTATATACAGCCCCAATATATATCCAGGAGCGAGATTGCAAAAACCTTTTCCTCTGAGAATTCAAGCTTTATATAGACAATATACATATATGTGGCCTTTTTAGAGAACACCATATATATATAGAATGGCTTTAGCAAAACCAACATTGTGAGAGGTCACTAACAATAGAGTAATACAAGTGAAAAGTGGGACATGGGGTCGATATAGCTGAAGAAGCAGCGATGTATTTTGAACGGTGGGGTTTACTTGCTCCACCGTCTGGAAAAGCGAGACTTGAAGGATATGTGTCTCTGCTTTTCACACTGGATACTATACCTCAACAGCGACAGACGTGCAACCTTGGCGTTCCGGCGTGCAGGCGTGCAAGAAACTGTCCCTTTTGCCGACTTGACAGGATGACACAGGTTGCATAGTATATGTGTATAACATATAGCAATACTATCCAATACTTTTCTGCGTAAAATACTTTATGGAAAGGAAAATACAATATGCCTCGCAAAGGTGACAGTTTTCAACCCCACGAATCAACAGGCCTGGGGACTAGCAACTCCTCTAAACCATTTGACTTGCGTAGAATGGTACAAGCCGCAGAACAACAACAAGGGCAAAAGCAAGGAGAAAAGTCATACACATATCCTGATCCAAATACTGCTCATCAAGGCCTAATAGGCCCTTATGGTCCAGGAGCAAGCCTCCAGCCACGCCATGGGCAGGAGGGAGTTACATTACAACAACCTCCCACGCAACCACTATATAACACTTCATTTGGACAAGCACCCCACTCATACGGGAACTTCAGCCCCCTGACAGCTAACCAAGAAGGAACATACCCTACCCGCTCACTAAGCCCCTATGATATGCCCACAAGCAGTTTTCTTCCCCCCACAGAAGGACAGGCTCCACCCCAGAGAAGAAAGAGTCACGTTGATAGACAGAGAGACCAAGATACGGAAACAGATCAAACTCATACCCTACCAATTTCCCAACATGATGCTGCATCCAACTGGGATGGCTCTACTACCAGGGAGACAATCCAGAATACAGAGCGCATAGAACAGCTCTGTAATCGTATTCTTAACCTTACTCAACAAAAGAAACAACTACGGCTTTCCATCGAAGAAAAAGAATTCGATCCTGTAATCAAACAACTCAAGTCCCAACCACATACGTCACAATATTCGCAAGATACAATCGAAAAAGCAATAAGAGTTTTAGAAAACAAAAAGAGAGATTATAGGAGAAACAATAAATTAAAAAAAGAAGGTATAGATCCAAAAAATCGGCGTAATCAGCAAGCAATAGCTAAAGGCTATAAAAGCCTTTCAGACAAGCGTAATCAGCAAGCAATAGCTAAAGGCTATAAAAGCCTTTCAGACAAGCAAAACAAGCAAGCAATAGCTGAAGGTCATAAAAGCTATTGGGACAAGCGTAATCAGCAAGCAATAGCTGAAGGCTATAAAAGCCATTATGACAAGCAAAACAAGCAAGCAATAGCTGAAGGTCATAAAGGCTTTTATGACAAGAAAAACAAGCAAGCAATAGCTGAAGGCTATAAAAGCCATTATGACAAGCAAAACAAGCAAGCAATAGCTGAAGGTCATAAAGGCTATTCAGACAAGCAAAACAAGCAAGCAATAGCTGAAGGCTATAAAAGCTATTCAGATAAGCGAAATAAGCAAGCAATAGCTAAAGGCTATAAAAGCCATTATGACAAGCAAAACAAGCAAGCAATAGCTGAAGGCTATAAAAGCTATCATGATAAGCTAAAACAGCAAATAAAAGCCCAAGCTTCTCACATTAATAACCAAGAGATAGATCAATTCATAGGACTCCTCGAAACACGGAATATCCTCAATACTGAACTCGAAAGGCACACTCCTCCACAAACAAACGAATCCCTCAATCAGCAAAGCAATACACTACTCGCCGAGCATTTAACAGCACAGAGAGACAATCTAGACACACAGATTGAAGGTCATGAACTATTTGATCTATACACCCACATGTTTAGTGATGACGAAGAGGGCATTTCATAACCCTTAAAAAGCTCTCTAGTGAGCCACAAAACACGCTTGGGTAAAGTGAGCAAAAGCGAGAAAAAAGCCGCTTTTCGATAAGCTTGAAAATGAGACCTTTTGCCAGTTTCAGCTCAGAAATGCTCTGCTTATCCGAGTTACGAAATGCCCTCGTAGCTCTTAATATCCTCGCCTTTTTCTTCGTTTGACACATAAATCCCCAAAAGGGGGAGATATGCATCAAACGACAGTTGTCTCGATTCCTGGGATCAAGCGTCTTGGTTACAACTTGATCGACGAAGCTACTATCGATTAAAGCAGGCGGGATAGTTTGCCTGTCTAGCTACCTCTAGTTGGGAGACTCATCCACCTTCCAGGTGCCTCCCTCGTTGATCACGTGTTCCACGAAAGGCTGGCTAGTCCTGCCATCATTTAAAGCTAGGATCAATTTGCCTGTAGCCGTTGACCCATTCTCCTGTACATTACTAACCCTGCAGTCGCGAATTCCACCACTAGATTGAGTAAGTGCAAACAGAGCCTTCAGCTGATCCACATTCGTTTGTGCTTGTGCATGACTTGACAGCACATTATAGAAGCCCTGGGCATCACCCTTTTTAAAGTTAGTACAAAAGGCCTCAAGTGTTTTGGTAGGCGTAGAGCGATTGACATAGTAGAGAACGCCTAACGCGCTACCACCAATAACGAGTACCGCAACAATAGCAAGGGTAATCCAGAGACCAATGCGACGCTTGGGTTGTCGAGGCTCATCAAACTGGCTGGGAATGGGTGGGAGGCCAGATGGACCTAGTTCAGCGTATGGCTGCTCTGGGTAGCTTGGCTGCTGAGGGGGAGTTCCAGGATTGGTAGATGCAGCAAGTGGCTGTGCTGACTGAGCTTGTGATGCATTGGTCGTAGTGTTCGAGACGGTATTTGGCGTAAGTGCAACAGTTGGATCATAACCGATAGAGGCAGCGCTAGCAGGCTCATAGGGATTGACGATACTTGTCATTTCATAGGTGAAATGTAAGCTACCAATGCGTATGATATCGCCCGTATTGAGTACACGAGGTGTATAGATGGGAAGACGTTCTTTATTAACAAAGGTGCCATTTGTACTGCTCTGATCAGTGACGAGATAGACTGCTCCATCTGGGCTGGGTTTTATTTCAGCATGGTGCGCGGAGGCCTCAGTATCATCGATAATAAGCTGATTATCCGAGGCTCGTCCTATGCTTACAGGGCTCGAACTAAGTGTTGTACGACCAAGCGAACTAGTGAGAGTGGCTTCCAAAAATTACGCCCTCCTTAATAATAACTAAAAATGGTAACGATTTAGGTACCTAAATGATACCACCTGCGAAGCTAGACATCGAAACTCCCTGCTTTAGAATACCACACAATGTTGCGCTATGGTACATTTTGGTTGCACATGACAAGGTAAAAACAACATTGCTACTATATCAATTTTTTTCGATTTAGAAAAGTGTGGGACGAATGGCACTAGTCTAGCAAACTATGTATGTCCGATGCTAAAGAAGAGGGCCCAAAGCGACGATAATTTTTTGTAGTGTAGACACGCCAAGTAGGCACTTGAAATGCTTAAGGTCCGATGCCCCATTGAAACCATCCCCTCGTCTGGGGGTATTTTTTGTCAGCGTTAGTGCCACGCTCTTCTTTGAAGAGAAGAAGGCTTGAAGGAGCAAAAACGTGAAGCGAGTTACAAGGTCGGACGATGTGCGGTCCAAATATGTCTCGATTATTATCCCCGTCTACAATGAAGAGGAAAATATTCCATTGCTGCATGAGCGTATTCAGCAGGTAATGGAAAAACAACAATTTTCGTATGAAATCATTTATGTTGACGATGGAAGTAAGGATGCTACCTTTGTTCAACTCAAACGTCTTGTCATGCTCGATGAGCATGTCCAAGTTGTACACTTCCGGCGCAATTTCGGACAGACGGCGGCAATTGCCGCTGGCGCTGCTAATAGTAATGGTGAAATCCTGATCTTTATGGATGGCGATTTGCAGAATGACCCTGTCGACATCCCTCGCTTGCTAGCTAAGCTGGATGAGGGTTATGATGTGGTCAGCGGTTGGCGCAAAAACCGCCAAGACGCCCGCTTCAGCCGGAAGCTACCGTCGATACTGGCAAATAAGCTGATTTCACGTGTAACTGGTATACATCTGCACGATTATGGATGTACATTGAAAGCCTATCACTACGAGGTTTTCAAGCATATCCGTCTCTACGGAGAGATGCACCGCTTTATCCCGGCCTATGCAGCACTGGCCGGGGCTTCGATCGCCGAAATCGAGGTGACGCATCATGCACGACAGTTTGGTAAATCAAAATATGGTATATCGCGTACGGGGCGTGTATTGTTAGATCTGATGACACTCAAGTTTCTAGGTAGCTTCGGGACAAAGCCCCTGTATGCCTTCGGGATGCTGGGCCTGCTGTCATTGTTGCTGAGTATAGCTATGCTAGGCTATGCGCTCGTCCGGAGGATCTTTCCTCCGCATGATATTGGTCGTCAGCGTGCATCGTTGTTGCCGATTTCCCTGCTGTTTTCGGTCTTCGGGCTGTTGAGTATTATGATGGGTTTGCTGGCAGAACTGCTCACCCGTACCTATCACGAGGCCCAGGATAAGCCAACGTATGTGGTCAAGCATACTCTACCGCAGCTGAAGATGGATACTATTGACGAGGCGATCATACCCAGGTTGGAGGTCCTATCGGAAAGACGACACAATGCAAGGCATGAAAGTGCAGTTAGGAATTAAAAAAGAGAAAACTATAACTGGCGTGTTTCTCTGCAAAAGTTGTGTATGGGGTCGGCGCCAGTTTTCAGATACATCCATAGGATCACCTGGTATACCATCAGGAGAAGAAAGAGAGAAATCATGCGCTGTCTAGTTACAGGTGTAGCTGGCTTTGTAGGATCGCATATCGCCGAGCGTTTGCTGGCAGATGGACATGAGATTTGCGGGATCGATGCGTTTATTGATTACTATGATCGGTCTATCAAAGAGCAGAATCTGGAGAGGCCACGTTGCTGGCGAACGTTTAGCTTCGTAGAAGGAAACCTAGTGAACATGCCTCTGCTCTCTGTCCTTGAAGGTGTGGACTGGATCTTCCATCAGGCTGCGCAAGCCGGAGTACGAGCGAGCTGGGGCGAGGAGTTCGCTCGTTACGTTGAGTGTAATGTGCTGGCGACGCAGCGGCTGCTAGAGGCAGCTTTGCGGATGGGGGGGATTAAACGCTTTGTAAATGCTTCCTCTTCGTCAATCTACGGTGATACGTCGTTGTTGCCAATTCAGGAGGATGGACCGTTGCACCCAGTATCACCCTATGGGGTGACGAAGCTGGCGGCTGAGAACTTGTGCACGTTATACCATCGCAATTTTGAGGTCCCGACCGTTTCTCTACGCTACTTCACTGTCTATGGTCCTCGTCAGCGTCCAGATATGGCTTTCCACCGTTTTTGCAAGGCACTTCTCCGTAACGAGCCCATTCGTGTGTACGACGATGGGCATCAGACGCGGGATTTCACGTATATCGGGGATATTGTGGAGGCAAATATTCGTGCCGCAACCTCGGAGGCGGCAGTCGGGCAGGTGATGAATATTGCTGGGGGCTCACGTGTGGCTCTGCACAGTGTGGTGGAGTTGTTACAGCAGATCAGTGGCATGCTTGTGAAGGTGAAGTTTGAGACCAAGCAACATGGCGATGTACGCCATACGTTCGCAGATACACAGCGGGCACAGCAGTTGATTGATTACTATCCACGTGTACCTCTGCTGGATGGGCTAACACGGGAGTTCAACTATGTACAATCCCACTATAAGCAGGTAGTTGGTGTCTGAGATCGCCCCTGCACGAATGCAAGGGGTTCCGGTTCAGCTCCCTCTCAGTTGCTTTCGCCTTCGAGATCAATGCTTTCCAGATCAGGCGGTCCCAGGCCGCCTTCCACAGGTCGAGCAGCTCAGGCTCCTGTGGCACCTTGACTGTTACCATCAAGGCCAGTCCTCCGACTGGATACGTTCGATGTTTGAACGGAGACAAGAGTCTCCCACGAGTTTTACGTCTCGTGTGCGATGTAGCACGTGATTAGGCACGCTAGTGCTTTTACCCAAGCGAGCGATTTAGCTTGGAACCCATCGAAACACTATTGAGTTGTCAATGTACTACGAAAAAGAGTATAGCATGCCTGTCAATAGATCAATATGCAGTGAGCGGATCAGGAACCTGATGTTTTGGAACAACAATGGTACCTCTGTGCTCCTGCCCCAAATTAAGGTAGGCCAGGAAAGCCTCTGCAATTTATCCAGAGGCTTTCCTGGCCTAGTTCTGTAGGAGGATACCATGAGAACTCAATTTCCTATCTCGCTTGTTCCTTATGAGCAGGACAAGGCACGCAGACCCTCGAAGCGGCCACGGAGCCGTCTGCAGGTGTTGCTGGGGAACAAGCGATTGAAGTTCGGATTACGGCTAACCTGCACAGTAGTCCTGTTTGCTGTTCTCTTACGCTCTGTCTCTTGGCCGCTGCTGCTTGTGAAATTGCGCGATGCGGACGTTGGGCTGCTGATGGTCGCAGTAGTTGTTGGGCTATCTGGAGTAATTGTCAGTGCCTACCAGTGGCAGAGTTTGTTAAGTGCCGAGCACATTCATATAGATCTGAGAAGACTAGTCGACCTCTACCTAGTTGGTATTGCCTTCAATCACTTCCTGCCAACAGGTATGGGGGGTGATGTCGTAAAGGCGTACTATGTTGGGAAAGAGGGAAACAATCATGCCGGTTCAGCTAGTGCTGTAATAATGTGTCGCATGACAGGTTTTTTGGGTATGCTGCTCATATCAGTGCCTGTAGTGATTATCTGGCACGACACCTTCAAGACTGCATTGATTGTTTCTTTCACACTTTCTTGTGTGGTAATGTGCGTAGCTTTGGGAGGCATCTTTTTGCTGGTAACACTATTGTCCAAATTTACAAGCCGTTGGCTGGAAGGGCGTGCATTTACTTGGAGTCTCAAGATCGGTACAACGTTGCGCAATAGTGTTGCACGTCCACAAGCAATGCATGTGGCAATACTTTTTGGCGTACTTTTTCATGTAACAGCAGCATTAAACTACTACAGTTTGGCAAATGCATTGCACATCACTACAGTTCCAGTGATTTTTTATCTGGTTGCTGTACCATTTGTTTCGTTAGTCGCTTTCCTGCCGATCTCGTTCAATGGTTTTGGTCTACGCGAAAGTGCAGTTGTTTATATTTTTTCGACCTTAAATTACTGGCATATTTCGCCTGAGGGATCACTCGTGTTAGCCCTTTTGATGGATGTCGAGCTTTTGCTCTTCGGGCTTATTGGTGGCTGTATTTACTTGGCGATGGGAACATGGAAATTGACATCCTCGCCGTATCCCTCTGACTGAAGTCAGGGGTTGTACGGTGCTTTTTTGCATAAAGAACTCTCTATTTAGTTGACGTGTAGACTGAATCGGGATAGAAATCGTTTTGGGATGGTCCCAGAAACGGCTTGATGCGTTTTGAGTCAGCTGCCTGCAGGAGCCTGGGATGCTCTGAAAACCTGCAGTTTTTGGTTATGAGGGAAAATTAGTAATGGATGAAGAAAAGCAATCTCATATTATAAATGATTATCTTGACGATGATACTGATCCGGCAATCAGGAGGCTGAGGCCATCGGTGCACAGCCGGGCAATGGTACCAGCACTGAGAGAGCAATTTGTCTCAGTAGAGGCTGAGCCTAAACAGGGAGAGATCCAGCAGGATTTCGTTCAAGGGTCGCTGCAGAAACCGCAGAGTTTGCATACACAACGACCAGGGAAATCGATATTGTTCGCTGCCTGTGTGCTCACGACAATCCTATTCCTGGGACTGATCAGCTTTGTTTTCTTTAAAGTGTTCTATACTGTGCACGATGTGACGGCTTTCCGCGTCGGGCATCAAAAGATGGTAAGTCAGTATATCGGAGGTGGCGGCATTATTCATCCACGCCAGCAGGTGACCGTTTCATACCCGGCGCAATTGCATATCGTAGATGTGCTAGTCAAAGAAGGTGATTCTGTGAAGCAAGGCCAGCCGTTGATTAAGCTTGATCCCGATCAGGTCAATGCACAGGTCAATCGGGCCCAGGATGATGTGGACGCAGCTCAGAATTACCTTGACTCGGTCTCAGGTGCAGGCAATTCGGTTGCCGTTGCAGGGGCAAAACATGCCTTAGAAGAGGCGCAGAGTAGACTCAAAGCGCTTCAGGCCCAAACGTCATCTATTCTACACGATGACCAACTGATCTCGCCGATCCAGGGAGTTGTGACCAATCTGAACGCATCTCCCGGTTTGCAATTCGGCACGAATGCTGCATTGCTAACCGTAGTAGATCAGTCGAGCGTGATTATGCGTGCAAAGATTCCCCTGGAAAATCTGAATCAAGTGCAGATGGGAATGAATGCTCTGGTTACGCCCTCAGCTCTCCCCAATCAGACCTTCACTGGGACCGTGACCTCCATCACGCCACAGGCTGATGCACAGACTGATACCTTCCAGGTGGATATCCAGGTTGTCAATACGCAACAGATGCTGCTGACAGGAATGAGTGCATTTGTGCGTATCCAGGGACAGGTCAATGCATTCGTTGTGCCACGGCTGGCCGTGCTCAACCCTGATCGTGAATCTAGTGTCTTTGAGATCCGCAATGGTCATGCGTATATGAAAGCGGTGCATGTGGTAGGGCGGTCCACTAATGATGTGTATGTGGACGACGGCCTGTCAGGCAATGACCTGATTGTATTGCTACCACTCCAGCCCATGCGACAGGGTCAAGTGGTCCATGTGGTCAGAACCGAGCGGTAGCGCTACAGTAGAGAGAGGGGATGTGGAGATGGGCATGTCAAACCGCTCCAAGTCGGTACGGACCAATAAGGCATTGTATCAGGTAGTCATGCCAGCACTGGCTGGAACTGCCTTAGGAATGGCAAGCCTGCTCCCGTGGCTCAGAGATCCCCTGGGCAAAGAGTTCTCCGCATGGCGACTGCCAGTCGACACGGGTTGGCAGTTGCGCAGCGGCATGTTTAATTACGGGTTGCTCTGTTGCTGTGAAGCGCTTTTTGCTTTTTGGATAGCTTTACAAGCATGGAAAGTTTTACATGCTGAGAAGAGAGTACAAGCAGAGATCCAGGCACGGCTCTCCCTGGCTACATGTTGTACGATTGCTGGTTTGCTATGTCTACTGCTGCCAATCCTGTTTCTTACCCAATACCTGTATGCCGATATGGGAAGCGTTGCGCAATTGACCAGCCATGAGATCCAGGTGCAGCTCATTAAGGCGAAACTGGGCTACGGTTCAGCTGCGCAATTTTTTCCCATTGAGACGATGTCGTTTGATCCAATTACTCAGCGTGGACGTGTGGCGTTGCTGCTAGATCAGGTCGGTAGCGGCAGCTTTCTCCCACTGGCAAGTGCCTTGGTACTGCTCGTCTCACGTCGGCTTTTCCCACAGCCAATACGGGCTGGCGTTGCCAGAAAAGGATGGGCGATCATGTGGGGTAGTGGATTCATCCTCGTACTATTAGTCTTGCTGGGGCGTGGCCCGGCGGCTATAGTTTGCAACTACCAAGCACAGCGTTTGCTAGCACAAGGGGACTATGCCAAAGCACTCAACTGGTTGGACCGGGCAGAGAAGCTCAATCCATCGCTGGACCAATTGCCCTCATACCATATCGAGCGCGGGCACGCTTGGTATTTCTTGCATCCTGGGCAGCCAACAGTGGATAGCCAGGGATATCTTGCAGCGTTTTATCGTCAGCAGAACGATTTTCTGTCGTCTTATCAGGAATTGCTGGCGGCACGACAGCGTGCCCCGGGAACTCAGTGGGTGCTGGATGAATTTGCAGTGACACTGGAGCGTTTAGCTGAAATGCCACACCCATTGAATGGCGCACCTAGACTACGGGTGAAGCGCGAAGCGTCATCACTGACTTGGCTCTACCAGCTTAGCCAGGCTGATCCTCGTAATGTATATGCTCACTATATGCTCGGCCGCATTCAATATGATTTACAAGACTATAATCAGTGTGAAGTGCAGATGCTCACCGTTTTAAGTGTAAACCAGGAAATGGGTATCGCATCCTCGGCATATACATATCTTGCGTTGAGTCGCATTGGACAGGGTGATTCAATTGCCGCTCGCCAGTATCTGCTTAAGGCTCAGGACTTAGACCCGAGCTATCGTAACAATATAGCACGCGAAGAGGCGTCCGGGCTCCGGTAAGTATAACGCATGACAGTGCCTATGCCAAGATTGAAAAGCATTTCAGTGAAGGTTTATAATGATGGAGAACGTATTTCCTATAAAGTAGAAAAACCGATGTTACATGAAAACAAAACAGTGCTTCTCAAGCTTAAAGGTCCGTCAAGTCGTCTTAGTCAACCCACATCCATCATGTGGATCTGTTTGTTGGTAGCCTGTATAGGGACAAGCTGGTTTGCCGTCCAGACGATGCTGGTTCCACAGCCTAGAGGATTTACACCCGACTGGCACGGTGCTCGCTGGGTAGAGGCCTCTGATAATACATCACCAGTGGCTTACTTCCGCTATCAGGCAAGATTTGAGGTGATGCCAGATAGTGCCTTTGTGACGGTGACGAGCAGTCAGGTGTTTCGTCTTTATGTCAACGGGGTCTATATCGGCACGAATAGAATGGATTTTGTGAGCGGAGGTGTACTCCAGACATATATGTTCGATGTGTCCTCGGCCCTGCACGGCAAAGTCAATGTGGTCGGACTGCGCGTCACCAATGTGGACAAGGGTATCCCTCAGGCACGAGCAACCCTAGCTGCAATGTGGGGCAATCAGATTCGCTATTATGGCACCGATAAGGGCTGGAAAGCAACAGGGCTGGCAACGCTAGCTTACCCGCGTATGGGTAAGACTGCTTATGGCTGGTCAAAACCGCGC
>Ga0193729_1001674_pt1 | contig 11225 bp, 5 predicted proteins | sample U1c2metaG_FD_143036 | JGI IMG/M metagenome (GOLD analysis project Ga0193729, IMG submission 143036) | Soil microbial communities from a riparian zone of the East river system, Colorado, United States - U1c2 | ecosystem: Environmental > Terrestrial > Soil > Riparian zone | place: USA: East River... | reverse complement strand
TCATGGATTTTTTTGGTGTGAAAAATGTTGCCAAGCAAATGCGCTATTTCTGTGAATATCCTAGGCCAGCGCTGCAAATGATCCTTGGCAAACTTTCAAGGGAAAACGGGTAAAGGAAAAAGCCCTGCTTCCAACCAAGTACATCTTGTTCATCCTCCATCTTGAAAGAATAGAGCACTGTATTGTAAAAATCCCAAAACCTACGTTGAAAGTCATTTGTCTGCCCGATATACATCACATCATCATTAGTGCTAAGAATGTAGACATAGGGTCCTTGTACCTGCTGCAAAAGCTCGGGGGTAAGCAATCCAAGTATCGTTGTTTCGATCACGCCAAGCCTCTTTCCATAAGAAGTATCATACCAACCACACAGTACCACAGATGAAAGTTTGCGTTTCAGAGAAAATTTTTTACTCCTCCTCTCGGCATTTATCCAGATTTCTCTTTAACAGATTTATTTCTTCGGTTCCAAGTATTCTACTAACCAGCACAAAATTCCTATCTTTCCTTTATACCCAAGAATTGCGTCTCGTAGCTCTTGCGCTATGCTTTGTGAGATTGGTCCTCCATGAGCAAGCTCATTGCGATTATTGGAGACCTTCTCTTTCACCATACACCACAAAATGTCCTCAAATGCTTTGATATCACTTTGCGAGTTGGTGATAATTGCCTTGCATAGTGGCCAATTGTGTTGAGCTGACTTGATCTTGTCAATATCCTTTTTTGACTTGGCGTAATGCAGGTCCTCATCCTTAAATTTACAGATCGTTTCTAGAGCCCCTAAAGTCAAATGTCGATCAAACCCTTTCTGGTCAACATCCGAATAGTACTCTTTGAATGTAGGATAGTAATCATGTATGCGCCGTTTAATCTCGTTCTCTAGAGCACGGCAGTATTGAATAGCAGGAGCAGCCCAATCTGCTAGCGTTGGCGTTCGTTGGTACTCATCCCATACATATTCACTACTGAGTAGAATGTTGCGTGTTTCTTCAGAGAGACACCGTTGATGCTTTTTCCAGTAGTTGCCAAAAACCCATGCTTCAAATTTAGCTTCATTTGCTTTTGTGTCGCCATATAGCTTGACATATCGCTCGACGGTACTGCCAACTCCAATAAAAATATGACTGCGTAGTTGCTCTGCTTTTTCTTCATCTTCTTGCTGCTCTGCTTGTCGCAGCATCTCATCGCTATGTGTGCGTAAAGCACTACTTTGTTGCATCATTTCTTTACTAGTAGTGGTGCGTATCACGAATGGTGTCATGATCGATTGGCCAATGACATGGCAGAGGTGCGGATCTTTCAGGCAATGCTTGTCCCGATTGACCAGATCAAAGACACCCTTGCCGATATGTGGCTTAGGACAAAGAACATTGTATACCTGGATAGAGTCCCGATTGGCATTCACATTGTCAGGATCTAGCATCATCCCATGGCAGGCAGGTTTTTCGCGCTTTGGAAGACATGTGATAGCATGCTCTATGACTGCAGAAAGCCGTTCCTGAAGCAGACTATTTGGCATATCTGGAGTGATTTTGTAGAGGTGAATGTTTGTATCTTTCGCTGCTCCATCAGTATATACCTTTCCATCGCGCTTCACTTCGCTGGTGAATTGTCTGCCAGCGACGGGGTCAGGCAGGAGAGGGAAGAATAAAGCTCCAGAGTGAGCACTACGCAATTGCATACTTCCCAGTATTTTTTGCATGGAATCGCCGAGGCTCGTCTCAGCTTCGCCATCAGTAGCGTATGAGCCCATCATTACGAAAGGTGGCTCTCGCCAGATGATTGTGTCCCCATATTTTATCTCTGTTGGCTCTTCGCGCTCTATCACATAACTGGGCTGTATTGCTGGTACCTGCTCCCAGCCAGACATTGTGCCAGTTACTGGCGATAGTTGACGGCAATAGCGGAAACGATAGTATTGATTGTTCCATGTGAAGGTACAATGCAACTGGTCGTTCTGAATCTCCATTGTGTCAGGGCTGATCAAGCGCTTTTCTTGTAACCATGTGATAAGTTCTAGCGCAATCCACAGCTCGTAGAGCCAGCTATCCATCTGCTCATTTCTGCGATTACTAGTTAATGCCAGATGTCGGCTATCGCTGGCTTGACCAATATGAAGGGAGTCAAATTGCTCCCACCATGTGAGCAGATCGCGATAAGGGCTCACTCCGGGTCGTAGCCGAGTGGTGACATGTTCGACGAGCGTATCAATATCGCTGCGGCTGGCCTCCTCAACTAGAACTCGTATATATGGTGCAGCCAGTTCGCGTTCAATGCGTTCATCGATGCTAACGAGCTGCTGCCGCTCTTGGTTAGCCAGGAGTTCATCGCTCTGGTCTTTTTTCAAGCTATGCTGCACAATGCGCCGGAGATGGAGCAGAAGAGCAACGAACAGGACATTTTCCGGTACGCTCGTGTGCTGCTGGCGCTGGCGTGTATCAAACCGTAGCGGAGGCTGGTCTGGGGCTTCGTTAATTGTACGCGTGATGGTACGCTGCCAATCAATCTCACCACGGGTAGGTGCCTCCTCTTGGAGAGATATTTGGTTCGTTTGCAAGCTTAATTGGCGGCGAATGCGTGGCAGAATATCATCAAGTAGTTCATCACTAAACACCAGCAGCTTGATATGGTTATCATAAAACTGCAAAAGGGGAATTTCTGGAAGACGACTTCCCGTGAAAAATGTACAAAATTTTCCTCGAAAGAGCTGTTGGTCACGCAACAGGAGCAATCGCATGACATGTCGCTGTAAGTACTGCGACCAGACTTCACCGACAGTTTGCCTACTTGGATGCTTATTCAGTAACTGTTTGCTCATAGCCCATGCTCCGCTTTATAGGTGCGCAGACGACGCACAAACTGAGGCAATCGGTATGGTAAGTGGTCAAAGTGGAAGATCTCGCTGAGTATTTCAGGCACGATGTATGGCTCCTCTTGCGCTAAGAGATCCTCAATATCCTCGTCGCTAAGCAAGTGTTGCCCTTCTCTGTTCACTATGCTACTCAATGCCTCCAAGTGCGCAGTAAGACGACGTTGCTTCCCAGCGAGACTGGTAATAAAAGTATTGTACCTGTCAATAAAGGTGTCTGCGCCGAACCTGAGATGCCAAATGAGGACATCCAGTTCGTCGGGTAGTAAGACCTGTAGCTGGTCAGCAATGATATCACAGAGTGCGATATCAAGAGCTTCCATCCACTGCTCCTCAGTTGTGTACTGCTGTAATATGCCCGGTGTGAGCCACTGGCGTATAAGTGTGATAGCCTGGGCTGTTCCCAGTTGGCGATAGACGCGAAGCACTTCGAGGAGTGGCCAAACTACTTTATGGAAGAGATCATGCAGAGGATGCTCATCATTCCAGTCACTCTCATAGGTACCTTCTGTATTTACACTAATCATCGCCACATCTTGCCAATTCACAATGGTATCTTCAAAGATAATAGCTTTGCTGAGGTGCTCAAGGCTTTTCAGTGCTTTATACAGTACTATCCCCTGCTCTGCTTTCTGGCGCATGCGCGTAGGTGGGAGCACTTCGACGAAGGCAAAGCGGCGTTTGAGGGCTTCGCTGATCTGATTGAGATAGTTGCGATCAAAACTATTGAGCGTGCCAATGATGCGAAAATCTTTGGGCAACGGTACTCTGACCAGTGTGCCACCAATTGGTACCTGCAAAGCTTCACCATTGCTTAGAGCTGTTAATGCCTCTCCCAGTGCAGCGTCAATGGGTGCACGATTGAACTCATCGATGATCAGCCAGTGTCCCTGGTACTCACCTTCGGCATGATGATCCAGGACGCTGGGGGCCTGTAATCTCTTCCGCCCATGAAATTCCCAGCGTGCAGGTGCGTGCTCGGTAACAGCCCAGTTGCGCAAAATCGCCTCGGTCAGGTGCCCATGCTGAGTACAATAGGCTATCTTGCTCCTGTCAACAATCGGCATGATACTACTAATGAGTGTACGTGTGCTCCACTCACTGGTCGCAGTAACCAGCGTGGTTGCATAGGCCGTCCGTGTACTAAGCTTTACTAATGATTCTAGCAAATCCCCTGCGTCACCATTCACTGCCACATTATCTTCACTCTGCCATAAAATTTCTGGGATAAGCCGGGCCAACTCTGTCTTGCCCGTTCCTGGAGGGCCTGTGAGGATTACATGCCCATTGAGCAATGCGTGATAAATGCGTCGCACTAACGCCTCTTCGACAAGCAGGTGGCGGCGGAGTTCAGCAATCAATTTTGTGAGCAATGGCTCAGGGACGGGAGCAAGCTTTTCATCTTTGAATGCCTCTACCACAGCTTGCTCAGAAGCTCGAGATTGTCCATTCATCTCATCCAATCGCGGTAGTACAGGCTTAATTGATTTTGTATCACTCTGTTCAGATTGTGAACTCTTCAAACGATACAATCCTTTTCCAGCTATTTCAAATATATCTAGATTTCTGTTTAAAACACGATTAACAGTTCTTTCTGGTGTTTTTCCTCGTGTTTGTATTCCTAGAGCTACAGCTCTTCTGGTGATTTCTATATAATCGAGTGCTTCATTTGCCTCCTCCAAGACGCGCTTGACGTAATCTCGCCATGTGATGTCAGGAGCTTCTCCACCCAATTCGGGAAGGTAGATTCCTTTACTTAGCAGGAATAAAAACCAATCGAGTTCGAGAAAATCTTGTGCCCCCAAAAATTTCTTCAAGTCATACAATATAGTCATAATATGTTCAAGTGAAATTTGAGCAGCTAATCCAATATGAATTTTGCCTAAAGCATCCCTCGTTATTTTATTAACAATAGAAAACTCCTCGGGATGAAAGATCATTACCAAACCTGTTGCGTTATTTGGACCAAAGCCATACACATCACCTATAGCAGTAGCTTTGTGCTTCGGCTCCAAGGATGAATCACAAAGAATATGTATAGCCTCTTTGATTTGTCTGGCTTTTTGCTCTTCATTTTTTTGTTTAGCAGCATAGCGCCCTGTTCCTTGGCCCCAGGTATAATTTCCATGCAGTTCTAAATCTCCCGAGTAGAGAGCTTGCTCTAACCTTTGTAGTTTGGCATTACCTTCTTCAAGGAATTGATCTAAAATACACAGACCAGTTGTCTTGTCAAAGATACTGAACTTGATATTCTCTCGGTGGAGATACGTTTTACTCTCAAGACGCCACACTTCATACTCAAAAGTCTCCAGATCAATTGTCTCTGAAGCCAAAAGTAAATCACGAATTTGAGCAACTCGAATTCGTCTGAGGCTTACAATGAAGCGCTGCAAGCGGTCCTGGCTAAATTGTTCATATGCTTTTTTGAGTTTGTCACCTGTATCAGGTATTAAATTGTTCATGGAAATATCTCACAGTCTAGGTGTTATTATCTGCAAGGATGCCTCAGCATATAGGGCATTAAATATCTTCCCTATTGATCTCACTTCAAACCTTCAATTTGCCTAGGTGCGTGTGCGACTGACGGATCAGCCGGTGAAGGATCCAGGCGTGTCTGATACGGCTTTCCAGTCTCTATTGCTTTCTGCATCTCATCATAGATCTCCAGTATCACACGCTTTGTGCGATACTCGCAATACTGCTTCTCCTCTTTCTCTCGCCAGACACGGAATGTATCCATAATATAGTCCACATCGTCGTGTGCAATACCGTAAAGGTGAAAATAGGCCGCATCTAGTTCGCAGCGCAGCAGGAAACGCCGCTCTTCATCCCAGCAGAAGGGTGGCCCATCGTAGCCACAGTCTTTGGCGAAGGGTTCGAGGTCCCAGGCTGTGTAGGTGAGTTCGAGGGCACGCTTAGATATCCAATCAATCAATACCTCATGCATAGACCACGAACAAGCTTTTGGGTACTGTTCAGGACACAAAAATGGAAGTTGTCTAATAATAAAGAAACTTAAATTATTGCCTCCTACTTTCTGCCTAATCACGTAATCCTCGATGAATGAAGATAAATTTGCAAGTAAGCAAAGTAGTTTAGTAGACTCTACAGAGTTTGACAGCATAAAATTCAGAGAATGTCCCGATGCAACTCTAGGAATGATAGTGCCTATGAAAGTTCTTAATACGCTTGCGCTTGTGATATTGCGAAAACAAAAAAGCCATTGAGTAGTCTTTTGATATACTCTTTCTATTTCAGTCTCGGCAACCCAATAGTTGGGTATAGGATAATAATTATCCTGTTCAAGCTGCTGTGTGTTGAGTTCGGGTAATTTACCACGGGCAAGCTCTTCTTTTGTTGCTCCTTCATAAGTGCCAAAACGATGATTAAATAAAGAAATCATTTTAGCTTCATATAATGGAAAATATCTTTCATTTTCTTTATACAATATATTTCCTGTAAGTATCCATCCATCTCGCTCTAACTGCTCGCGAGAATGGAACAGGTGCGAATCGTTTGCCATATGAAACATCGTGAAAAACTTGATTTCCCAAGGATTTTCTCCTGGAGGGCCTTCTTTCTGAAGAACAGGAATCTTCTTGTATATTGCTTTTGTTAATTTCATGTCTCTCTTGGAACGAAAGATAGGGCAAGTGCGTGTATTAGGATTGAGTAAAACTATATCGGCAGCAGAAAGTGAGAAATGACGTTCTTCTTCCTTTAATTCTTCAGTACGATAAATACTGAATGCGAACTCTGCATTCTTAATAGGTACCGAACTTCCAGTAATAGTAAGTAAAGCGAATTTAACTCGGTGATCAATACCTGGAAATAATTTGGCTTCATTCTCGAAGCTATAGAGAGATGCTAAAGATTGTGTTTCCATCAAATTCTGGAAAAAGAACTTGGTGGTGTCATCTGTAGCAATACCAGACGGCACAATGCAGCCAACGCGCCCGTGAAAATTGACAACCAGCCTCATATTCTCTGCAAATACTGCATACGTATTCACATCTCCCCGGCCACATAAGGGGTAACGGCTACTGTCACGTATGATATGGCTCTCGCCCATTGCCTGTCGCTGGTCTTGCATAAACGCCTTGTGGAGTTCAGGAGCTTCATGCACGAGTGTGGCGATCATCTTTCTGCGCTGGGCAGCATTCACGGCATTGGCAATATCTGGTCGGCGCGAGGCAAACCATTCTTTTTCCTGGATTTTGATACGTTCCCACGGAGGATTCCCTAGCACTACATCAAATCCCCCCGACCAGCCAGTTTGCCTATTCTCTGGCATCTCACCCTCGTTTGATATGCAGAAGACGTCAGGGAAGACCAGATGCCAATGGAAAAACAGATATTGTTTTGCTAAACGTCGGATTTCTTCTTCTATCTGTGGTGAGATGCTACGAGGATTTGTCTCAATAGCACGAAAGACCTCTTCGGTAATAGGAGAGACAGACTCCTTCGTCTTCTTCCACACAAATGCGGCACACCAAGCATCGGCTAACAAACGTTCAGAGAGATAGTCTCTTGAATTCATCAATTGATCGTATTGTTCCTGTTTGCCATGAATGCCCTTCACCGTAGAGTCGCTAATGCTTTCCATCTGTATCATGCGTGCTACTAAGTTTCCACGGATATTTTCCCATGTTTGTCCCTCCTCGAGCGGCAGAGTTCGGTTCCCGTCACGATACTTTTTGTTAAGCTTCTTATAGCTGCTACAATAACTCTTATCATCCCCCTCGATGGGCTCAAAAGCGCTGTCTGGGATGCCCTGTTTGAGTAGTGCTGGTGTAGCACCAAGCAAGCTATTGCCACACTGAATGTGTGCGTCGAGAAAAGAGAGAGGTTTGCCAGGTTCGATAGCCTCCATCCACAGGCTGACTTTACATATTTCTACTGACATTGGGTTAATGTCTACGCCATAGATGCAGCGCCCGATAACATCACGCAGGGCTTTGCGCCGAGCTTCAGGTGCAGGTTCCTCTTCGTTCGTGCGTATGGCTGCTAGACATTTGGCGATGCGATGGGCAGCTGCAACCAAGAAGTGCCCACTCCCACAAGCAGGATCACAGATTTTGAGGTTGAGGATAGCCTTCTCTGGGTCAGGTTGGGCACAGGCTTCGTTCAGCACAGGGTCAAGGGCCGAGTCGAGTAGGCTAGTAATCAGGCTAGTGGGGGTATAGTAACTACCCGTCGTTTTGCGTTCGTTACCACTGGCCGTCGCCAGTTCAAATTTAGCGATTTCGATATGTAAGACTGGGTGGAGTTCGAGAAGTGACTCGTAGACGCTACCTAGTTCCTCCGAGCCGAGATTTTTGTAGTCAACGACACGGCGAGTATGCCTGCTGGAGGTGAAGGCTAACGAGCGAATGGCAGCGAGCAGGTAGTGATTCGCAATCTCACAGCCCACAAGGTCCACTATAGCTGCCTGGGAGAAGAGGAAGCCATTGAGGGCTGGCAGCCCGAGTTCAGGACAGCCACTATCCTGACCAAGTTTATCCATGACGAGACACAAGCAGTGGAAGAGATCAGCATGTCGTGTGCCTATATGCTGTTCGGCCAAGTAGCGCAGATGCGCGGTCGAGTAGTATTTGGTATAGAGATCACGTACTAGCTGAGGCGCGTCCGGGTGGAAGAGAATATCACGATCTTCCGCAACAAATAGTACCAGCAGTCGGTAGACGAGCCGCAAGATCTGTCGATAGTAGTCCTGCGTGCTGAGTTGGCCTGTGCGCAGCTTTTCGTGCAGACTACCATTAGCGTGGTGGGCGAGGAACCCACTGCCCAGGTCAGTAATGGCTTTCTCGACTCCGACGCGGAGTTGGTCGAGCACACGTATGCCTTGCTCATGGGCCATGCGTGACCATTTCTCCAGCCAGCACTCTTCGGGACGCTCGGCTTCGACACGCGATTGATGACAAAGCAACCATAGCAACACAAAGTCCGTGTATACCTCGCCGTTCATCATCGATTCCAAATCGAACTCGACATATGCTTGGCGTGTGATGCTCACATTGTCGCGTAAGATGCGAAGACACAGCCCATTTGAGACAATACCCCAGAGATGGTTGTCAGAGCGGTTCAACAGTTCTTGTAATAAGCTGTGTGGGCTGCTACGCAAGGCTCCAGTGCCGCCTTTTGTGGCTTGATCGAGCTTCACGTTGCAGCCAACAAGGTGGATGGGCGTATGCTGCCAGCTATGTGAGATAGGATAACTTCTGTCATTCACCTCGATGGGTTTTGCCATAAGCAGGCGACCATAGCCCAGTTCGTTGAACAGGGGCAGGAGCCAACGTTCCCTGGTGAGGGATGTACCCGGATTTTCTTCTGACAGCTTGGTTTGAGCAGCTTTGAAAGTCAGCCATGTACTCAGTACGCGGTTCCATGCATGGTTAATCGCCTCGTTCAGTTTTTCTACTGATAAGTGATAGGCATCGGGAGTACGTCCTGCAATCGGTGGATCGTTCTGGACAATGCGCAGGAGCAGATCCATCGGCAAATTTGCCCCTTCACTATGGACCGTGGAAAATACTGTCTGTTGTCGTCTATGAGCTACGGCCATCCTTGGCATTCCTCTCTCGTCTAGGCTTTTGGCAGATAGATATACGTTCCCAGCATATCCACTGGTAACTGTGGTTCGACGTGATAGCGCACACCTCGCACCTGGGAGGCACTCCTCACACGTCGATGTGCCGTGAGCAATTCCTCACCTCGTTCTCGTGCTACTTGGTCCAGGCGAGGTTGGAGGAGTGCCATATTCTCGAGTAATTGCTGGAGAAAATGCTTGGCTTGTTCGGGATAGATATTAGCTTCAGACGGAGCTTCAAGTGCTTGTTCGATAAAGGCGTTATCACTAATCCATTCTGCGTTTGCAGGTGAGCCTGTGAACGCAAGTATCTGGCAATCTTCGGCCAACAGTGCACGTTCCTCTTTGCCTTGCTGCATGATGATATGAAAACGGATACGTACCAGCAACAACGTGGTGCGTCGCGAGACACGACTCGTACGAATGACACCACAGCGACGCGCTATGCTCTCAGCTGAAGGATCAAGTGCTGTATCCATCACATAGGTTGCTAAGCCCTCGACAATCGGGTGCGTACGGCTCAAGTACCGTTCATCATCTACCACTGGTAGCTCAAAGCGTGCTCTAAAGCGATAACCAGAGCCTCCCATGACCGTGTCGCGTAAAGCTTGCGGTGCCTCTGTCGGATCAACCTGTATCGTCCCCCTATGTAGTTGGGAAACCACCGCTCCATGAGCACTGAAGGCTTCGCGGGTAAATGTCTCAACGTCGACGTTTGAGCCGATGGCCGAGCGGACTGCTATCAATTCAGCCGAGACCTCGTCAACCTTGATGGTTTCCTGCGCAAACATCGTACGTGAGCGTTTTTCTCGCTCAGAGGCGGTTTCCCATTGGATGAAGAGATCCTGGCGTGACTCTTCCAACCCGGGTAGCGCAAGTTGTGTATTCTCGGCATTGCCAGTATGGCCCCGCAGGATGAGTCCCTCGAAAATCGCTTCAATCACCTGATCGCTATTGATTCCAAGAGAGATCATAGTGAATGACGGCATTAAAATAGTTTTGCAGGTTGATGCCTTCACTCAGACAGTCGGTACACACCAGGACGCGCTGTGGAGCGGTGGACAGCTGGAAAATACGATTTTCACGTTCAATTGGGGGCAGGAGCCCCGTCACAGCCTCAACCTGCACATTCTTTGGCAGATGGGTGCGTAACTCTTGGGCCACATATTCTGCGGTTGGGATAAAGCGACAGAACAGGATGGGATGAAAACCCTCCTCGATCAAGGTCACAACCATTTTGATGGCCTGCTGGAGTTTCTCATCTCTGGCCCCCTTGAGAGCTTCAGCCTCGCGTGCCATTTCTTGCAAGCGCTGCCGAATTGTGGATTCGCCCAAGTCTTCTGCTTCAAAGTCACTTCCTGGCACCAGATCTACACCTTCAGCGGAGTCATTGTTCATCAGGTCAAGGACGGTACGACGACCAATCGTATTGGCATCTTCCTCCGTCTCGGTATCTGCGGTAGCGGCACGACTGCGCAAGGTAGCGGCGGCGGCAGCCGGACTGGATGACAGGGAACGTAGCAAGGCCAAGGCAGACCACCAGCGCACACGCTGCCTGTGCTGGCTGCTATCGTTGGGATCAATGATCATTTCACGTGCATAGCGCATTACCTTATCAATCAGGCGTTTGTATTCAAGCGAAAGTTTATAGCTCTGCTCACTCTCTACCCGGTCGGGAAATGGGGTATCAGTCTGCAGATATGCTCGGATATCGCCGCGTCGCCGTTGGACAAAATGAGCTGCCAGACGACGTCGATCCTGCTCATG
>Ga0193729_1001673_pt1 | contig 11235 bp, 11 predicted proteins | sample U1c2metaG_FD_143036 | JGI IMG/M metagenome (GOLD analysis project Ga0193729, IMG submission 143036) | Soil microbial communities from a riparian zone of the East river system, Colorado, United States - U1c2 | ecosystem: Environmental > Terrestrial > Soil > Riparian zone | place: USA: East River... | reverse complement strand
CAACGGCAAAATCGATACCAGCCGCATTGGCGTAGCCGGCCACTCCATGGGTGCTTACACCGCGGAAGCTATCGCTGGAGCGTTGGTCGATCTTCCGGACCACCCCGGTCAAAATTTTTCCGATCCTCGCGCGAACGCCATCCTCTGTCTATCGCCTCAAGGCCCAGGACAATTCGGCTTGACCGCGCACTCGTTCAGCAACATTTCTCTACCCTTTATGGGCATAACTGGCGCGCAAGACAACTTGGGGCCGTTGGCAAACGCAGCGTGGCACAAAATTCCCTTCGAACGCAGCCAACCAGGCGATAAATATGAAGTGTTCATTCAAGGCGCGAGTCACATGTCTTTCATCACCGCGGAAACCGCAAACTCCGCGCGCTCTTCACAAGCTGCGGCAATTCTCGGGTATACCAACTCCGCTTCATTAGCTTTCTGGGACGCGTACTTGAAAGACGATCCCGCAGCAAAAAGTTTCCTGCAGTCCGATGCGTTGGAACGTTCCAGTCATGGCGCTGCAAAACTATCACGCCGCTGAGTGCGTCACCGCGTCTCCAATCCATGTCAGGTTATCATTTGCTTGTGAGCGAATTGTTCGTTTATCGCACTCAGATGCCCGCCTCCGCCGGTGCCGTTTACGCCTGGCACGCCGAGCCCGACGCGCTTACGCGGCTCACTCCCCCTTGGGAAAATGCCCGCGTCATTGAACGCACTGGCTCCATAGAACAACCAGGGTCCCGAGTGAAGATTCGTCTTCGCGTCGGCCCTTTCGTCCAAACCTGGACGGCCGAGCACACCGCCTGCGAACCCGGACGCATGTTTCGCGACGTAATGGTCGCCGGGCCCTTTCGTCGCTGGGAACACACCCACCTATTCATCCCCTACGGACAAAACCAAAGTTGGCTGGAAGATCGCGTGGAGTATGAGTTTCCTTTGGGCTGGTTCGGGAAATTGGTCGGCGGAGCCTATACGCAGCGACGCTTGTCGCGCATGTTCGCGTGGCGCCACCGGGTAACCGCTGAGGTCCTCGCCCAGGAAGCGAAAATTGGCGTCTAGCTAATCCAAGCTAGTGTTTCGCCAGAGTTTACGGGCTGGCCTTCCTGCACCAGAAGGCGCTCCACGGTTCCTGATTTTGTGGAGCGAATCTCGTTTTGCATTTTCATGGCTTCCACGACCAGCAGGCCCTGCCCCACTTCGACTTTTTCGCCGGATTTCACCAGTACGCGGACTACCTTGCCCGCCATCGGCGCGGTGATCTGCTGGCGTCCTTCCACTTCGACGTGACTGAGACGGCGACCGCGCCAGGAACGCTGATCCGTGACCTCAGCGGTAAATTCGCGAAGACCGGTTTGAACTTTTAGTAGTCCCTCGGAAGAGCGCGCGACGCGAATTTCGTGTGATTCGCCGCGAAGGAGAATTGACAGCGTGTTCGGGGCGATCTCTACCACGTCGGCGTCAACCGGCTCACCGTCCAGGATGATGCGCCACTGGTCGCCCGTGCGTTCGAGGTCCACGGTGTGAGTTCGGGTTCCGTTCGAAGACACCAGTTGCACTTCAAATCTCATGGCGTGCGATCCACTTGCTCCTTGCGCCCCTCACGCTTCCATCCCGAAGGCGCTTCTTCGCCAGTGACTGAGGATGTTGTCGGCGCACCGGCTGCATTTTGCATAGCCTGCCAAACTGCCGCGCCGATAGCGGCGGCGTCTTCGCTGCCTTGCTCGACCGAAGTCGGCTGATGTTTGCGCAGCAGCAATTCATCGAGCCAGGTGGTATGAATTTCGCCGCGAACAAAATCCGGCTCGCCCAGAATGCGGCGGAACAAAGCGGCGTTGGTTTTGATCCCGGTAACGGTGTACTCCTCCAAAGAACGGCGAAGGCGCGCAATGGTTTCTTCCCGGCTGTTGCCCCAGGCAATCAGTTTGCTGAGCAACGGATCGTAGTCGTTCGGAACGGTCCAGCCTTCATACACGCCTTCATCGAGGCGAATCCCCGGGCCGCTGGGCGCGTGGCGAGAGAGAATTTTACCGGGCGAGGGAAAGAAATTATTCACCGGGTCTTCGGCATAAAGACGAACTTCCATGGCGTGACCGCGTGGAGTGATGGTTTCCCACGCGAATGGCAGGCGATGTCCGGCGGCAATAGCGATTTGCAGCTTGACGAGATCCAGCCCGGTGACCTGCTCAGTGACTGGGTGTTCGACCTGCAAGCGCGTATTTACTTCCAGAAAATAGAAATCGAGATTGGCATCCACGAGAAACTCCACCGTGCCTGCATTGGTATAACCGCCCGCGCGTGCCAGGCGCACCGCGGCGTCGCCCATTTTTTTGCGCAGCTCAGGAGTCATGATGGGCGAAGGAGCCTCTTCAATAACTTTTTGATGGCGGCGCTGCACGGAGCATTCACGTTCGCCAAGCGAAACGACCCGCCCGTGAGAGTCGGCGAGAATTTGAATTTCCACGTGGCGCGGCTTCAGCAAATATTTTTCAAGATAAACGCGCCCGTCGCCAAAACTATTCTGGGCTTCAGAGGACGCATCGCGAAACGCGGCCGCCAGATCGCCGAGCCGGTTTACAACCCGCATGCCTCTTCCGCCGCCGCCCGCGACGGCTTTAAGCAGCACGGGCAAGCCAATGTTTTCGATTAACGCCTGGGCCTGTTGGAGAGTTTCTATCGGATCGTTTGTTCCAGGAACGCTGGGCACATCGGAGCGTCGAGCGAGCTGGCGGCCGGCAGTTTTGGAGCCCAGCGCTTCCATGGCTTCCGCGGACGGCCCGATAAAGGTGACCCCGGCGTCTGCGCACGCACGAGGGAGCGCCGGATTTTCCGCCAGGAAGCCGTAACCAGGATGCAAAGCGTCGCAGCCCGCGCGGCCCGCCACGTCCATCAGCTTATCGATGCGCAGATAACTTTCGCCTGACGCCGCTGGACCTATCGGGTAAGCTTCATCGCCCAGCCGCACATGTAAAGACTTCCGATCGACTTCGCTGAATACCGCGGCAGAGCGGATGCCCAGCTCTCGGCAAGCGCGCAGGATGCGCACGGCAATCTCTCCGCGATTGGCAATCAGAATTTTCCTGAACATTGCTGGTGATGGTTCGGCGAATTTTAACACGCGATGCGCTTGGCCAAAGGTTCGCATTGGGGTAAGGTGTCCAATCGTTTCTAGAGGGTCAGGCGTTTCAAGGAGGCAGGGTGAGCAAGCGAATTTTGACGATGTTGGCTGCCGTTCTGCTTGTTGGGGTCACGGCGGGACGCGCGCAGGAAGCGGTGATCGCTCCCACGGAGAATCTGGTGGTCGATGGCGTGCCCAAAATCCCGGCTTCGCTGGCCGAGACGGCGGGCCGCTACGGGTCTTACCGTTTTGCGGTGGTTTCCGATTGGCATCCTACACGGCGCGAGATGCTCATCCGCACGCGTTTCGCAGACACGCCGCAAGTTCATCTGGTGAAGATGCCCGGAGGCGAACGGCAGCAATTGACGTTTTACGCCGATGCCATCGCGGCGGCGGAGTTTCACCCCAACGGCGGCGACTATTTTGTTTTTATGAAAGATATTGGTGGAGGGGAATGGTATCAGCTCTACCGCTACGATATGGACACCGGGAATGTGACGCTGCTCACCGATGGCAAATCGCGGAATTTGTTGGGTTCGTGGTCTTCCGGCGGTGACCAGATTGCCTATGTTTCCACCAGGCGCACCGGACAGGATACCGACTTATGGGTGATGAACCCGGCCGATCCGAAGACCGATCACTTGCTGACACAGCTGAAAGGCGGCGGTTGGCAACCCATCGACTGGTCCCCTGACGATAAAAATATTTTGCTGCAAGAAGAACTTTCCATCAACGAATCATATTTGTGGCTGGTGAACACCGCAACCGGAGAAAAGACAGCCATATCACCTCGCGACATCAAGGAAAAAGTGTCGTACGGCACTGCGCGATTCAGCAAAGATGGCAAAGGAATTTATGTGACCACCGATCAGGATTCGGAATTTCAGCGGCTGGCCCTTCTGGATATGTCCGGAAAGAATCCAAAATTTTTGACCGCCGGCATTCCCTGGGATGTGCAATCCATCGATCTTTCGCACGACGGAAAGCGCTTGGCTTTTGTCACCGACGAAGAAGGCCTCAGTGTTTTGCGCGTGATGGACACGGTAACGCTGAAAGAAGTGAAATTACCAAAACTGCCTTCCGGAGTGCTGCAAGAAGTACGCTGGCATCGCGATGGGCATGATTTAGCCTTTTCGCTCACCAATGCCCAAGGGGCAGGAGACTGCTATTCGCTGGATGTCACCACTGGCAAAGTCGAGCGCTGGACGGTGAGCGAAACCGCGGTCAAGACGGATGCATTTCCGGCGGCCGAGCTGGTGGAAAAGCTTCGACGGAAAAATGATTTCCGGATTCTTGTACAAGCCACCGGCGAAGTTTACCGGCAAAAGACCAGTGCTGGTGGTGATTCATGGCGGCCCGGAAGGGCAGTCGCAGCCGATTTTTCTGGGGCGTGCAAATTATTATTTGAATGAGCTGGGCATCGCCTTGATTTATCCGAATGTGAGAGGGTCGACCGGCTACGGCAAAACTTTTTCACTGATGGATAACGGATTCAAGCGTGAGGACACTTACAAGGATATCAACGCGCTGTTCGACTGGGTGGGCACCAGGCCGGATCTTGATGCCGACAGAATTGCGGTGACCGGCGGCAGTTACGGCGGGCACATGACGCTGGCAGTTTCCACTTTTTACAGCGACCGCATACGGTGCTCGGTGGACATCGTGGGAATGTCCAATCTGGTTACGTTTCTAGAACACACCGAAGGCTATCGCCGGGATTTACGCCGCGTGGAATACGGCGATGAGCGCGATCCCAAAATGCACGACTTCCTCGAAAAAATCGCGCCCATGAATAACATCGAGAGAATCAAAAAGCCCATGCTGGTCGTTGCGGGAAAGAATGATCCGCGCGTGCCGGTGACGGAATCAGAACAAATCGTAAGCGCCTTGAAGAAGGAGGGAACGCCGGTGTGGTATTTAATGGCCAAAGACGAAGGTCATGGCTTTCGCAAGAAGCAGAATCAGGATTTTCAGTTTTATACAACGGTTGAGTTTTTAGAGGAATACCTTCTTAAATAAACGAAGCACCTTTTAATGGGCTTGTCTTCGGTTACAACGACAAGGATTTAATTACAGTGGGATGTTGCCGTGTTTCTTGCGCGGATTGATGTCGCGCTTGTTTTCCAGAGCGCGCAAGGCACTGATGATACGCGTTCTGGTATCGGCAGGCTCAATGACAGCATCAATGTAGCCGCGCTCAGCAGCCACAAACGGGTTGGCAAAGCGCTCTCTGAATTCCTCGATTTTTTCCTGGCGCAATACTTCTCGGTTTGATTCTGAAGCCTTATCCAATTCGCGTTTATAGACGATATTCACAGCGCTTTCGGGACCCATGACCGCGATTTCAGCTGTCGGCCACGCGAAGTTCGCATCCGTGCGCAGATGTTTGCTGGCCATCACGCAGTACGCTCCACCGTAAGCTTTGCGGGTAATCACGGTGATTTTTGGCACGGTAGCTTCGGCAAATGCGAATAAAAGCTTGGCGCCGTGGCGGATGATGCCGCCGAATTCCTGCTGCGTCCCCGGCAGAAAACCTGGCACGTCTTCAAAAGTAATCAGCGGTATGTTGAAGGCATCACAGAAGCGTACAAAGCGGGCGCCCTTTACGGAAGCGCTGATATCCAGCACGCCGGCTAGAAACGAAGGCTGATTGGCGACGAAGCCCGCCGGACGCCCATCCAGCCTGGCAAAGCCTACAACGAGATTCTTCGCGAAATGTTCGTGCACCTCAAAAAAATAACCATCGTCCACGATCGCGTGAATCGCGTCTTTAATGTCGTAAGGCTGCTGCGCATCTTCAGGCACCAAGGTGTTCAGAGATTCGTCGCGACGGCTGGGGCTATCGAACGTGGCACGGCGCGGCGCGTCCTCAAGATTATTGGACGGTAAGAAACTCATCAGCTCGCGGATCATGGCCAGGCAATCCGCGTCATCGCGGGCAACAAAGTGGGCCACGCCGCTCTTTTCGTTGTGAGTCATCGCGCCACCAAGCTCTTGCTTCGTGACTTCTTCGTGCGTGACGGTTTTGATGACGTCAGGACCGGTGACGAACATGTAAGAAGTTTCGCGGGTCATAAAAATAAAGTCAGTGATGGCGGGAGAATATACGGCTCCGCCGGCGCAAGGGCCCATAATGGCGCTGATCTGCGGGATCACTCCACTCGCTAAAGTGTTGCGCAGGAAAATATCGGCGTAACCCGCGAGCGAAGCTACACCTTCCTGAATACGCGCGCCGCCGGAATCATTAAGTCCGATAAGCGGAGCGCCTGCGCGCATGGCCAAATCCATTATTTTACAAATCTTTCGCGCATTGGCTTCCGACAGGGAGCCACCGAAAACTGTAAAATCCTGCGCGAAAACGTAAACCAGGCGCCCATCGATGCGCCCGAATCCAGTGACAAACCCATCCCCGGGCGGGCGCTGATCTTCCATTCCGAAATCGACGCAATTGTGGCGGACAAATTTGTCCAGTTCCTCAAAACTATTTTCGTCAAGCAGCAGATGGATTCGTTCGCGAGCAGTCAGTTTGCCTGCTTTGTGTTCCTTCTCGCGGCGCTCAACGCCGCCCCCGGCCTCAGCTTCCGCGGATAACTTACGCAACTCTTCCATGCGATCAGAATGATTCGAGGTGGAAGCGGAAAGGGTCTTTTTCTTCTCAGACAAGCGGCCCTCCCGCGAGTGCATCGTCTTTTTTGCCAAAAATCCGAACAGCGAGATGGGTGGCCAGCCACACAGTACCTAGCAGGAGTACAACGCCCAGGAGCAGTTCCGCTGCGATGGCCGCGGCGCGCCGCGCGGTGGATTGAATGGCGGTGACATAGATGGTGGTCTGCACCAGGATAAACATCGCGGCAAGACTCATGGCTACGATCAGGATAGTGGTGAAAATTGAAGCAAGAATCATCTTCATGACAGGGAATAGGCGTCAGGAATCACGCAAACAAGAATAACTCAAGTGACTGGTTTGAGGCTCTGGCTATAAGTTTCAGACGACGAAGTTGCAACATTTCTAGGCTGGCCGCCGTCAGCGCAGGCCGGACCAGTCGTCCGCCACCAGAATGGAATCGCTCGGATTCGAGGGATCGTACTTAACGCTGGCGGGTTGTCCTGCTACCAGGCGTTCGAAACGGATCTGGCCTTCCAGGCCAGTAATATCCTGCGCAGTTTGATAGGTGACACCAGAAATAGCGTAACTGTAAGAAACGAGCTGACGCAATTGATTGTCGGGCGCCGGCCGAGCGCCGAATCCAAACAATGTTTTTGCTTTCGCTGACGGCTCGGGAGGATGCTCAGCAAGTTCCACGATCTGGCCTTCGGCGATACGTCCGATCTGGTTCAGATGCAGCCGGCGCTTACGCTCCATGGCCTCGGAACTTTCCGTAGGACGAGAAAACGCGTACCCAATCATCGCCATCGCGACCACCGCGGCAGCCGCCATGGCCAGAATAATATTCAGATCAAGGAACACAAAATTCAACGCCGAGACTCCCGTCTAAAACTTTCGCGGACATCCGCACGGCGATTCTGTGCGGCAGTCAGTAATCCTGGAAACAGAAACAAACCCTCATGGCCCGGAAGACCCCACGCAGCGTAGTTTACCGGAATCAAAAGGCCCGTGAAGTTGCGCCTGAGGAGCATGCGCTGGATTACGCAACACACGGGCCGGGATAATTTCAAGCCAGAGATTGGGAAATTATATCGTCCACGGAGAGTCACGAGTCCGCGAGCGAATCAGCTAGCGCGGTGGTGAGGGCGTTCGAAGTGCGCGGAGCGTGCTTTCCAGATGCACCTGCCGATCCAGGAAACCGTCGCGGCGATCAAGTACAAAACCGCACCGAGCATGAAAACTTCGAAGGTGCTGTACCACTCGCGCAACGCGTAGAAAAACAAACCTAGCGTCCAGTAGGTGACGGTCAGAATACTCCACGAAATTAAACTCGAGATGAGTAGGTTTGCGGGTTCGCGAACGAAACTTAACACTGGGATAAATGCGAGCACTCCCATGATGGCGGCAGCCGCGAGATTGCGCTCAACGGAAATTCGGTCAAAAATCGGAACACGATTGGCAAGATAGATCCAACCAGAAAAAGCCAACGAAAGTCCCCCGCCTGCGAGCAAGCCTATGCGGACTGCCGAGTTCCTTAACAGGTGGAACTGTTGGGGTACGTCAGTTTGCGGGCGAGCCAACATAGGTAACGGCTCCGACTTCGATATAACCCGGGATTACTGCAATGGTTGCGCTATTTCTACGAGGGCCGGGGGACTTGGTGCGCTTTCATTGCCTGCACGGTCCACTGCTGTCACGACAAACCAGTAGCGGCGCGCGGGCTGTACAGAGGTATCACGATAAGCGGGCGTAGGCAACAGCTCCGGTGTCAGAAGCTGACCTTTTGTATCCGGCTGTTCACTCCTATAAACGCGGTAGCCGGCAAAGTCCGGCTCTACGTTGATGGACCAGGAGAGATCGACAACAAGCGCGTTATCCGTTTCGCCAGGCAATACCGCGGCAGAAATGGCTTGCGGAGCGGCGGGTGGGAACGTATCGCGAGGCGTGACGATAACAGGCGTAGAGTCAGCCGATTCCACAGTCACGCCATCCCGGTCGAGTGCGCTGCGCACTATGTAAGCGTAGCTCTTGCCGAATTCGAACGATTTATCGCTGTAGCTTTGTTCCGGCTGCGAGGCCAGCGGCTGCATCTTACCGTTCAAATTCAGTTGCGAAACGTCATGGTTGCTGAGATCCATGGAGCCCGCGTCTAGCTCTGCACGATAAATATTGTAACGGGCAGCCACGATGAGCGGATCTCCAGCCGGCGTGCTATTCACCGCAGCCCAGTTGAGTTCGATGGCAGGCTCGGTGACGCGAGCTTCTACCGACGCGACGCGCGCGGGTACTGGGAAAACGCGCAAGGAAATAATATTAGAGTCGGCAGAGGCTCGTTTTTGTGACAGACGGGTGCGCACGACGTAGATCGCGGCCTTGCCTTCTTGAGTTTTCGTTTCTTCCGGCGTCAGCGGATCGATGAATTGGACTCTGTCGCCGACAAAATATTTTTCAGCCAGGGCGCCGGGAATGGCGTCAACCACGCGCAGTGATTTTAAATCCAGTGAGCCATCGGGTTTGGCCGCGCCACGAAGGATTTCAAAGGCTGGGGTAGAGAGCAGCCGATCGCCGGTGATCGATCTGCCGGGCATTGTAAATGTCAGTTGCACGCCGTCGCCGGCCTGGTGTGCCGTCAGATCGCTGATCGCGATGGGCACCGGAGGCGCAGGTGGAACCGGTTCTCCTGGAGCGCCGCAGCCCATCATGACTAGCAAAACAAAACCAATGCAGATGCTGCCAAATATGCCGCCCGACTTAATGCTCGACGCGAAACTCTTGTGGGCTGGCCGTCGGAGTCTCGCAGGCGGGATGCTCACTCGATTGGGCTCTCCGTTTTGGAGTAATGGAGATTACAGGATGTAGCGGCTCAGATCCTGATTCTTGACGATGTCGGCGAGTTGTTTGGTGACATAGGCGGCATCGATCTTGACGTTCTTTTTCTTTAGATCAGGGGCTTCGAACGAAAGTTCATCGAGAACTTTCTCCAGAATGGTGTGCAGGCGGCGCGCGCCGATATTCTCCGTTTGTTCGTTGACGCTTGTTGCAAAACGCGCGATTGCGGCTACGGCATCGTCGGTAAAGACCAATTTTACGCCTTCGGTTTCCAGCAGCGCGACGGATTGCTTGAGCAATGCGTTCTTGGGCTCGGTTAAAATACGAATGAAATCTTCTTCCTTTAGAGACTGCAGTTCGACGCGGATAGGCAAACGGCCCTGCAGCTCCGGGATCAGGTCCGAGGGCTTGCTGACGTGAAATGCCCCGGCGGCGATAAAGAGAATATGGTCAGTGCGAATCATTCCGTAACGAGTATTGACGGTGGTGCCTTCGATGATCGGCAGAATGTCGCGCTGGACGCCTTCGCGCGAAACGTCCGGGCCATGTCCCGATTCCCGGCCGGCAACTTTATCGATCTCGTCGATAAAGATGATGCCCATCTGTTCGGCGCGCTCCACAGCAGTGCGAGTGACTTGATCCATATCGAGAAGCTTGTTTTCTTCTTCCTGAATCAGGTATTCGAACGCATCGGCCACGGACATTTTGCGTTTCTTTTTCTGCTGGCCAAACATTCCGGAAAGGACGTCTTTAATATTGACGTCCATTTCTTCCACACCCTGATTGGAAATAATTTCGAAGGAAGGCATGGAGCGTTCGCGGACTTCAATATCTACCATGCGTTGATCCAACTTGCCTTCGCGAAGTTGCACGCGCAATTTCTCGCGGGTGCGGTCTATTTGTTCGCGTTGCGCGGTGACGTCCGCCTCTGTAGATCCCGTTGCCGGTGCTGGCGACGGGGGAAGGAGTAAGTCGAGGACGCGCTCCTCGGCGGCTTGTTCCGCGCGATCGGCGACTTCGTCGAGCTTTTCCTCGCGAATCATATCGATGGAGGTCTCCACCAGATCGCGAACCATGGATTCCACATCGCGTCCAACGTAACCAACCTCGGTGTACTTGGAGGCCTCCACTTTGACGAAGGGACAGCCTGCGAGACGCGCCAGGCGGCGCGCAATTTCGGTTTTGCCTACGCCGGTGGGGCCGATCATCAAAATATTCTTGGGCAGGATATCTTCAGCGATTTCAGGTGCGAGCTTTTGCCTACGAACGCGGTTGCGCAGCGCCACCGCCACGGCGCGCTTTGCAGCGTTCTGGCCAACAATGTATTTGTCGAGTTCGACGACAATTTCTCGCGGCGTCATGTCGTCGAGGGCGGGCAGCAGTTCCCCTTCCTCGGTGGGCGCGGTTCCATTGCCGCCGGGAGTGAGTACAATTTCTTTATCAGTTTTGGACGGCATCGAATCCTTCTAAATCAATTCCAATCCTTCAGCACAACGCGGTTCTGATTCACCGCACTGTGATCCAGAAAGTAAGCCCGAGTATAGGATGCATCATCGAAGCTTTACGGTTGATAACCCGCTCCTAGATTTCCTCAACCGTAAAATTCGCATTGGTATAAATGCAAATCTCGCTGGCGATGCGCATGGCTTCCATGGCCAGATCTTTGGCGTTTAATTTGGAGTGCTTTGTT
>Ga0193729_1001672_pt1 | contig 11237 bp, 9 predicted proteins | sample U1c2metaG_FD_143036 | JGI IMG/M metagenome (GOLD analysis project Ga0193729, IMG submission 143036) | Soil microbial communities from a riparian zone of the East river system, Colorado, United States - U1c2 | ecosystem: Environmental > Terrestrial > Soil > Riparian zone | place: USA: East River... | reverse complement strand
CGACCTCGCTAAGCTAAACGCAGCGGTACGTGAGTTAGACCCGACAGGGAAGCGCGCGGCCTCGTACGCCGGCGACGTAGCGCTCCCCAAGACCGGCGAGGCCGTTGTGAAACGGGCGCTCGACCAATTCGGTCATGTCGATGTGCTGTTCAACAATGCTGGCATCTTTGCGCCAAAGGCGTTCCTGGAGCTCACCGAAGCCGAGTACGATCGATTCCTCGATGGTACTCTCAAGGGAACGTTCTTCACCTCTCAGGCCGCAGCGAAGGCCATGAAGAGTGCTGGCCGCGGTGGCAGCATCGTGCAGACCGGGTCGATGTGGGGGCTGCAGGCGATTGGCGCTACGCCATCGTCGGCGTATTCGGCGGCAAAGGCTGGCGTACACGCACTGGTGAAAAATCTCGCGATCGAGCTTGCACCCGACAAGATCCGTGTGAACGCGATCGCGCCGGCGGTCATCGAAACGCCAATCTACAACACGTTCCTGACCCCCGAGCAGGTCAAGGCTGCTCTCCCGACGTTCAATGCGCTTCACCCACTCGGCCGCAACGGCCAGGTGGCGGACGCTGCGGAGGCTCTGTTGTTCCTCGCATCTGATCAGGCGAGCTTCATCACCGGCGTCGTGCTGCCGGTAGATGGCGGTGTCATGGCCGGGCGCCAGTGATCGCCGGCACTCAGTCCTAGCATCCCGCACGTCGATCATGCGGGCGGCGGCGTTCTCTCAAGCGCCCGCCGCCCGGCGCGATGCGCCCTTCCGTACTCCCCGGACGTGCGCAGAACTTTGCGAGCTACGACGCGGCGCTGGCTTGCGCTGACGCAGCAAGTCACCGATGGCACGGTCGTACGCTGCGGGATCGCCAAGAGCGTTTGCAATGACTAGGGCGCCGGTAATGGTCGACAACACTTCGGCTGCCGTACTCGGCGAGACTCCTTCCGCAACCAGCTTGTCCAGGCACATCTGGAAAAAAGCCCTCACTTCCTTCGCTACTTGCGGCGGCAGATCTTGCGAGGCAGCGCCGAGCACGGTGCAAGGGCACATGCGTCCTTCGGACAGTGCAGTACCCCGAAATGCTTTTGTCCACACTCGGACAGGGTCCGGGTCCTTCTGCAATGCCTCATCGACGAATTTCGATGTCTCTTCGCCCCACCGGCGAACGACGGCCGCCGCGAGATCTTCCTTCGTAGGAAAATGGTAATGGACGCTCGAGCTCTTTATGCCGACATCCGTTGCGATCTCTCGAAAGCTGAAGCCGCCGAAACCGCCGAGCTGTATGCGCCGTTCAGCGGCATCCACGATCGCGGTCTTAACGTCATTCATGGAGTCTCCTTGCCTACCTTCTGATCGATAGTTCTTGCCGTCCAATGACACAGTGGGCTATCAGCCTATCTCTCGATAGAAACGTCGGCAAATGCTTGCCGCGTAGCCCGCCAGGTTGGAGCGAAGCCTGCCGCTCATGAGGCATTGGCTTTTCGGCAATGCGAGGTGATGGCGATGTTCTCAGTGATCTTCGAAGTCCATCCCAAGCGGGAAAAGTTCGACCTCTACCTAGATCTCGCGAAGCGCCTGAGACCGGTACTCGAGGGGATCGACGGGTTCGTTGACAACGAGCGCTTCGAGAGCAGTCGTCGGCCTGGTTGGATCTTGTCGCATTCGACGTGGCGTGATGAAAAATCGGTCGTGCGGTGGCGGACGGTAGCGCAGCATCACGACACGCAACAACGCGGCCGGGACGAAGTCTTTCAGGATTACCATCTGCGCGTAGGCGAGATCGTGGCGGACACAGCGCCACCTCCTGGCGCTTCGATCGTCGAACAACGGTTGGACGAGACCGAGATCGGCGTCGCCAAGTTCGCGACACTCACAGAGGTTCAGCCCGGCTCGAGTGAGGTGCACATAGCGTCCGCTGCTGCCTTACCGGATAGTCTGCTGCTTGATCGCCACGCCAGTGACCTGGTCGATTACGATGTCTTCGCCAGCATTTACAATCGAGGAAAGTTGGCCCTCTTGGTATCATGGCGAGATCGACTGTCGGCCGACCGATTCAAGCCGCGTTTGTTTGCCGGTATCAGCACCCGGCATCGCATCGTGCGCGTGGTGCGCGACTACGGCATGTTCGATCGGCGCGAAAGTCCTCAATATTATCCCGCGATCGAGATCGAGACACCTCCTCGTGGTATCGCTTGACGCGATCGACGTCGCTGAAGGCGCGCCGGGCGCCAATCACTTCTGCAACTGGCGCCACCGCAAACGTTCGATCGTGTTTCAATTCGCTTCGGGTTAGCGACTAAGAGCTATCCGGAGCTCTGAGTAGGCCTGTACCAACGCATCAAGCGTGAAGGTCCGATTGCGGCCACTGGGATTGGGAAGAATCCAGGCCCTGGCCCCGGCAAAGCCGTCGGCGTGCTCTCCCCAGTCGAGGTGCGATTGGCCAGTCATCGCCGACAAAGCTCGCTTGCCGAGAAAAGCAACACAGCGAGGCGCATAACGCCGAATTTTCGCTTCAAACGCGAAGCGAACGTCTCTGCATTCACTTGAGGACACATCTACCGCGCTCTTGGTCGGTCGACTGACGACGGCAGTGATGCCACAGCGATATCGCAGCAGCCGGCGCTCATCGCGCGGGCGAAGGCGCGTATCGGTGAAGCCCGCGAGATGCAGTACCGGCCAGAATCGATTGCTTCTGTTGGAAAAATTGTGTCCGTCTGCGGCAGCACTCTCTGCCGGGTTAAGGCCACAGAATACGACATCGAGGTTTCTCGTGAGGATGTCTGATCGGTATCTAGCCATGGCATCTCATCATCCCTCATCTCTACGGCCTTTGAGAATTCGCTGCTGAGATCTCCCGCGAGATCGGACGCGACAATTCGATGCCGCGTCGGTACCATTCTATCGATAGATAGGTGTTGACGGTTTGTTTCTCATCGACCTAGAGTGGACCTATCGATAGATAGACTCCGTCTTGAGATGCCGATCGAGCGAGGGGCCGCCATGGACACCACGGATTTTGAAACCCACGTCGAGACACCGAATACCCTGCATACCGGCGCGGCCGTCGGGCCTGATTCCAAGAGGCTGGCCAGTTTGCGCACGAACAAGTCCAACGTGAAGGCCTTGGCCGCTGCTCTGGTCACGTTGGGACTCGTTGCGGGTGGCGTTGTTATAGGTCCGCGTCTCATCGGGTCGCCGCCTAGTCCGGCGGCCGCGCTTCCTCTGCCGAGCGTGGCGGTCAGCGTGCCGCTTCAGCGGGATATCAGCTCTCGCCTCCAGTTCCTGGGCCAATTTTCCGCGGTCGATCGAGTTGAACTTCGCGCCCAAGTTGGCGGCACTCTCACCCAAATCAGCTTTAAGGACGGCGACATCGTCCACAAGGGCGACCTGTTGTTTGTGATTGATCCGACGCCATACGAAATCAGGCTACGCCAGGCGACGGCGCAGCTCGCGGCCGCTCGCGCGCGCCTCGAGCTCGCCAATCGCGAGTCCACACGCGCCGACTCACTGAGCCGCACTGGCGTCGGCAGCGTTCAAAACGCCGATCAACGGTCTGCTGAGCGGCGAGCAGCTCTAGCGGCCGTCGACGAAGCTGAGGCGCTCATCCATGATGCGCAATTCGACCTCGATCATACGCGCATCGCGGCACCCTTCACAGGACGCATCGGTTCCCATCTCGTGTCCGTCGGCAACCTTGTCGCCGGCAGCCGGGCTGGCACTAGCCCAACCACCCTCCTCGCGACACTCGTTTCGTTCGAGACAATCTATCTGGATTTCGACATGAGCGAAGCGGAGTACATGATATTCGCTCGGGAACGCCAAAAGCAGACCAGCCCACTCGCCAGCAACGTGAAAGTGTCGCTGAGCGACGAACAGGATTTCACCCGTCAGGGTACACTCGACTTCGTCGACAATTCGCTCGATCGGTCAAGTGGTACGATTCACGCTCGTGCCACTGTTCCCAATGGCGACTTGCTCCTCACGCCAGGTGGCTTCGCGCGCGTGCGCTTAGAGGTCGCGCCGCCGGCACCTGTTCTGCTCGTACCCGACGCGTCCGTGTTGCCTGATCAATCAACGCACGTCGTTTTGACTGTTGATTCAAACAACGTCGTGACGCCCAAGCAGGTCGAGCTGGGTGATCTGCGTGACGGCCTTCGGGTAATCCGTTCGGGCCTAGCTCCCACTGACAAGATCATCATTGACGGCATACCAGCCGTTGCGCCAGGCGCGAAGGTATCGCCGCATGATGGGTCGATCAGATTTGCATCTCAGCAAAGCGAGAAGTGAGGCGAGCGATGAAGCTTTCGCACTTCTTCATTGATCATCCCCGGTTCGCCACGGTGATCAGCATTTTCATCGTAGTGTTCGGGTTGGCCGCCGCGGCGTTCCTGCCAGTGGCGCAATATCCCAACATCGTTCCGCCAACAATTCAAATCACGACGGCCTATCCTGGTGCATCGGGAGAGACGATTGCCCGGACTGTCGCGACGCCACTTGAACAAGCGATCAACGGCGTCGAGAACATGGATTACATCAGCAGCCAGTCGACGAGTAACGGTCTCATCACCATAACGGTGATCTTCAAAATCGGCACCGATACGAACGTTGCCCTCATGCTTACGCGTAATCGTGTGCAGGACACGCTGGCCAGGCTGCCTCAGGAAGTCCAGCTGCAAGGTGTGCAGGTTAAGAAGACGATCCCCGCCTTGTTGCTCGGCATTCATCCGTATTCGCCCGACGGCTCGCGCGATGCCGAATACATTTCCAACTACATGATCCTTCACGTCAAAGACGAGATTTCGCGGCTTCCAGGGGTTTCGGATCTCTGGAGCCTTGGCGAACGACAGTATGCCATGCGGATATGGATTGATCCGGGTAAGGCTGCCGCAAACAGTGTCAGTGCAGGCGATGTTCTGAGCGCCTTGCGAGCCCAAAATGTTCAAGTATCGGCTGGTGCACTCAACCAACCGCCTGTACTCCGCAAGGGGGGCGCTGCGTACCAGATTAGTGTCGAGGCGCTTGGGCGGCTAACGACGCCTGACGAGTTCAGCAATGTTATCGTTAAGTCAGACGCCGAAGGTCGCGTCACTCGCATTCGCGATATCGGACGTGTCGAGGTGGGGTCTGTAGATTACGGCTCGGTTGCGTACGCAGACCGCCACGCCTCTGCTCCTTTTTGGGTTATCGCGACACCTGGCGCGGATGTGGTCAAGGTAGAGCATGCGGTGTGGGACAAAATGGCGGAGCTCAAGAAGAGCTTCCCGACGGGTCTCGATTACATCAACATTTATGATCCGACCACGTTCGTTAGCCAATCCATCGACGAGGTGATGCTGACGATCGGTATCGCCATCGTCCTCGTAGTCGGTGTCGTGTATTTGTTCCTGCAGGATTGGCGGGCGACGCTCATACCGGTGATCGCCATTCCGGTATCGCTCATAGGCTCCTTTTCGATCCTCGCGGTGCTTGGTACCTCGATCAACAATCTGTCGCTATTTGGCCTGGTGCTCGCGGTGGGCATCGTGGTCGATGACGCCATCGTCGTGGTCGAGAATGTCGAACGCAACATGGCTCGGGGCATGTCAGCTAAAGAGGCTGCGCACAAAACGATGGACGAAGTCTCGGCAGCACTCATCGCTATAGCGCTGACGCTGTGTGCCGTCTTTGTGCCATCCGTCTTCATCTCCGGCATCTCGGGTCTATTCTTCGCCCAGTTCGCCACCACAATCGCCGCGTCGACGGTGATTTCGTGCTTCGTCTCGCTCACCTTGAGCCCAGCGCTCTGCGCCGTATTGCTGAAGCCGCACCACGACCACGTCGAACCACGCGGAGTCGGCCGACTATTGAAAGCTGTCTTTGCCCGTTTCAATGCCGGCTTCGATTGGATGTCATCGGCGTACGGCGAGATGACTGCACGCATTGTACGGATGATTGCAATCGTCTTGACCGTGTACGTCGGCCTGATTTCGCTCACTGGCTACCAGTTCTCGAGAATGAGTACCGGCTTCATTCCGGAGCAGGATATTGGCTATTTGGTCACGGTCATTCAGCTTCCACCAGGGTCGAGCCTTGAGCGGACTGACGCCATCGTCAGGGAAATCAACGACATCATTCTCAGAACTCCTGGTATCGAACACACCTCACCGGTGACTGGGTTCGACGTGACGACAAATACCATCGCCCCCAACGCGGCTACGATCTTTCTTGGCTTGCCCTCACTCTATGGTCGCCACATTCCAGGCGTGAACGCTGCAACGATGCTGGCAGCCGTGCGCGCGCGCCTGGCCGGCATCAAGGATGCATTCGTCCTCGTGATCAACCCGCCTCCAGTGCAGGGCCTCGGCGCGGCTGGCGGCTTCAAGTTGATGGTGGAGGATCGTAACAATGCTGGGCCTCAGGCGCTTGCCCGGGCGACAAATGCACTGGTAGCAGCTGCTAACAAGGATCCGGCATTTGCCGGCGTCTTTACCCTATACAACGCCGGTTCTCCTTCACTCTTTACCGATATCAACCGTTTGAAAGCGGAGAAAGTCGGCCTGACACCAACTGATGTCTTCTCCACCTTGCAGCTGTATCTTGGCTCGCAGTACGTCAATGACTTCAACTACCTGGGCCGTACCTATCAAGTGCTCGCCCAGGCAGATGAAGCGTTTCGGAAGACGCCGCAAGACATCGCGCGGCTCAAGGCTCGCAATGGCTCCGGCGAGATGGTGCCCATCGGTACGGTCGCCACATTCAGGGACGTGACCGCGCCGTATCGGGTCCCGCGGTATAATCTCCATCCAGCATCTGAAATCATGGGCGCCGCAGCACCTGGTGTTGCTTCAGGGACCGCAATGGCGCGCATGGGTGAGCTCGCCAAGCAGGTGCTCCCGTCTGGCTTTGCGTTCGAATGGACCGATCTGTCGCATCAGCAAGAGCAGCAGGGGATACCGACGCTAGCGATTTTCGCTGCCTCTGCCGTGTTCGTGTTTCTTGTCCTTGCGGCGCAATATGAGAGCTGGAAGTTGCCGCTGGCGATCGTGCTAATCGTGCCAATGTGTTTGCTGACCTCGGCCACCGGGCTCGACTTCAGAGGCATGCCCATCGACATCCTCGCTCAAATTGGTTTCGTGGTGCTGGTCGGGTTGGCTGCGAAGAACGCTATCTTGATCGTTGAGTTCGCGCGGCAGCGGCAGGATCACGCTGGCGATTCGCCGGAGGACGCGGCGACAGCGGCCGCCAAGACCCGGCTACGCCCGATCCTGATGACCTCTTTCGCGTTCATCCTTGGAGTGTTCCCACTCGCGGTGGCAACCGGAGCAGGCTCGGAAATGCGCCAGTCTCTGGGCACGGCGGTATTCTTCGGCATGCTCGGTGTCACTATCTTCGGTCTGCTATTCACGCCGGCATTCTACACATTCATCCGCAAGCTCGGGTCCAGGAGCACGACGCGACGCGTGCTCACTCCTATGCGCAAAAGATGACTTGTGAATGGTGCGATCCTGGGGCGGCACATGAGCTTGATTGGTGTTCATCGTCCTTGCGATGGACACGCAGCGCTACGAGGAATCGGTCCGGTGGACACACCGCAGGAGCGGTCGCTAGTACAGTCGAGGCTTGGCCATGCGAACCATCACCAGTGCCACCATTGATCTTTTCGAGCACCCCGACCAGTTCGAGCTGCCTCAAGGATTTCGATACCTTCCGGCCGTTCTTTCAACTTCGGAAGAGGCGAGCCTCGTCGAGCGATTTCGACAACTTCCGCTCCAAGCGTTCGAGTTCAAAGGTTTCCTAGCTAATCGACGGATCTTCACATTCGGCCACAAGTACGTCTTTGCGGGTCAGAAGCCTCGTGCCGATGCTCGTATTCCCGACTACTTGCGGCCTCTGATCGAGCTTGCAGCGGAGATCAGCGGAGCGTCGGCCGCGGCTTTCGAACAGGTCATGGTAACCGAATACGCACCTGGTGCTGGCATCGGCTGGCACCGCGATCGCCCTTCGTACGAAGACATCGTCGCTGTATCGTTCCTCGCTCCTTGCACTCTGCGGCTTCGTCGGAAGACGGGACGGGGCTGGGAGCGTCGCTCGGCAGTTATTGAGCCTCGATCGGCCTACCTATTGCATGGTTCGGTGCGTGATGATTGGCAGCACAGCATCGCCCCCATGGACGTCCCACGATATTCCGTAACACTCCGAACGTTTCGACCAGGCAAAGCACACAAGGTGAAGTCCCCACCTGAGGGCGCCGTCTAGCGACAGCATCGAAGGAGCTCCTGGAGCGTCACGACACCAGCGATTTCCGATTGCAAACTCGCGATGAGGTCGCTGCAACGCCAACCTGATGAGGGCTGCTGGAGCCGGTTTCAGAGAAAGAAAGGAAGTGCCCAATGTATTATCCGGTTGTTTCTCAATGTGTTCACACACTGAAGACGTTGGAGAGCTGGCTCGACAAAACGGAGCAACACGCGGCGGCAAAGAAGTTCGACGTCAACGTGCTCATGGCGAGTCGCCTTGCGCCCGATATGAGGGATTTCGTCTATCAGGTCCAAAGTGCGTGCGACTATGTCAAAGCCGCAGCCGCTTGGTTGTCAGGACAAACGCCGCCCAAACATCAGGATACCGAGCAGACAATTGGGGAAGTACGCGAACGGATCAGGAAGACTGTCGCGTTTGCCGAAAGTGTGGCGGAGGCGCAGTACGCTGGCGCGAGCGAACGAAGGGTCCGGCTCTCCTGGGCAGGCGGCAAGACGATGGCCGCTAAAGACTATTTGCTGCAGATCACTATTCCGAACGTCTATTTCCACCTGTCGATGGCGTACGCCATCCTCCGCCACAACGGCGTCGACGTCGGCAAGATGGCCTTTCTTGGTCCGCTCACGTGGCGAGATGCCTGATTAAGCGCATAAGAACCCCTGCTCAGTAGCTTAGATCTCAATGGACGCGCAACGAATGATCCTGAGCGCTTTCTTTTTCAATCCGCAGGGAGATCACCGTGTGTCGTGGCGTCACCCGCGAGCACCAGAGCTCGAGGTGTACGATATCGCGTACTTCCAGAAGCTCGCCGCGGCGGCCGAGGCAGCGAAGCTCGATGCGTTGTTCGTCGCAGACCATGTTGGCATGTGGGATACCTTTGAGAGCAACGTTGCGCACTATGCCAATCCACGCCTCGAGCCGATAACGCTTCTCTCCGCGCTCGCCGGGGTGACGTCCAACATTGGGCTGCTTGCCACCGCCTCCGCCTCATACACGGAGCCATACAATCTCGCCCGGATGTTTGCGTCACTCGATCATCTCAGTCGAGGGCGAGCGGGCTGGAATGTCGTTACATCATCGATGGCCGAAGAAGCGATGAACTTCGGCCTTGATGGCAATATCGATCACGGTAACCGCTATGAGCGGGCAGGCGAGTATATCGATCTCGTCAAAGCGCTTTGGGACAGTGTGGAGGACGGCGCGATCCTGCTGAATCGGGAGACCGGTTATTTCGCTGATCCGCATCGTATTCATCGGATCAATCACACAGGCAAGTATTTCAAGGTTCGAGGTCCGCTGAACGTCCCGCGACCGCCGCAGGGCCATCCGATAATTGTGCAAGCTGGATCATCTGATGACGGAAAGGCGCTTGCCGCGAAGCATGCCGATGTCCACTTTGCTGTCTCGCGCACCATCGAAGATGGTCGACGCTATCGTGCAGATTTCGATTCGCGCTTGGTCGCTGTGGGGCGAGAGCCGCAAGATCTGAAGATCCTACCCGGTGTCCATCCAGTCATCGGAGGGTCTCGTGAAGAAGCAAAGGAAAAGGAAGACTTCCTGGGGACGCTCGTCCCTGAGCGCATCGGCATCGATCTCGTGTCGAGCTGGAGCGGGGTCGACGTCTCTGGCTGTCCTGTGGATGGCCCTCTGCCGCCGTTGCCAGACATTCAAACCTACGATGGGCAACGCTCTAATCTAGAACGAATGCGAGCCTTTGCGGATCAGGGCTTAAGCATTCGCGAGATTGCTCGGCGTCTCATCAACACAGGTACCGTGCCATCAGTCATCGGAACGGCTACCGACGTCGCCGACCAATTGGAGGCTTGGCATAGGGCCGGCGCAGCGGATGGCTTCAATCTGATGTTTCCTGTCCTCCCAGAGGATTGGCTTCAATTTGCGACGCTTGTCGTGCCGGAGTTGCAGCGACGCGGATTAGCCCAAACCGAATACCGCGGCGCCACTCTGCGTGATCGTTTGGGCTTGAAGAAGCCCGCTAATCGCTTCAGTCGCAGCTGACAGCTCGGCGCTGCGGCACCTCTCCCGAGCCCCGATCGTGTCTGCTTCTGCTTCGACCCAGGCTTCCGCGACGGTGCGAGACGATACATGTCTCGCGCGGCCTGCTCGTGGTGATGGATCGCGCGCTGTGCTACTGTTCAATCTCCACGTCGTGACGACGTCGACACCCTTGAAGGAGTCTACCTATGGCCTATGTTCCGCCCGGCAAAGAATACTACGTGAGGAAGACGAAGGCGCGAATCGCCGATCTTGAGCGGCAACTGCTGCCCCACAGAGCCGATGACCTGGCGCTTAGGCCCACCGTCATCCATGTGGGCGCTCAGATCCCTGACATGACGTGCATCGTCGTCGATCATCTTGAAAGGCAGCTTCGATCACAAAAAGCCGCTCTGGCGCGATATGAGGCGTGGAAGTCCTAGCCCTTAGTTGGACCCGCGCCTGAGGCAGTCTCCGGCGTTTGCCAGCTCGAACGATCGGCCCGCCGTGCCGGCCGTCAGCGCACGTTCACATAGACGACATCGGGCCGTTCGCGCGGCCTGTAGGTCTCGACGTAGGCTTCGAGTTCGTCGAGGAATGGGCCGCGGCGCGGCCCCCCTTCAAGGATGGGATTGGCGCCGCGGTCCTCGGCATACCAAGATCGAGCCTTGTGGTGGTTATCGGCGTCGAGGCCCTCGATCCACACGAACGCCCGCGCCTGCAGCCCGGCTTTTTCGACCACGGCACGGGCGCACACAGTGGAGAGGACGACCAGCGGCGTCCGCACCAAGTGCGCCTCGATGCAGAGGCGCATCGGCTCGAGCAGCAAGGCACCGACGAATTGCTGCTGATCGGGCGAGAAAGCAGCAGTCGGCGTCGATCGCCTTGCAGGAAGCCAACCGGCGCTGCATCTGGCGGGCCATGTAGGTCTTGCCATCACCGTCGCGGACATCGAAGGCGACCAGCCCGCTGCCCAGCGATTCGACGTAGCCCGCGAGTGCATCCGGGTCGTTGTCGATCC
>Ga0193729_1001671_pt1 | contig 11245 bp, 8 predicted proteins | sample U1c2metaG_FD_143036 | JGI IMG/M metagenome (GOLD analysis project Ga0193729, IMG submission 143036) | Soil microbial communities from a riparian zone of the East river system, Colorado, United States - U1c2 | ecosystem: Environmental > Terrestrial > Soil > Riparian zone | place: USA: East River... | reverse complement strand
CGCGCCCGCACCAGGTAGGCAATATGTTTTGAAATCATCTGCTGCGAGAGTGCAAACGGTTCCGTCAATCCATGCACAGAGGCAGGCCCATGGGAGAGTCGTTCGATCATCGCCCGGCGGGTTGGATCAGACAGAGCCGCAAATGTTGTATCTAACTTATCCACCACCATATGGTAGTGAATTATCCGTCGATGTCAAGTGTGGATTTTGGAGTTCCCGATTTCTTTTTCCTGATCTCTAAGCTCTGACACCTGCGCTAATTTATGCTTCCCCATGCGCCGCGTATCGCAGCGGGTGCATGGTTTAACAAATAGGCTTCCTTAAGCAATTACTCATTGACCCGACGATTAGAGTGCTCCAGCCCCTCCGCCCGCTTCTCGGCGCTCCACACATTTCAAGCATTCTGAAAAGCCCCCACGCAACAACGGCTTGCGGGGCGCCCTCGCGGTCGAGTGACCTCAACGGTCAGGGCCGCCCGCCCTTGCAAGGGGAGAAGGTGACCCAAAACCTAGTATCCGGTGTGACAGAGAATGGGAGCGGTTCAGAAGGATTAAACGTCGTATAATCTCGTGCGCGCAACTGGGGAGCAGAACATTTGAACGTACGAGAACAAATCAAAAAGTATATTACCAGCCAACCGGAGCCAAAACGAGGTGACATGCGAGAGTTACATCGGCTCACACTTCAAGTGTCACCAGAATGCAAATTATGGTTCTTCGATGGTAAAGACAGCAAAAATCATACTGTTTCCAACCCTACGATTGGATATGGATTTCACACAATAAAATATGCCAACGGAAAAAGTAGAGAGTTTTTTCAAATTGGTGTGAGCGGAAACAAAACCGGAATCTCTGTCTATATTCTTGGTCTCAAAGATAAGAAGTACTTAGCCAAAACGTATGGAAAAAAACTAGGCAAGGCGAGCGTGACCGGATATTGCATTCGGTTTAAGGCTCTAAAGGATATAAACATCGATACGCTTGGAGCGGCAATACGATATGGGCTTGCAGCTCAGAATGAAAAAGGCAAGCTGACGAAATAATTCCACTGTTAAAGGCAAGCAGTTATCGATGTAAAGGCGCTCCAGTATACGACCCCTACAGCCCTGACCCGCGCCACAAAGCCATTCCCTATAAAACGGGCTCCTTACTTATATAAGGAACATCCAAAGCCGAAAAAGTAAGAAAAAACTTTTGCTCATCGGAGAGATCTTGGGCTAGGAGGAAAATCACAGCGAGAGGCCCCTATTTATATAAGGAACATCGAGAAAGCAAAAAAGGAGAAAGAATCTTGGTACCAGTACGTTTTTCTCGGAGTTGCCCGGATTGGGGGAGCACAACGGATACACCTTGGATGGCAGCATCGCAAGGCGCTCGATGCCTCTCTAAACTACTCACGGCATCTTAATGGAGAGGATATTTGATTCGAATGTGAACAATACTCAGGTTTTCGCTCCTGGAGCTTTCAACTTGATGCGGTACACACTGGTGCTGGCCGTAATGTAGAGCGTCTTGTCATCTTTGTCGCCCCAGGCCACATTGCTCACGGCCTCGGGGACTTTGATTGTGCCGAGGTGTTTCCCTTCGGGAGAAATAATCCACACGCCGCCGGGACCGGCGCCGTAGAGGTTTCCTTTTTTGTCCACACGGATGCCGTCTGGCACCCCAGGCGCACTATCGTGGGAGGCATCGAGAAACAATGCGCCGTCCGTAACCGATCCGTCAGGCTGCACTCGATAGCGCATCCAGATCTTCTTGCCAGAATCCGCGATGTACAAGTACTTCTCGTCCGGCGAAAAACAGATGCCGTTCGGACGCGGAAGGTCCTTAATTACGAGCTGGACTTGCTCCCGTGCCGGTTCTGTCCCAGGCTTCTGGTGCCGTGCTCCGGGAATGCGATAGACACCGTTGACCTCCAGCTCCTTTTGTGGATCGTTGTCCTGCTGAGTGGGCAGACCGTAAGGAGGATCAGTGAAGTACAGCGACCCATCGGATTTGTACACCAGATCATTGGGGCTATTGAACTTCTTTCCTTGATAGGAGTCGGCCAGAATCGTGATTTGCGCTTTCGGGTCGAGGGACTCCATGCGCCACACATTGCGTCGAGCGTGTCCCGCCACGGTCACGCGACCATCAGGATCCAAGATCATTCCATTTGAGCCTGGCTCCGGCCCTTTGAATGGCTCTGCTCCTGTATATCCGCTGGGGTGCATGAAAACGCTCGCGCCCTTATCCGGGATCCACAGATCGATGTTGTTTGCTGGGATCTCCGCAAACAGGAGAGTTCCTTCGTGCGTCCAAACTGGGCCTTCAGTCCACTTGTTGAAGCCAGTGGCTATGCGCTCCAGCTTGGAATCAGGTCCCACCAACTGCTCGAGAGCGGGGTCGAGTTTCTGAATGTCCTGCGCCAATGCGGACACGGTGAAAGCCGTGACAGTCACGATCAAGAGAAAGAGCCGTTGTATCGAGATCGAGGTCATTGTGCGGCGAAAACCACAGCGTGTTGGAAATGTGTTCATGTTTCCTCCTCGAGACTTCGCTGCTGCATCGAGCTATCGACCTGCTGATATCCACGACTCTGCCGGTGACGCCACTTCTTTCACCGCAGCACTGCAGGTCTAGTCCGATCCGACGGCCTTTGCAGCGTGCTTAGAGATCAGGGCGAATCTGCGTAAGCCGGGCGAGTTGACCAATCTACCTGTCGAAGCGCGCCGACAATAAATATCCAGGACAGCGAGCCCAGCAAGGCGATGACCGCAGTGATGATGAAAGCCCACAAGAACCGTCCCGTCTTGTCCACGACCAAACCTGTCACCACAGGCGCGATCCACCCAGCCAGATTACCTAAAAAGTTTTGCAGCCCGGTCCACTTGCCAGCGGCTTGCGGTCCTGCAAGCGTTTGGGTAATCGCCCAAGTATTGGAAGCACTGATTCCCCAGAACACCGCCGCCAACAGCAGACATATTACCGAGAGCACCGGTCCGCTGACGACGCAGGCAGCAAGCGAGATCCCAGCCCCCACCTGTCCCAAGACCATAAACGTCTTGCGAACCAGCGTTGGAGTTTTTCCTGAGACAATGCAGCAATCGGAGACCCATCCTGCGGAGGTGGCTGCGACAGCCATCAGGAAATAGGCCAATCCAGCGATCTTCGCCATCGCGGCCAAGGAAAAATGGCGTTCGTGCATGAGGTAGAACGGCAGCCAGGTCAGGAGAAAGTACATCAAGTAGTTCATACAGAAGAGACCTACACACGTTCCCCATGCTGACCGCTGTTCCAAAATCTGCAACATGCCGGGCGCGGAGAGTCCCGATTGCGAGGGGGAATCCTTATGGCCTTTTGGCATCCAGCGAAACCATGGCAGTAGCCATAACAGGCTAGTCAGGCCCACCACGAGAAAAACTGGGCGCCACCCAAATCGGCTCATCAGAATTCCGCCAGCGAGGGTCCCGAACGCTGGCCCCAAGGCCATACCGGCAACTATGCTCGCATTGGCGAAGCCACGTTTGTGCTCCGGGAAATACCGCGACAAAATGGTCGAGCATGCTGGATAAGACACCGATTCTCCCGCGCCCAGCGCCAATCGTGCGAGGAGTAATGTGCCGAATGCATGGGCCGCGCCCGCAGCGGCGGTTGCTGCGGACCAGAGGAAAAAACCGCTGGCGATCACCCATTTCACATCGAGGCGATCAACCAGCCAGCCGGAAACCGGCAGAAAGAATGAGTAGGTCCAAAAGAAGGATGACAGCAGAACTCCGAGCTGCGTCGCCGAAAGTTGGAACTCATTCTTGACCAGCGGCGCCGCAATCGAGAGATTGCCGCGGTCCAGGTAATTAATGAAAACGGAAAGCGCGAGCAGGAGCAGCACGCGTGAGAGCCGGATCTCGTCAGCTGCCTGTTTGGCAGTCATAGTGTCACAATCACGGTTCGACAATTATGCTTCGCCGACACGCTGCGGCAATCAGGCAACGCTAACACTCAAATCTCAAATATCTCTTCGACAAATCCATTACGCATTCCATACATTTGCCGATTGCAGTCGGAAAATCGCGTCATTGTACGAATCGGTGGCTCATTTCACGGTACTCAATTCAGCAGCTCGGGTTCCCGTAACTAGAACAGGCCGATAGCCGCGCACCGCGAAGTAGAGCACATAGGCTTGGCAGATTAGGGGCACTATGAAAGCCACGCGAATGTTACTGTGATCAGAAATAAACCCCATAACGGCGGGGCAGATGGCCCCACCGAGGATCGAAGCCACCAACAAGGACGATCCCAGTTTTGTGTATCGCCCAAGATGCTTAATGCTCAGGGCAAAGATGGTTGGGAACATGATCGAATGAAAAAAACCGATCAGGACGACCGCCCAGAGGGGAGCCACGCCGGAGCCGAGAAGAACTACGAGGAGACAGATCAGAGTCGAGAGCGCAAACAATGAAAGCAGACTAGCAGCAGGCACCCGCTTCATGATGTAGGAACCGGAAAACCTTCCGAGCATGAATCCAATCAAGTGCAACTTCAAATAGAACGAAGCATCCTTTTGGAGCATTCCAGGAATACTATGCTGCGCCAGGCGTATGACGAAACTTGCCACGCCGATTTGAGCGCCCACGTAGAAGAATTGTGCGATAACTCCTTTTACTAGGTGGCTATAACGCAGGATATCGCGCAGCTCTTCCGCGGTTGATTCCTGCTTCACGGCTCCGTCACTTGCGCCGGCCTCTGGCAATTTGGAAAAAAAAATCACAACAGCATAGGCGAAAAAAATTCCTGCTATAACGACGTAAGGCATCCTAACGGTGCTGACCACAGTCGTGCGATACGCAGCGATCTCTGTGGGCGTCATGGTCGTCAACTGTTCACGCGAGTACTCGAGAGCCGACAGGATAAAAGCCGAGCCAATGAACGGCGTCACCACCGCGCCCACAGCATTGAACGACTGTGCCAGATTCAATCGCCGCTCTGAGGTATCTGCTGGCCCTAGCAGTGTCACGTAAGGGTTGGCAGCCACCTCGAGGACTCCTTGGCCACACGCCATCACAAATAAGGCAAAAAGAAATAATCCATACACCTGAATTGAAGCCGCGGGAATAAACAGTAGCGCGCCCGCCGCGCATGTAACCAAACCAACGATTATTCCATTCTTGTAGCCGATCTTTTCCAGCAGCCGTCCTGCAGGTAACGCGGAAAGGCAGTAACCGCCGAAGAATGCCACCTGGATGAGTGCCGATTGAAAGTCGTTCAGGTCGAAAACCTTCTTCAAATGTGGGATGAGAACATCATTCAGGTTGACCGCCAGCGCCCAGAGAAAAAATAGGATGGTGACGAGAATCAGTGGGGTGACGAACCGCCGCTCGGTGATGGGTGCTGAGGTTGTCATCTTTTAAGTTAGCGCTCGATCGAGGTGCACGTAGCCGCCATCCACGAACACATGCTGGCCGGTTATGTGCGAAGCGCGGGCAGAGAGCAGGAATACTACCATTGCCGCGATCTCGTCGGGAGCGGTCATTCTTTTCTCCAGAGGGATCTTGGACAGGACAGACTGAAGCTTCTGTTCGGGATCGGGGAATGTGTCGAGCCACTGCCGGTAGAGCGGTGTCATGACCTCTGCAGGAATAACCGCGTTCACGCGTATGCCGTAGCCCAGCAGCTCTGCCGCCCATTCGCGCGTCAGAGCCAATATTGCTCCCTTCGATGACGCATATCCTGACGTACCACCTTGGCCGGTGATGGCCGTTTTTGAACTGATGTTTACAATGCAGCCGCCCGTTTTTTTCAGATAGCGAAGCGCGAAATGCGCCATGTTGAAATAGTGCAGCAGATTACGGCCAAGTGACTCTACATACTGTTGTGGGGTTCCGTGCTCCAGGCCGATTTTGTCGTTTATCCCCGCGTTATTCACGAGAGCATCAAGGCGGCCAAATTTCTCAACTGTCGAATCAACTGCCTTTTGGCAATCTGCAGAGGAAGACAGATCCGCGAGGATTACGTGGCTGGTGCGCACCTCGGCGTGAAGCTTTTTGCTGGCTTCGGCGTCACGGTCCACAATGACAGGAATCGCAGCCTCCGCAGCGGAGGTTCGCACGATCGCGGCGCCAATGCCTTTGGCTCCGCCGGTGACGAGCACAACCTTATTTTCAAGTTGCAGGTCCACTCTTCTCTCGCAATCAGCCTTGCAAATTTAGGAAGCCGCCATCCAAAGGGTAATCCACTCCGGTAAGAACACAGGGCGAGGGGGGAGGCTACCCGTCCAGTTGCCCAATCTGCCGATCGGCTGAGTCTTTAGTGTATAAAAATAGTTATTTGGTAATAAAAACACTCAAAGTGTATATTTCTCTCGGTCTCTGCTTGTCAAGGAGTTTTATTGCATACCAAAAGTTTCGTTGGAGGCTGAAGCTAACTTTGCCTGTTCCATCAGCTAAGTCCCCGAAGGCAAGCCGGACGATGCCCAAGACGGGTCACATGAAGACTCGATCCCTTTTCGGTCGGAGGACCCTGATAATTTCTTCATTCGACGGCTACTGGCAAAGAGGGCATTGAAGGCACGCCCGCGCTGCTCAAAGCGACCACAGTGTAGACGTGCTTGGCGCCACGTTGTGCAGATGTATCAACGTGCCTCATCTGAGGGAGCGGTGCGAATGGCGTGTCGTGATATGAGAGCCCCTGAAAGAGTGGCCGTCCATACACCGCTTCTGGAGGTTGCAACGGAAGCTTCGCTATCCCACGCCCGTCGCGAAACACTACGAAGCCACCGAGTCCGCTGACGATATCAGCCTCAGCTTCCCATGTGATCTCATTGCCACGATCTGCATCGGCGTTCGCTCGCACATTGACGGGGGCGATGGGTGCACGTGCGTCTATTACGGTTCCGTTTCTAACATACTCCATCCAGATTTTCGCTATGGCCTCATTTGGTAACCATGCAGCCTTGTTAGGATCCCCTTTGAATTCCGATGCAGGCATGGCGGTATTCCCGAACGGAGTTGCCAGCCATGCATAGCTCAGGTCCGCCGGCCTTAAGATCTTGCTCCATTCCGTTAAGCGCATTTGAAGACAAGCGTCGAAGAATGGGATCGCGAGATACCGGGAATCCCCACAGAAATGTCCTGTACGCGGATCGGGAGCGAACCCGATGGGAGCGCCATGGGCTCGGTACTCCTGAAAAGTGGCAATGGAGCCGTCCCAGGGATGGTTTCCCCTCTCTCCTATGCCGAAGTTGACGATCGTGGGAATCTCATAAACCGCGGGGGGAACTTCGGGCTGGATGAATTCGTGTCTCGGACGAAACATCGCTGCAGTACCAGAACGAAGAAAAGCGGCGAGCACTCGGTCGGGGTGGAGAATGCTCATTACATTGGCCCATATCCCCCCACCAGAGTGTCCCCAGAGACACCAAGGGACCGTAGCGAACTCCGCGTGGCCCGACTTTGTCGCAAACTCGTCCAGGGCCCGTAGGAAAACACGGTCAGAACCCTGTCTCGGGTCGAACCACAACTCTGCGCCGCCTGGAGTTAAGTCAATCGCATCGTTTAGAACCTGGTATGAGGGCCCAAGAAGGGCGCAGTTCCATTTTTTTGCCAGAGCTTGCCAGTGCAAATCGTAAGCCGAGGTTGCGCCCGCCTGAGCGGCTGGAATGCTTGCGCCGTGCTGATGAACGATAACCGCCCTTACGGTCTTGATGTTGTCAGGGAGCCACAAAGTGTATATGACGCCAAGTTGCAGCTCCCCTTTGGTTGTGGACGGCGGGTAAACGAGTTGGAGATATCGACCTGCGCTATTCGATGGAGTAAAAGGTCCCCAACCGCCCTGGACTGGAGAAACCTGATGGTCAGGAGTTGCCGGCTGATGACCCTCAGTCTGAGCAGCGATAGCCGGAGAGAGCGGGGAAGCGGCAAGCGTCGCGCCAAGGCCTACCATCCCTTTTATAAGCGAGCGTCGCGACGGCGACTCCAGACAAGGTAGCCTTGGCGAACCTATCATTTCATTTTGAGTAACCTTGTTCATTCTCTCTTGTCCTTATCTGGAACTTTAGTTAGTGCACTTTCGCACTTGCACCTGCGTGGCGCACCACGTAGTTCAGGACTGTCCCATCAGCCGCAATCCCCCTCGTTCAGGATTGGTGCGCACGTCGCAGGGCGTGTCGAAATACATGGTTACTTGGTTTTCAGCGGTGTATGCGGGCCAATGAGGCAGGCCGTCGTGATTGGGATTGCCGGTTCGGGCAAAATTCACCCAGGCAGTACTGATCTGCTTCGACAGAACGAATGCCTCGGGAGCGCCTCCACTGTAATGGTCGCAAATCGCAGCGTTGTCGAAGGTGAACGCGATTTCACAGGCGTGGAAGGGGCCAGGACGGCCGTCTAGCACTGGAGTCCGCCAGGAGTAGATATAGGAGTACGCCGGCGCGTCGCCCAAAGCAGCCTTTCTGATGGCCTGTTCGAACGCTGGTCGGCGAAAGGAAGCGGCGGCAATGATGGCATACAGGTCAAATGGACTCGCTTTAGGGTAATCGCGCCGGTAGGCTTCGACGATCGCTTCGCCATGGTCGCCGAAGGTTTCGCTCACCAGCCGGTTCATTTCCTCTAAGCCCATTGATTGAGCATCGGGACGGTCTAGCCCACTCACAAACTCGTGAAGATTTGTGCCCGTGAGTAAGGGAACGTCCGAAGATATTTCCGGAGCTCCCGGATCGAATGGATGACGAGGAAGTATGCGGCCGTCCACTGTCGGCCCCCAATCGTATTCGCCGTATGTTCTGCGAAGCGAAGATTTGGGCCGAGGCATTTTCTTCATGGCGTCCGCCGCGGCGCCCAAAAGCCGATCAACCGGGATTAGCTGCAGTTCGCTCATCTGCGATTTGGATAAACTCAGCTCTGCGACCACCAGCTCAGCCAGTCGTCCTGAGTATTCAGAAGAGAGCGATTTAAGAAAGGGTCCGCTCTGCACAATCGCACGGTGAAACAAGCCTTTTGCCGCTGGCATCGCCATAAGGGCGAGGACCTTTCCACCTCCGCCCGACTGGCCAAAAATGGTTACTCTGCCCGGGTCACCCCCGAACGTTGCGATGTTGTCGCGAACCCACGCCAGGACCGCTACAAGGTCAAGCATGCCAACGTTTGCGGAGCTGGCATACTCTTCTCCTCCTAGGGCCCCGAGGTTGAGATAGCCATACACGTTCAGCCGATGATTGTGCGTCAATACCACTACATCATGATTGCGGGCGAGACTCTCGCCGTCATAAGAAAGAAGATCATGCCCGCTGCCGCCGGAAAATCCTCCGCCGTGCATGTAGACCATTACCGGGCGCTTATGAGAGCCATTGATCTCCGGTGTCCAAAGATTGAGGCGCAGGCAGTCCTCGCCTGGAACTGTCTCGGCCGCGCCACGATGCAGCACGAAGGCATCCTCGTCGGAGTTCGCCAGGTTCTTCCCGTCAGTATTAAAATGCGCAGAGTCCTGGTTCGGGCACACACGTCCATATTGCAGCGCGTTCCGGATTCCCTTCCAGGGTTCGGGCTTGGCTGGCGGCATGAAGCGCCTCGCGCCAGCGGTTGAGGCACCATAGGGCACACCTTTGAAAATGTACACACCGTTCCGCTTGAAGCCGCGGATCTTCCCAGCGTTTGTTTCTGCAACCGTTGCCGCGTCGGAAGCAACGACCGTGCTGCTTCCGCAACCACTTGCTGTGGATTTTGTTTTCGAGTGAGTTTCCCGCGGGAGCTGTGCGATCGCAGCTGTGGGTAAGACCGAACTGGCTAACCCTGCTCCCAAGGTTGCCATGCCGCCGATGAAGGAACGCCGTCCGTTGGAAGTGGACGCTGACTCGTGACTCAGCTTTTTTTGAACGTGAGGATCTTTCATCGAACGCCTCCAGAGGCTCATGCTTCGACGGGTCCAAGCTGCTCAGTCACGTCCTTCGTCATGATGAAATCAGAGTCTTTGCGCATTTCCGACCTGGACTGAACTCAAATTTCGAACGAGTTAATTCTTGTTCACTCCCGTTTCTTGTCACTCGCGCCGCGCAGTCTCTCAAGCGCATCCATCGCCTTCTTCGTGGCAACATCACTCGGGTCTAATTCCAGCGCTGCCCGAAGCTCCTTTTCTCCATCTTCGACATTCCCGGTGTGGCAATACATCAATCCCAGGTTCCTGCGAAGGTGAGCGGCCTCAGCGCAGTCCCCACAAACAGCAATTGCTTCTTTCATTTGTGCCAAAGCTCGCGGCCAATCTTGGGCGTTGGCGGACTGAATCGCGGAATTTCCCAAGTTGGCCACCCGGTCAGTCGTCTGCTCATTCTTTTGTAGTTTGTCGTAGCGGTCCTGAAATTGCTGCGCCTGGGGGTCGTGCAACTTATTCAAAATTCTGGCCAGGCTGTAGAGAGCTTCGGATTGATTGGGATCGGCCTTGACGGCCATTTTCCAGTGCTCGATTGCCTCAGTTGCTTTTCCCATGCGCTCAAGGCTTTGCCCCAGCAGGAATTGTGCGTCCGTGTTGTCGGGCTGAAGCGCGACGACTTTCTGCAATAGTTCTGTTGTCCGCTCGAAGTTATTGTCTTGTCTCTCCGTAAGAGCTAGAAAATAGAATGCGCTCGCGAAGTTCGGTTCCAGAAGCGTGGCCTTTTCGAGTTCCTTGCGTGCTTCATCGTATTTGCCGGTCTCGAAATAGAACCGGCCGAGGTTGTAATGGGGTCGGCCTGAATCAGGACTGAGCTGTGCGGCTTTTGTGAACTCTTCAAATCCGGCTTTCCGATCATACTGGTCCACGAGCGCAATGCCCAGGTTCAAGTGTGCGTCGGCGGAATCCGGCTGCAGCGCTATTACTTTTCGAAAGTTTTCGACCGCCTCTTTTCCCCGGCCCAACTTGGTTTCCACCTTGCCTAGCGAGGTGTAAGCCTCTACCATTTGAGGGTCGATCCGTATTGCCGACTGGAGTTCTTGTTCCGCTACGGTAAATTCGCCTCGCTTGATCATTGTCATGCCCAAATTCGCATGAGCTTGTCCATTATTTGGATCGTTCTGGATCGCCTGCCGTAGAAGGGCTTCCGCTTCCGCAGTCTTCCCCTGTTGAGCGTACAAGGCCGCCAGCTTCAGGTGTCCATGTGCAGATTTCGGGTCAATTTGCAGGACGGCTTCAAATTCCCTGATGGCTTCGTCTAGCCCGCCTTCTTCCTCAAGCAGAATAGCCAGGGCCAAATGGGAAGACGCTGAATCGGGTTTCTCTCGAATCGCAGCTTGCAATTCGCTGGC
>Ga0193729_1001669_pt1 | contig 11249 bp, 9 predicted proteins | sample U1c2metaG_FD_143036 | JGI IMG/M metagenome (GOLD analysis project Ga0193729, IMG submission 143036) | Soil microbial communities from a riparian zone of the East river system, Colorado, United States - U1c2 | ecosystem: Environmental > Terrestrial > Soil > Riparian zone | place: USA: East River... | reverse complement strand
CCGCAAGGCGGAATCGTCAAAAACAATTTCAAGGCCGTGTTCCTTGCCGAAGGCCTCCGCAAACTGGCGGGCCGCGGCCTCCAGCATTTTAGCTTCATGTTTCTCGCCCTCGGCCATGAGACGATCAAGGACGCGTTTTGGTTCGCGCACCAGCTCGGCCGTGACCCGCAACTGACTCAAACCTGAGCCCGCCAGATGATATTTGTAATCGCGGAAAAGTTTTTCGAACACGGTGAGCAGCCCGCGCGCGCCAGTTCTCTCCGCGGCTGCGGCCTCGGCAATTAAGCGCAATGCATCGTCATCGAAACTGATGTCGATCCCGTAAGCGCGGAACGCGCGCTCGTATTGGCGCAACAAACTGCCTTCCGAAAATTTCATGATCTTGAAAAGATCGTCCGCGTCGAGATCGAGACAGACGACGCGCACCGGCAAACGTCCGATAAACTCCGGCTCGAACCCGTACTCGACGAAATCTTTCGTGGTCACGTGCTGAAACAATTCGTTGTCCATTACCTGCACCGGGTCGGCCCGGAAACCGATCTGTCCCTGACGCACCCGGCGGGCCACTTGCTCCTTCAATTTTTCAAACGCGCCGCTGACCACGAACAGAATGTGACGCGTGTTGATTGTCTCGCGTTTCGCTTTACCGCGGCGCTGAAATTCGAACGCCGCCTGTAATTGCGCCTGCAGATCGTTCATGCTCCGCACCGGCACTTCGGTCTCTTCCATCAATTTCAGCAACGTCGTCTGAACGCCGCGGCCGCTTACATCGCGGCCGATCAGATTTCCGGCCGACGCTATCTTGTCGATCTCGTCGATGTAAATGATCCCGAACTGCGCCAGGTTCACGTCGCCGTTGGCTTTGTGCACCAGCTCGCGCACCAAATCTTCCACATCGCCGCCAACGTACCCGGTCTCGCTGAACTTGGTCGCGTCCGCTTTCACGAACGGGACCTTGATCAAATCGGCGATATGTTTGATCAGATAAGTTTTTCCGACGCCGGTCGGTCCGACCAAAATCACATTTTGTTTGGCGTACTCAAGCAGCTCCGCCTGCTTCGGATTTTCTTTCTCGAGCTGACGCAGATATTTGGCGTGGTTGTAATGATCGCAAACCGCGATCGCGAGCACCTTCTTCGCTTCCTCCTGCTTGATCACGAACCGGTCGAGGTGCGCCTTGATATCGCGCGGCAGAAAATTGAACTCGAACTCCTGATTATCGATCTTCTCCGCCTTTTCCTCAGGCTCGGCTTCAGCCGGCTCCGCGGCGCAGGGAAAGCCGCGACCGAGACCCGATCGCCGAAGTTCTGTTTCATGAACTCGGTGATCTTCGTCTTCAGTTCCTCGGGTGAAGGAAAAGTTGGTGGTGGCGGGTTTTGCTCCATGTAATTAGCGACGCCGAAAGTTCGTGCGAAAAGCCAGCATCGCAACCGTTAGTCTGCCTGTCGCGCCGTAGCCTCTCGACACGCCGTAGCTGTATGCGAAGGCTGGTTGGCAAAGGTGGATGACCGCCGACGCTGCCTCCGCGTTCAAAACACGTTTGCCACGCCGAAGCCTTGGCGAAGGCGTGGCCGCACCGGAAAACCTACCATCGGAACGACGGGTGTAAACATACGTCCCGCCCCAGCGTGCCGAGGGTAATGGCCTCGAATTGCCTAATCAGATCGGGGCAATGTTTTCGCGGCCATGGCGCAGCACGCGCGACATCCAGATTAGTTCGTTCAGGAACATGTCGACGCGGCGGACGAAGTTTTCGTCGAGCAAATTTCCGCGCTCATCGAAGAGAGAGCCGATTCGGCCGAAGTTAACGTCTTCGAAAATCGTCACCAGCCCCAGCTCGCGCATGACGGGCAGTAGGGTTTCGATTACCCGGGCGCCGCCCAAAGCGCCAGCTGAAACACCGCAAATCCCGACCGCTTTGTGGATGTATTCCTTCAAATTCATGTCGAGCGCGTGCTTCAGCAGCCCGGGAAAACTGTGATTGTACTCGGGCGTGACAATAATGAGACCATCGCACCGTTCGATCGTCGCCGAAAATTTCGGATCCTTCATCTGTTCGCCGGCGTCATCGAGTTTCATCGGCAGCGTGCGCACATCGATGAATTCCGTTTCTACGCCGGCGCGCTTTTTCGTTTGTTCGAAGACGAACTTCGCGGCGTGTTCGCTTTCCCGGCCCTTCCGCGCGGTGCCGAGGATGACTGGAATGAAAAGCGGCTGTTCCATCTTTGGACAGAATTAACAGAATGTCACAAAATTGAATTCAGTTAGGTGATCCAGATCTTCTTTAATTGAGTTAATTCTGTAAATTTTGTCTAGTTTCTGAGATTTGCCGATGATGGGATTCGAACCCATACCCCGTTTTCACGGGAACGGATTTTAAGTCCGTTGCGTCTGCCATTTCGCCACATCGGCTTTTGCGATCGTAAAGTAAAAGGTATCTTTTTGTTATTTGCGACTTTTCTTTAGTCGAAACCAAGAACTTTCAATATCGAAATGGGCGTCTGAAAATCGCGAAACATCCACCCGTTTCTTGCGCGATTGAACGACTGAATCGTAACCGCGCCGGACGTTTTTCACTTGAGCGGGCCAGGCGACAAGCGATCTTGGACACGCAATCCGCGACTCTCCAGTTCCTGTCGCAAGCGTGGCGAGATCATCCCGGAAAGGGCGACAAGATACTGTGATCTCTCCTTGCCCTGCGCTTGCAGACTTTTGGCAAAATTATCTGCGCGAGCCGTCCAAGCCGCGGAATCCCACTGTAGCGCAACGACCGTTGTGCCGTCTTTGGCTACACAAACGGGGAAATCGTTGACGACCGTGATACGTGCGAGCGGATTTCCTTTTTGATGAAGCATGGCCATGAGTTCAGCTGTTTCAATGCAGAAAATAGCGTCGGCTTCAGCAGAGCTGTTTTTCGCGGCCACTGCCACGAATGCTCCGCGACCAGTCACACCTTCCATCGACTTAAGATTCAAGACGAAGGCGGTCTCCTCCGAAGGCGAGAACGCGGTGTTTTTTAACAAAGCATCCGTGTCAGCGGAGCTTGTTCCCATCTCGAGAAGGAGCTTGCGATTCATGATCTTAAGATCGGCCGGCGACTTGTCTTGCAGCGCACTTTCAAAGGTATTGCTAAGTCCGGTTATGGCGAGGGCCGCGCCCGCGCCACCACCGATCGGCATGGTCGCCACTTTAAAGGTCAGGCCGCCGGCAAACGTGGCCCACGTTATGCCGTCCAACTCGCGCTGCAGCACATCGTTGCTGCTGTAAGGGTCCACCCCGAGGCTTAGGGCCACCTTCCGTTTCGCGGTCGTGAAACCGATGATGTTCTGTGCGCGACTGCCTTCATCGGGCGCAGGTTCACGTTTTTTCCCAATGCCTTTTACTCGCTCGCCGGCGCGGCCCATGAATTTCATCAAACCTTTCGGCACGTTCGTGACGGTGTTGACCGGATCGGTTATGATGCTCTTCGCCGCCGCCAATGGACTTTTGGCGGCTGCAACCAGCGCATTCTTGTAAGCGTCCGTGCGCGAGGTCTCTTTTAGCTTCGCGATGGCGTTGATTTCATTGACGCGCCTGACAAGCATTTCGTTGCCCTCAGCTTCGAAAACTCCGAAGGTCGACTCGATGGTGAAGCGGTTCGCCCCGGAGTAAGTCGACACTTCCTCGCGAACCTTGTGATTCGGTCCCGAAAAAATGTCGGGCCGCAGGATCTCACTCGCCTTCAGTTCCGGCAGTTCCTCGTAATCTGCCGTATTTGCCGGCACCGAGACGGGCTGCTGCGCGCAGATGGGAACTGTTGCGACGAGAAGAGGAAGTAAGATGGCTATGAGTGTTGTTTTCATGGGTTTGATTTATTGATTCAGTCTAACTATTGATCCGCTATGGTGATCGGTGCGGTGTCGGAGACTGCTCTCGCGTTGCTGGCGAGGTGCAGTTTTAAAATGCGTTTTAATTCCACGATCGTCGGAGGAAGCGAATAAGAACCGTGCGGCCCGGGGACGATGAGTTCGGACCGGGCGCCGTCGAGATGCGAGCTCCAATATTGCACAACTCCATCGGAACTGTTCGGTGTATCGCCTTTGCCGCGATCGCCGATGATGGAATGATACGGCACCTGAATCGGAATGTGATCCATTGCCGGATAAAGCGGGTTACTAGGCGAGAGCCGATTTACGCTCGATAGCTGGCGCCGCTCTTTGATTACGCCCGGCGCCTCGGCCGCAGCATTCATGATGTTAGCCGGCATGCGGATGAACTTTGTGAACCATCCGACGATTGACATATCCGCCATTTTGCTTCCGCGATGCGGCACACAAATGTAAATTTCGCGGCTGATCTCCGGGTTCGCACTGAAGAGTAACGATCGTTTTAGGAGATGCGTCGGCGGCAGTGTCTTGTAGAGCTCGTCGGCCTTCGCGCCCGTCTGCGCATTCCAAATCGCGCGCCCTGGCGAGATGACCTGCATCCGTGAAATTATGCCGCCCATGCTGTGGCCGACCAACACCATGCCGTGCTGTCGGCCGTACACCTTGTCGACTGCGGCAAGTTCTTCACGCAATCGCATGGCTGAGTATGCGGGAGGCCACCCAGTCGGGTAATAGTAGACCCAAAATTGGTATTTGCCGCGCAGCTCCGGGTCGAAGCGCAGGTCGTTAATCACATCGCGCCACATGAGAGGATGCGAATTGAGCCCGTGCACGAGCAGGACGGGGATGCGGTGCGGATCGTATGGCTCAAGCATTCCAAGCCGCGCATCCCGAACATCAGGATTACCAAGGAGCCCTCCCAGTGCGATCGATGATTCCTTGATATCGTGGTAACGCGCCACAATCGGGGCGGTGAAATCGGCGGCCAGCGGATAGTCGTTTTGAGCGATTCGAGTTTGCGATACTTCGGAGGGATCGAGAAAAGCGACGCGTACGACACGCGCGGTCGGTGTTTTCGCAGGAGGTCCAAGTTGCAATACGGCAGTGCTTGGTTCGCTGTAACCGCGCAGCGGCGCGAAACGTCGGTGCGATTCGTCTGTCGGCATACGCCACTCGGGCGCGAGTGACGAGCCGATCCCAGCCTCCGTGTGCCACTCCCGGCACAATTTGCGCGGCACTTTGTCGGCAGGAGTTATACTTTCGAAGTCGGACGGTTTGTGTTCGCCTCGGCTAGCCCCTGAAGCAGTCGTGAGACGATAGGAATACCCAGCGAAGGAATACGTTTTCTCTGCCGGTGAGTTGTTGCCGGTCACCAGCAACGGAGCGATTTCAGCAGTTGCTTCGTTGAGCAAGCGAACGGCACGTTGTTCATCCGAAGGAAGCGCCGTTATTGTTTTGACTGAAGTGCCGTGCGCGACGAGGTCGGCCCAGGCGATCTCGGCGGCGCGCATTCGATAAACCGCCGCCGCATCCTGGTTATCGCGAAAATCTTTCGCGCTGACGAGTAACGTCTGCGCATCGTCGAGTCTGTTGCCGCGCAGAAGGAGACCAGCGGTTTCTTGTTGGGGAACCGTGCTGCAACTGCCTAACGCGATCGCCGCGCCGAACGTAATGATACATGCAAAACGAGTAGATAATGGGTTCATCGTGCGACCAGTGAATTCATCTATCAGTCATCAAAATGTTAAACCCAGACACGGCTTTATTACGAAAAGAGCTTGGTGACGGGGAGCATTAGCATTCGCGAGACGGCGAAGAGAAAGACCGCGACGGCAAAGAAAAAACTGCCCTGTCTAACGTAGCGCTGGTTGAATCTTGCGGAGGTGCCAGCAAAAAACAGAACCATGGCAAACAACACGGTGATGCTGAGATATTGCGCCGCGAAATTACCGGTCCGCCTTGCCTCTGCTTCGTCGCGTCCGGCATCAACGGTCGCCTGTTGGGCATCCTGGGCAAAACGCGGCTTATAAAGACTCGGCACAAAAGGGTGCGGATCGGCCTTTGGATTTTCAAAGGGCTTTTGTTCAATCCAGCGCTCGTAGGCGGTGCGCAGTTCGGGCGGGAAACGTTCCGAATAAAACTGAGCTAGTTTTTCGTTTCCGGCCAGGGTCGCATTGATGAAATCCATGAACATCTTGGCCTGGATGCTTGTGATCTGATTGTCTTCGAGATGGAGCAAGGCGGCCTTTTGTTCCAGACGCGCAGCGCTAGTTGCAACCTCACTGCTTTGCCCGCTCCACTTCGAGGATTGGTACGAACACCAGGCCGTACTGAGCGTGGCGAGAGCCATGAGAATTGCAGAAGCCGGCTCAAGCCAGCGCCGCTTACCTTCGTTAGGCCAATCAGCCATTTAGCGACGACGTCCTCCGCCACTTGGTCTAGATCTTCCGGCGCTCCCACCGCCTTGACGATCGGCTCCCCGACCACCACCCCGCTGAAATTGACTGACTTGACTGGTTTGGCGATCACCCTTCGCGCGAGCATTCGCGGCCTGGTCCAACGAATCCAAACTGTCGCGAGAAGCGCGACCGGCAGAACTATTCGCTGTTTGCGTCAGCTGATTTTGTTGTGCCGAACTGCGGTCCTGAACTGCGGCGTTCGCTTGACGTGTGGTGTTTTCCGATTGGCGTGCGCCCGCTGAGTTTGTTTTTGGATTTGGTTGTCCTTCAACGTTGTTCCAGCCGCCGTTCTCATACTGTTTCCAATCGCCGCTCTGGTTCTTCTTGTATACTTCACCGTCGTGACCGACATAAACGTTGCCGTCCTTGTCTTTGGCGACGGCGCCCTGACTGTTGCGCGTATCCCACGCGGCGGCCTTGCCTCCTTGACTGTTCTCAGCCCAACCGACCGTTCCGCGCGCTCCGGATTCATGTCCGCCCCAAACAGACTTGTTACCCTGTTCTGCATAGAAGCGGCCCGATGATCCGTACGGAGTTTTGGCTACGGCACGGGCAGCATAAGTGTCGGTGTACGGATTGTATGCTTGGCGATAACCGACGCCGCCCCCGGCTGGTCCATACGCATAAGCGCCCCGCGAATAGGTGCCAGTATAGGGGTTGTAGGCCGCGTACCGACCGGCGCCTCCGTATGGTCCATAATAATGTGAAGCACCGTAGTAACCTCCGTAACCGTAGTTGTAGTGCGCGCCGCAACCGTACGAGTAATAGTAAGGAGGCGGGTAACAGTGGTCACAGTCATTGTTGTTGGCGATAAGTGCGCCCACGAGCAGGCCTGCGCCGAACACCAAGACACCATTGGCTGCCACGTATTCGCCGCTGTAACCCGAAGTCTGGCTGTAAACGACTGTTGTCGGTGTCGAGCTTTGCACCGTGACATAAGTGACATTATGCGCCGGATGACTCGCCGGGATGGTATAAATGTCCTTCGGCACGGCCGTGCAATAAGCCCACGGACCTTTCGCTGTCCCACCGCAAAACCACGCACCTTTGTCGCAGCAATAGTATCCCCCGCTAACTAGGAAAACGGTGTAGGGCGAATTCGTCGCGTACTGAACATTTTTTGCTCCCTTGATCGCAACAAACTTCGGTTCACCGCCGTAAATGACATCCAGCTTAGCGTCGGCCGTCTTTACGGTTGTTGTTCGCGGCACTGAAGCCAGGAGCACCGCATCTTTCGCGTTTTCTGTTCCCGGCACGGACGATTTAACGCTGGCCAGGGCACTGTCTTCAGGTATCGCCGCGAATTCTTTTGGCAGATCATTGCTCGCCGTCGCCCATGGTCCCGACAAATTGCCGGCGCGAAACCAACGTCCGGCCACGAGAAAATAATATTGCTTGTCCGCCGAATTCAAAAAAACGGTGCTGTCGGTATTCGAGACCCGCATCAGCTTTGTCCCAGTAATCGGGGCGTAGGCCGGCTGACCTTTAGTCACAATCATTTCTGTCGGTTCCGTCGTGACGAAAACCGCCGGAATCTCCTTCGCTTTCTTGCCGGGAATATTCTTACTAACGTCGGACCAATTCTCGTTCGCAGGAAGCTTCGACACGCCGGCCGGAAGCTTTTCAGCGGCGAGCCATGGTCCCTTCAAAGGATCTGAAGCAGTTAGCCAGTTGTCCCGGTTCAGCAGGTAGTATCGCGAGTCGGCGGTGTCGAAGAAGACATCCCAGTTCGTGTTCGCGGCGAACATCAACCCTTGCTGGTCCTTCTCCACTGGCTTGAACTCCGGAGCGCCGATGAACATCACCAGGATCGCGTTTTTTGGACTGTACAAGATCTTGGGCGGATCGACGCTGACCTCGACCGGTTGTTGGGTCGGTTGTTTCGCGGGATCGACCAGAGCGAGGACGCGCTCAAGAGACATCACAAAGGAACTCGAGGGCGGGACGATTTGTCGGACACTCTTTTCCAAAACCGCCGCTTCTTCGGGTTTTGCGCCGGGAAATCGAAGAGCGTAGTCCGTCCGTTTGAGTTCTACCGTTCGCGTTTCCGGATCGACTACGGTGTCGGCGTCGCCTTCAGCCACGCCGAAAACTTCTTTCTTGCTGGAACCTCCTTTGACCGAGATCGCTGCCCGGTAGTGAAGTTTCGTATAGTTGTCCCACGAATCGACCTGCGGTTGATAAATGACCACTTCCTGGCCGCTGGCTTTGAATCGCCTTGGCCATCCCGGGTCGGATGGTTTTCCTACCGCTGCACCCTTGTCGGGCGTTGCCGCGAAAACCGGCGATGTCAGAGAGGACGAGACGATTACGACGCTGAGAAATCGGATAAACTTTTTCATGGTTTTGGTTTGAATCGACAGCGCCCGGGGACGATTCCCGAGCTGCGAACGGTTGATTATTGGTGAAGACCGTGTTCCGGCTCTATTGGACCTTGGTCTTATGCGCGATGCCTTACCGCTCCTGCCAGCTGGCCAGCCTCGTGACGATGTCGCGCTCTACTTGCGCGTCCATTCCACTTTGCCGGTATCGAGATTGTAATAGCCTTCGACGACCCGAACCTGAGCAGTGAGCTCGCCGAGTTCCGCTTCCTTCCGAATCTTGGCCGCAACTTCAGCGTCATTTTCGTGAATCGCATTCGTTAGCGCGTCGCCCTCTTTCCCTTTGCTCGCGGCCACGGCAGGTTGAATATCGCGGACTAACGAGTTGATATGTCCGGGAGCGGAGCCGCCACTGAGCGCCGCCGTCACTGCGCCACAGCGTTGATGACCGAGAACCACGATCAGTCGTGTTCCAAGATGTTCGACCGCGTACTCGATACTGCCCAGCGCATAGTCGTCGACGAGATTCCCGGCGGTGCGAATGACAAAGAGGTCGCCGATGTTTTGATCGAAAATGATTTCGGGCGCCGTCCGCGAATCAGCGCAGCCCACGATGATGGCAAACGGATGCTGCGCCTGGGCGGTTTCCGCGCGACGCGCTGCGACCGGTTTGGCCGCGCTCACTTTACTATTGGCGAACCGTTCGTTGCCAGCCTTCAGACGGTTGAGAGCCTCATCGGCGCTGACTGCTGGAACTGTGGAATCAGCGGCCATCGCCCAACTGCTCATCGCTATGGCCGCCGTTAAAGCGAGTTTACGGGTACTTGTTTTCATAAATCATTTACCGGCATTCCTACTCGCTTGCTCCCCAGGCACACCATGCACCAGAACGCGAACGCGAGGTGAAGAGCAATCGTCGGCCACAGACCCAGGCCCGAAAGCGCAAGCGCGAGTGCTGCGTGAATGAGGAGGCCGACAACGACAACATTGTAAAGCAGCATCGCTGCGACCAACGCGCGGCCATTCTCGCGGCTCAGCCAGCAGGCGACGCCGATAGCAAGCAGCGCCGTGCCACCCACGCGCGCAACCGTCAGTGCGGCGGGTGTATCGAGCGATCCGCCGAGCAACAACTGCGCGAGCGCTGCGGGCGCAACCAGCAGGCCGACGCCGGTTGCGGCTTCAATGATCGCGGTAATGGTTAGTAGCTTTTTCATTTAGAAAGCCGCGATTCGCTGGATGACCCAGAACATGGCGGTGGCGCCGATGGCGTAGGGCGGAACGAATTCGGTCCAACGCGGGAATGGAATGCGGAGGCGGCCGACAAGCGCGATGAACGACAGCACTACGCCGATGAACAGGAAATGGCCGGTCTCGACGCCAAAGCTAAAGAACAGCAACGCCGCCGGAACATGACCAACCGGCAGCCCGGCCTCACTTAGCCCGCCGGCAAAACCCAAGCCGTGCATCAGGCCGAAGCTGAACGCCACAAACCACGGCGCGCGCGAGGTGATGCTTTCGAGACCGCGGTGGATGCGAACAATCTCGGCCGCGACAAACACGATGCTGAGCGCGATCACGGCCTCAACTGGTCGTCGCGGCACATGCACAAAGCCGAGCGTGGCTGCTGTGAGCGTGAGGCTGTGCGAAATCGTGAAGGCAGTGACGGTCTTCACCAGTTTCCATCCGCCGCCCGTGATGATGAGCAACGCGAGCACGAACAGAAGATGATCGATGCCGGTGAGAATATGTTCGACGCCGAGCACGCTGTAAGTGCGCGCGACTTCCAGCGCGCGGGGTGCGGCTTCTACGACAAACGATGGAGCGGACGGCGTGAGCCGCGTGACTTGCGCGGAGCTGTCGAGACGTTCCAGACGCACGAGCACGTCGGTTTTCGTTGCGGTGAGACCGGCGATGGTAATTGTGCCGCCGGCTAATCCACCCGCGCGCTTGATGATCCAGCGTTCGGTAAAGGCGTTGTTGACCATTGAACCTCGCGGCGCGGTGACGTTCGTCGAGCCGGCGGGAAGCTCCACGTAGATTCCGAGGCGCAGATCTTCTCCCTGGCCGGGAACCTTCCAAAACACATCGTAAGTTTCCGGCCCGGTCTCGCGCAGTTCGAGATAAGCAGGGCGAACTTCATGGGCAAACACACCGGGCGTGAAAACGGTGAGCAGCACACCGATGAGGAACAGGCGTTTCATTTCACTTGATCGCTGCGACTGTTTTTGCTGCCAGCGGTTCCGCCCGCTCGATGGTCACCGTGTAACGTTTGAGCAGTTCCTGATAAAATTTTTCATTCGATTCCAAACGCCGGGCGTTGGCCCACTCACGGCGCACGGCATCGCGCAGTTCCGTCAGCGCGGGCAAGCGTCCTTCCGTTCGTTCGTTGATCCACACCAGATGCACGCCATAGCCGGACTCGACAGGCCCGTGCCATTGGCCGGGCGAAAGCTCGCCCAGCTTCGCCGCGAATTTTTCCCCGAACTGTTTTACAATCTCACTGGCGGGCAAAGACTGGAATTTGTGTTCGAACAGGAATGAATCGCCCAGCTCCGAGATATCGGCCTTATCGCCGGCCTGCTGCAACCGCGCGAGTAATTGCG
>Ga0193729_1001665_pt1 | contig 11258 bp, 10 predicted proteins | sample U1c2metaG_FD_143036 | JGI IMG/M metagenome (GOLD analysis project Ga0193729, IMG submission 143036) | Soil microbial communities from a riparian zone of the East river system, Colorado, United States - U1c2 | ecosystem: Environmental > Terrestrial > Soil > Riparian zone | place: USA: East River... | reverse complement strand
TTCCGCAATCCCAAGACGGGGGAGATCGAGGGCATCGATGCCGACCTCGCCAAGGAACTGGCCAAGGAGCTCGACGCCAAGCTCGAGATCGTCGAGACGAGCTTCGGCACCTTCATCGCCGACCTGCAGGCCGGCAAGTGCGAGATCGGCATGTTCGGCGTCGGCGCGACCCTCAAGCGCGCCCAGGCAGTCGAGTTCTCCAAGCCTTACCTGATCACCAACATCTACGTGGTGACGCGCAAGGACAGCAAGATCAAGAAGTGGGAGGACCTCGACCAGAAGGGCGTCAAGACGGCCGCTTCGCTGGGCAGCTACATCGACGTCTACATGAAGGACTACCTCAAGAACGCCGAGGTGATCTCGATCGCCCCGCCCAACACGCGCGAGGCCGAGCTGGTGGCAGGCCGGGTCGACGCCATCCTCACCGACTTCCCAACGGCGATCAAAGTCACCGACGAGTTCGACTGGGCGACCTATATCCTGCCGGCCGAGAAGCTCGCCGTGACACCTTACTCCTACGTCGTGCCGCCGGGCGATCAGATCTGGCTGAATTACATCAACCTGTTCGTCGATACCATCAAGCTCGACGGGCGGCTGATGAAGTATGCCAAGAAGCATAAGCTCGACCCGATCGTGGCGCCGTAGAGGCTGATTGCTAGGCGCGTCTTCTCATACTCATGCGGAGCGCGGGCGTCCCGCCCGCTCATGATCATGAGCGGGCGGGACGCCCGCGCTCCGGGAGACCATGAAATGTTCAAATACCAGTTCCGCTGGGACACGGTGTGGGGCAGCTTCGACTTCCTGATGTCGGGGCTGCAGATGACGTTGCTCATCTCGGCCGCCACCCTCGTGCTGGCGATGATCGGCGGTCTGATCATCGCGCTTCTCGACATGTCGCGCTTCCGGGCGTTGCGCTGGATCGGCATCTCGATCGGCGAGGTCGTGCGCAACACGCCGATCCTGGTGCAGCTCCTGTGGGTCTACTACGTCCTGCCGATCGTGTTCAACGTGCGCATCGAGGCGCTGGTGGCGCTGATCATCGGGCTCGCGCTCTACCAGGCGGCCTTCATCTCCGAGGTCTACCGCTCGGGCATCCAGGGCGTGCCCAAGGGCCACCGCGAGGCGGCACAGGTGCTGGGGCTCTCGCCGCTGCAGTCGTTCCGCCGCATCGTGCTGCCGCAGGCGGTGCGCATGACCCTGCCGCCGCTTGCCTCCAACTTCGTGCAGCTCATCAAATTCTCCTCGCTGGGCGCGGTGATCTCGGTGAGCGAGATCACGCGGCGTGGCATGGAACTCTCGGCCACCAATTTCCGGCCATTGGAAACCTTCACCTTCATCGCAGTGGTCTATTTCTTCATCTGCTGGCCGCTCGCCATGGCGATCCGCTGGTGGGAACGCCGCCTGCAGAACCGCTGATGCCCTCCTTCTCCCTTCGCGACCAGCTTGCCCGCCGGGTCGACGCCGCGCGCGAGCGCCTGATCGCCGCCACGCAGCGGCTGGTGGCCGTAGCCTCACCCAATCCGCCGAGCGACACGCATGACGTGGCTGCGGTCGCTGAAGCGCTGCTGCTGGAGATTCCCGGCATCGAGGTCGAGCGCATCGAGCCGGCGCCGCGCGTTGTCAGCCTGGTCGGCCGCATCAAGGGCGCACAGCCCGGCCGCCGGCTGATCTTCAACGGCCATCTCGACACCTTCCCGATCCGCGAAGACCTCGCCTGGACCGTGCCGCCGCTGGGCGGCGTGCTCAAGGACGGCAAGCTCTATGGCCGCGGCGTGTGCGATATGAAGGGCGGCATTGCCTGCTCCCTGCTGGCCGCGACATTGCTCGCCGAGCATCGCGACGCCTGGGCGGGCGAGATCGTGCTCACCCTGGCGGGCGACGAGGAGAATATGGGCTCGCTCGGCACCGGCTACATGATGGAGCATATCCCGCACGCGCGGGGCGACGCCAACATCTGCGGCGATGTCGGCTCGCCCCGGATCGTGCGCTTCGGCGAGAAGGGCCTGATGTGGGTCGAGGTCGAAGCGACCGGATCGCCGGCGCACGGCGCGCACGTCCATCGCGGCAGCAACGCCATCGACCGGCTGAGGGAGGCTCTCGATCGCCTGAAGGAGCTCGAGGCGATTCCCTTCCACGCGCCAGCCGCCGTTACCGAAGCCATCAGCAACGCCAAGGAGATCTCGGAGGCGCTGTCGGGCGCCGGCGAGGCCCACACGCTCTCCCGCGTCACCGTGAATATCGGCACCATCGAGGGTGGCACCTCGCCCAACCTGGTGCCGACCCATGCCATCGCCCGCGCCGATATTCGGCTGCCCGTCGGCGTCACCACCGACCTGCTGGCGCGAAAGCTCGACGAATGGCTGGCGCCGCTCGCGGGCGTGAGCTGGCGCGCGATCCGCCGCTTCGAGCCCTCCTTCACCGAGCCCGGCCACGAGATTATCCGCCGCACCGTACAAGTGGCCGCGGACGTGCTGGGTGAGACGCCGGCCGTGAACATGCGGGTCGGCGGCTCCGATTCGCGCTGGTACCGCCGATACGGCGTACCGACCGTCGTGCTGGGGCTGACGCCCTTCAACATGGGCGGACCGGACGAGTACGTTCTGGTCGACGAGCTTCTGGCGGTCGCAAAGATCCACACGCTGGTGGCCTACGACTTCCTCTCTGCGGAGCAATGACCATGGACCGGCTGTCCGATTCCGATCTCTTCACCTCGCCCCTGACCTTCATGGGCGCGCCCTATGGGCGGCCGGGGCCGACCAACAAGGCGGCGATCCTGGGCATTCCCTTCGATTGCGGCACCAACATGCGGATCGGCGCGCGCGGCGGCCCCGATTCCGTGCGCCAGCAATCGGCGCTGATGCGCCGCTTCAATCCCACCCATGCCGACTTCGATCCGGTGGCGGCGCTGGGGCTGGTCGATTGCGGCAACGTCAAGCTCACGCCCTCGAAGATCGTCGATGCCTTCGAGCGCACCGAGCAGGCGGTCGACCGCATCGTCGCGGCCGGCGCCATCCCCGTCACCATCGGCGGCGACGGCTCCGTCACCGTCCCGGTCGCCCGCGCCGTGGGCAAGAAATACCCCAAGATGGCGGCGCTCCACATCGACTCGCACACGGACTCCTATCCCTATGGTGACGAAGAAAAGTACAATTCCGCCACGCAGTTCACGCACGTCGCCGAGGAAGGCCTGGTCGATCCGGAATTCTCCTGGCATGTCGGCATCCGAAGCACGACCTACGCGCAGGGCGTCGTGCCGCGCGCCATGAGCCTCGGCTACAAGATCGTGTCGCTCGACGAGCTGGTGCGCGGCGGTTTCGCACAGCGCATGGCCGAGTTCCGCGACAAGGTCGGCAAGCGGCCGGTCTATCTGTGCTTCGACATGGACGTGTTCGATCCGTCCTGTGCGCCCGGCGTGTGCACGCCGTCGTGGGGCGGGCTGTCGGCGCGCGAGGGCATCGACCTGCTGCGCTGCCTGACCGATCTCAACATCGTGGCCGTCGACGTCAACACGGTGAGCCCGCCGCAGGACGTCAACGGCATGGCCGCCCACCTCTGCGCCCATGTAATTTACGAGTCTCTCGTCCTGCTCAGCCGCCAGATGGGTCTTGCCTGAGCCCGCTAGCCGCAAGCAGGCGGGTTTGCTAGCGTGACCAGATCAAAGCGTAACTGTTGGAGAATGCGTACGAGTCATCACTGAACATCGACCATCCGGCGCACAAGTCGGAGGCGACAGCGATCTGGGAGGATCGGCAATGGACGCGGCAATCGAAGCTTCCACCATGCGTAAGGTCTACATACGGCTGCTGCCGTTTGCGGTGCTGTCGTACGTGTTGGCGTACATCGATCGCATCAACGTCAGCTTTGCCGCGCTCACCATGCGCGACGACCTCCACATGTCGGCGGGCGATTTCGGCTTCGCCGTCGGCACCTTCTACTGGGCCTATTTCCTGTTCGAAGTGCCAAGCAACGTCATCCTGGAGAAGGTCGGGGCGCGGCTGTGGATCGCCCGCATCATGATCACCTGGGGCATCTTCGCCGGCGCCACGGCCTTCGTGACCAGCGCCACCAGCTTCGGCATCGTGCGCTTCCTGCTCGGCATGGCCGAGGCGGGCTTCTTCCCCGGCCTCATCCTCTACTTCACCTACTGGTTCCCGGCGCGCCATCACGCGCGCATCGTCTCGGGCTTCCTGGTCGGCCTGCCGATCGCGGTGGCGTTCGGAGCGCCGATCTCGACGGGGCTGATGAGCCTGGATGGCCTGTTCGGCCTGCGCGGCTGGCAGATCATGTACCTGGCCGAGGCCATCCCGACGATCATCATCGGCATCGCCACCTACTTCGTCCTGACCGACAAGCCGCATCAGGCCAAGTTCCTGACGCAGCAGGAACGCGACTGGCTGGTCGCGAAGATTGCCAGCGAGCGCAAGGCCAAGGAGGCGGTACGGATCTATTCGCTGTTCGAGTCGATGATCAATCCCAAGGTGCTGCTGCTGGCGCTCAACTATATCGGCATCGTCACGGCAAGCCTCGGCATGCTGATCTTCATCCCGCAGATCATCAAATCGATCGGCCAGTCCGACAACATGACGGTCGGCTGGCTGACCATGATCCCCTATATCTGCGGCGGCATCTCGCTGGTGGTGTGGGGTCGCATCTCCGACCGGATGAACGAGCGGCGCTGGAACCTGCTCATCGCCTGCATCCTGTCGACCGGCGGGCTGGTGATGGCCGGCCTGACCATGGGAACCTGGTGGTCGATGGTCGGCATGTCACTGGCGGCGATGGGCTTCTACGGATCGAAGGGCCCGTTCTTCGCCATGCCGCCGATGTTCCTGAGCGGCACGGCGCTGGCCGCGGGCTTCGCCTGGATCAACTCGATCGGCAATCTCGGCGGCTTCTTCGGGCCGTGGTGGGTTGGCGTCATGAAAGACCTGACCGGCAGTTACGCCGGCGGCCTCTACGGGCTGGCGCTGCTCAGCCTGGTGTCGGCGGTGGTATGCGCGCTCTTCCTGCACATCCCCGACGTCATCACGCCCAGCCAGCGCGCACCCGAGCTGGCGCCGGCCCGCTAGCATTGATGTCCAAACCGCGTTTGTACCGGCGGCTGTTTGCTGCCCTCCTCCTGAGCCTTGCCCTCGCTCCCATCAACGGAGCGAGGGCCGAGTACCCCGAGAAGCCGATCCGACTGGTCGTGCCCTTCCCGCCCGGCGGCGTCACCGACGTGGTGGCGCGGCTGATGGCCGAGCGGCTGTCGGCCGAGTTCGGGCAACAGGTGGTGGTCGACAACAAGACCGGAGCGGGCGGCGTGATCGCAGGCGAGATCGTCGCCAAGGCTCCGGCCGACGGCTACACGCTGCTCTTGACCACGCCCAACCACACGATCAACGCGGCGTTCCGTTCGACCATGCCGTACGACACCGAAAAGGATCTGCGGGCGATCTCGAACGTGGGCCAGATCCCGATGCTGCTGGTGACGCATCCGTCGCTGCCGGTCACGACCTTCCAGGGATTCATCGACTACGCAGCCAAGAATCCAGGCAAGATCAACGTCTCCTCGGCCGGCAACGGCACGCTGCCGCACGTCACGATGGAACTGCTGATGCTGAAGGAGAAGTTCCAGATCACCAACGTGCCCTATCGCGGGGCCGCACCGGCGCTAGCCGACCTGGTGGCGGGCCAAGTGCAGGCCAAGCTCGACAACTACACCCAATCGGCGCAATTCATTGCCGACCGCAAACTAAACGTGCTCGCGGTCACCAGCGCCAGGCGCCTCAAGCACCTTCCGGATGTGCCGACCGTGGCCGAAAGCCTGCCGGGCTTCGAAGGCTATCTGTGGATGGGCCTCGTCGCTCCGGCCGCGACACCCGACGCGGTGGTCCAGAAGCTGGCGACAGCCGCCCGGCGCTTCGTCGCCCTGCCCGAGACCCAGGCGCGCTTCGACAAGGACGGCGTCGAGCCGGTCGGCAGCGGGCCGGACGAGTTCGGCGCGCAGATCGCCAAAGAAATCGTCCAGTGGCGTGAGCTCGCCAAGACGACAAAGATCACGGTTGATTGAGATACTTGTCGAAGAACGCCCTGGTGCGCGCCTCAGCGTCGGGCGCAGCGGCGGGATCGTAGCCCAGATGGTGCATCTTGCTCCCGGTACCGGGCACGGTGCGGTCGGGCGAGCGCGAGTCGAAGCTGTGATAGGCGTTGGGATAGTAGATGGACTCGACCAGCTCGGGCCTGGCGAAGCCCGCAGCCTGGAGCTGGCGGCAGCGGTCAGCCGGCGTCCAGTCGTCCCTGTCACCGATCAGGATCAGGAGCGGCACATCGACCTCGCGGTCGAACTGCGGCGCGCAAGATGGATAGTAGGCGACGGCGGCGCGCAGTCCCAGCGCGGCAAGGCCGTAACTCTTCTGCACCGAGCGCATCACCGTCCAGCCGCCATGGCTGTGGCCGATGAGGCCGATATGGCCGGCGCGCACGTCGGGCTGGGTGGCGAGGAATTTCAGCGCGCCGGCGATGTCCGGCACCCGCATGCCGCCGGTGACGACTCCCGCCTTGGTGCAGACTTGCTTCTCGCCGCGCGGGCCGAATGAATCGGGCGCCACCGCGACGTAGCCCCAGTTCGCCAGCCGCTTGCCCCAGATGTCGGTGTGCGGATTAACGCCGGCGCAGGAGTGCGCCAGGACGATCGCGGGGAACGGCCCAGCCCCGTTTGGCTTGTACATCCAGCCCGTGATCTCCGGGCCAGCCTCGCTGGTGCCGACGGCGACGCTCGGAAAGCGCACGGGCTGCGCCGACACACTGCCGGCACACAGCACAAGGAATGCAATCGCGAGGAGCCGGATCATGCTTCATAGTAACCTGAACAAAAGGAAGCGCCCAACATGATCAAGACGATCGGTCTCCTCACACGCAGGGATGGCTGGACCCACGAGCAATTCATGAAGCACTGGGTCGAGATCCATGCGCCGCTGGCGCTGGTCGTGCCCGGGCTGCGCCGCTACGTGCAGAACCACATCGACGGCGAGCGCATGCGTCCCGACATACCGACGACCGAGGTCGAGATCGATGGCATCGCCGAGCTGTGGTTCGACGACCAGGCGGCACTCGAAGCTGCCGCGCGTACGCCCGAGATGAAGGCGCTGCATGCCGACGGCGCGAAATTCATCGGCCGCATCAAGAGCTATGTGGTCGAGGAGAAATTCGTCATCGGAAGCTGAAGCCGCGAGTCTCAACGATGAGTTCCTGCAGCCGGTCGAGAGCGGCCGCGGGCACGCCTGACCCGAGATCGGCAAAGACGGCCGCCACGCGTGCCGCGAAGCCCGATGGCGCGAGCGCAAAGCCGTCCACCGCCGCCACCGCTCCCTTCTCGTTCAGGAGATAGACGCCGTTCACGGCAAACAGGGTCTGGCAGAGGCAGGCGATGGCGCGGAAGGCGCAGCCCGCCAGGTAGGAGACGTCACCGCGATCGAGGCTCTTGCGCGCATTGGCGAGAGCGAAGTCGGCTTCCCATTCGAAGCGCTCGCGCAACGCCACGGCGAGCGCGGCCGGATAGGGCGTCGTGCGACGCTGCAAGGCGGCGAGCGTGCCCGCCGGATCATGGAGGAGACGGGCGCAGGCCGCCTCGCCCATGTAGATCGTGGGCAGGAAGGCGTGCGGATGGCCAGGTTGGTAGAAGCGCTCGACCTTGCCGGCATGGGCGGCGTCGATGGCCGCCCCAACGCGGTCGAGATCGCGATAGAGCAGGTCGACATGGACGCCGCCCACCAGCAGCCAGCCGCCACCGTCGATCCACGGGGCCCAACCACCGATGGGCGTGACGGATGCCTCGACGCCGCGATCGTCGAGGGCGGCAGCGACCTTGCCCAGCGCCGCAACGTCGATCGGCAGGTTGGCGCGATAGTAGAGGCCGATATCGTAGTCGGACGTGGCTATCGCCATGCCGCGGGCGCGCGAGCCGCCCAGCGCAATCGCCTCGACGCCGGGCACGCCAGACAAGGCCACGACAAGGCGGCGCAGCAGGGCTTCGTCGTTTGCATCGGTCATGGCCCAGATTAGCCCGGATGGCGCTGGAAAACGCCGTGCGCCGCGACCAACATGGCGACAACGGAGGAAACGGGATGTTCGACCTGGTGATCAAGGACACGGAGATCTACGACGGCGCTGGCAACGCGCCCGTGCGCGGCGACCTCGGCGTGACGGCGGGCAAGATCGAAGCGGTCGGTGGCAAGCTGGGCGCGGCCAAGGAAACGGTGAAGGCCGATGGGCTCGCGCTGGCGCCCGGCATCATCGACGGCCACACGCATTACGACGCGCAGATCACCTGGGATCCCTTCGTCGATCCCTCGCCTGCGCTCGGCGTCACCACGGCGGTGATGGGCAATTGCGGCTTCACCATCGCGCCCTGCAAGCCGGCTGACCGCGACCTCACGATGCGCCACCTGACTCACGTCGAGGGCATGTCGCTCGACGCGCTGCGTGCCGGCATCCGTTGGGGCTTCGAGAGCTTCCCGCAATATCTCGACATGCTGCAGAGCCAGGGCGTCGGCCCCAACGTCGCCTGCTTCGCCGGCCACTCCGCGATCCGCACCTTCGTGATGGGCGAGGAGGCGACGGAGCGCAAGGCGACCGACGAGGAGATCGACCAGATGACAGCGCAGGTACGTGAGGCCATGGCGGCGGGCGCCGTGGGCTTCGCCTCCTCGACGGCCGAAGCGCACAACGGCGAGGGCGGCACGCCCATGCCTTCGCGCCTGGCCGACGACCGCGAGCTGCGTGCGCTGGTGAAGGCGATGGCCGAGAGCGGCAGCGGCGTCTACATGCTGACCAAGGGCAGCAAGACCTCGATTCCCTATCTCGAGGAGCTGGCGGTCGAAGCGAAGCGGCCGGTGGTGATCGCGGCCCTTTTCCACTCCAACACCAATCCGACCGCAGCTTTCAATACGCTCGACCAGGTGAACGCCGCCCGTTCGCGCGGCCACCCGCTCGTGGCCCAGACCTCGTGCTGCCCGCTCAGCATGGATTTCACCTTCAAGAGCCCGTACCTGTTCGAGAGCATGCAGTCGTGGAAGCCCGCCATGGCGGCGCATGGCGAGGAGGCGCTGAAGAAGGTCTATCGCGATCCGTCATGGCGCGACGCCGTGCGCCGCGAGCTCGAGGCCGCGCGCGGCCGCATGGTGTTCAACGGCGAATGGGACAAGCTCTTCGTGGTCGAAACGGCCAAGGCCGAGAACCAGGCGATGGAAGGCGCGACCCTGGCCGAGTTGGCCAGGAAGGCGGGCAAGGAGCCGCTCGACTTCATCCTCGACTTCGCCTTGTCGGAGAACCTCGACACCGCGTTCGTGGCCCAGCTCCTGCACAATGACGAGAAGGCCGTGGGCAGGATCCTGGCCGATCCCAACACCCACATCTCGCTCAGCGACGCCGGCGCGCACCTCACTTTCTTCTGCGACGCAGGCTTCGGCCTGCACCTGATGGGCCACTGGAGCCGCGATCTCGGGGTGCTCGACCTGCCGCAGGCCGTGCATCGCCTGACCGGCCAGCCGGCCAGGCTTTTCGGCATCAAGAACCGCGGGCTCCTGCGCGAGGGCTATGCCGCCGACCTGATGCTGTTCGATCCCAAGACGGTGGCGCGCGGCGCCAAGCGGCGGGCGCACGACCTGCCGGCGGGTGCGGCGCGGCTCACCACGTCGGCGGTCGGCCTGCACGGCGTGTGGATCAACGGCACCCACGTGGCCGACCACAAGGGCCTTTGCGTCGACAAGGCCGCACGACCGGGCGAGGTGATCAGGCAGTTCGCGAGCTGATATCCCGCGCGGCCAGCTATCCCGTGGGCTGTGGCGGCGCGGGCTGGAGCTGGATGGTCATGATCTCGTCCTCCCAGACGTCCATCAGGCGGGCGATCACCATCTTCCATTCGGCAACCGTTGTCGTATTCCCGAGCACCCAAACCGTGCGTTTACCGCCCAACCCTGCCAGCGGCGCCGGCCCGTCACCCGCCTTGAGCGCCGCCGCGAATTCCAGGGGACGGGTGGCAGAAATGACCGGCGCCGTCCCCGTCGGCAGGCCTCCATCGACATCGTCTACGATCAGCAGGTCGCATTCGATCAGGGGCCACAGGACACGGCCATCGTCATAGTCCATCTCCGACGGGACCGTCTTGTTGGCGTCCTGCGGACCGGTCTTGAGCTCCATCAGCTTGGCCGCCGACAGGTAGCGGCCGATGCCGAGGGCAAAGGCGAATTCGGTGCCGATGCCGACCGCCAGGCTGGTCTTGCCCGAGCGCAGCGGTCCGGTGATCAGAAGATGCCGGCAGGTCACGGGCTCGACCTCCTCGATCACGTCGCGCGCGAACAGGACCTTCCAGAGCACGATCGGTCGCTCCTTCAGGGCGCACAAGCCGGCAACGGCGGCGACCGCCTCGTCAGTGATCAGGCCGGAAAAGTTCGTCAGCCTATAAAGATAGGGCAGTCCGGCCTGCTGGAAGGCGAGCTTTCGGCGCAGCCACCAGAAGGCGACGCGAAAGCCTGGCCAGAGCGACAATAGAAGAGCGCCGAGCAGCCACGGCCAGCCGATCAGTGCGCCCAGAGCAAGCAGGCCGCCAATGCCGAAATAGAGCAGCGCCGTCTTGACGTTCCACTTGATGTCGGAGGAATCGAAGGCAAAGCGTTTGATGGCGCGCTTGTAGGTGTCGACATAGTCCTGCCGCTCCTTGGAGATCCAGTTGGCGAAAACCGCGAGCGCGATCACCACGCAACCGCCGATGGACCAGACGTCGTCCAGCTTCCAGTGGGTACAAAGAAGCTTCCAGATCCAGCCGAACAGAAGGGTCGGCAACAAGCCGAGCGAAATGTGACCGATCTGATCGGCCATCCAGACGTAGCTCGCCGTGATGGCGTCCTGGACATCCTTGGTGCCGTAGAGATCATGGGCGACCTGGGTGAAGACGCGGCGCGAGCCGAGCGGCTCGGCATCGGGCTGGTCGAACGCTTCCGCCGCCTGACTCGAGCGCGTCGTCCTGGTCTCCGGCCGATATTGCGGGATGACCTTGTAGGTTGGCGTCATCGCTGGCCCCGTGGTGGCCGCGCCTTCAGTTGCAATACAACTATATACACTTTCCGTGGGTTGCAGGGTAGAAGCCCCGGAATGTTTTATGCCGACATGAGAGACCCTCGCTCGTGCGTCATGAAGGGCTGCGCTAGGCTCACGGCATGCCCAAGCCCACCCTGCCCGCCTTCGATCCGGCCGACCTGGCCGAGAGCAACGCCACGAGC
>Ga0193729_1001664_pt1 | contig 11268 bp, 5 predicted proteins | sample U1c2metaG_FD_143036 | JGI IMG/M metagenome (GOLD analysis project Ga0193729, IMG submission 143036) | Soil microbial communities from a riparian zone of the East river system, Colorado, United States - U1c2 | ecosystem: Environmental > Terrestrial > Soil > Riparian zone | place: USA: East River... | reverse complement strand
GTTTTTCTTCCGGGCAAACACAGTCCGGATCGGGAACAGGGATCGAAGGAGTGATTACGTTTGGCCCAACTCAGGGTGGGCCTATCAGGGCGGACACTCCCGGTTCGAAACCGCTCGCGCATGCCACTTTCGTCGTGGAGAACGAAAAGGGAGCGGAAGTCGCATCGTTCACTACGGATGATCAGGGGCGATTTCGGGTTTCCCTGGCGGCCGGACATTACACAGTATCCAAGGAGGGCAAGAAACGCGGCATCGGCCACTTCGGCCCGTTTCCTGTTGATGTTGTCGCGGGCCAGATGAGCAGGGTAACGTGGGAATGCGACACAGGGATACGTTGAAGCGTTGGCTTGCCCAACGCTTCCCTGGGCGCAGCGCAGCAGGGAGCGCCTCGACCCAGTGAAGTGGCTACAAAAAAACGCGGCGTCGATTACATTCTGCTAACTTGACTCTTCACAGGGGCGGACCGCCAAACCTCACCGTGACTTCATTGGAGCAGTTGGTAGTCCCCGCGTCGCATACCTTATACGTGTAACGCACGTTGCCTCCTCGCACACCAATGAAGTCCTTATAGGATCCGTTGTTAGGCACTGTCGCGATCACTACTCCATTACGGTAGATGTCGATACTGGCCCCATTCGACCCGCTCCAGGTGAGATCCACCGTGTGCCTGCCCTGCACTCTGCGTCCTGAGGCCCTCAGTATGATCTGGCCCGGCGTCGGAGTGGGCGTAGGCGTAGCCGTCGGTGTTGGAGTCGGCGTAGGTGTCACCGTTGGTGTAGGTGTAGGAGTTGGTGTGGGCGTCGGTGTCGGCTGGGCCAATTCGGTACCGTAACTCCCCTTGCCGCTCGCCAGCAGCAGTCGGGAGTTACCCGCGAAGGCCAGCTCGCGAGGAGCGACGACGCCCTCGAGGCCATCGGCGAAGGGCAAAAAAGTTGCGCCCCCGTCTTCGGAGCGTACGACCTGAGATCCCTCACTCTCCAGGCTGATAAAGAGCAGTTGCCCGTCGGGATGGCAGGCTACGTCGTCGGCCAGGGCGGCGCCGGTCCAGCCGGTAGATGCCCAAGTCAAGCCACCGTCACTCGTGCGAAACAAGCCGCTGGAACCGAAGCTGAGCCAGCCCGACAGGTAGAACGCTTGTGGGTCGTTAGTCGAGGCGCACAGGCGGGGCGCGCGCAGAAAAGCGGTCGGCAAACCCGACCCTGATGGCAACCACGACAAGCCGCCATCGGTGGAGCGCAGCAGGCCGCCCTGATTACCGCCACTGACGTCATCGTGCGACGCGATCATGACTTGATCGAGCCCGTCCTCGACGATCTCGATGTCGGTCACCGGCTGGAAGTCGCCGAACTCGTACACCTTGGTCCAAGTCTGGCCGCTGTCGGGCGCGCGCCAGATCGTGCCCTCGAAACCTGCTACTCCGAAGTCGGAGCCGCCAAGGAGGATCAAGGCCGGATCGTTGACGCTAAAACGCATCGTGTCGAGATCGGATTCATACAAGGGGCCCTGATCCGGACCGAGTGGAGTCCAGCTCCCATCGTTCTCGCGCCGATACAGGCCCTCGGGGGCAACTGTTGAAGGACCGCTGGAGATCGCATAGAGCGTTCCGTTGGGCGCGAAGCGCACCGCGCTGTAGCGTGTCGGCGGTACCGATTCCTGGTGCCAAGTAGTACCGCCATCAGTGGAGGACAACACGCCGCCATTGTTCTGGCCTTGGAATGCGACCGCGATCTCGTCCGGACCGAGCGGATTAGCGTCGATTGCGAAGAGATTTAGTTGAGAGATACCTTGGGAGGACTGGACGAAAGTGTCGCCGCCGTTGGTAGAACGGAAGACCGCGAGCGAACTGGTACCGAGAAACAGATCCTGGGAGTCGCCGGGCCGATAGCGAATCGAGCGCCCTGCCAGGGCTTGGCTGCCTCCGACGCCGATCTGCCAAGTCGCGCCGCCATCCGTGGTTCGGTTGACTCCAGTGCCGTCGATGGCCACGAGAAGCGTCGCAGTATCGTTGGGATCCACGGCGATATCTTCGACCACTAAAAGCGGCCAGGTCCCGTTATGCAGCGGCGTCCAGGTGGCACCGAGATTGTTCGATTGGTACAATCCGACGAACTGCGAGCCGAAGAGCAACCCGCCGCCAACGAGTAGGCGCGCGCCGTCATACACCACGGCATTCAGGGGATTGCCCGGAAGACCAGCCGAGCGATCAGTCCATGAGTCCCCGCCATCGGTGGTGACCCACACCTGGCCGCCCCCGAAGGCACCACCGAAGACAGCGATCACGGTGTTCGAATCGCCCGGATCGACTGCGATTGCCTGACAGCTCATTGGTTGGCCCAATGGCGGCGTGCGATCGGTCCACGTGGCGCCGCCGTCGGTGGAGCGCATGACGTTTACCGGCTGCGCACCGCTCGCATCGGCTATCCCCGCCCAAAGGATGGAGGGATTCGATGGATCGAGCGCGACGTCGAATACCTGGTCGTTGACACCGATACCGAGGTTGTGCACGATCCAAGTCAGACCGCCGTCGCTACTCTCCCAGACGCTGTCAATGGTGCCGATATACGCATTGCCGCCCGCTGCGAACTCGATGTCGAAGACACTCGTACCAGCCAGGGCCGGCACCTCCGACCACGTGTTACCACCGTCACCGGAGCGATAGAGCGTACCGCCGAAGCTGCCATCTGGTGCGATGCCAGCCAGCACGATGTTTGAGTCGGCAGTCGAGACGGCGGCATCGGCTACATCGCCCCCCGGAGGTCCGAGCGACGACCATGTGCCTTGCGTGGCGATCCGTGTTCCGTGACCTCTTCCGACCCCCGGACGCTCGAATGTGACGCCGTTCGGGCGATGTCCGCGGTCATCCAGATAGCGCGCGTTGTCGTACCTCGATGCCACATTTTCCTGGGATGGCAGTGGGCCGGGCGATCTTTTTACTTGGCCGGACGCGTACGAGAATGCGCCCAAGCCAAGCAGCGCTAGAAAGACGCCAGCCAGGAAGACAAAAAGAACCGTCAAAACACGCAGATTAAAGAAGGCGGATTGCGAACCGGATTTCCTTTTCATAGTTGGAGTTCTAGTTTTCGGCCGAAGGTGATCGCCTTCAGCGGAAGTGCCGAATTCGTATCAGCACTATTTTTTTATTTCTCTATTCTTTAATTTGTCCCCTAATTCCCCTGATTGTTCTGGGAGTGGAACGCTATTTTTAGCCGAATACGCATAACGGGATCAAGACTTTTGTCGGAAATTTTTCTAGATTCTTTTCGCGAAATGAAGTGGATGCGGAGAAGGGTTCGCGCAAATAACGAAGCACTCGCCTTCGCCCGCAGTCGCCAGACAATGGCCTGGCAGGAAGCGAAGCGGATATAGATGTCTACAAAGCAAACGCGGCGTCCGGCAGCTGCCGGACGCCGCGTCGATTGAAGTTGTCTGCTGAGTGGTTAAAGCGGCGGACCGCCAAACCGCACCGTGACTTCATTGGAGCAGTTCTGTGTGCCAGCGTCGCATACCTTATAGGTGTAACGCACGTTGCCTCCACGAACACCGATGAAGTCCTTATAGGACCCATTGTTGGGTACCGTCGCAATCACTACTCCATCGCGGTAGATATCGATAGTGGCCGCATTCGACCCGCTCCAGGTGAGATCCACCGTGTGCCTGCCCTGCACCCTGCGCGCATGCGCACTGAGCGTGATCGCGCCAGGCGTCGGAGTAGGTGAGGGCGTCACCGTTGGCGTTGGGGTAGGCGTGGGAGTCGGCGTTGGTGTCACCGTTGGGGTAGGTGTGGGAGTGGGCGTGGGTGTTGCTGTCGGCGTAGGAGTGGGAGTAGGAGTCGGTGTCGCGGTAGGAGTGGGCGTGGGTGTGCCGCCGGCTACAGCGTCAAGGATATTAACCCGGCCCCAGCCATAGACGTTGTTTGGCGGTCCTGCAGTGCCGCACTGAGTGGAAGAGATAAAATGAGCCGCGTTATCCAAGGTCGTACGGCTCGCGTCGATCTGGTTCTGCAAGCTCGGAATAGCCGACCACAGCAGCGCCACGGCGCCCGCGATATGCGGAGTAGCCATGGAAGTGCCGCTGGCAGTCGTATACGCACTATCAGAGCTGTTGCTAGCCGAGCGAGTGCCTGTGCCGGGAGCACTGATATCTGGTTTTATACGGTTGCTACCATCGATAGTGACCGGACCGCGGCTGCTGAAGCTGGCAATAGTATCGGTGCCAGTATTCAGTGCCCCAACCGAATAAGAAGCCGCATAAAACGACGGAGGATCGACAACTGTGGAACAGGCGGAGCCGCCATTGCCTGCTGCCACCACCATCATGATGCCAGCCGCGGCTTGTGCTTCCACGGCGGCTTGGAGACTGGTGACCGAACAGCCTTCCGAAGGTGGACAGCCCCAGGAGTTAATCGTAACATCGGGCGCTTTCGTCGGGTCGCCTTGACCGCCGCCTACCGGGTAAGGCGCCAGGAAGAATTCCATGCACTCGATGTACCTCGCTGGTGTGCCGTTGCCCACATCCATGTTGCGGCAACCGATCCACTTTGCGCCGGGCGCCATTCCGATCTGGTTGCCGGCGCCATCGTCGCCGATGGCAGTACCGGTGGTGTGGGTTCCGTGGAAGAAGTCATCGCAAGGCTGCGGTGAATCGTTGCCGCACGGGTTACCGACGCTGTCGTGAATGGAGTCATGCCAATTGTAATCGTGATCAACGTTTACTCCGTCCCAGCCGCGGTAGTGAGGTTTCAGCGCGTTATGCGTCCAGCGTTGTCCGGTATCGGCGCTCGCGACAACAATATTTTGGCCCGTGAATCCGAGCGCCCAGACATCAGGCGCGTGCGTGTAAGTGATCCCCGGCTCGATCGTCGCCGGAGTCTGAGGCTGCGAAGGCGCCTCCACAGCAGGCCCCGGTTGAGGAAGCGAATTATGAATGTGTGGATTGCCCTCGACGCGCGCAACGTCTGGCCGGCTAGCCAATGCCTCGGCAATATCGCGGCTGCCCTTCACCAAAATCGCGTTGATAATATAGAACGAACGATGTTCGAGTCCGCGTTCACGTAGCCATTGCAGGATTGGCCCTTGCGTCGTCTGGCTCTTATTCCACAAAGTATTATAAACGTAGCGGCCCTTTTCAACCTTTGTCGTCAGAGCCGCAGCCCCGCTCAGGTCAGCCTGATCAGTGAGCACAACGAAAAATTCGGCCTGCTGTCCATTGACCGTGTGTTCCATCACCCAGGGGGCGATCTTGCCAAGGTGGAACGCGTTGTCCCCAACGCGTTGGCCGCCTTGACCGGTAGCGCGCGAGGCGATCGTTCCGAGCGCAGCCACGGCAGCTGCCGCAAAGAATAATAAGCAGAAGATACGCCGCCATCGCGACGGCATGAATGTGCGGTTTGGGTTCGTAGTCATAAGAATGGGAGTTGTACCAGCTTTTTGGCAAACGCGGCGTCCGGAAGCTGCCGGACGCCGCGTCGATTGAAGTTGCTACTGATTGGTTATATCGGCGGACCGCCAAACCGCACCGTGACTTCATTGGAGCAGTTCTGTGTGCCAGCGTCGCATACCTTATAGGTGTAACGCACGTTGCCCCCTCGCACACCGACGAAGTCCTTATAGGACCCATTGTTCGGTACCGTCGCGATCACTACTCCATCACGATAGATGTCGATAGTGGCCGCATTCGACCCGCTCCAGGCGAGATCCACCGTGTGCCTGCCCTGCACCCTGCGCCCATGCGCAGTGAGCGTGATCGCGCCCGGCGTCGGGGTAGGCGTGGGTGTCACTGTAGGAGTGGGCGTCGGTGTTGGCGTAGGAGTTGGTGTAACTGTCGGCGTAGGTGTAGGTGTCGGCGTAGGTGTCGGGCTCGGACTTGGCGTTGGCGTGGGCGTTGGATTTCCGCACGGCTCGTATAGAGCCACATCGTCCACATACATCGCGGTGTCGTCACCGAAGCCATCCTGGTGCACCAGGAACTTGATGCGCACCGTCGTTCCGGCATACGGCGTCATGTCCACCTGCTGGTTGATCCAGGTGTTGCCGCTAAGACACTGATGGAAGATCGTTTGCAGGATGTTGCCCGAGCTATCGGTGATGTAAGCATCCTGCCAGTCGAAGGTAATGCTGTCGGTGGTGAAATCCCAGTGCCAGAAGCTCACGGTGCCTCCACTAGCAGGTACTGCAAACTGCTGATAGAACGAGCTGTCGCCGAGCGGTTCCGCACCGGAGACGTTGCCCGCCAATGCGGAGAAGGTCCCACTGTGCACTTGGGCCGTACTGATCACAGGATCGTTAAGGTGGCCGTCAATTATCCACGGTGGGAAAGTGCCGGTCTCGAATCCGCCGTTTTGGATTAGCCCGCTGTCGCAGACGCTTCCCACGTAATTGTAATTCCCGGAGAAAGCTGCGGAAGGATTGCCGAATGTATCGGTGATGGCGCCGGCGGCAATACTCGCCGTCAGCGTGCCTGAGAAGATGCTCGTGAAGTTTATCGTGAACGTGACGGTCATGTTCCCATTACTCAGGCTGTGTCCTGTCACGGTCCCAGCGACGCCGCTCAGTTGCAGATCGCTGTCCTGAACTGAGGCTGGATCAACGGGCATGTTCCAGTTCACGTCTAACGTCTGCGAGCCTGGCCCTGTGAACGTGCCACCAACAGGCGGGTTGGTCGTTGTCACCTGCAGCTGCGAAGTGCCATAGCGGAATGTGCACAGGAACTCGAAGTTCGGCTGGTTATCCGAGGCGCGGTTAAAGGCGCCAGCGGGAATATGCATCGTGTTTTCGCCTTGTACCACCGGTGAACTGGTGAAGCTAAAAGTGATCTGCGTATTGCCGTTGCCTAACGTAAACGAGTTGGCCGGAGTTCCGTTAACCGTGAAATCGGTTGCTTGGACAGTGTTCGGAACAACCGCATCGCTTAGGTTGATAACGAAGTCCGACGGCGCAGTGCCGACAACAAAGCTGCCGCAGGCCGGGTCGGTAGTAGTCACAGCGAAACCTACCAGCTCCCTATCGCTAAAGGCATCCTGCTGTGATTGGCCGCTGATGATCACGCGCCCGTCCACCCATGAAGTCATGTGCTTGGTGAGCAACGCGGAGCCGTAGTCATAGTCGCCCGCATAAAGCGCTTGAATACCCGGGTCCGGTTGCAGCGGCAAGGGGCTATCTACGTCTGAGAGCGTGTCCGCAGGCAGCCAGCTTGCTCCATTGTCGTTGGACTTGCGCGAGTACATCCTGTAACAGGGGGTACTGGGGCTGGACGGCTGGCAACTGGCTGCTATCCGCGGCGTCTCGTCGTACCAGGTGGCAAAGAGGGTGCCTGCGTCACTGACCGAAAGGTTAGGCTGCCACTGCGCCTTGGTATGGTCGGTGTCGGTGTTCAACTGCAACGGCGCGCTAAAAGTAACCCCACTGTCGGTGGAGCGGATATAAAAGACGTCGGCAGGGTCGCCGTTGCCGGTGTTGGCGGCGTCATAGACGTAGCTGACCACATGGTTAAAGGCGGCAGGCTCACCCCAGCCCATATGTCGCCAGTAAGCGGGGTTGTTGTACATGCAGGCGAAGTAGCCCGAATTGGTGCGGTGTGGGCCTACGAAGGTGGGCCCGGTGTAGGTATTGGTCCAGGTGTTACCTCCATCCGTCGACCGGTAGATGAGGTTGTTGCGGTTGAAGTTGCTGTTGCCGCCATTCTCGTTCATGGCGGCGAGGTACACATCGCCGGTCATCTTGTCGCCGGTGATCTGCACGTCCCGGACGAAGGAGGGGTTGACCGATATCGGGCTGTGCCAAGTATTGCCGTTATCGCTGGAATAGGTGACGAAGAGAGCGCCGCCGCCGACATTAAAATCGTTCCAGGAAACATACATCCGATCATGGAAGGGAGAGGATGGGTTGTTATCAACCCAGCCAGAATTCCGGTCGTCCTGGGAATTGTTGTGAACGCAAAAATGGGTCCAGCTAGCCGGAGAGGGATCCCCTGGAGTGGTGGACTTGTACCCACCAAGGCCCTGACCGCCGCAGGCCGTGTCCAGCCAGACGGTGAACCAAGTGCCAGTGGGTTTGTTGTACAGACCAACGGGGTCGCCCTCGGTACCGGCGAAGGGGCTTTGACCGGCGGCGTTAGTGAGGCGGGTGAATGTGGTGCCGCCGTCGCTAGAGAACGATGCGCCGGAGATGTTGATGGGGGTGGCGTTGCGGCCGCGTGAGTCGTTGTAAGCGACGAGGACCTCGTTGGGGTTATCTGGGTTAGCAAAAGTGTATGTCTCTGACTGGGTCACATTGGGAAAGGTCTCAGTGCCGGTGACCAGGTCAACGTCCGTGGCGCCATACGCCAGGGGTAGCAACAGTTTTTTGATCCCCCGGGGCAGAGGTAGTTTTTGGATAACCTGGGAGACGATACCGCCATGGGAAGCTGAACCTCCCTGTGCCTGGCCGCAGGCAATCATGATGGCTCCGGCCCGGAAGTTCTCTTGCCTGTCGATGCCCAGCTCGTGAATTTTCGAACAGTCAAACCCATTAGGGACGAGCGGGTCTTTGGAGTCAGTGATAATGTGAGACTTCTGCTGCGCCTGTGCGAGTGCAGAGAACGTGCCAAAGCCCGCCAGCGCCAGAAAGACGCCGGCCAGGACTGTAAACAGGCCGATTAAAACACGGAGGTTAAAGAACCCGCCTTCGCCGAGGCTACGGCGGGCAGGTGCGGATTGAGATGTGGATTTTTTCATAGATGGAATTTCAAACGAGCCGCGGTTTTAGCTGAAACGCTAGAAACACGTCAACACTTTTTTTGATTTTTTTGTCGATTTTTGACTTTTACCCTGTTGACCCCCCGAAGGAACGCATGTTTTAGCTGAAAGGGCGAAACCGTGTCAATACTTATTTTTTAAAATTTCTTGGATTTTTACTAAAAGACCTCGGGAAGAACCACGGAATTACGCGGATAGACCGGATATTCCCAGCCGCGCGGATCAGCCTGATCCGCGGAAGAAAGATCCGCGCAGGTGGAACGCGCTGTCCTCAACGCGTTGGGAAAGTAAATGCGGCTTTACCGCCTAACTTTGCTGTTCCCTGACTCCTCGCGAGCCGACTTCCATCTTGCGCCCCGCAATGACGGGGCGATTGATTTTAGCATCGTCTTCGGAGAAGCCGATCCACCTCAATGCTCGCCTGTGAATGGATCGCTAACCCACGGCCAGTCGTCCGATTTCGCGCACAAACCAGCAACCACTGGATTCTGCCGGATGTAATCCATCTTGGCTGAGAGCTGCGTGCCGCGTTCATCAACTCGCAAACGATGATCGAAATATCCCTCCTGCCAGATGACGTGATTCATTCGCGCATGAAAACGTTTCCAATCTCTGATGACTTCGCTCATCGATTCATCGCGCGCAAGAGATAGCAGGCCGTGCAAATGATCGGGCATCAAAAGAAAGAGCGTGATATGCCAGCGCTTCCTGACTTCATAGAACTTTGCGGAATCGAAAATTGTCCGCCGCAGGACGGATTCGCCGTGGCGAACTTGCGCGAGCGCCGGATCTGTTAACGCCTTTTGTTCTTTCTCGCGATCAAGGGCGATGCGGATGTGAAACAGCGCGCCTGGTTCAACCCAACGCGGCACAGTGTGGTGCAACCGTTGCGGGAACTCTCGATAAATTTTCATTCCTATGAGTCTAACCAGCGAGTCTAGCCGGCGAAGCGAGATGTCCGAGTAAATATTGCGCCTGCGGCGATTGTTTTAACATCGTCTTCGGAGAAGCCGATCCACCCGCCGCAGGACAGGTGGAACGCGTTGTCCTCAACGCGTTGGCAAACAAATGCGGCTTCGCCGCCTAACTTCCGAAGGCGGATGCGCTCCCCCCGAGTTTTTATCCGCCCGCGGCACGGATCGCTTTGAACGTGCCACTCTTCGAAGGTCCGTCTCCGACGAGGGGGGAGAATTCCACCGCGCCCGTTATCAAGCTCTCTGTTTCAAACTTTCCTTTGCACACCAATGTTCCCGCGTCGCGTCCGACGTTGCCGAGCATAAATTCCACCGGACCGGAAAACATCACGGAGTTTCCGTCGCTCAAAGTCCACTTCGCCTCAAAATGCGTGGCGGCTCCCCAGACCTTCGCCCTGGGATCGAGCAGCTCAAAAGATCCTTTCCCCTCGCCCTGCGCCTCAAAGCGCAACGAATGGCGGTTCCCATTCGCGAAGGTGACCTCCACATTCCATCTGCCGATCAGGTTTGGAGACTGTGCCTCAGCCTGGGCGGCGCAGCCTATGTGCGCGATTGCCATCAGAATCAATGCCCGTGTTGGTTTCACGTTTTCGCCTAAGCCCAATCTGCTTTCCGCGCAAGGTGAAAGCGTTTTAGAACTTTGAACTGTCCAACCACGAATCCGCCTCCGCGCACGGCTACGGCGCGACAGGTGGATAACGAATGGACCTAGCCGAACATCGAATGACTGAGAGCGCGCCCCGCGCTTCAGTTAATTGTTCGATGTTCGATGTTTCCCTTTCCTTGCGAGGCGAATGATCTGAATAGCAAGAATGACGAAGGAATCACGAAAAGTTACGCCTTTTTGACGAATTACCCGGGCTTGCCCAACGTGTTAACCGTCCTGTCGCGCCGTGGTCCCTGGCGAAGACGGATCAATGGTTCAACTCCAAAAGTAGCATTCGGCGCTACAAAAAAACTCAGCGTCACTTGCACGCAAGGTGGATCGACCGCTCCGCGGGCGATGCTAGATAAATGCGGCTTCGCCGCCATTGTTGGCATCGAGCAAGGGACTGCTCGATCCACGACCGCTATGCGCGGAGTTCGATTGAAGTTACCTACTGATTGGTTTACAGGGGCGGACCGCCAAACCTCACCGTGACTTCATTGGAGCAGTTGGTAGTCCCGGCGTCGTATACCTTATAGGTGTAACGGGCGTTACCACCTCGCACGCCAATGAAGTCCTTATAGGCCCCGTTATTCGGAACCGTGGCGATCACTACTCCATTACGGTAAATGTCGATACTGGCCGCATTCGACCCGCTCCAGGAGAGATCTACCGCGTGCCTGTGCTGCACCCTGCGCCCTGAGGCCCTCAGTATGATCTGGCCCGGCGTCGGAGTCGGGGATGGTGTCACCGTTGGTGTCGGAGTTGGCGTTGCTGTTGGAGTTGGAGTAGGTGTAGGTGTTGCCGTTGGCGTAGGTGTCGGCGAAGGTGTCGGCGTAGGTGTGGGCGTCCCTGCCGGCACGGTCAAGGCATAGACCTTGTTGTCAGTACCGATGTAGATGCGTCCGCGGGCTGCG
>Ga0193729_1001663_pt1 | contig 11269 bp, 12 predicted proteins | sample U1c2metaG_FD_143036 | JGI IMG/M metagenome (GOLD analysis project Ga0193729, IMG submission 143036) | Soil microbial communities from a riparian zone of the East river system, Colorado, United States - U1c2 | ecosystem: Environmental > Terrestrial > Soil > Riparian zone | place: USA: East River... | reverse complement strand
TTGAGCGCCAGGTCTTCGAACGACGCCGCGCCTTCCGCAAACAGAACCGGCATCAATGAGCTGTACGGCCAGTCAGGCAGCGTTACTTCTTTCAGTTCCATGCCGAGCTTCTTCATCGTCTCCATCGCCGCGCGATCGACGTCAGTCGCTGGACTCTCTTTCATCCAACTCGAGATGTAACCGACTTTCAATCCGGCCACCGGTCCGCCCGTGTCAAAGTCGAGCCGGCTCGGCACGCTCGACGCATCGCCCGCGTCTGGTCCACTGATCGCGTGCAGCACCAGCATCGCGTCCTCGACGCTTCGGGTCATCGGACCAAGTTTGTCGAGCGACCAGCACAGGGTCATGGCGCCCGTGCGCGCCACGCGGCCAAACGTCGGACGCAGACCAGTCACCCCACAGCGCATCGCCGGGCTGACGATGCTGCCGCCAGTCTCGCTACCAACTGAGAATGCGACCAAAGCGGCTGCGGTCGCCGCGCCTGGGCCAGCGCTCGATCCTGATGCGCCTTCTTCCAACAACCAGGGATTCATCGTCTGACCACCGAACCAGATGTCATTCAATGCCAGCGCGCCGAGGGAAAGTTTCGCGATCAAAACTGCGCCCGCATCATTCAATCTGCTCACCACCGCTGAATCAGCCGCAGGCACGCGGTTGCGAAACGGCTCAGCGCCGTAAGTCGTCGCAATGTCTTTAGTGTCGAGCAGATCTTTCACGCCGTAGGGAATGCCGTGCAATGGACCGCGATACTTGCCGGCGGCGATTTCTGCATCGGCAGCTTTGGCACGCGTGAGTGCGTGATCTTTGGTGAGCGTGATGATTGATCGAATCTTTGGATCCAGCCTCGCAATGCGATCGAGATAGATATTCGTGAGCCGTTCCGAGGTCAGCTTTTTTGATTCGATCCATCTCGACAGTTGTGTGACCGGAGCAAAAGCGATCTCGTCATTCGCTGATGGCAGCGGGGCAGCGTCCGGCTTCGAGCGCACGAACTGATCGCGTGCAGGTAACGACGCAATTCCCGGAAGCACTGGATTCCAAAGTGTCGCCGGCAAATCGGTCGCGGCGATGGCGACCTTGCGTGGTCCAGTGCGACGTTCGAGATATTGCGCGAGTGATGTGCGCCAGGTGTCGGCAGCTTGCTGACGCTCCGCCGGCGTCATCGTCACCTGCGTTAACTTTTCCGCCTCTGCAAAAGTTTCCGGAGTGACTGGTGGACCAGCTCCCGCTCCGGTGCCAAACGTGGGCGGCGCACCGGCCGTGCTCGACGGTGATTGTGTATCAGCCGACGGAGTTTGTTTGCGACAAGCTGTCGTGGCTACCAGCACAGCGATGGGCGCAGTGATCAGAAATTGGCGACGAGTGTTCATGGGTGAGGAGAATAGTCTCGGACCATTGCGCGATCAAGGCCCGAGTCAGATGAATGACAACCGATCTATCCGGAACTGAATAGTCTCGGGTTGTTTCAACGTGCAAGAACGATCCACGAAATCACACGAAATCGGCACGAAAGATAATTTTTGTATGGGTTAGTGGATCGTCTTACTTCGCACTCTGTGACAACTATCTATCGACCAGCTTGTGCTCACGCACGGTCAAGTGCTTACCGGATTCGAGGCAGATTGTTTGCATTCTTCCAGGTTGTTTTCGACTCAACGGGCAAACGAAGAAGTCACCGAAAACGTCCTTGTTCCAATCAAGTTTGAGCTTGATATCGTCAGGCAGGACCGTCGGTCCGGGCGCGCTCGAGACATCATTTGGATCCAGAACGCCCAGCAATCGCTTGCTGCCGAGGGGCCAAAGTCGAATGCTCGGCGTGCCGTTGTAGACGGACAGCCGGCCATGAACACTAAAGCATCTCCCGACCACGTCGGGACGTGCGCGACAAGATGCGGCTTCAGGAAGTCGCGAACCGGCGATCGCGTTGTACGCAATCAGCAGAGCAAGAACCGATAGCACAATCAGTTTCGGGTAAGTCAATGTTTTCTTGTCCGTGGTTTGCGCTGCGCAGACTGCTTGATGATTCTCAACTTGCGCACTCGGTCCTGGTTGTAAGCCAGCGTCGAGTTTTCGATCGCCGCGTAAACCCACAGCTTCTCTTTGTCGTGGAAATTGCGATGGAGAAAAATAATCTTTTCTCCCAGAAATAATTCTTTTCGAAATCCGGCTTCGGCTCCGTGATAGTAGACAAGTCGCTCGCCCTTGCGGGCTTTGCCTTTGAACGGTTCAATAATCTCGCAGACCACCCGCCAGTCCTCCAGGCCGACGATTCGATTGACGACCTCTGCCTCAGTCACTCGCACGTGGGCCACAATCACCGAATCGCGGTAATCACTTCTCAAGTAACTGAGCGGTGGCCACTGCTGGTCTGCTTGCGCCGCGGCAGCCACGGGCAGAAGCAATAAGAGAAACAGGAAGCCCAACAGTATTCTGGTGTTCATCGATTCAGCTATTTATGAAAGAAGCCTGGGTCCATTAGATACCAGTTGCAAAAACCCGCGACCAATCCAATCGCGAAAACAATCAGCACCATGATCTTGTCGCCGGTCGTCACGGGCTTGCCTGCCTTGGCCGGAAAGATGAGCAGGAAAAACCCGCCGACTATTCCGACTGGCGCGAACGCGGCCAACTTCAGCGAGTAGCGACCCTCAGTCGTCAACTGGTGCCAGCCAAGATAAGTCAGTCCTACGAAGAGCGCGATTAAGACGATCGCGAATAACCGGGCTTTCAAGTGACGCATAAAGAATTCTCCAGGCCGAACCGCACAGCGATGGGGACGTGATCAAAAGCTCAACTTAGGATTTACCGTCAACTAGCCGCTGAGCGGCGGAATTTAATAGCCCCGGGCCTAAGCCCGGGGGATCGGTCATACAAAAGGTCCTGAGCCTGCGGAGCGGGCGACAACAAGTTGTTCCTTCCGATCACTTGATTATGTCGCCCCTTCAGGGCTCGATCGTTAAGGGGCGCGTGACCCCGGGCTCACGCCCGGGGCTATTAATTTCGCCGCTTCGCGGCTTCGATTCCGAAACTCTAGATCATCAAACTGCCACCGTTGATATCGAACGACGCTCCGGTAATGTAACCGGCTGACTCTGAGGCGAGAAAGCAGATCAGATCAGAGACTTCCTCCGGCTTGCCGAGGCGAGCTATGGGAAAGTTTTGGCTCACGGCCTCAAGCCGTTCCTGAGTGGCGTTGGCGTGCGTCAATTCAGTATCAAATAAGCCGGGGCAGACGGCATTAACCGTGATGCCGTACGCGCCAAGTTCTTTTGCCGCGGCGCGCGTCAGACCCAACATGCCTGCCTTCGATGCGGTGTAGTGCGCCCCTCCGAGTGTGCTGACACTGCGCCCCGCCAGAGATGATACGTTAATGATGCGTCCCTGGCTCTGACTCTTCATCGCCGGCACAACTGCCTGGATGCAAAGGAAAGCTGCGGTCAAGTTCGTGTCAATTGTCGCGCGCCATTCATCTTCACTTAGCTGCTCGATGCGCGTCGCGGAAGCGATGGCTGCGTTATTCACGAGTATGTCCAGACGACCGAATCGTTGGATGATATCAGCGACAAGCGCCCGCACTGCCGGCGCGCTTCTAATATCGCCGGGGGCGGGATGCGAGTTGCGACCCAATTCCTGTGCGAGAGTCTCGGCCCGTTCCGCTGTGCGAACATTAACCGCGACCTGGGCGCCACGATCAAGGAAGCGCTTGGCAGTCGCGCGACCCAGGCCGCGAGCGGCGCCCGTGATCAGCACCACGCGTTCGGCGAAGTCCTGCGTCATCTTTCCGCCCTCCTAACGGTGAGAAGCAAAGAGAGCACGCTGTCCCACTGCAAATTCATTTGATCTTGAATTCTAACAACGAAGACTCATTTCCTAATCTATCAACGCTCGTCACGATCATTGTTTTGATTTTCCTATCGGCCGAAAGCGCGATCGATTTCTGCGCCGCGGGCAAAACGGAATAACTCCAGCCGTTTTGATCTTTTGCGTAAACGACAAACCAGAACGCCTTGCGCGCGCCTTGCTCTGTCCAAATCGCGCGGACGAATTTTTCATCGCGCGTAATTCTGATTTTTGGCGCTAGAATCTTTGGACTTTTTATCCAACTCGTACGGGGAATCAATGCATTGGTCGCGTAGACTTTTTCGCCCAAGACCTTTTGAATACCGCCCAAATCCTTTCGCAAAGATTTAAAGCTGAAATGGATCGCGCCGAACGTTTCCGGCGAAGCTCTGGTTAATCCTATTTGATTCGAAATCTCTTCAGCGGTGAAATTGGCGTTCGAGCCGATGCGATACGTCGCGATTCCCGGCCAGACGTGTCGTTTCTTTGTATTCTGCGATTTCCACCAGTCGAGCAGCACGGGAAAAGATTGACCTTTCCGCGCCGTTTCCCGTAAAGCTGGGGCGCGAGATAATCAACCGTTCCATCCTGCAACCATTTGCGCGCATCGGCATAAAGTTCGGCGTAAGCGTTAAGCCCGGTGATTTCCTTTTCCGGAAACGGTTGCCAGATTCCGAAAGGCGATACTCCGTATAAGATTTCCGGTTTGATTCTTTTATTTCGCGCCCCACCGCTTCGATAAAATCGTTTACGTTTTTTCGGCGCCAGTTGTCACGAGAGAGTTTCCCGCCCGAATTCTCGTATTTCTGCCAGTTGTCATCGTCCGGAAATTCGATTTTCTTGCCGCTCTCGTCTTTTTCCGTATAAGGGTAAAAGTAATCGTCAAAGTGAACTCCGTCTATGTCGTATCTTTGTACGACATCCGCGACCACGCTCAAACTGTATTCCTGAACTCTCCGGTCACCCGGATCCAGCCACAAGTACCTGCCATATTTCCTGACCAAATCGGGACGCCTTCTTGAAATGTGATTCTCCGACATCGTTTTTGCCGCCGGATGCAGAGCGCGATATGGATTAAACCAGGCGTGAACGAGAATTCCGCGTTTGTGGGCTTCGGCAACTAAAAACTCGAGCGGGTCAAACGATTGGGCTTTACCCATTTCGCCTGTCAGAAATTCCGACCACGGCTCGATCTCCGATCTGTAAAGCGCGTCGCATTGAGGGCGAACTTGAAAAATGACGGCGTTTAATCTTAGCGATACGGCAAGTTCTAAATCCTGCAGAAGCTCCGCTTTTTGCTGCTCGATAGTGAGTGCGGGCTTCGTTGGAAAATCAATGTTGTCAACCGTCGCTATCCAGACCGCGCGAAATTCACGTTCGGGTTTCGGCAGCGGCTGACTGTGCACAGCAGCACTGAAAGAGATTATGAGAAACAAAAACCAGGTAACTGGGAATTTCATTAATCTCATAACCTGCTGACTCAAGACAGGAGCCCGAATGCACCCGCGCTGATGCGCGCTACCATGTCCCGGTTTCCACCTACTCTCCAAAGGTTACGACTTGACCGACACGAAGCTCGCCCGCCCTGACCACCGTTCCGTACACGCCGGCGTAATTCTGGTTTAGACGAACGACAGTCTTCATCACTTCAGAATCTCGCTCGGCTGTGTCCGGATCAAAATTCACCATGACGCATCGCTCATCCTTCATCGTGACCCCGACGGCTGCGCCGCTGGCCGCTTCACCAAAGATCAATGTGCGGCCCACCCAACTATTTTCTTCAAACGGCTCAGCGCCATTTGTTTCGATCACAACGTTTGGTCGAAATCTGCGCAGATCGCAAAGGTCGACGCCTCGCCCTGATTCGCGCGCGACCGAGTGCACGGTAGCCAGGCTGATCACCGAAATCGGAGACTCGTCGAAGATGCCGTGTCTGAGATTCATCAATTCGAGGTCACCGCCATACCGGCTCGAGATTTCCTCACGTAGTTCTTCGCTGCGGAGTTCGTACTCTTTCCCTTCCGGCGTACGAACGTGCGTCGGGAGTGACTCAGCAGCGTTGCTGTCCAGCCCGAACGGTTTATAGAGGAGCAATTGCGGTAATTTGCTCGCGGTCAGCCATGGGAATCCGCTTTTGTCATTGAGGCGCCGAAAAGCCAACCTGCGATCACCCTCAATGCCATGCCAACCGAGCGTGGCAGCATCCAGTAATTCACCGGCCATTGACTTAACCGGATAGCGAAAGATGGCGCTAATTCGTCCGAGTTCCATATAACTTCTTTTCATTGATTCAATGAATCAATGGACTCAATGATTCAATTCTAAGCGTCAAGTTGGCCCTTCAGTTCGAGCGCGGAAAACGCACTAATCATGACGTAGTATCCGTCTGGATCCCTGAGCGCGAACTCCTGTGTTCCAGTATTCGGGTTCGCGTGCGGTTCCTCTTCGAGCCGGGCGACGAGCGCGCGTGCCCTTTTCAGCGACTCATCAAAATCGTCAACGCGAAAGAATAAGAGCAGCCCGTTGCCGGGGGTCGCGGTGTCCGGGCTCGTCAACGGCGGATGCTCGTGCGCGCCCCACTGGTGGAGGCAGAGCAGGACAGTTCCATCCGAATCGAGGAGCTGACCAAAGTAGTCATGATGGGGTCGTGTCTCGGGCTGGCCAAAGAGTGACTGGTACCATTTGAAGCTAGCCGGCACATCGTTCACGCCTATGATCGTCCAGGTGCGTTTCATGACACTTCTCCCGCGGGCATAACGGTTGAGTTGATCGGGCAGCGCGAATTCATTCAAGCACCGCCGGACGAGTTAAGTTAAGAGAGAGGTTCCCCTCGCTCTGGTCCAACGAATTCTTCGGTTGCGCTGAAGTGATAACCCCAACTCAACCAAGAGTCAACGCGGATGTCCGCGATCAGGTCTCCAAAGGAATCTCGAGCCCGCAAAGCGGGCGAAAGATCTGTAGCCCACGGCGCGAGCCGTGGGTAATGGATTACGTTTGGATACGTAGCCGCAGAGCGGCGGAACAGGAACTACACCGTGCGAAATGTTTCGCCCCTGAAAGGGGCTGGATTAATGATCATTTGCCGACCCACGGCTCGCGCCGTGGGCTACAGATCTTTTGCCGCTCCGCGGCTCGCCCCGTCGCTATCGGTACTTACCTATCCGAATTGCTCTCGCGAACATCCAAAATTTGGCTCTTAGACGTATACTTACTGCATCTAACTTTCGTCTATTCTATGTGGACGATTAGCATTTCGGAGGTATTTACATGTCACGTGCTTTATTAGCAATGATATTCACCGGTCTTTTTATTACGATGCCGGCTTGCAGTACCGCTACGGCTACCGCCGGCCGCGCCTTGCCGAACCCGTCAGTTGACGCGCCGCTCGCCACCACTAAAGGCGAGCAAACCGCCGTCATCGCGGGCGGCTGCTTCTGGGGCATACAAGCCGTGTTCGAACATGTAAAAGGAGTAATCAGCGTTAGCGCGGGCTATTCGGGAGGCGCAGCCGACACCGCTCACTACGAGATGGTGAGCGAAGGCAATACCGGGCACGCTGAGTCGGTCCGGATTAAATATGATCCGTCGCGCATCTCTTACGGTCAGTTGCTCAAGGTGTATTTCGCCGTCGCTCACGATCCGACCGAGCTGAATCGGCAGGGACCCGACACCGGTCCGCAATATCGCTCAGTCATCTTTTATGGCAACGCAGAGCAGAAGAGCATCGCCGACGCCTATATCGCTCAACTCAACAAGGCTGGTGTTTTCCCGCACCCGATTGTCACTCAGGTGGTGGCCCTCAAGGCCTTCTATGAAGCGGAAGGCTATCATCAGGACTATGCTGAACATCATCCGGATGAGCCGTACATTGCGATTAACGATCTACCGAAGGTCGCGGAACTTCGGAAGCAACTTCCCGAGCTGTATGTCCAACGCTAGCTTTGCACAAAAAAGGATTCCAAGGTGGAGCATGTCAACGACAAATTAAGACACCACCCAGCCAGGGGTAACCGTCCAAACCAAGTCCGCAAAGCGGGCGAGAGATCTGTAGCCCACGGCGCGAGCCGTGGGTAACGGATCGCTCCCGGTACTGACCTCACCCTCAAATTGAGACACTAATCAACACTATTGCCGGGCGCCGAAATCGATGAAGCCGCGTTGAGGATCTGCGTCGAGTAACTTCACACTTATCTTCTGGCCCACCCGAAGGCCCTGCTCTCCTCGCATTACGCGTCCATCAACCGGCGGCTTAATCAGACGCGCAAAGGTTCCCTTGGGTGAAACTCCGGTGACAATGGCGTCGAACACTTCGCCGATCCGATTTTGCATTAAGACCGCGGCGGCGACTTTGCGCATCTTTCGCTCGACCTTACGCGCGGCGTCTTCACGCTCAGTGCAGTGCGCGGCAATTGCTATCAGTTCTGCTTCCGTGTAGGGCCCCGTTTCTTTTCGCAGCACAGCTTTTACCAGACGCTGGCTCACCAGGTCCGCATAGCGACGATTGGGTGCAGTCGAATGCGTGTAGTCGTGTACCGCAAGACCGAAATGGATGCTTTCTTCTCCGGAAGTTCCCGGCTTCTGCACGGTGTATTCGCCCGGACCCAATAGCTTAATGATTGAGAGCGAAAGATCCGGAAAATGCTGCGGGTCGGCGGTCTTACGGCGCGCCAGAAAATCCGCCAGCGCCCGCGAGTCCGGCTGGGCCGGCAGTTGTTCATGCAACTCATGGGCAATCTCGACTATCCGGTCCCAATGTTCCGGAGTTCGCACCACGCGACGCAGTGAGAGCGCTCCTTGCGCAGTCAGAAACTGGGCCATCGCCACATTGGCGGCGATCATGAAATTCTCAATCAGATCACGCGCGCTGTTTCGCTCAACCACCGAAAGTTCTGTGACCTGGCCAAGGTTGTTGATGACCGGCGAGGCTTCGATTGTCTCTAGTTCGAGCGCGCCGTGTTCTTTCCGTAACTCGCGTAGATGTTCGGCAGCTTCGTACTGAAGACGAATCTGCGCGTCCATCTTTGGCACGCTCGCAATTTCCGTTGGCACCGGTCCGCTGTTATCAAGCCAGGCGCCTACAGCCTCATACGAGAGCTTCGCATAGTTGTGCAGCAGCGCCGGATAGACGTCGGTCGATTTCACCGTACCGTCCGGAGCAATAATCACTTCAGTAACAATTGAAGATCGATCCGCGCCGCCTACCAGCGAAGTCATATCCGTCGATAGCTGCTCGGGCAGCATCGGGAAAGTTCTAACTCCGGTGTAGACGGACGTGCCGTTGTCAGCCGCGTGCGAGTCAATCGCCGAACCTTTCTGTACCAGCTCATCAACATTGGCGATGCCCACCCGTACGCAGATGTCGCCGTCAGGCAGGCGTTCAGCGTACTCGACCTGATCGAGATCGCGTGATTTGCGATCGTCTATTGACGACCACAACAACGCGCGCATATCTCGGGTCGCGGAATCCGCGGCGGCCTGCGGCGGTTTCGACTCGAGCAACTGCAACTCGTCTAAAACCGAATGCGGCAAATCAGGCACAAAGCCGGCATCAATCATGGCTTGATGCGCGATCGCAGACAGATCGATTGAGTCCATAGGTGTTTGATTTTTCATGAGTAAGAAATTGTTTACCTCAAGGAGCTTCAGGAGGACAAGGACGTAGGGAAAACCAAAGCCGGGAGGTAAGGTGCAATTACGTCACTGAAGCGCCGGAAATTTTGGACAGAACTCGGGACACGTAACCGAAGCCCATAGCCATAAATAACATCGCGATGCCAAACAGCAGTAGTGCCACATGTTCTTTCATGCCTGGATTAAAGAGCACCGGCACGATTCCAAGTAGCGAAACCACCACGCAAAACAATGAGAAGATTCTAAGAGTCATTTGCTCACCTCCTGCGGCATAGCAGCGGTCGAACGATTTGTTGGATTGCTGACGATGTTAATAACGCCAACTCAACAGAACGTCAACGTTGCTTCCCTCCGAACATCTCTCGTACCCAACCGCTCTTTACCCAATCCAGCACGGACTTGCCATTGCAGTCTTTGATCGCGGGACTTACGCCGAAGCGAAGAAACTCCTCGATAATCTCGCGTTGCGCTGCTCGTGCTTTGTCTGTCCCTGATCCACCTCGCCCTGTGTTCTGCACCGCGAGATGAAACGCGGTCGATCCAGGCTTGTTCCTCAGAGTCGGATCCGCGCCCGCCTTCAGCAGGAAGCGGGCCGCCGCCGCGCAGCGCGTACGCACTGCTCGGTGCAACGGAGCCGCACCGTTCTTATCCTGGGCATTGACGCCCGCGCCAGCCGCGAGCAAGCGCTCGATGGTCTGTACTTGCCGCTCGGGGTTGTACGCGGGGTCGCTGATGTAGCCGTCCGCCGCGTAATGAAGCGGGCCGCTGTGGCGCATGTTCATAGACGCATTTGGGTCCGACCCGGAGGCGAGCAACAGTGAAACGATCTCGACGCGATAGCCGGCCGCAGCCAAGTGCAGGGCCGTGTCACCAACATACAGCCAGTGAAAGATCTTCTGATCGTAGAGTCTAGCCTCGCTAACACGTCCGGCGACAAGCGACGAATCGGCCGTCAGCAGATTCTCGACCGTCGTGCGTTTGTCATCAAGGACGGCTTGAAGGAGGGCTTCCATTATTACCTTGTGTGTGGTTGATCAGCCGCGCCTGCCGTCGAGTAGCGTTGCTGCGCTAGTGTGCCGCCACAATGAAACTGAGAAGGTCGGGCCCCGGTTTCCCATTCGGATACTTAAGCTTCATTACGAGCACTGGTATAGAGTCGCCGGCGTTGTAGTTTGTTTTAATCAGAGGATCTTTAACGACCACCTCCTGGTCCTTCCAGTTCACCAGATATTCCCGGAAAACAGCGTCACCATCACGCGCGGAAAAGACCTTTATAACTTTCAGGTTTGCCTCTTCCCATTCTGGTGATGGTAACGGTCTGGCCGCGCTCCAACCCACCGTACAAACGATGATTGTTGTGGCAACCACAAGAAGCAGCTTCTTTGTCATTTGCGTTCCTCCTTAGACCATCGGGTGATCCACTTATGCACACGCCGAATAAGACATCCTGGTCCGAAATCACGAAGCCGTCGAACGGTGGAATTAACCGGTCGGGAAACAACGAGAGAAGCATCCGAGTCTTGCGGATGCGAGGCCTGCTGAATCCGCTCCGGTTCAATGACTTGTTGGGCGCGTTCCTAATTGTAAATCTCAATCCGGCGCAGATGATGCTTCCGCTACAGGCAATGTAGAAAGGCAGAAGTTGTCACCATGCAGCCAGCAAGTATCACTCGGCTCATGCGATTCCCGCCTGAGAGATTGCACTGACCCCCACGTTCCGCGCTTCATGGCATCAAGAAGTCGCTGATTTGACTCTTCATTGCGCGAGCCGACGCAGGGAAAGATCATGACCGGGGAA
>Ga0193729_1001662_pt1 | contig 11269 bp, 10 predicted proteins | sample U1c2metaG_FD_143036 | JGI IMG/M metagenome (GOLD analysis project Ga0193729, IMG submission 143036) | Soil microbial communities from a riparian zone of the East river system, Colorado, United States - U1c2 | ecosystem: Environmental > Terrestrial > Soil > Riparian zone | place: USA: East River... | reverse complement strand
TGCCGCTCACACCCCGATGTTCCTAGGAGGAAACGAAGATCTTAGCCATCTTCTTGCCTCGAGTAAAGAGATGAATATTCGTGAGACGACTGAAGCAAGGGAGATAGAGCAAGAAACACAAGGAAATTTGAGAATGGGGAATGTAATGAAAGACACAGTAGACTATTTAATGAAGCCAAAAATGAAGCCAAAAATAGATTATGAGATGCATTTTCGTAGAATTGAAGTTGCCTTTGGCTCTCATGCCAAGGACAAAGAAAAAGCCGCTACAGGGAGTAGGTATGTTCCATTAGAGGGAGATTCACGTATGGATAAGTCTCGTGCTGAAATGAAGGGCTTCGTCGTCGTAGACCTTGATGCCTTTCAGCGCTTTGGGAGGCTGGATCATCGTAGTACACCGACGAATATCAAAGGATGTCTGATACACTATTGTCAATTTTTGGAGGCAATCGGGGAGAAGCCAAATCAGAAGGATTTTCTCTACTCGGAGAGCAGCGATATCTTTGTCGCGGAATTTCAAGCATATCTCCACCGTACATTCCCACCTGCCGAATCTCAAGACGTGAGAAATTTCGTGCAATATCGTTGAATGTCTTCTCTGGTCGCTGTAATCATGAACTGGTCGATATTGAGCGTATTGAAGATGAGAGGGAAGTAGCCGCTTTACGCACTGTTATCGAGTGGCATGCCCGCAGGACGCGCAGTAAACATGCAGAGCATATTCTGAACGCATGGGAGGAGGTCTATCATTCGTTCTGGCGTGTTCTACCACATGGCACGAGCACCTCAGCTTGCAATTTTGTAGATACTGGCGACTATGATCAAGGGCTGCTAAGTGCATCGTACTAGCACTGAGCTACAACTTTCGCATCTATAATTCGTCTATCTTATAGAAGATACTTTTTTGGGCAAATTTGTGAGTAAATATTTACCATAGTGATTGTATAGCAATGAACACTTCTCCTAACTATTATGAAGTGCTGGGGATTGCCGTAGATGCATCCTCTAGCGAGATTAAGGCTGCCTTTAAAAAGCTGGCGCTGCAGTATCATCCCGATGTCTACAAAGGGGCGGATGCTCACGAGCGTATGCAGGTCATTTTGCGAGCCTATCAAACCTTGAATGACCCTGCTGCGCGTCAGCAATATGATATGCAGCACTCTAAATATGTCAATGGTCGTGTTTCATTTCCTAATGTTTATAATTACAATCCTTCGAGTACGTTAACGCGCGATGATGTGCGTGCACGAGCGCAAGATATATCTGCAAGGGCACGTCGTGATCGCCAACGTTACTATGACTTTCCAGATTTTCCTGCGGGTCAGTCTGTACATATCGACCTAATAGATATTGCCTATACACTCTCACCTGCTGAGGCGCGTGGGCTTGGCCAGCAAGGAATGCTACGTGGAAATGCTCCCAAAGCGGAGAAGCAAACCTATTTTTGTCATCGTTGCCATCATCGCTGGCAAAAGCAAGGTCCAATAGATGATCTACCTCCTTATTGCCCTAAGTGTCAGGCCGCAGACTGGGCCGAGTTTTTGCTGCTACGCTGCTTACACTGCTGTGCAGTCTTTGAAAGCGAACAGATTCGTTATGAGATTGGGTTGCATCACTATGGTAGGAGAGCGCATAGTGCTACCACAGATCTATGTCAGCCCTATGAGCTGTTCCCGCTCTGTCCGTATTGTGGGAGTGCTCGCTGGTCTCCTGCTGAAGATGCACGGATAGGTGAACTGCAGCTGCGTATTGCGCGGCGTTCTACCAGGGTGCGCTTGGTCGTAATCTGTGTTGCCCTCGTTGTTGTGGTGATGGTAGGTGCTGTGATGCTGGGAGTTATCCATTAATTATGCTTGGGGTAGGAGATGAGGTTAGCTCACCGTGAAGGTGACGTGCTGAGCTAGCAATTTATCCGTACAAGCAACTGTGCTGGCCCAATAGACCTCTACATAGCCAGAGCCGGGAGTAGACATCGAGGTATAAGAATAAGAGTTATACGTTAGGTTTTTCCCGACTGCAAATTCATAATGGTTAACATATTGGTTGTTCATATACCAGCGAAAACATACTGCCCCACCTTGATTTCCTGTATTAAGAGCAAATGTCACATAAACGTTTTGATTCGCGGTGAAATTTGTTGCATATTGGGTAGCCTGCGCGGTATTTTCGTTAACTGCGCTGGCCATGCGTGCATTAGTGATATACTGTGCACCTGGAAAGACTTCAGGCGGCGTGGGCGTTGGTATGGTAGCTGAAGGGCCAACTGTTGTAGGAGGTATATTTCTTGTATTCGTATGTGTTGTCTGGGAACTGTTTGAGGACAAGAGTGGTTGAGCCATGATCGATACAAATGTCAGAATGAGGGCTCCTGCTATAAGGCATATGGCAGCAGCAGTAAAACCAATCCGTATGGTTCGTTGGCTTCTCTGGGAGGTTGCTGGAGTATACATTGGCTGTGAAAAGGGGAGCATCGGTGCTGGCATAGGCGTCCAACCGGGCAACTGTGACATTGGCTGGGGGGGAGTTGTGGGAAGCCAGTTCTGCTCTAGCTGCTGCGGAACTTGATGTGGCATCGATTGCTTCTTGATAGTGGGGGAAGGATCGAAGAAAGCGGGTTCTTTGTCGGAATCTGGAAATGACTCCTGTCCTGCTTCCACAGGGTAACCTGCCGGGGTCTCATGGAATGTAGGAGTGGGATGAGCATTCCTTTGAGCATATGGTACCCCTGCCTCAACGTGCCCTGGTTGCACATTGGGGCTAGCGGGCATATTTCCCGCAGCGAAAGCACCGGCCTGAGGAGGAAGCCCATCTTGCTCAGACCTAACTTTTCTAGGTGATCCATTGTAAGTTGTGCCACAGCGCGGGCAATTTGTGCGCGATGGAGAGAGCGGTAACCCGCAATTTGAGCATCTCATTCATCTAAACCGCGGCGTGGAACTCCCTGGCTTGAGACCTAGGGAGGAAATGCCGCCTCTCCTTCCATAGTATATGGCCCAAGCCCTCATAATAGTATATAACGAAAAGTCTGACCATTTACAAAGAAAAAGGGTTTCTTTAGGACCTTTGTCTATTCGGGTTACTGTGAACCAACCAGAAAACGCCATGGATTGATGGCTTGTGTCCTTGGTGCCTTGACACGCGTTGAGTTCATTCGTTATACTCTCTCCAGAATGGTGAACTAGCGATTGGGCAGAACAGAGCTTATGCTACCAGAGCAAACACAAGAGGGGGCCTATCTTGTCATTCAAAAAGGTTCTCTCGTTGGTAAACGTGTTGAATTGTGGAAGAACTGTACGACCATTGGTCGCAGGAGGGATAGCGATATCTTTCTAGAAGATATTGCTGTACATCGTAAACAGGCAAGCATTGTCTATACCTCTATGGGATATGTGTTGCGTGACGACCATGGGAGTGGTGATAGCTTTGTCAATGGTCTCCCAGCGACCGAACAGTTGCTTAATAGCGGAGACCAACTGCTCTTTGGCAACACGCAAATGATCTTTTACGCTAGTGAAGGCACCAAGCCATTTCAACTGCCTTCCTCACGGGGGCGTGAACTCCTCATTGCAAAACCTCCCGAGCCAGCATCCAGTACTATAGCTCGTTTACAACTCACCAATCCACAAAGTAGCCTGCGCAGCATCGAAGTCCTACCGGATATGACAATTGGGCGTAGTCGCGAATGTGACATCTTTCTAGAGGATCTGGCGGTTAGTCGCTTGCATGCAACTATCAAAGAGTGTGGCCAGGCAGAATATGAGATTGTTGATAATCGTTCGGCGACTGGCACATTTGTCAATGGGTATCCTGTCAAACGCCATCAGCTCCAAGAGGGCGATATGATTCAGATCGGCAATACAAAATTTAACTTCCGTCTTGCGCCTCATTCATGAGACAGCTCAGGAGAAACGGGCGCAATAAATTGGGCCCCTACAATACGGGCGATAAATCGCGTTGATGATGCTGATCGTACCTGAGCAGTTACCATAAGACGGAGCATCCTAGGAGAAACGGGCGCAATGAATTGGGCCCCTACAATATTGGCGATAAATCGCGTTGATGATGCTGATCGTACCTGAGCAGTTACCATAAGACGGAGCATCCTACAAGCTTACTCATATACTTCACTCGTTCTTGATAGCAATCGACCATAGAGCCATCAGGGCGGCGTACTGGTGGCGCGTAGGCACGCGTCTCCCGTATAAACTGGCGTACCTCCTGTGGTACATTGTGTAGAGCACCATTGGTAGCTTTATTGCCTTCCTGACGTACATTGGTGGAAGATACCAGTCTATAAGCTGGATCGAATGGCAGCGCATGGATAAAGCGAGCAAAGCGCTGGTTTTCTGGCTGCCGCAGCAAATCGGCTAGTTCTTGCTCTCCTGCATTGCCACGTGGGGCAACCAGTAATACTGCCAGTTTGAAAAGTGCTGAGAGCACTCTGTCGCGTTCATCGTAGTAGCGTGGGTCCAGGATTTGTACAATTTTGTCAAAGCCCACCAGGAAAAAGATACGCTTCACGTGGGGGAATGATGTGCGTATCGCCTGGGCTTGCTCTATATATAAGCCACGATTAAAAAGCATGATCCCGGCATGTGGTAAACGTGTGTGCAGGAGCCTCTTGAGGAGCAGGATACGGTCGAGCAATAGAGGCCGCTCGATGGCTTCTTTATCTGTCGTGTGGGTGCTGAAGGCAGCATACACCAACATCGGTTCGTGCTGACGAGCAAACTGCTGTGCCTGTTTTAAGAGGGCTAGATGTGCAGTCGTAGGAGGATTAAACGAGCCACTAAAGACAAGAACATTCTCACGTGGCTGCGGCGAGCCAGAAAGAACAAGTGCTTTGGGAGATGCTTCTGGCTCAAGCTGATTAAGCTGGCGCTGTATGCGTTTGAGATTTTGTACAGTACGCTGAGAAATATACATGGTGACAATCCGCTGACATGATCGACGCTACACATGCACAGAAAGAGAAGCTTTCATGATTAAGTGAACGCTTCTCGTTTCATTGTAGGCCCAAGACTCCTCAAGTATGTCGTGCATCTTCTCAAACATCCAATGAGAGCAAGACTCGTTCCATTTGCTCCCGTGTAGAGGATATACTTAGGTCAATAATCAAGTGCTGCAAACGCTGCAAATCGTCAGTAGCAGTGATTTTGGTTCTTGCTAGCATCTCCAAATCTGGAAAGCGGGCCATAACCACAGCGATAGCAGCTTGTTGATAGCCTCGTTGCTCGCCTCGTTGCTCGCCTTGCAGTAAACCTTTCCCGAATATTTCCTGGTAAGCCCAGGACTCCTCAAGTATATCGTGCATCTTATCAAACCTTTCTTTGAGCCACAATTTGTCAGCAGCCTTCGTAAACACGAGTGACGCAAAAGCATAGCTCAATGGTAACAGATCCTGATGGCCAGTAGCTTGTAGCTGCGTAATCGTTTCTTCGACAACTTCGCGGCTCTTGCCTCCTTGTGTTAATGGAAGCAGTGGTAAGAGTCCCTCTAAACCTTTCTGCTGAAGCATTTTAGCCGGGACTTCCCACAACTTGATACTCTGGAAGTCTAGCAGACGACGCTGACCAGCTATTTCATCCTGATAGCGTGACTCGACAATGGTGCCGCGCTTCACTAAATAGATGACCACCGAATAAACCGGACAGCCCGTCAGATAATCGGTAAGCACATTGTATTCCCAGACACGCCGGGCCATGTTCTTATCTGCTTCCACTTGAAACTCAACATGCAAGATAATCTTGCGACCCCTCCATATCACATTGTACAACAGATCTGCCTCGACTGTTCGTGCCTTGAGTTCCTTGTCTTGTTCCCCTTGAAACTTTGCTCCTGGTAACAAGAGCGAGACCAATGCTTGCGGATTTGCCCTGACCAACATCTTCATTGAGTCATCCCAAGGTTTTGCCAAATCCAGTTCCCCCTCTCTACGTAAGTAGTGTATCGCTACTATAGTTCTAAAAAGTCTAGCGTTCTATTGACCGCTTGCTCTTTTTAGCTTCGTGAGGGGAACGACAATCCTCACAGGATGGACTACCAGAGATGCAAGCACCTCTTTCCCATCCTCTACCCCATTGCTTCTAAAAGCGTTTGGGGATGCTTTTCGCATGATGTTATAGCTTCCGTTGACATCAGCGTTTATTTTGCGCTTATCACTGGCTTTGTACATGTCACGTTTGACACCACAGATGCAAAGAAGGACTTCCAGTTCTTGTCTAGAAGCTTCAAAACGTGCTGAGAAACCTTGCTAGGAAGCATTCTGTATGTCTCATGCTTTTGCATGATTTTGTCCATCTGGTTGTAATACAAGTATTTTCCCTGATGGATAAAGGATTGCCTCATCTCATAGAGAGCGGCATTGTAGAGGTTCTTAGAGGCAAATGCGGCTTTGTCTATGGCAGCGTAACGAGGATCAGTCTTGCTGATCACGTGCTGTTCTACCAGCTGCATCGGTTCCCTCCCTATGAAGACGTTCTAACTCTTGTGAGATCAAACGATCAAGCGTCTGTAGCATAGTGTCATGACTGAGCACTGCTACCAGCTTGAGTTTGTGAAGTGTATCCTCCCAAATCTTGGTGGTTACTTTCTCTCTCTTCATAGGGTGTATTATAGCACTTCGTACACCCTCTGTCAAGAGTAAGAATGATCAAAGATACTCATGGATTCGCTATATTTTCAGCCAACGTTAGTTATACCACTCTAGCATCCACGAGTCCAATTACAATTTATTCATATACAATGATCTATAGCTACAACTCAGAGAAGTGACCAATAGTCTGCGGCCTCTTCGGCATTCTGGTCCACCTCTGACGAAACAGCAAGAGAGAGTTCGCCTTCTGGAGGAACGGTACCTGCTTGATCAGCCGTAGTACTGGTGACTTTGGTGTTTAGAGCAGGCGTTGCTGGACGTGCAGTTGGTCGTACTACTGGCGGGTGTGCAACTGGCGAGCCTGTGGCAGGCGGACGTATTGCAGGTGTGCCTGAGGTGGGTGTTTCTATCTCCTCTTTGTTCCCTCTATCGCTGAATGCTGTTGGTGCTGTTGGTACCGATGTACTTGCTGTTGGTGCTGTTGGCACTGGTGTACTTGCTGTTAGTGCCGTTGATACTGGAGTACTTGTTGCTGATGGCATTGGCATCGGTATATTTTCTGTTGAGTGCACTGGGCCTTTCTTCGTGAGTTCATAGTACTCTGTCAGGCGCATAGCAATCAGTTTGGCAGGTTGATCAATCATATGATATCTCAACGCGTCTTGCCAGAGAGCTTCCAGTGCAAATGAGTCTTTGAGCAAACCAACTTTAAAGTAAAGGTATTTTTCTGTATCTTGTGACATGACAACCTTCTCCTATAAAACTATGCTTTGGCTGTACTTGCATGATTTGTCTGGTTTGGCTGATTTGTCTGGTTCGCTTGGCCCGCTTGGCTTGCTTGAAATTTTCGCATAAGCAGTCGACCAGCCAGACTGCAATAGCCGAGCCCATTAGCATGGGTAGGATCATCTGGACGGGAAAGATGAGGAATGCGCTGCTTCAAAACATCATAAAAGTAATAGACTCCGCCACCGATGTTCAGAACCGGCTTGAAGCTCGCTGCTACTGCATCCCGATCACTCTGTCGCCAAGCTGTAGCGACGAATGAGACAATTTCACTCCCTACCTGGGTGACAGCTTCTCTCACTAGCCGATCTAATTCAAGTGAACTGACTGTTTTCCCATACACCGAGATATCTGGGTAGCTGTGTTCGCCTTTTGATGCATAGGCATACATGACTTCACGAGCTTCTAGCAGAGAGAGCGAGCGATTGTGCTTCTCCTCAAATGTATCCATGAGCATCTGAGTTGCCGTCTCCACGCCTAGTGGTTTGCCTTTGCAGTAATCGGTGACGGGGACCTGACCGCGTGCTACATACAGATCTGTTGTGCGACCACCGATATCGATTGCAGCACTCTCAGTTGTCTTGCTCACGGTTTTATCACCATAGGCAATCAGTGCTCCAGATCCTTCCATCACCACGGTGGCAACTTCAACGGTTACACTGCGCAGAGTCCTACCGTGATCTGTCGAAAAGACATGTGTGCCATCCAATGCTGTTTTGATATTGCTGCGGAGCATTGAGTTCTTGATGTAGGTTTCTGCTGGCAATCCGGTGACAACGTATAGTCCAAATTCAGTATCAGGTATCAATGCCGCTGCAACTGCCAGCAGTGCGCGTAAACTGTATTTGCTTGCATAGCGCTGTATGTCACCACGCCCATGGTACACATCAACTGCCTGTTGCAATGCCAGTTCTCCGACTGCATAGGCTAGTGCTTCTCCGTAGAACTGGATGATATGCATGTTGGACTGATCCATTTTAACACCCAGGTTGCGCATAGCATTAATGTCTGCCTTAGAGAAGGCTGTAGGGACACTGAGCGATTCATTTTTTCCATCGATGACAGTAACTCCACCAATTTCTGAATTGCCAAAGTCATGTCCATAAGGGTACCATTTCATAAAAGTGTGTGTTCCTTTCTGTCCTTGCCTAAATAACTATCGCTCCCAGATAATCAACTATATAAATACTGATCTATGTTTGTAACGAATGAGTGTGCTCCTTGTATCCCTCACGCCAAAAAGGGGCCTCTCTTCTTGCCTCTTTAGGACTGTATGTGTTATTATCAGATCGGCGGAGTACAGATGTATCTACAAGAGTCGGTTCTATCCGACCGACAGATATCAAGAATTGGTTCTGGATACAAAGGAGAAAGTTGTGGTAGCTAAACGAGACACACAAATGACTGTAGAGGACTTCTTAGCCCTAGACCGTGAAAGGTTAGACCAGAAATACGAATTTAGGAATGGCCAAATGGTAGCTATGGCAGGGGGATCTAATAACCATACTCTCATGATCGGAAATGTGTATGCCTCTATACATCCTCACTTAAGAAAGGGTCCGTGTGCTGCATTTGTAGAAGGTACTCTTAAAATAGAGGATGAATGTTACATGCCTGACGTCATGGTAACATGCAACGAACAAGACCTAACTGGAAACAAGACATACATAGAACACCCAAAACTAGTGATAGAGGTACTATCCCCTACTACCGAAAAAGATGATAGGATGGATAAAGTATGGATTTACGCACAGTGTCTATCTATTCAAGAATATATTCTCGTGAATTGGGATATTATGATTGTTCAGAAGATGACAAGGAAAGGTACAGGGGAATCAGATTGGTTTCAATGGGTAGATAGATGGTATCATCAGGGTGAAAGTGTAGAACTGGAAACTCTTGGTCTAACTACTCCAGTAGATGATATTTACGAGAAGGTAATCTTACCCCCTCTCGATCCTTTCAGAGGGTTTGGCAGAAGAAAAAAAACCAAGTAGCCTGACACATATTTTAGGACACCTATTCCTAATAGAGGCAAGGAATGACTTCTTTCGTCGCTTGGAAAAAAATGTGTCCTTGAAATACAAATCAAATACGATTTACCACCAAAGGGAGGGACGGCATACGTCATTCAATTGCGTCTGCCGTCCCCCCATTGCAAATGTTTAATGAGAAAGCCTACTTGTCCTTCTCTCCCAAGCTCAATGCAGCCTGTGCTGCTGCCAGACGGGCAACGGGCACGCGGAAGGGCGAGCAGCTTACGTAGTCGAGCCCGACCTGATGGAAGAACGCAATACTATCGGGATCACCGCCGTGCTCACCGCAGATACCCAGCTCGATGGTAGGATTGGCCTTACGGCCTTTTTCTACGGCCATGCTAACCAGTTGACCAACACCTTCACGATCCAGTGTCTGGAACGGATTGGCTGGCAGGATCTTCACGTTTTCCTTCAGACCTGGAACTTCCAGACCTTCGACGTACTTGAGCAAGAATTTACCCTCGGCATCGTCGCGGCTATAGCCAAAAGTGGTCTGAGTCAGGTCATTGGTACCGAAGCTGAAGAACTCGGCAACTGGGGCAATCTGATCAGCGGTCAGGGCCGCACGTGGGAGCTCGATCATGGTACCGAACTTGTAGTCGACCTTGCCGCCCGCTTTCTTGGCAATCTCTGCTGCGACTGTTTCAAGTTGGCGACGAACCTCTTTCAGTTCGTTGACATGGCCGACGAGCGGGATCATGATCTTGGGATGTGGGTGCTTGCCCTCTGCGACCAGTTCAGCGGCCGCTTCGAGAATCGCACGGGTCTGCATAACATTAATTTCGGGGAAGAGCAGACCCAAACGACAACCACGTAAACCGAGCATGGGATTCATTTCACGCATTGCCCCAACGGCTTCGAGTATGGCCTGTTTCTCTTTCAACTCTTTTTCATGTCCACCCAGGGTCTCCAAGCGGGTTACTTCGACGAGCAGATCCTCGTAGGAGGGCAGGAACTCATGCAGTGGTGGATCGATCAAGCGAATAACGACCGGGTAGCATTCGCCCGTCTTGGGATTGACCATCGCCTGGAAGAGGCCTTTGAAGTCACTGCGCTGGAAGGGCAGCAACTGATCGAGGGCAGCTTGGCGCTCCTGTTTCGTCTTTGCCAGGATCATCCTTTGCACAATGGGCAGGCGCTCTTGCTCCATGAACATATGCTCTGTACGGCAGAGGCCGATACCCTTGCTACCAAAAGCAACTGCACGTTCGGCATCACGTGGATAGTCAGCATTGGCCCAGACCCCGAGTTTGCGGAACTGGTCAGCCCAGTCGAGCAACTTCTTGAGATCTGTCTCTTTCTCAAAGTCGGGATCAACTGTCTTGATGATGCCTGCGAAGACTTCACCTGTGGCACCGTCGATCGAAATCTCATCACCTTCTTTGATCACGACATCAGAACCAACGACGCGGAAGAGATGCTCTGCCTCGCTAACGCGAATCCCTTCACAACCAGCAACACAGGGTAGACCAAGACCACGAGCGACGACAGCTGCATGGCTGGTGGCACCACCACGTGCGGTCAGAATACCTTTGGCGACAAGCATACCGTGGACATCATCAGGGCTGGTCTCGGGACGAACCAGAACAACGGGTGTACCGGCTTTGCCTAGCTCTTCGGCATGATTTGCATCGAAAATGGCTTTACCATAGGCGGCACCAGGGGAGGCATTCAATCCCTTTGCCAGCAGGCGACCCTCTTTCTCTGCACGTCTCTTCTCAGACTCATCGAAGCGTGGCAGCAACAACTGGTAGACCTGTAAGGGCTCGACGCGCTTGACAGCCTCTTCCCGCGTGATCAAGCCTTCCTCAACCATATTGACGGCAACCGTAACTGCTGCCTGTGCATT
>Ga0193729_1001661_pt1 | contig 11273 bp, 5 predicted proteins | sample U1c2metaG_FD_143036 | JGI IMG/M metagenome (GOLD analysis project Ga0193729, IMG submission 143036) | Soil microbial communities from a riparian zone of the East river system, Colorado, United States - U1c2 | ecosystem: Environmental > Terrestrial > Soil > Riparian zone | place: USA: East River... | reverse complement strand
CGGCTGCGGGATGTAGCGGTCGACCTCCGCCATCAGCTTCAGCACCGACTGCTCGCCCTGCTCCGGCTCCTTGTCCTCAAGCGCCATCAGCGCCGAGCCGCGCACCACCGGGATGTCGTCGCCCGGGTATTGGTAGCTCTTCAGGAGCTCGCGCACCTCGAGCTCGACCAGGTCGAGGAGCTCCGGGTCGTCCACCATGTCCGTCTTGTTCATGTAGACCACCAGCGCCGGAACGCCGACCTGGCGGGCCAGCAGGATGTGCTCGCGGGTCTGCGGCATCGGGCCGTCGGCCGCCGACACCACCAGGATCGCGCCGTCCATCTGCGCCGCGCCGGTGATCATGTTCTTCACGTAGTCGGCATGGCCCGGGCAGTCGACATGCGCGTAATGGCGGTTCTTGGTCTCGTACTCGACATGCGCCGTCGAAATCGTGATGCCGCGCTCGCGCTCTTCCGGCGCCTTGTCGATCTGGTCGTACGCCGTGTACGTCGCACCACCCGTCTTCGCCAGGATCTTCGTGATCGCCGCCGTCAGAGACGTCTTCCCATGGTCGACGTGACCGATCGTCCCGATGTTGCAGTGCGGCTTGTTCCGCTCAAACTTCGCCTTCGTCATGATCTTGATCCCTAATCAATCGGTCGTGGTTCGATCGGCGGTCTTTAGCCCGCCAGCTTGGCAACAACTTCGTCCGCCACGGCCTGCGGCACAGGCGCGTAGTGGTCGAACGTCATGGTGTAGGCCGCGCGGCCCTGGGTCATCGATCGCAAGGTGTTCACGTAGCCGAACATGTTGGCGAGCGGCACCATGGCTTCGATGACCTGCGCATTGCCGCGCGCATCCATGCCGAGGATCTGGCCGCGCCGGCTGTTCAAGTCGCCGATGCAGTCGCCCATGTAGTCGTCGGGCGTCACCACCTCGACCTTCATGATCGGCTCCAGCAGCTTGCACTGCGCCTTGGCGAGGCCTTCGCGGAACGCCGCGCGGGCGGCGATTTCGAAGGCCAGCACGCTCGAATCGACGTCATGGTAGTTGCCGTCGACCAGCGTCGCCTTGAAGTCGATCACGGGGAAGCCCGCCAGCACGCCGGTGTCACGCGAGGCCGCGAGGCCCTTCTCGACGCCGGGAATGAATTCCTTCGGAATCGAACCGCCGACAACCTTGCTCTCGAAACTGTAGCCCGACCCGGGCTCGCCCGGCTCGAACACGATCTTCACGCGGGCGAACTGGCCCGAGCCGCCGCTCTGCTTCTTGTGGGTGTAATCGATCTCCGACCGGCGGCCGAGCGTCTCGCGGTAGGCGACCTGCGGAGCGCCGACATTGGCGTCGACCTTGTAGGTGCGGCGCAGGATGTCGACCTTGATCTCGAGATGGAGCTCGCCCATGCCCTTGATGACGGTCTGACCCGTCTCCTGGTCGGTCGAGACACGGAAGGTCGGATCCTCCTGGACGAGACGGCCCAGCGCCTGACCCATCTTCTCCTGGTCGGCCTTGGACTTCGGCTCGATGGCGAGCTCGATGACCGGGTCGGGGAAGTCCATCTTCTCGAGGATCACCGGATTGTCGGGATCGCACAGCGTGTCGCCGGTCGTGACGCTCTTGAGGCCGGCCAGGGCGATGATGTCGCCGGCGCGCGCTTCCTTCACGTCCTCGCGGTTGTTGGCGTGCATCAGCAGCATGCGGCCGATGCGCTCCTTGCGGTCCTTGGTGCTGTTCAGCACGCCGGTCGCCGATTCGAGCACGCCCGAATAGACGCGGGCGAAGGTGAGCGAGCCCACGAACGGGTCGGTCATGATCTTGAAAGCGAGCGCGGAAAGCGGCGCCTCGTCGCTCGACGGCAGCGTGATCGGCTCGTCGGTGCCCATCTTCACGCCCTTGACGTCGGCCACGTCGATCGGCGCCGGCAGGTAGTTGACGACGGCGTCGAGCATGGGCTGCACGCCCTTGTTCTTGAACGCCGAGCCGCACAGAACCGGCACGAAGGCGTAGGTGATCGTGCCCTTGCGGATGCACTTGATCAGCGTGTCGTAGTCGGGCTCTTCGCCGGCCAGGTACTTCTCGAGCGCGGTATCGTCCTGCTCGACGGCCATCTCGAGCATCTTGTGGCGCCACTCGGCAGCCTGCTCCTTGAGGTCGTCCGGGATCTCGACGACCTCGAACTTGGCGCCCAGCGTTTCTTCCAGCCAGATGATCGCCTTGTTGGAGACCAGGTCGACCAGGCCCTTGTAGTCCGACTCGATGCCGATCGGGATCTGGGTGACCAGCGGCTTGCTGCCCAGGCGGTCGCGGATCATGTCGACGGTGCGCCAGAAGTTGGCGCCGGTACGATCCATCTTGTTGACGAAGCAGATGCGCGGCACGCCGTACTTGTCGGCCTGGCGCCACACCGTCTCCGATTGCGGCTCGACGCCAGCCACGCTGTCGAACACGCAAACCGCGCCGTCGAGCACGCGCAGCGAACGCTCGACCTCGATGGTGAAGTCGACGTGGCCCGGCGTGTCGATGATGTTGATGCGGTAGGTCGGGCCCGCGTTGGGGCCGGTATCGACCTTCCAGAAGCAGGTGGTGGCGGCCGACGTGATGGTGATGCCGCGCTCCTGCTCCTGCTCCATCCAGTCCATGGTCGCGGCGCCGTCATGGACTTCGCCGATCTTATGCGACTTGCCGGTGTAGTAGAGGATGCGCTCGGTCGTGGTCGTCTTGCCGGCGTCGATATGCGCCATGATACCGATGTTGCGGTAGTGCGCGATGGGGGTGTTGCGAGCCATTGGAGGGGGCTTTCTGGGAGGGGGCCTGGAGCGCGCTTACCAGCGGTAGTGCGCAAACGCCTTGTTGGCGTCGGCCATCTTATGGGTGTCTTCGCGCTTCTTGACCGCGTTGCCGCGGCGGTTGAAGGCGTCGAGCAGCTCGGCCGAGAGCTTCTCGGTCATGCTGTGGCCCGAGCGATCGCGCGCGGCCTGGATGATCCAGCGGATGGCCAGCGCCTGGCGGCGCTCGGGACGAACCTCGACCGGCACCTGGTAGGTGGCGCCGCCGACGCGGCGCGAGCGGACCTCGACGGCCGGCTTCACGTTCTCCAGCGCCTCGTGGAAGGCGGGGACCGGATCCTGCTTGAGCTTGCTCTGGACCTCGTCGAGGGCGCCGTAGACGACGCGCTCGGCGACCGACTTCTTGCCACGCGACATCAGCGTGTTCATGAACTTGGTGAGGACGATATCGCCGAACTTGGCGTCCGGCAGGACTTCGCGTTTCTCGGCGGCGCGACGACGGGACATGTGTTCCTCCCCCGCCTACTTCGGACGCTTGGCGCCGTACTTCGAACGGCGTTGCTTGCGGTCCTTGACACCCTGGGTATCGAGGGTGCCGCGAATGATGTGGTAGCGCACGCCGGGCAGATCCTTGACGCGACCGCCGCGGATCATGACCACCGAATGCTCCTGCAGGTTATGGCCTTCGCCGGGGATGTAGCTCACCACCTCGTAGCCGTTGGTGAGGCGCACCTTGGCGACCTTGCGCAGCGCCGAGTTGGGCTTCTTCGGGGTCGTCGTGTAGACGCGGGTGCACACGCCGCGCTTCTGCGGGCAGGCTTCGAGCGCCGGCACCTTGTTGCGCGCGGTGAGCGGGCGGCGGCCCTTGTTGATCAACTGGTTAATGGTCGGCATCGACTTCCGGTTTCCTTGTCGCCGTCTCGGGTCCACCCAGGTCGGGCATTGGCGCAAAGCGAATGCACGGGCATAGCGGCAAGAGCGCAGCGCCCGCGCGAATAAAACTCTGCGGCCAAGATGGCCTGACTTGTAGCGGTCCTCGTCGTCAGGCTGCGTCTAGGCTTGCGCCTACTACCAGCCCCCCAGCGAGGTGGCGCGCTTATATGGCCGCCGTTGTGAGACGTCAAGCATGCTGCGGTGCATTGCTTATTGATTTCGTTGGCTATTCCCGGCCTTCGGCGGACGACTCGTTCGTGACCGATCGGGTGGAGGCGGCGCAAGAATCTATCAACTAGATATTGTGTTGTTTTGCGGGCGGACCCGCTACGGCCACCGGACGGTCCCGAACGCCGCGCAAGATAATTCTTTCGTACCGTATAGGGTCCCAGATTCTCCCTTGATGGCAGGCATACGCCACAACATTGCTCAGGCCTGTCAACGGCAATGTGGCGACAGCAGAGTTTACTTCGCCGCGGGCGTGCTTTATCGGAGCGGCCATGTTGCGCATCGGCCAAGCTTGCACCCCGGCTTCGAACGCCTCCTTGGGGCGGGAGCGGTCGTGCGCGCGGGTCACCTGACCTAAAGCTGCCCCTCCCACAGCCCCGCCGCGATGGCCGGGGCTGAGCGCAAGGGTTCCGTCCCTCCGGCAGCACGGAAGCGAGACCCCGAAATGACGACCTCCCCGCCACCCATGCCACCGACCCCGGTGCTCGAAACCCGGCGCCTGGTCCTTCGACCGCTGCGGCAGGAGGACGTGCCGGCCATCCAGCGCCGCTTCCCGCGCTGGGAGGTCGTGCGCTATCTGGCGGCCCATGTTCCGTGGCCCTATCCGGACGACGGTGCAGCCAGCCATGTGGCGCACTGCCTTGGCCAGATGGCGCGGGGCGAGAAGTGCTTCTGGTCGATCGTCCTGAAGGATGGCCCCGACGAGTTGATCGGCCGCATCGATCTGTGGTCCGACGACGGCGTGAGCCGCGATCAGCGCGGCTTTTGGCTGGACCCGGCGTTCGCGGGCCAGGGCTTGATGACTGAAGCCGCCGAGCGGGTCACCGAATTCGCCTTTGTCGAACTCGGCTGGCCTCATCTCTGGCTGAGCAACGCCGAAGCCAACGGCGCCTCCGGCCGTATCAAGGAGAAGCAGGGTGCACGGCTGATCGACCGCGAACCCTCCCGCTATGTCTCGGGCGAGGGCACGCGAATGGTCTGGCTGCTCACACGCGAGGATTGGCTGGCGCGGCGTTCCGGCCACTGAGTGCCCTTCCTCCCCCGTCTTACGGGGGAGGTGGCCCGCAGGGCCGGAGGGGGAAAGCCTCAGGCGAGATGCCTGCAAATTTCAGATCTGAAATTTTCGGAGATCGTCTGTGGGGCTTTCCCCCTCCGCCCCCTTCGGGGGCACCTCCCCCGTAAGACGGGGGAGGAAGTTTGAACAAAGAAAAGGCCGTCATCTTGCGATGACGGCCTTCGATTTTCAGGCGTCCGACTCGCGCTCGCAGCTGCGAGCGCTTTATCAGTCGTCGGCCGCGTGTTCCTGCTCGAGGGTCGGGACCGGCTGGTCCTCGCCGTCGGCGCCGGCGGCCAGGATGGCGCGGTCGCGCTGGGCGGCGATCGCCTTCAGCCGGTTGACCACGCCGCCGGTGCCCGCCGGGATCAGGCGGCCGACGATGACGTTCTCCTTGAGGCCCTGCAGCGTGTCGACCCTGCCCGAGACGGCAGCTTCGGTGAGCACGCGCGTGGTCTCCTGGAAGGACGCCGCCGAGATGAACGACTTGGTCTGCAAGGACGCCTTGGTGATGCCGAGCAGCACCGGATCGGCCTTGGCAGCCTTCAGCTTCTCGGCCGCGAGCTTCACGTTCTCGAGGTCGAACTCCTGCTTGTCGATCTGCTCGCCGATCAGGAAGGTCGAGTCGCCGGCGTCGGTGATCTCGACCTTCTGCAGCATCTGACGCGCGATCGTCTCGATGTGCTTGTCGTTGATCTTCACGCCCTGCAGTCGATAGACCTCCTGGATCTCGTTCACCAGGTACTCGGCCAGCTTCTCGATGCCCAGCACGCGCAGGATGTCGTGCGGCACCGGATTGCCGTCGATCAGCAGATCGCCGCGCTCCACGAAGTCGCCTTCCTGGACCGCGATGCGCTTGCCCTTGGGAATCAGGTACTCGACAGGCTCCGCGCCCTCGCCTTCCGGCACGATCAGGATGCGGCGCTTGTTCTTGTAGTCCTTGCCGAACTCGATGCGGCCCGAGATGTCGCAGATGATCGCGAAATCCTTCGGCTTGCGCGCCTCGAACAGCTCCGCCACGCGCGGCAGACCGCCCGTGATGTCGCGGTTCTTGCCGCCCTCGCGCGGGATGCGCGCGAGGATGTCGCCGGCATGGACCTCCTGGCCGTTCTCGACCGAGAGGACCGAGTCGATCGACAGCAGGTACCGAGCCTCCTGGCCGTTGGCCAGCATGATCGGGTTGCCCTCGGCATCGTGGATGGCGATGCGCGGACGAAGATCGCCGCCGCGCGGCTGGCCCTTCCAGTCGACCACGACGCGGTTGGAGATGCCCGTGGAGTCGTCGATCACCTCGCGCATCGACACGCCTTCGACGAGGTCGACATAGACCGCCTTGCCCGCCTTCTCGGTGATGATCGGCAGGGTGTAGGGGTCCCATTCGGCCATCTTCTGGCCCTTGTTGACCGGCGCGTCGTTGTCGACCAGCAGGCGCGCGCCGTAAGGCACGCGATGCTTGGCGCGCTCGCGCTGGGCGCCGTCGATCAGCACCAGCTCGGTGTTGCGGCCCATCACCACGGGCACGCCCGCGCTGTTGACCACGACGTTGCGGTTGCGCACCTGGACGTGGCCGTCATGGCTCGCCTCGATGCTCGACTGCTCGGCGCCGCGCTGGGCGGCGCCGCCGATGTGGAAGGTGCGCATGGTGAGCTGGGTGCCCGGCTCGCCAATCGACTGGGCGGCGATGACGCCCACCGCCTCGCCGATATTGACCTTGGTGCCGCGCGCCAGGTCGCGGCCGTAGCACTTGCCGCAGACGCCGGTCTTGGTGTCGCAGGTCAGCACCGAGCGGATGCGCATCTCCTCGACGCCCGCCTTCTCGATCTGCTCGACCGTGACCTCGTCGATCAGGTCGCCCGACTTGCAGATGACCGTGCCGTTCAGCGGATCGACGACGTCGTCGAGCGCCGTGCGGCCGAGCACGCGCTCGGACAAGGGCTCGATCACGTCGCCGCCGTCTACGACCGCCCTCATCGTGAGGCCGCGTTCGGTGCCGCAATCCTCCTCGAAGATGATGCAGTCCTGGGCCACGTCGACCAGGCGCCGCGTCAGGTAGCCCGAGTTGGCGGTCTTGAGCGCGGTGTCGGCCAGGCCCTTGCGCGCGCCGTGGGTGGAGTTGAAGTACTCCAGCACGCTCAAGCCTTCCTTGAAGTTCGAGATGATCGGCGTCTCGATGATCTCGCCCGAGGGCTTGGTCATGAGGCCGCGCATGCCGGCGAGCTGCTTCATCTGCGTGGTCGATCCGCGCGCACCGGAGTGCGCCATCATCCACACCGAATTCACCGCCTTGCCGGGCTTGGGCGTCGAAATGCCCTTCATCATCTCTTCGGCCACGCGATCCGAGCAGCGCGACCAGGCGTCGACCACCTTGTTGTACTTCTCGCCCGAGGTGATCAGGCCGTCCTGGTACTGCTGCTCGTACTCCTTGACCTCCTTCTGGGTCGTCGCGACCAGCTTCTCCTTGGCGACCGGGATGACGAGGTCATCCTTGCCGAAGGAAATGCCGGCACGGCAGGCGTGATAGAAGCCCAGGCCCATCAGGCGATCGGCGAAGATCACCGTCTCCTTCTGGCCGCAGTGGCGGTAGACCGAGTCGATGACGTTCTGCAGATCCTTCTTCGTGAGAAGACGGTTGATCAGCGAGAACGGCAGGTTGGGGTGCTTGGGCAGGATCTGCGCCAGCAGGATGCGGCCCGGCGTGGTCTCGACCACGCGGCGGGCCAGCACGCCCTTGTCGTCATAGACTTCCAGGCGGCCCTTGATCTTGGCGTGCATGGAGAGCGAACGCTTGTGCAGCGCATGCTCGAGCTCGCCGATGTCGGCGAACAGCGAGCCTTCGCCCGCCTCGCCGTCGCGCTCGAGCGTGATGTAGTAGATGCCGAGCACGATGTCCTGGCTCGGCACGATGATCGGCTTGCCGCTCGCGGGCGAGAGGATGTTGTTGGTCGACATCATCAGCACGCGGGCCTCGAGCTGGGCCTCCAGCGACAGCGGCACGTGGACCGCCATCTGGTCGCCGTCGAAGTCGGCGTTGAAGGCGGTGCAGACCAGCGGATGGAGCTGGATCGCCTTGCCCTCGATCAGCACCGGCTCGAAAGCCTGGATGCCGAGCCTGTGCAGCGTCGGCGCGCGGTTGAGCAGCACCGGATGCTCGCGGATCACCTCTTCGAGGATGTCCCACACCTCCGGCCGTTCCTTCTCGACCATGCGCTTGGCGGCCTTGATGGTGTTCGCCATGCCGTAGGCCTGCAGGCGCGAATAGATGAACGGCTTGAACAGCTCGAGCGCCATCTTCTTCGGCAGGCCGCACTGGTGCAGCTTGAGCTCGGGGCCGACCACGATGACCGAGCGGCCCGAATAGTCGACGCGCTTGCCGAGCAGGTTCTGGCGGAACCGGCCCTGCTTGCCCTTCAGCATGTCGCTCAGCGACTTCAGCGGACGCTTGTTGGCGCCGGTGATGACGCGGCCGCGGCGGCCGTTGTCGAACAGCGCATCGACCGACTCCTGCAGCATGCGCTTCTCGTTGCGCACGATGATGTCGGGCGCGCGCAGCTCGATCAGCCGCTTCAGCCGGTTGTTGCGGTTGATGACGCGGCGATAGAGGTCATTCAGGTCCGAGGTGGCGAAGCGGCCGCCGTCGAGCGGCACCAGCGGGCGCAGCTCGGGCGGGATCACCGGCACCAGCTCGAGGATCATCCATTCCGGACGGGCGCCCGATTCGATGAAGCTTTCGCAGAGCTTGAGGCGCTTCACCAGCTTCTTGCGCTTGGCCTCCGAGGTCGTCTCGCGCAGCTCCTCGCGCAGGCGCGGCCGCTCCTCGTTGAGGTCGATGACCTGCAGCATGGCGCGGATCGCCTCGGCGCCGATGTCGGCGCGGAACGCATCGTCGCCGTACTCGTCGAGCGCGTTCAGGTACTGCTCCTCGTTCAGGAGCTCGCGGTACTTGAGCGGCGTCAGGCCGGGCTCGGTCACGACGTAGTTCTCGAAGTAGAGGATCCGCTCAAGGTCGCGCAGGGTCATGTCGAGCAGCAGCCCGATGCGCGAGGGCAGCGACTTCAGGAACCAGATGTGGGCCACCGGCGAGGCGAGCTCGATGTGGCCCATGCGCTCGCGGCGCACCTTGGTGAGCGTCACCTCGACGCCGCACTTCTCGCAGGTGATGCCGCGGAACTTCATGCGCTTGTACTTGCCGCACAGGCACTCGTAGTCCTTGATCGGTCCGAAGATGCGGGCGCAGAACAGCCCGTCACGCTCCGGCTTGAAGGTGCGGTAGTTGATGGTCTCCGGCTTCTTGATCTCGCCGTGGCTCCAGGCGCGGATGCGCTCGGGGCTGGCGATCGAGATACGGATCTCGTCGAAGGTCGGCGTGCCTTGCGGCTGGCCCAGTACGTTGATGAGGTCGGTCATCTTTAATTAGTCCTCGGGGTTCGTTGGACTTGATTGGCAAAGAGAGAAGAGCCGGCCACGCTCACGTGGCCGCCCCGTCCGCCACTCACGTGGCGGACTGATTGAGTTCGACGTTGAGGCCGAGCGAGCGCAGCTCCTTGACCAGCACGTTGAAGGATTCGGGGATGCCCGCCTCGAAGGTGTCGTCGCCGCGCACGATGGCCTCGTAGACCTTGGTGCGGCCGGCCACGTCGTCCGACTTGACGGTGAGGATCTCCTGCAGAGTGTAGGCCGCGCCGTAAGCCTCGAGCGCCCACACCTCCATCTCGCCGAAGCGCTGGCCGCCGAACTGCGCCTTGCCGCCCAGCGGCTGCTGGGTGACCAGGCTGTAGGGGCCGATCGAACGGGCGTGGATCTTGTCGTCCACCAGATGATGCAGCTTCAGCATGTAGATGTAGCCCACGGTCACCTTGCGATCGAACGGCTCGCCGGTGCGGCCGTCGACCAGGGTGACCTGCCCCGACTTGTCGAGGCCGGCCATTTCCAGCATGTCGACGATGTCGGCCTCGTGCGCGCCGTCGAACACCGGCGAGGCGAAGGGAACGCCCTTGCTGAGGTTCTTGGCGAGCTCGACCGTGCGCTCGTCGTCGAGGTCGGCGATCTCGGCCTTGTAGCCCTTCTCGCCATAGACCTCGCGCAGCTGCTTGCGGAGCTGGGCGATCGACGCGTCGCGCGAGCCGTTGACCATGTCGCCGATCTTCTTGCCGAGACCCGCCGCGGCCCATCCGAGATGGGTCTCGAGGATCTGCCCGACGTTCATGCGCGAGGGCACGCCCAACGGGTTCAGCACGATGTCGACCGGCGTGCCGTCCTCGAGGTACGGCATGTCCTCGAGCGGCATGATGCGCGAGATCACGCCCTTGTTGCCGTGACGGCCGGCCATCTTGTCGCCCGGCTGCAGCTTGCGCTTGGTGGCGACGAAGACCTTGACCATCTTCATCACGCCCGGCGGCAGCTCGTCGCCGCGCTGCAGCTTGTCGACCTTGCTGTCGAAGCGGTCCTGCAGGCGCTTCATCGACTCGTCGAACTGCTTGTTCGACGCCTCGAGCTCCTGCTGCTTCTTGTCGGTCTTGACGGCGATCTGGCGCCATTGGCCCGGCGTGTACTCGCCCAGCACCTTGTCGGTGATGCGCGTGCCCGGCTTCAGGCCCTTCAGCCCGCCGGCGACCGTCTGGTTCATCAGCATTTCCTGGATCTGGCTGTAGAAGCTCCGCTCCAGGATGGCCTTTTCGTCGTCGCGGTCCTTGGCCAGACGCTCGATCTCGTCGCGCTCGATGGCGAGCGCGCGCTCGTCCTTGTCGACGCCGCGGCGGTTGAACACGCGGACCTCGACGACGGTGCCCTCGACGCCCGGCGGCACCTTGAGTGAGGTGTCGCGCACGTCAGCGGCCTTCTCGCCGAAGATGGCGCGCAGCAGCTTCTCTTCCGGGGTCATCGGGCTCTCGCCCTTGGGCGTCACCTTGCCGACCAGGATGTCGCCCGCCTTCACCTCGGCGCCGATATAGACGATGCCGGCCTCGTCGAGGTTCTTGAGCGCTTCCTCGCCGACGTTGGGGATGTCGCGGCTGATCTCCTCCTGGCCGAGCTTGGTGTCGCGGGCCATGACCTCGAACTCCTCGATGTGGATCGAGGTGAAGACGTCATCGCGCACGATGCGCTCGGAGAGCAGGATCGAGTCCTCGAAGTTGTAGCCATTCCACGGCATGAACGCGACGAGCACGTTCCGCCCGAGCGCCAGCTCGCCATCGCGGGTCGACGGACCGTCGGCCACGATGTCGCCCTTCTTCACCTGGTCGCCGACCTTCACGAGCGGCTTCTGGGTGATGCAGGTGCTCTGGTTGGAGCGCTGG
>Ga0193729_1001660_pt1 | contig 11273 bp, 9 predicted proteins | sample U1c2metaG_FD_143036 | JGI IMG/M metagenome (GOLD analysis project Ga0193729, IMG submission 143036) | Soil microbial communities from a riparian zone of the East river system, Colorado, United States - U1c2 | ecosystem: Environmental > Terrestrial > Soil > Riparian zone | place: USA: East River... | reverse complement strand
CGGAAGGAATTTTCCACAATTTGATGATTGTAGCGATTCGGAAGAGTTATCCGGGGCACGCGCGCAAGATCATGAATGCGATCTGGTCACTGGGACAAGCGATGTTCACGAAGGTAGTTGTGGTGGTGGATCATGATGTGGACGTGCGCAACTACAGCGAAGTGGTGTGGAAGGCGTTGTGCGCAATTGATCCGGAACGCGATGTGCAATTTAATCTGGGGCCAGCGGACACGTTAGACCATGCTTCGCGGATTCAGGATTTTGGATCGAAGATGGGCATTGATGCTACTAGGAAGTGGGCTTCAGAGGGATTTGCGCGCCCTTGGCCGGATGAGATTTTGATGGATGCGGGAACGAAGGCGCGGATTGATTCGTTGTGGAAGAGTTTTGGGTTGTGAACGATTACGCGCATTGAAAATCACTAACTCCACGAAACACCAACCAGCCAGGCACAATCAGCAAGGGAAAATTTAGAAAAAGTCCTATCTGTGGCGGCGTTTGCTCGGCTTGACAACGAGTCGTATAATTTAAGGTTTAAGCAGTGCTCGATTTGGACACTGCGCGAGCTCCTCTTGGGCTACGAACCAGCTAATGGCTAAAACCGATCAGACACCCACAAATGTTGCGGAAGAAGTGATTCATGTCCGCGGCGCACGCGTTCACAACCTGAAAAACATTACTGTGGCGATTCCGCATAACGCTATTACGGTCGTTACCGGCGTTAGCGGATCTGGAAAGTCTTCGCTGGCGTTTGACACCGTCTATGCCGAGGGGCAGCGGCGATATGTAGAGTCGCTTTCCGCATATGCGCGGCAGTTTCTGGAACGGATGGAAAAACCGGATGTGGATGAGATTTCCGGCATCGCTCCGGCGGTGGCGATCCGCCAGAAGAATTCCACACGCAATCCGCGGTCTACGGTGGCTACCGCTACGGAAATTTATGATTATTTGCGGCTGCTTTTCGCGCGCTGCGGACAGACTCTTTGTATTAAGTGTGGCGCGGAAGTTCGGCGAGATAATCCGGACGAAATTGCGACGCGCGTTTTGACCATGACGCCGGGTCGGCGTTTTTATGTGTTGTATGAGTTTCGCCCCGGCGGCATCCCGCCAGCCTCGCCTTCCGCGGATGTTACTGCTGCAGCTGCGCCAGCATCTCGACGCGCGGCGAAAAAGAAAGCAACGCAGCCTTCTGCTGAGACGCTCCGGCAATCACTGATCGACCTGCAGAAACGCGGGTTCAACCGTTTGTATCAAGACGGCCGTATGCATGAGTTTTCTTCTCCGGAGACGTTGCTGGACATTGATTTTTCGCGGCCTGTGTATGTTGTGGTGGATCGGCTGGCGATTAATCCTGAGTCTCGCTCGCGACTGGTGGATTCGATTGAGATCTGTTATCGCGAGGGGCATGGCGAGGCGCTGCTGGAATTTGTGGCCGATGGGGCGGGCCCGGCGGAGCGTCTGCGATTTAACGAGCGATTCGAATGTAAGAATGATGGAACGCTTTATCAAGAGCCGGAGCCGCGACTTTTTTCTTTCAATAATCCTTACGGCGCGTGTCCGCGATGCCAGGGATTTGGCAACACCATCGATTTCGACCTGAACTTGGTGGTGCCGGATTCCAGCAAATCCCTCGACGAAGGCGCGATTTTGCCATGGACCAAGCCGCGTTATCGCAATCTGCTGCAAGACGCGAAAAAGTGGGCGCGCGGGCGGGGCATTCCCACCAACGTCGCTTGGCGCCATCTTACCGAAGAGCAGCGTCGCTTAATTCTGGAAGGTGATCCAGGCAGCGATTACGAAGGCATCACCGGTTTTTTTAAATATCTGGAGCGCAAGAAATACAAGTTGCACGTGCGTGTGTTCCTCAGCCGTTTTCGCGGTTACGCGACGTGTCTGGAATGCGGCGGTACTCGGCTGCGAGCTGAAGCGCGCGCCGTCCGCGTTGCGGGAAGATCGATCACCGAGGTTTGCAAGCTGACGGTGAAAGAAGCCCGCGCTTTTTTTTCCAACATGCAGCTGACGCAAGCGCAAAATACCGTCGCCGATAAAATTCTGCAGGAAGTTCGTTCGCGCCTGCAATTTCTGGATGAAGTGGGGTTGGATTACCTGACTCTGGATCGGCTTACGTCCACGTTGTCGGGTGGCGAATCGCAGCGAATTCAGCTAGCAACTTCGCTGGGGTCGCATCTGGTCGGGGCGTTGTATGTCCTGGATGAGCCATCCATTGGATTGCATCCGCGGGATACGCAACGGTTGATCGACATTTTGAAATCGTTGCGCGATCTGGGAAATACCGTGCTGGTGGTGGAACACGATCCGGACACGATTCGTGCGGCGGATTATGTGATTGATCTTGGTCCCGGAGCCGGTGAACTCGGCGGCAAACTGCTTTTCGCGGGCTCTTATTCGGCGATGTTGGAGGAGCCGAAATCCATTACCGGGCGATATTTAACCGGGGATTTGCGAATACCGGTGCCGACCAACCGCCACAAGTTGAGTGGAAAATTTCTAAAAGTGTTCGGCGCTCATTTGCATAACTTGCAGGACGTTCATTTAACCTTGCCGCTGGGCACTTTGACGGTGGTCACCGGGGTGAGCGGTTCGGGAAAATCCACGCTGGTGCATGATGTCCTTTATAAGGCGCTCGCGGCGAAGCGGAATGGCTTGAGCATCAAGGAATTCTGCGAACGCATCGAAGGGGATGCGCAGATTCGCGAAGTGGTGATCGTGGATCAATCGCCGATTGGGCGTACGCCGCGATCCAATCCCGCGACTTATTTGAAAGCATTCGACGCGATTCGCGAAGTTTTTTCGGATACGCCAGATGCCAAGCGCCGCGGCTACACGGCGGGTCATTTTTCGTTCAATGTGCCGGGTGGCCGTTGCGAGACGTGCCAAGGCGATGGAACCGTTACGGTGGAGATGCAATTTCTCGCGGACGTGGAATTGATTTGCGAGGAGTGCCGCGGGACGCGTTTCAAGAGCGGCGTACTGGAAGTGCTGTATCACGGAAAGAGTATTCATGACGTGTTGCAGCTGACGGTTCGCGAAGCGCTGGTATTTTTTATTAATGTGCCGAAGGTAATTTCCAAGCTGCGAGTGCTGAACGAAATTGGATTGGGCTATTTGCGGTTGGGGCAGTCGGCGACGACTCTCTCCGGTGGAGAGGCACAGCGGTTAAAACTGGCGTCGCATCTTTCGCGGACGGAGAATCAGGGCATCCTTTATATACTCGACGAACCGACCACGGGGTTGCATTTCGACGATATTGCGAAATTGTTGGCGGCGTTCCGCAAATTGCTGGAGTCGGGAGCGTCATTGCTGGTGATTGAGCACAATCTGGATGTGATTAAATCCGCGGACTGGTTGATTGATCTTGGGCCGGAGGGTGGCGATCAGGGTGGAAAGATTATTGCTACTGGAACGCCGGAACAGGTGGCGCGGAATGCTCAATCGCATACCGGACGGTATCTGGCGCGCGTGCTGAACGAGAATGGACAGGCAAAGGGTGTGCAGAACGGAGCATCCAAAATTGCTGGCGCGTCGGGTGTGGTGAACGGATCGAAGGTTACATCCGTTTAGTTTGTTGCCAACGCGTTAAGCCTTACAATTTCATCTCAAATGCCAAGCTTTGTGTTCGCTAATCGGGTAGCGAGAAACTTACTCAGATTCGTATTGTGTGTTTTGGAATTTGCTGCGATTTTCGCTGGCGCGTCATTCGGGTGGAACGCTGGCGCGCAAAGCGGCGGACAGAATTCTTCCAACAAAACTCAAGGCGGGTCTCAGGGCACTGTTGCCGGTTCGCGGCGGGAGAAGCTTGCTAATCCGCTGAATGATCTGCTGCAGGAAGCACAACGCGACATTGAGAAAAAGGACTTTTTGTCCGCGATTGATCCCCTCCAGAAATTTATTGCCGCACAGCCAGATGTTGCCTATGGGCATTTTGAGCTTGCCTACGTTTTCACCGCCCTACAGAAGGCTGACGAGGCTCGCGTCGAATATGAGCGGGCCATCGCGATTGATCCAAAAATGGCCGAGGCGTATTTAAATCTTGGTATTTTATTTATTGAACGCGATCCGGCGGTGGCTATTCCCAATCTGCGTAAAGCCGTGGAATTGCTTCCAGCGCAAAGTCGCCCGCGTTATTTGCTGGGTGTGGCACAGGAGAATGCGAAAGATTATTCCGCGGCGGCTGAATCGTTTGAGGGCGCCCATCGGCTGGACCCACACAATCTGGAACCGGTTCTGCATCTGGCGAATTTGTATATCCGGCTCCAGCGGCCCGCCGACGCGGAAGCAAAATTTCGCAGCATATTAGAATCTCAGCCGAATAATGCCCAAGCGCTGCTGGGCGTTGCCGAATGTCTGGCCGCGCAGAAGAAACCGGACGCCGGGGATGCGTATCGCAACTATCTGGCGGTGCACCCCACCGATTCGGTTGCTCGTGCGCGGCTCGTGCACCTGCTGGTGGAGCAGCAGCAATACGATGTGGCGCTCGCGGAGCTCAATCGCGCTGAAACCGATCAAGGTGCAAATGTGGCGGCGAATGTCGATTCGTTGAGGATGCGCGCGGACATTCAAATCGCCCAGAAGAAATGGGATGACTCCATCGTTACGCTGAACAAGGCGATCGCGCTTTCACCGCGAGATGCGCAATTGCACGGCGGGCTGGGGCGCATTTATCTACAAAAACGAGATTATCCAGATGCGCTGAAGGAGCTGAAGACGGCTTTGCAGCTGGATGCGAAAAATTTGGCGTACTGGAAGGATTTGAGCAGCTCCTACTATCTATCCGGAGATTGCACCTCCACGTTGGCAACGCTGGATGAAATTGCAAAACTGGAAACGCCCGGCTCTGGAGCGTGGTTTCTTCGAGGGCTCTGCTACGATAAGCTGAACCAGCCGAAGCCTGCGCTGGATGCTTACCAGAAATTTTTGAGTCTGGATCAGGGGCAAAACGCCGACCAGGTTTGGCAAGCGCAGGAGCGCAGCAAAGTGTTGCGCAAGGTGTTAGAGCATAAAAGGTAGGAATGACGGTCCGGCGAGTTAGCTGTGGAATATGGATTGGCGCGGCCATGATGTGTTGCGTGGCAGGTGCTGCGGCCGACAAACTCGGTGAGATGCAGGCTCGTTTTGACCATGAAAAAAATCCGGTCCACCGCGCCAAATTGCTGGAAAAACTAGGCGACGCGGAATTCGATGAAGCGCGGCGCGCATTCAAAGCGAATGACCTGACCACCGTGGCAACCGTACTTGAAAAATATCGCGACAATGTACGCCTGGCGCTGGAAGGTTTGAAAACGAAACGTACCGATGCTGAGAAGGATTCAAACGGTTATCGTCAACTGGAGATTCACGTGCGACGCGGAATTCGCGAGGCGGAAGAAATTATTTTGAGGGTTCCAGAAGAGTATCAGCCTCCGCTACAGATTGTTCGCCGCGATCTGGATTCCATGGATAGGGAATTGATCCGCATGCTTTTCCATCATCGCGATGAACAGCCGGTAGCGCCGAAAGGGCCAGAGCCGGCGACGACGCCCGAGCATCCCACGAACCCACCAGAGGAGCAGCGATGAAAGTGCCAAGCAAAATTATCGCCGCGCTGTTTTGTTTGACGTTGTTCGCAGGGAGCTCCACGACCGCGCAGCAGGAACAAAAAGATTATCTCTCCGCATTGGAAGCGGACAAGATTCGGGATGCGGAAACTACCAACGACCGCGTCAAACTGTTTTTGACGTTTGCGGATGACCGGCTAAAAAAGTTTCAGTATGAGCTGGACCATCCATCGGGGACGCGGCACGTTGACATGCTGAATTCACTTTTAAACGCTTACGGGGGATGCCTCGACGACGCGGCGGACTTGATTCAATTGGGTATAGAGAAGCAGGAAAATATCAGGGCCGCGGTGGATTTGATGGCTTCGCAGTCCAAAGCGTTTTTAGCGGTGCTGGAGAAATTGTCGGCTGCGGGCGGTCCGGATCTGGAAGCGTACAAGAGTAATCTTGATGATGCAATCGAAGGCACGCGGGACGCGATGAATGAGTCGCGGAAAGCCATCAAGAAGGTGGCGCCTCCGCCCGTTCGCCGCAAGAATTAAGAGGAATCGCAGCACGACGACGCTATGACGCTATGAAAAGTTACAAAGTTTTGCAGGTGCCCGGGGGCAGTGCGCTGTTTCAGCGAGTGTTTACGCGGCTGGGATGTAATGGGCGGCCGCCACGTTTTCGCGTGGAATTCTATCCCTACTCCAGTCTGGTGTTGACGATTCGCCGGCGCGAAGAGGCCATGTACGTGCGATTTTCAGATTTGCTGCAACGTGCGCCGTTGCCGGTGTTGGAAGGGGGAGCTGCGCTGCTGTTGTCGCGAGTTTACCGGCGAAAAGCGCCGCGCGATGTGGTTGAGCCATATCTCGAATATGCGCGGTCGCACAAGACGCGCAATCGTATCAGCCGGATGCGAAGTGGCCGAGTGCGAGTTCGTCAGGACGATCCGCGGGGTCGGCATTTCGATCTTTCCAGATTATTCGATGAGCTGAACGTAAAATACTTTGACGGCGCGTTGCAGCGGCCGCGCATCGGCTGGAGCGTGCGAAGTTGGCGGCGGCAATTTGGGTGTTACGATCCGGGGCCGAATCAGATTTTGTTGAACAGACGCATGGATCGCCCTGGAGTGCCCGCTTGCGCGGTGGAATACGTTTTATTTCACGAGATGCTGCACGTGAAACACCCTACCCGGCGGTCGGGTTGCAGCCTGGTGTCGCATTCACGTGAATTTCGCGAAGAAGAAAAACGTTTTGTGGGGTTTGAACGCGCGCGTCGAGCGCTGGACCGTTTAGCCCGTTGATTTGTCTTTCTTTCCGACGTCACTCCAAAGTTTGTCGATTTTTTTCTGGACCTTTTTGGCGTCTTCCGCGTGAGGATAGAGATCGAGATAGCGGCGGTACGATTTCAAGGCTTCGCGTTTATCGCCTTTTTTCTCCTGAGCTTCACCAAGATAGCGATAGGGAATGGCGAAGCCAGGCTTGGCGGCGGCAGCGTCCTGGAAACGGTCGATAGCGGCGTCCAGATCGCCCTTCTTTAAATAAAATTGACCGACTTCCAGATCTTTTTCCGCGCGTAACGGGTCCCAGGTAGGTTGATCGGGAGCGGAATTGGTTGGCGTATCTTTGGTTTTTTTGTTTGATGATTTTTGGTGCGGCGAATCTGGCGCTCCAGGTGGCTGTGGCTTGGGAGCAGTGGAGGAGGATTCGCCTTGCGAGTCCTGAGCATGCGCCGCCGGTGCGATTAGAAAAACAAAGGCGGCTAACGGCAATATGCACCGTGCGATTCCACTGCGGCGCGCGGTCGGTCGTTGCATCTGATGAATGGCTGTAGGCATCTAATTATGCAGAGCGGACGGCATCAGATTTTTATCCCAGCTGTGACAGCCAGTTCCCCTTGCGCCTTCCACTCTCTCCGATTCACTTTAGTATCATAGTAGTTGTATGGGCTAGTTGCATGGGCCGTTGCATTGCGCGATGCATCAGCCACAGCTCTCTCCGCCGCGCGACTAACTGAGTTACGCGAATCGCGCGGCAGTGAATAAATATTATGGAACCACGTGAAAAAGCGGCGCTGTTACCTGATGCGCCGGGGGTGTATCTGTTCCGTGATGCCGGCGGGACAGTGTTGTACGTTGGCAAAGCGATTTCCCTGCGCAGCCGAGTGCGCTCATATTTTCTGGAATCGAGCTGGGTGAATGCCAAGACGGGTTCCTTGGCGCGAGAGATTGCCGATCTCGAGACCATTCTGGTGGCCAATGCGCGGGAAGCTTTGGCGCTGGAAAACAACCTCATCAAGCAGTACCGCCCGAAATTTAACGTGTTGTTGCGTGATGATAAAACTTATCCGTACATAAAACTTACCGCTGCGGAAAAGTTTCCCCGTGTTTATTTTACGCGGCGAGTGAAAAAGGACGGTTCGCTTTATTTCGGTCCTTATTTCCCGGCCAGCCTGGCGCGACGTATTTTGCATTTCATTCACAAACGTTTTCTGGTGCCCTCCTGCACTGTGGACCTGACGCGCAGGCATCCGCGTCCTTGTTTGCAGTATTACATCAAGCGCTGCCAGGGACCGTGCGTCGACGGTTTGACGACCGAAGAACGTTACGCTGAAGCGGCTCGGGATGTGCGGCTGTTCCTAGAAGGGCGCCGGCACGACTTGATGAAGAGTCTCGAGCAACGAATGGCCGCAGCGGCAGAACAGGAATTGTATGAGCAGGCCGCGGCTTATCGCGATTTACTACGCACGCTCGAAGACATTGAAGAGCGCCAGCGCATTGCCTCATCGCAAGGGGATGATACCGACGTGCTCGCTTATCACGCGGAACCTCCGCTGGTGGCCGCGAATCTCTTCCACTTGCGCGGTGGGCGGGCCATGGACCGGCGCGAATATTACTGGGAGGACCTGGAGGAGTTTGACCCCAAGGAATTTGTGCCTTCGCTGTTGAAACAAATTTATTTAGAGGCGGCATATTTGCCAAAAGCCATCCATGTGCCGGTGGACTTCGAAGATCGCGCGCTGTTGGAAGAGGCACTCTCAGAGCGCGCCGGGCATAAGGTTGAAATTTTTACGCCGCAGCGGGGTTCGAAGCGCGCGTTCCTCGATCTGGTGGAAAATAATGCCGCGCATTCTTTTGAGCAGCGCTTCCGGGTTCTGAAACCGACTTCCAAAGCCATCAGCGAAGCGGTGCAGGCGGCGCTGAATTTGCCGGAAGAGCCGCAGCGCATTGAGAGCTTCGATATTTCTCACATTCAGGGCACCGACACGGTGGCGTCCATGGTCGTGTGGGAAAAAGGGCGCATGAAGAAATCGGATTACCGCAAATTTATTATTCGTGGCGAAGCTGGCACGGACGGGACGCCTCCAAAAAATGATGATTTTGCGAGCATGCGCGAGGCGGTGACGCGGCGGTACAGCCGGGTTTTGACAGAAAAGCGCGCCATGCCCAATTTGATTTTGATCGATGGCGGAATCGGACAACTGCGGGCGGCTGCCCAGGCACTGGAGTCGCTGCAGATAATTAACCAACCATTGGCAAGCATCGCGAAACGAGAAGAAATTTTATATATCTACGGACAGGAAGACGAGCCTTGCGCGCTCGATCATCATTCGCCGGTGCTGCATTTGATTCAGCAGATTCGCGACGAGACGCACCGGTTTGCAGTGACGTTTCACCGCTTGCGGCGCGGCAAGCGCCAAACTAAAACAGCGCTTCGGGATATTCCAGGAGTTGGGCCGCTAACGGCGCAGCGGCTATTACGGGAGTTTGGCAGCGTCGCCAATGTGCAACGCGCGGGAGTGGAAGGGTTGAGTCGCGTCATTACGCGGAAAAGCGCGGAGAAAATTCTGGCGCATCTCAATGCGCCACCTGCAGAGAGCGATTCAAACGAAGGCACCGCGCCCGAAGAAACCCAACCGATAACAAAGTGACTACACCTACCAGTTAGCCTGTATTGAACCTGACTTGGTGCTATTATACGGTCACAACGGAGGTCATCATGGCTGATAATGTTGGTTCCAAAGTGAGTTATTTTTTGGTGGGATTAGGCGTGGGCGCGCTGGTGGGCGTTTTGTTTGCTCCCAAGTCGGGTGAAGATACGCGCGAGTATCTGGCGGGCAAAGCCGATGAAGGCAAAGATTATGCGCAGCGCAAGGCGCGGGAACTCCGTGAGCGCGCCGATGAATTGATCGAACGCAGCAAGGATGTGGCCTCGCGCAAAAAGGATTCGATCTCGGCGGCGGTGGATGCGGGAAGAGAAGCATATCTCCGGGAAGCGTCAAAGTCTTAACGGAGTTTTGACCGGGACAAATTTAACAAACTTTCCGCTCAGAACTGTGGGCGGCTGGGGCGCTCATGGAATTTTGGCTTGAGGTGTTCAGCATCATCGCCGCTATTGCGCTGGTGGTGCAGGTAATTATTCTGTGTGCGCTGTTTTTTGAGTTGAAGCGCACGACAGAAAAAGTAAACAAGCTGGTCAGCGATATGCAGACGCGCGTGGGGCCGATCCTGAGCCGCGTGCAGTTGTTGCTGGACGATACGCAGCCGAGAATCTCGGAGATGGTTGCGGACGCCTCGCATATCGTGTATCTGGCGCGCGGCCAGGCACAGCGGATGGATCGCGTATTGAGCGAGGCCTCGGATCGCTTGCGGGGGCAGTTGATTCACGCGGACCGCATCTTGTCTGGTGCGCTCGAAGCTGTGGAAGAGACTGGCGCGAGGGTGCGGCAGGGATTCTGGAAACCTATGCGCAGAGCCTCCGCAGTGGTCACGGGAATTCGCGTGGGGCTGGATTTGTTGCGGTCCAGGCGAGCGCCGCGCCGGCCGGAAGAGCAGCATGAAGAGGAATTGTTCATTTAGGGCAGGGAATTAAGTAACCGCAAAATTAAGTAAACCTTACCTCAAACCAACAAAATTTTGCGGGGCTGCAGCTGCTGGATGCTGCACACTTACACGGCAAGAGCGAGTGCCGTTCCCTTTGTGATTTTCAAAGGGTGCGTCTTCGACGTTGAATTTTGCTGCTGCCTTTCATGTCCATTCGTATCTAACCCACTTCAGAGGACGAAAGGGAAATACTAACTACTGAGGCAGCGTTGTAAGCGTGATGGTTTTGCCGCTTTGCGCTGACCGCAGTGCAGCATCCAGAATCTGCATCACCACTACATTCGTTTCCAACGAAGACAGGTCCTCGTCGGGCTGCACATGGCCGCGCAATACCGCGGCCAAGTAACTTAGCGAGTTCCGTTGCGCTCCAGCGAGTGGCGGCGCTGTCGGCGGTGTGTCCCGTTCCGTCTTATCACCGCGATACCGCACACGCACGCGGTCTGGGCCTACGGTGATCGCGTAGCCGCCGTTGCCGTAAACTTCCATGTCTTTTCGCGCGAAGGACCAGTTCCAGGAAGGCATCAGCACCGCTTGCGCCTTCGGGTAGCGCAGAATCACCGTCGCATCATCATCCACGTGAGGATAAATTTCCGGCTTATCCGTTTGCGTCACCGCGGTAACACTCACAGGCGGTTGCCCGTGCATCAGCACGGTCATCAAGTCCGCGCCGTAGCACCCAAAGTCATACAACGCCCCAGCGCCGTTCTGCGCCGGATCGGTCAGCCACGGAAGCCACTCCGGCCCCACGCCAATTTCCTTCGGGCCTTCGTGCCCGTCGTGCACAACCACTTTGCGCAGCTCCCCCAGTTTGCCCGCCGCCGCTTGCGCGATCACTTCTTGATTGCTGGCAT
>Ga0193729_1001658_pt1 | contig 11286 bp, 9 predicted proteins | sample U1c2metaG_FD_143036 | JGI IMG/M metagenome (GOLD analysis project Ga0193729, IMG submission 143036) | Soil microbial communities from a riparian zone of the East river system, Colorado, United States - U1c2 | ecosystem: Environmental > Terrestrial > Soil > Riparian zone | place: USA: East River... | reverse complement strand
CTTGGCGTCGAGGGCGGCCTTGAGCTGATGCTGGATCTTCATCGCCTCGAGCACGATCAGGGTCTGGCCGCGCGTGACGCTGTCGCCAGCCACGACGTTGATGGCGACGATGCGGCCGTCCATCGGCGCTCGTAGCTTGCCGTCGCTGCCGGCCGCTGCCGTAGCGGGCGGGGCGTAGGTCCTGTCGCTGAAGCGCACGGTGAGCGCGTCAAGGTCGACCACGATGTCGTCGCCATCGATGTGGAAGGACGCCCGGTCGTCGATCGTGGCGACGTCCTGGAAACTTATATGAAGCATGCGTTCGACGGTGCCGACGGCGAGTCTGACCGGCGTCGCTTCTGGATTGGAATTGCGCCAGCCACGCAGCGGCGCCGGGTAGCGCTCGGCCGACCGGCGCCACAGAAGGGCAGCAGCCAGTGCCCAGTGGCGGTCCGTGACGTCGGGGGACTTCAGCGTATCGCCGGCGAAATGCTTGCCGATGAAAGCGGTGGTGGCCTTGCCGGCGACGAACTCCGGATGCTCCAGCAGCCGGATCAGGAAGTGCCGGTTGGTGATCGGGCCCAGCACGACGGTGTCGCGCAACGCCTGCACCAGCCGCGTGCACGCTTCCTCGCGGTTGGCGCCGTGTGCAATCACCTTGGCGATCATCGGATCGTAGAAGGGCGAGATCAAAAGCCCATCCTTCATGCCGTGATCGACTCGGATGCCCGGGCCCGATGCCGGCCGCCACACATCGATGCGCCCGGTCTGCGGCAGGAAGCCGGCATAGGCGTCTTCGGCATAGAGCCGGACTTCGATGGCGTGGCCCGAGAACTTCACCTGCTCCTGGGTGAGCGGCAGGTTCTCGCCGGCCGCGACCTTGAGCTGCCAGGCGACCAGGTCCTGGCCGGTGATGGCCTCGGTCACGGGATGCTCGACTTGCAGGCGGGTGTTCATCTCGAGGAAGTAGAAGGCGCCGTCGGCGCCCAGCAGGAATTCGACCGTGCCGGCGCCGCGGTAGCCGATGGTGCGCGCGGCGGCGACGGCGGCGGCCCCCATGCGGTTGCGCAAGTCGGCGTTCACCGTCGGCGAGGGCGCTTCCTCGATCACCTTCTGGTGGCGGCGCTGCACCGAGCAGTCGCGCTCGCCGAGATGGATGGCGTTGCCGTGGGCGTCGGCGAAGACCTGGATCTCGACGTGGCGGCCATCGACCACGGCCTTCTCCAGGATAAGCTCGCCCGAGCCGAAGGCGCTCTCGGCCTCGGCCCGCGCCGTGCGGATCGCTTCGAGGAGATCGGCGTCGCGCTCGACCAGCCGCATGCCGCGCCCGCCGCCGCCCGCGGCCGCCTTCACCATCACCGGCAGGCCGATCTTTCGCGCTTCCTTTGCGAGATTGGCGTCGCTCTGATCCGGCCCTTGATATCCCGGCACGCAGGGCACGCCGGCATCGATCATGCGCCGCTTGGCGGCGGCCTTGTTGCCCATGGCGGCGATGGCGGCCGGCGGCGGGCCGATGAACACCAAGCCAGCCTTCTCGCAGGCTGCGGCAAAGGTGGCGTTCTCGGAGAGGAATCCGTAGCCGGGGTGGATCGCCTCGGCGCCCGACTTGTGAGCGGCCTCCAGGATGCGGTCGATGCTGAGATAGCTCTCGCCCACCGGCGGCGGGCCGATGCGCACCGCCTCGTCGGCGAAGCAAACGTGCGGGGCGTCCTTGTCGGCGTCGGAATAGACCGCGACGGTGCGATAGCCCATCGCCTTGGCCGTGCGCATGACCCTCCAGGCGATCTCGCCGCGGTTGGCGACCAGGATCTTGCTGAAGTTCATTTCAGGGGCCGGCCGTCGGCGGTGAAATAACCCCCACTGCCAGCCTCCTCGCGGTACATCATCCCGATGTCGGGATAGCGCGCGACCTCGTCGAGAGTGCGTGTCCCGACTTCCAGCACACGAACGGTCTTGTCGGAGCGGTTGACGAGATGATGGCCATTGCCCGAGCCTGCGCGAAATCCGGCCGTCATGCCCGCGCTGAGCGTCGTTTCTCCCTCGTCGGTCACCAGTGTCACTTCGCCTTCGAGAACATAGACCAGTTCATCCTGGCGTTCGTGCCAATGTCGCTGGGACGACCAGCTACCAGGGGGCAACTCGAGAAGATTGACTCCGAACTGCGACAGCCCGAAGGCGTCGCCGAGCACATGGCGGCGGCGTTGCCGGCAGGGCGCATCGTGCGGCGCAGGGTAGTCCGTCCCGATCTTCACCGGCTGGTCTGTCGCGCGTATCGCAATGGGTATCGCTGGCATGGCGGTCCTCTCCGACATCACTCGGTTGCCCATTTGGGCGGTCGCTTCTCGGCAAAGGCGCGCAGGCCCTCCGCGGCCTCGGGGCTGCGGCGTGCCTCGGCGAACTTGTCGGCGGCGAAGTCCAATACGGCAGACAGCGGCTCGCTACCCACTTTCATCACGACAGCCTTGGTGAGGGCATTGGCCAGGGGCGCGCAGCGGTCGATCTGCTTCAGGACTTCTTCCAGCTTGATGTCGAGTGCCGCCGAATCTTTCACGAGGTGGTGCACGATGCCCAGCCGCAGCGCCTCGGGGCCCTTGAAGCGCGCTGCCGTCAGCGCGAGATGCCTGGTCTGCGGTACGCCGATGCGGGCGGCGACGAAGGGTGCGATCTGCGCCGGCACGATGCCGATTGCGGTCTCGCTCATGGCGAAGCCCGCATCCTCGGTGCAGATCGCCACGTCGGAGACGCACAGGATGCCGAAGCCGCCGGCGATGGCGTAGCCCTCGACGGCGGCCACCACGACCTGCGGCGTCGTGTTTACCATCTCCAGGAAGGTGCCGTATTCGCGATTGTTGAGCGCAATCGGGTCCTTCTCGCCGGCTCGTGGCTTGTCGCTGAAGCTCTGCTCCATGTTCTTGAGGTCGGCGCCGGCGCAGAAGGTGCCGCCGGCGCCGCGCAGGATCGCGACCTTGATGTCGCGCCGCTCGCGCAGGTTCTCGAACACGGTGCGCAGCTCACCGATCAGCACCGGGTTCAGCGCGTTCTTCACCTGTGGCCGGTTCAGCGTCACGTGGAGGCGGGAACGGTCGCGTCGGAGCAGCAAGGTTTCGTACTTGGAGGCGAACTCAGCCATGACGTCCCCCATCAGCGGTTTTCCAGGCGCGGCAAGGTGCCCATAAGCTTGGAGATGATCTGCAGCATGACCTCGTCGGCGCCGCCGCCGATCGAGGCGAGACGCGAATCGCGGAAGGCGCGTGCCGTGGGTGATTCCCAAAGATAGCCCGCGCCGCCCCAGTATTGCAGGCAGCCGTCGGTGACGACGCGCAGCATGCGGCCGGCCTTGAGCTTGGCCATCGAGGCCAGCATCGTGACGTCGGTGCCGTCGAGATATTCCTCGCAGGCGCGGTAGCAAAGCGAGCGCACCAGCTCGATCTCGGTCCTGAGCTCGGCCAGCTTGAAATGGATCACCTGGTTGTCGAGCAACGGCCGGCCGAACACCTTGCGCTCGCGCGTGTATTCGACGGTCTGGTCGATCAGCCGCTCCATGCCGACCACGGCCGAGATGGCGCCCCACAACCGCTCCTCCTGGAACTGCTGCATCTGGTAGATGAAACCCATGCCTTCCTGGCCGATAAGGTGGCGCACCGGCACCTTCACGTCGTCGAAGAAGATCTGGGCGGTGTCGGAGCTGCGCATGCCGAGCTTGTCGAGCTTCTTGGCGATCTGCACACCCTTGGTCTTCATGGGCAGGCAGATCAGCGACTTGTTCTTGTGCACCGCGCCTTCGCCGGTATTGGCCAATAGGCACATCCAGTCGGCCTGGGTGCCATTGGTCGTCCACATCTTGCCGCCGTTGATCACCCAGTCGCCGCCGACGCGCCGGGCCGTGGTCTTGAGCGAGGCGACGTCGGAGCCTGCGCCCACTTCGGAGACGCCGAGGCAGGCCACGTAATCACCGGCGATCGAGGGCGCCAGAAACTCGCGTCGCAGCTCGTCGCTGCCGTAGCGGGCCAGCGCCGGCGTCGCCATGTCGGTCTGCACGCCGATCGCCATGGGTACCGAGCCGCAATTGATGTGGCCCAGCTCCTCGGCCATCACCATGGCGTAGGAATAATCGAGACCCATGCCGCCGAATTCGACGGGCTTGTGGATGCCCAAGAGGCCGGCATCGCCCAGCTTCTTGAAGACCTCGTGGGCGGGGAAGATTTCGTCTTCTTCCCATTTGTCGACGTGCGGATTGATGTCCTTGTCGATGATGGCCCGCAGGGTACGGCGGATCTCGGCGTGTTCAGGTGTGAATTGCACGAAGTGTCTCCTCTTCGGAGCGCGGGCCTCCGGCCCGCTCATGAATGCGGGCCGGAGGCCCGCGCTCCGCATGATTCATCGGTTGCCCAATCGGGGCAGCGTGCCCATCAGCTTGGAAATGATCTGCAGCATGACCTCGTCGGCGCCGCCGCCGATCGAGCCGAGACGGCCGTCGCGGTAGCTGCGTGCCACGGGACTGTCCCACAGGTAGCCCGCGCCGCCCCAATATTGCAGGCAGGCGTCCGAGACCTCGCGGCGCAGGCGGCCGGCCTTCAGCTTGGCCATCGAGGCCAGCATCGTCACGTCGACGCCGGCGAGATAGTCCTCGCAGGCACGATAGACCAGCGAGCGCAGCGCCTCGACCTCGCTCTTGAGCTCGGCCAGACGGAAATGGATCACCTGGTTGTCGAGCAACGGCCGGCCGAACACCTTGCGCTCGCGCGTGTAGTCGATGGTGGCGTTGATGATGCGGTCGCAGCCCATCAGGGTGCCGGCGCCGGCCCACAGCCGCTCCTCCTGGAACTGCTGCATCTGGTAGATGAAGCCCGAGCCCGGCTGGCCGATCGTGTAGCGCACCGGCACCTTCACCTCGTCGAAGAAGGTTTGCACCGTGTCGGAGGCGCGCATCCCAAGCTTGTCGAGCTTCTTCACGATCTGCACGCCCGGCGTCTTCATCGGCACGACGATCAGGGACTTGTTCTTGTGCACTGCGCCGTCGCCGGTGTTGGCGAGCACGCACATCCAGTCGGCCTGCGCGCCGTTGGTCGTCCACATCTTGCCGCCGTTGATCACCCAGTCGCCGCCGACCCGGCGCGCGTTGGTCTTGATCGAGGCGACGTCCGAGCCGGCGCCGGTCTCCGACACGCCGAGGCACGCCACGTAATCACCGCTGATCGAGGGCGCCAGAAACTCCTGGCGCAGCTCGTCGCTGCCGTAACGGGCCAGCGCCGGCGTCGCCATGGAGATCTGCACGCCGGTCGCCATGGGGATCGAACCGCCATTCACAAGCCCGAGCGATTCCGAGCAGACCATGGCGTAGGAGAAATCGAGACCCGAGCCGCCGAACTGCACCGGCTTGTCGACGCCCAGAAGTCCTGCGTCGCCCATCTTCTTGAACAGCTCGTGGGCGGGGAACATGCCGGCCTTCTCCCACTCGTCGACGTGCGGATTGATCTCGCGGTCGATCAGCGTCTTCCAGGTCTGGCGCAACGCCTCGTGCTCGGGCGTGAATTTCATCTTTTACATCCTTGCGACGCCGAAGGTGATGGGATTGAGCGGCCGCACGATCGATTCGCTGGCGATCGAGAGGGTGAAGGCCAGGATCCGCCGCGTGTCGCGCGGATCGATGATGCCGTCGTCCCACAGGTGCGCCGTGCCGTAGAGCGCGGTCGATTCGCGGTCGAACTGCTCGACGATGCTTTTGAACATCTTGTCGATCTGCTCCCGGGGCGGTTCCTTGCCCTCGCGCAGAAACTTCTGCTCGGTCACGGTCTTCATCACGCCCGCGGCCTGCTCGCCGCCCATGACCGCGGTGCGGCTGTTGGGCCAGGCGAAGATGAAGCGCGGATCGTAGGCGCGGCCGCACATGCCGTAATTACCGGCGCCGAAGCTGCCGCCGATCACGATCGTGATCTGCGGCACTGTGGCATTGGCCACCGCCTGGATCATCTTGGAGCCGTGCTTGACGATGCCGCCGCGCTCGGCCTCGGTGCCGACCATGTAGCCCGTCGTGTTCTGCAGGTAGACGATCGGCGTGCCCTGCTGGCAGCAGAGCTGGATGAATTGCGCGGCCTTGACCGAGCCCTTGGTGGTGATCGGCCCGTTGTTGCCGATGAAGGCCACCGGCTCGCCCTCGAGCTCGGCCCAGCCGCAGATCGTCTGCTGGTCGTAGAGGCCCTTGAACTCGAGGAAGTCCGAGCCGTCGACCAGACGGGCAATCACTTCGCGCACGTCGTAGGGATCCTTGTACGAAGGCGGAACGACGCCGCTGAGCTCGTCGATGTCGTAGAGCGGCTCCTTGAACGACCTTTGTGCGCGAGGCGGCAGCTTGTCGTTCCAGTGCCACCTGGCGATGACCTCGCGCGCCATGCGGATGCCGTCTGAATCGTTCTCGGCCATCCATTCGGCGACGCCCGACACGGTGGCGTGCATCTCGGCGCCGCCCAGCTCCTCGTCGGTGGCGATCTCGCCCGTCGCGGCCTTGAGGAGCGGCGGACCGGCCAAGAATACCTTGGCCTGGTTGCGCACCATGATGACGTAGTCCGAGAGGCCGGGCAGATAGGCGCCGCCGGCGGTCGAGGAGCCATGGACCACGGTGACCTGCGGAATGCCGCGCGCCGACATGCGCGCCTGGTTGGCGAAGCCACGGCCGCCCGGCACGAAAATCTCGGCCTGGTACAAAAGGTTGGCGCCGCCCGATTCGACCAGGTGCACCAGGGGCAGCTTGTTCTCCATGACGATCTGCTGCACGCGTTGACCTTTGCGCTGGCCCGATGGCGCCACGGTGCCGCCCTTGATGGCGCTGTTGGAGGCCGACACGACGCAGCGCACGCCCTCGACATAGCCAATGCCCGCGACTGAGCCGCCGCCCGCGCTCGAGCCGTCCTTGTCGTCATGCATGCGGTAGCCCGCCAGCGGCATCAGTTCGAGGAAGGGCGCGCCCCGGTCGAGCAGCAGGGCGATGCGCTCTCGCGGCATGAGCTGCTTCCTCTTGGCGAAGCGCGCGCGCGACTTCTCCGAGGTCGCCTGCACGCTGGCCTCGGCCTCGCGGAACTCGGCGATGGCCAAAAGCATCTTCTCGCGATTGCGCTTGTAGTCGTCGCTGTTGCGGTCGACCTGGCTTTCGAGGATCGGCATGGTCAGTACCGTCCATCGCTGACAGGTGAGGCGCAATTGTCACCCCGAGCGTAGCGAGGGGCCTTTGAAGCCGCAGGAAAGGTCCCTCGCTGCGCTCGGGATGACAGCGGACGCGTATCAGGCACTTGTGATTCCATGCACTAGCCGCCCAGCACTTTGGGCTTCACCGCGAGGTGGAAGCCGTTGTACTCGTTCACCCGCTCGGTCGGACGTAGCTCGATCGAGCGGTTGGCGAGCGGCACGCCGCCGTCGATGCGGATCTCGGTGCCAGTGATGTAGGCCGAGGCATCGCTCAGCAGGAAGCAGACCGCGGCCGAGACCTCGCTCTCGGTGCCGAGCCTGCCCAGCGGGCAGTAGCCCTTGAGCTTGGGGATCTGTTCCTTGAACTCGCCCTGATAGGTGTCCATGCCCGAGGAGGCGATCCAGCCCGGCGACACCGCGTTCACCCGCACGCCGGCATGAGCCCATTCGTAGGCGAGCGTCATGCTGAGATTCACCATGCCGGCGCGGGCGGCGCCGGTGTGCGCCATGTTGGGAAAGCCGTTCCTCATGTCGGCCGCCATGTTCACGATCGAGCCGCCGTGCTTTTCCATGGATTGGGTGAACACTTCGCGGCTGACGATGAAGCCGCCGGTGAGGTTGTTGCGCACCACCACGTCGAAGCCCTTGGCGCTCAGCGTCGCGGCGGGCGAGGGGAACTGCCCGCCGGCATTGTTGAACAGGCCGTGGATGCGGCCGTTTTCGCTGACGATCTTGGCGATCGCCTCCTTGACCTGCGCCTCTTCTCGGATGTCGAAGGCGTGCGTCTCGCAGGAGCCGCCGGACGCCTCGATCTCGTCTTTCACCATGGCGAGCTTGTCGGGTTTGCGGCCGGTGATCACGACATGTGCGCCCAGCGCCGCGATCTCGTGCGCGGTGCAGCGGCCGATGCCGCTGCCGCCGCCGGTGACGATGACGGTCTGGCCCTCAAACAGCCCCGGTTTGAAGACCGAGCGATACGACATGTTTCCTCCGGCGACCTGAACGGCCGTTTATCGGCCTGTATTTGACGTTTACGTAAAGGTCAAGTAATCCCCCCGGACCATCGGCCGACTGGAGAAACCCGCCATGACCTTGCAGGAACTCACCTCGAAAATGAAGGAAGGCGCCTCGAAGAAGTCGGCCTTCGGCAACACCGTGAAATTCGCCACTGACCAGGGCGTGGTCTACATCGACGGCAACCAGAACCCGCCGGACGTGACCAACGACGACAAGGCGGCCGACTGCACGATCAAGATGGATTTCGCCGATTTCACCGACATGATCGGCGGCAAGCTCGACGGCATGACCGCGTTCATGACCGGCAAGCTCAAGATCGAGGGCGACATGGGCGTCGCCATGAAGCTGCAGAGCATCCTGCGCTAGCGCTTCTTAAGTGGACTTGGGCGAGTCGCGCGGGCTCGGCGACCTCGAGCCTCGCGCTGCGGTGGCGCGCGGCCAGGGGATTTCCGCAATTTCCGCAAGCGTTATCGATATTCTTCGTTGTGGGTGCTCGCATTGCCTGCTCCTAGATATTGAGTCGCCGGCAGGTCAAGGGCGACGCGGCCGACATGATCGAATACTATAGTAATACTATAGTATAAGTCAAGTAACACTTCTATAGGCCGGCGAAGCAAAGCGAGTTTTTGCGCACCATATCGCGCAAAAACTCGTCCAGGGTGCTCCCCGACGGTTGGCGCTCCCGCCGCGTCTTGGCGCGGTTGCCGCAAGCCCGCATGGAGCACCAGGGACGCTTGCCGGAGCATGAGGCCAAGCAGCGAGTGGACTGGCTGCGGTGGCTGAACGCGGGGAATATATAGTCGCTGGTTAAACTGAGCCACTACCTGATCGACGTTCGTTTGCGGAGCGACCATCGATGGCCAAGGAAAGGGTAAATTTCTGCGTCTTCGGCGCAGGCCGCATTGGCAAGCTGCATGCGCGCAACGTCGCCGCCCATCCGCGCGCCTGCGTCAAGACCATCGTCGATCCGATCGCGCCCGCGGCGGCGGATCTGGCGCGGGAGGTCGGCGCCGCGACGGCGCCCGACGCGGCCGCGGCGCTCGCCGATCGCGATATCGACGCCGTGGTCGTCGCTTCCTCGACGAACACGCATGTCGATCTCATCGTGGCGTCGGCCCGGATGGGCAAGGCCGTGCTGTGCGAGAAGCCGATCGACCTCGACATCAGGCGGGTCGACCGCTGCCTGGCCGAGCTGAGGAAGCACCGCACGCTCGTGGCGATCGGCTTCAACCGCCGCTTCGATCCCACCAACCGTGCCATCGAGGCGGCGATCCGCCGGGGCGAGGTGGGCGATGTGGAGCAGATCGTCATTACCAGCCGAGACCCAGCACCGCCGCCATTGGCCTACATCAAGGTCTCCGGCGGCCTGTTTCGCGACATGATGATCCATGATTTCGACCTCGCCCGCTGGCTGTTGGGCACGGAACCCGTCGAGGTGGTGGCCAAGGCGAGCTGCCGGGTCGATCCGAAGATCGCCCGAGCGGGCGATGTCGACAGCGCCATGGTCATTCTCAAGACCCGCGGCGGCGCGCTGTGCCACATCAACAACAGCCGTCGCGCCGCCTACGGCTACGACCAGCGTGTCGAGGTGTTCGGCGCCAAGGGCATGGTGCGCTCGGACAACTTGCGGCCGACCGCGATCCTGAAGTCGAACGAACGGGCCACGGATGCGCACGACGTGCTGCTGCCTTTCTTCGTCGAGCGCTATGCACAATCCTACGTTCACGAGATCGACGGCTTCATCAATGCGGTGCTGTCGCGCCGCAAGCCGTCGGTTGGCGCCGAGGACGGACGGCGGGCGCTGCTGCTGGCCGATGCCGCCCTCCGGTCGCATCGCACGGGCAGGACGGTAACGGTCGGCGCCGTCTAGCCCGATGATGTGCGGGATTGCCGCTGGACAGGAACGAAGACGCACGCCTAGGGTTTTCACAACCAAAAGATAGCCGCGCGATACAATTTGCCGCGAGTGCAGATGCGACGCGAAGGGAGGATCGGTGGCTGTTCTCGAGCTCCAGGGAATCTCCAAGCATTTCGGCGCCATCGAGGCTTTGTCGCAGGTGGATTTCGCACTCGACGGTGGCGAGATTGTCGGGCTCATGGGCGACAACGGCGCCGGCAAGTCGACGCTGGTCAAGATCATGGCTGGCAACTTCCCGCCGTCGGGCGGCCGGATGCTGCTGGAAGGCCGGCCGGTCCATTTCCACAAGCCGGTCGATGCGCGCGCTGCCGGCATCGAGGTCGTCTATCAGGACCTCGCCCTTTGCAACAACCTGACGGCATCGGCCAACGTCTTCCTGGCGCGCGAGAAGATGCGGGGCTTCGGCCCGTTCCGCATCCTCGACGACCGCGCCATGAACGAGCGTGCGCGCGAGCTGTTTGCCGAATTGAAATCCGAGACGCTCCCGGCCGAGAAGGTGCGCATGATGTCCGGCGGCCAGCGCCAGGCCGTTGCCATCGCGCGCACGCATCTGTCGCGGGCCAAGATCGTCCTGATGGACGAGCCGACGGCGGCGATCAGCGTGCGGCAGGTCGCGGAGGTGCTCGGGCTTCTGCAGCGCTTGCGCGAGCAGGGCATGGCGGTGGTGCTGATCAGCCACCGCATGCCCGATGTCTTCGGCGTCGCCGACCGCATCGTCGTGCTGCGGCGCGGCCACAAGGTTGCCGACAAGCCCATTCGGGACAGCTCGCCGGAGGAGGTCACCGGCCTCATCACCGGCGCAATCCGGGCGGCCTGAGCCATGGCGAGGCAGGAAACGAGCGATACCGTCACGGTTGGCATCGGCCGGCGCATGAAGGGCGTGACAGAAGCCCCGTTCGTGCGGAGATGGCTCGCCGCGCAGCCGTTCTGGGTCGCCATCGCCGTCGTCCTGATCTGCGCGGCGATGAGTTGGCTGGAGCCCGATTCGTTTCCGACCCGGGACAACTTCTTCAACATCACGCGCAACTTCGCCTACATCGGCATCATGGCGCTCGGCATGATGGCGGTGATCATCACCGGGGGGATCGACTTGTCGGTCGGCTCGGTCATGGGCCTCACCGGCATCATCTGCGGCCTCGTCCTGCAGGCCGGCCATTCGTGGTGGCTGGCGGTGCTGGCCGGGCTCGGCGCGG
>Ga0193729_1001657_pt1 | contig 11293 bp, 13 predicted proteins | sample U1c2metaG_FD_143036 | JGI IMG/M metagenome (GOLD analysis project Ga0193729, IMG submission 143036) | Soil microbial communities from a riparian zone of the East river system, Colorado, United States - U1c2 | ecosystem: Environmental > Terrestrial > Soil > Riparian zone | place: USA: East River... | reverse complement strand
CTCGTTGAAACCCACATCGAGCGCAATCGTGGTGATGGACAGCTCGCGATTCGCCAAAAGGTGCTTGGCCCGTGGCGATGCCGTAGACGGCGGATGTCGTCCAGGCTTCCTGCTTCACTATGGCACGTACGGTGACGCGGCGGCTTTTGTCGTCGGAGGATTTTAATTAGGTATCGTTGAATTTTGGCCGAGTACGAGGTTCAGTCACATCAGACTTTCGCAATTTTTTCGTCGAACCTTGGGGCTGTTCCGCCGGGGCATACTGTTCGTCGATGCCGTTCATGCTGGTCGAAATCGTCGTGATCTGATGACAGCAGAATATATCAACTGCATCCTGGGCCCTCGGCTCGGCGCTGGCGATCAGCGTTCTCATATCGGAGGAGAGGCCTTGTCGAAAACCCTTGAGCCGTTGTGTGAGCACGCACTGATGGACGACTGAATGTGCGACCGGACACGCCGGGCAGTCCCGAGTTATGGTGGAGATTTTCAACATGGGATCCTGATCAGGAGCCATCTTGATTTGGATCATCGTGCCACATGAAAAAGTGACGGATTCGCTTGCAAAGTTGTGCACGTATCTCGAAGTTGATCTGGCCAACATATTCGCCGGACCCGACACAGCTGTCGCGGTTGATCGCTTCATCGAAGCAATCCTGGCGCGGAAAGTTGCGGCGCCCAAACGGCGTCAAGAAGCCGGCTGGTCGTCAAGGCCGGCCAGCGGGATTCTATTTCAAGATGGGGTGGGGGACGACACATGCACGCAGCGGAGGCACGCAAGCTACTCAAGCAGTTCGACATCGCGGTGCATCGGAACCCGCGTTCGGAGGCCCCGTGCCGGAATTTTATCCAGGTCCAGGCTTGGATAAAGTTGGTCCAGACGGAATCTCAACAAAAGTAGTCAAAGCCGTCCCTTGCAGCACGGCTGCCCGAGAAACTGACGGCACGACTACCTGCATAGGGATTCCCGGCCCGATTAGAAGAGGCGGCGATTCCGGCGAAGGCACGACTACTGGCACGTCACGTCGGTAGCGACTGACGTGATCGAAAACGAGAAGGCCCCAAGGCCTCGGCCCGACTCTGAGAGCGTCCACCGCCGCCAGAGTACGCTGCAGAGTGCGAGCGCATGCCTTTCGCGGAAAATGCCAACGCTTGACGGAGTTGCGCGCGTCAATCCGTCACAAAGGAGAGCCGGTTTGTCTAAGTTTACGTCTACTTGTGTCATTCTCACCTCGTCGTCTTATGGCGATGCTCTGCTGCCGAGGTGTCGACGTAAGGCGAGTAGCGATCAGCGTAAAGCGAAAAGCGATCAGCAGGTCTTGCTTGCTGCGCAACATTGACGCCGCGATTCAATAGTCGTTCCTGCCTCTCGTCACTCCCGCATGCCCGGTTTGATGGGGCTCCGCGACTGACCTGGTACAATCTGTCGATGGAATGCATGCCTATGATCCGCCTTTTGCCTTTACCGACGTGTTTCATTGAGGCGATTTTGGCCGCACCGAGGACTGATGATGAGCGATCTTCCAAATGCCGTCGTTTTTGACCATGACGAAGCTAAAGCGTGCAGGGACAACAACAGGTTGGCCGTCCGCCGCCGGTCTTGAGAAATCGTAAAATCCTGCGATCGCAACAGCATCTTTTGCAAGGGCAACAGCAGAATGGTCGCCGAGTTTAACCTGTAATTTTGCGGCTGCCGCCGCCTTGAAATAAGCACGAAGATCATCGGGCTTTGAAATCATGCCGGGGCTAAGAGTACCGAGTACCAGCGCATCATCCGTATACATGCGAACTATCTGTTCGACGTCCCCAGAGTTGAATGCCGCTGACCAACGTTCGACGCCCGCGTAGGCATCCTCTCGTTCATCAGCAAGTGCCGGCGGGATTATTACAGCGACCGCGAACAACGCGGAAACAAGAACTTTCATAATCATTCGACGCCGCTCAATGATCACATTGGCCTTCTTCAAAACGTAACCGTCGGTCTTCTCCAAGGACCGACCGCGGGCCTCGATCTCCGTAGGCATGTCCGCATCAGGGAGGGTCAGAGGCGTCATACGGGGATGGGCCTGACATCACACTGCCAAGACCTCGCTCGCAGGAACGAACTTTTCGAAATGGATGTTTGCGGGCGATAGACCGAGCTTCGCGACATGCTGGCGCCCGCTCTGGACCATCTCGGGCGGCCCGCACAGATATACGTCCACGTTGCCGTTATTCAGCACGCCAGCGCTGAAATGATCGGTGACATGGCCAGTCAGCGGATGCCGGCTTCTCCGGCCCGAACAGGTGGTGTCGTAGGTGAAGTTCGGGATACGCGCTCTGAGCGCCTCGATCCGGTCGACCTCGACAAGATCGGCATCATCGCGCACGCCGTAAACGAGTCGCACGGGCTGATCGTTAGCACCCCGTGCAGCCAGGTACTCGAGCATTGACAAGATCGGCCCAACGCCGGTCCCTCCGGCAAGGAACAGGATCGGCCGTCGCGGTGCACGAAGGTAGAAACTGCCGAACGGGCCGTTGAGAGCGAGCCTGTCACCCGTCTTGGCCCTCGCCGCGAGATAGGCGCTCATCTTACCGCCCGGCACGTTGCGGATCAGGAAGGTCGCCACATCGGCGCCTGGCGCAGAGTTGAAGGAATAGGGCCGCGTCACAATCTCGTTCGGAGCGGTGACATTGACATATTGTCCCGGCAGGAACATCGGAAGCGCACCTTCCAGCGGCTTGGCCGACAGCCTTATGCGGTGGGCCGACAAGGCCTCGACCTCGAGGATCTCGGCCATTGTTTCCTTGGGCTTGACCTTGCATGCGCCGGAGGAGGCCAGGATATCGATCACCATGTCGCTCTTCGCCCTTGCCTGGCAACAAAGGACATAGCCTGCTGCCGCTTCCGCGTCGCTCAACGCATCCTCGATATAGAATCCAGGGTCGAATTCACCCGACTGACGAAAAGCCTTGCAAGTTCCGCAAACTCCGTTGGTGCAGTCGAGCGGCACATTGATGCCCTCGCGATACGCGGCGTCGGCGATGCTTTCGCTTTCGTCTGCATCGATGAACTTGGTGATTCCATCTTCAAAATTGAGAGCAATCTTGTGTAGCACGCGTCACCTGCCTGCCATCGTCAGATGTGATAGATGTCGATGACGTGGTGGATGTAGTCGTTCTTCAGAATCACCTTTTTGGCTTTGATCAGAGGGCGTTCGCCGGTAATTTCCAGCGTGTAAAAAGAAACTCCGAAATAGGTGTCGATGATTTTGTAACGATAGCTGAGCGTCAGCCAGTTAAAGCGCAGGTCGATTTTGCTGTCGCCCTGGGAGAGGATTTCGACATTTGAAATATTGTGCGACGTCCGCGGCTCGGGGGTGCTGGCGCTCGACCGTTCGGTCTTGATGCGGAAGACGCGATCCTCAAGGCCGCTGCGACGGGCATAGTAGATAAGCGAAATCTCCGCTTGAGGGTCTTCGACGAGACTGTCGTGGTCGTCCCAGGCCGGCATCCAGAAGGTCGCGTCGGACGCGTAGAAGGCCAACCACGTGTCCCAGTCCCGATCGTCGAGGGCGCGGGCTTCGGCATAGAGAAACGCTTCGGCCCCGGACAAGGGGATCGTGCTCATGCCCTATCTCCCTTGATCACGGCCGTGCGCAGCGCGTCGGACCAATAGCCGTGCTGAACAAGGAAAAGGCCTTCGTCCTCGATCTTTACTCCACTTCTCAGCGGACGTAGGTCGATCGCCTGCGCCTCCTCATCGGCCCCCTCGATCCAGTGCGTCGCGCCGCGCGACAAGTCGTTCCAGCGCATCGCCTTGGCCATGTATGCCTGCTGACAAGCGCGGAATTCCTCCAGATCGTCGGGCGTCGCCATGCCACTGGCATTGAAGAAATCCTCGTATTGGCGAATGCGGCGCGCTCGCTGCTCTGCTGGTTCGTTCTTCGGCGCGATGCAGTAGATCGTCACCTCGGTCTTATCTACCGCCAGCGGACGGAACACGCGCAGCTGCGAGCTCATCTGGTCCATCAGATAGACGTTCGGATAGAGGCAGAGGGTCCGGAGGTTCCCGACCATCCATTGGGCCTTGGCGCGGCCGTACGTCGCCGTGAGTTTGTCGAATTGCGCGTAGACGGGCCGAGACGTCGGGTCGGCAAACTTCGACCAGACCATCAAATGGCCGTTTTCGAACGAGTAATAGCCGCCCTTTTGCTTAGCCATCTTGCTAATGTCCATTGCCTTTATGTCATCCGATTCCGCTTTGCGACGACTGGTGGTGGCGATGTAGTTCCAATGCACCGACGACACATGATAGCCATCGGCGCCGTTCTCGGCCTGCAGCTTCCAATTGCCGTCGTAAATGTAGCTGGACGAGCCGCGCAAGACCTCGAGTCCATCGGGCGCCTGATCGACCATCAGGTCGATCATCTTCGTGGCCTCGCCGAGATGTTCGGCCAATGGCTTCACATCCGGGTTGAGGCTTCCGAACAGGAAGCCGCGATAGGCTTCGAACCTCGCGACCTTCTTCAAATCGTGCGAGCCTTGATTGTGGAATTGCTCAGGATAACCGGCGCCGTCAGGGTCTTTCACCTTCAGCAACTTTCCCGAATTGCTGAATGTCCAACCGTGGAACGGGCAGGTAAATGTCGACTTGTTGCCGCGCTTGTAACGGCAGAGCATCGCACCACGATGACTGCAGGCATTGATGAAAGCGTTGAGCTCGTTGTCCTTGCTTCGGGCGATAAAGATAGGCTGTCGTCCCATCCAAGTTGTGAAGTATTCATTCTTGTTCGGAATCTGACTCTCATGCGCGAGATACACCCAGTTTCCCTCAAACAGGTGCTTCATCTCCAATTCGAAGAACTCCACATCGGTGAATATTGCCCGATCGCAACGAAACAGACCGTCGGCGGAATCCTCGACCAATGCGGTGTCGAGACGTTCAATGATGCTTGGTGTCATGGCTTGTTTTCTCCGAAGTGTCGGTCAGTCTGTTAAGCGGGCGGCGATGGTCGCAACTATCGCCGAGACGATCAGAGTGAACGCAAATCAGATAGACGTCATGAGACAATCGCGCCCTTTCTGCCTGTACGGATGCGCACTGGGCTGATCATGGACCTCGAGCCTGTCGGCACCGGCAGCGAAATCTTCATACAGAATTAGTTTAGTAAGTCGGCAAAGCCGCAGGTCTCTTGGAACTGGCGCGTGCATACTCACAATCCACGCCAGCGAAGCGAACATCCAGCTGTGTTCGCTCAAGCCGATAAGCATTGCAATTGAGATCCATTGCCTCAGACCCGCACTGTAAAGTCTCAGAGGCGTGATCAATCGTGATTCAAAGTCGGGTTAAATCAGTGTCATCTTGAATACGTCCCGCCACATGGGAAGAGCATTTCGGCGGCACCGGTATGGAAAAAACTCCTTACCCTGAGTTCTCTGAAGCTGCTCTGAGTTTGAGCGCACTTGATCGAGGCGATGATGCATTCAAGCGGCGATTTTCTCAGCACCCCAAGCCTGGATTACGAAGCGTGGCGAGAAGTGGTCCGCTCGATCTGTGGCCTGTACACGCCGGACGGGATCGAACCCAAGATCTTTTCTGGCAGGGCGCGCGTCCGAAGCATTTGCGGATTCAGAGCAGTGGATCTCAGTTCCAATGCTCATCGCCTCGAGCGCACGCACCAGGACGTCCGTGTTGATGCTAGGGATCACTATTACGCGATATTTCAGATGACTGGCCAGTCCAGAATCATCCAGAACGACCGGAACATAGAACTCACAATCGGTGATGTCGCTCTCGTCGACGCGGCCCGGCCCGTGACATACGTCTCTGAGAACGGGAGCGACCACTGGGGGTCTTTGCAACTGCCGCGCCAGTCCCTGGCGTCTCATCTGGGATTGGAACCGCGGTGCCCTTCTCGATGTAGCGGGGCGGTTGCGGCGCGACCGCTCCGTCAACTCCTTCAGGATGGCGTCGAAGACGAGCCATCAATGTCCGTTTCGGCCAGCGCCTATATGCGTCTCGCATTCTACGATTTATTGGGCGCATTATTCGCACCGTCCGATCCGGAAGATACCTCTCTCCATACAGACAAGTTGTTCGCCCGTATCTGCGATATCATCAAGGATCATTTTGCCGACCCGGACTTCGGTCCTTGCGACGTGGCGGTCGAGGCGAGAATCTCGTTACGCTACCTTCAGAAGCTCTTTACGACGAGAAACTCCACCTGCAGTCATTTCATCCATTCGGTTCGTCTGGATCACGCCGCGCGTCTGTTAGAACGCCGGTCGTTTCTGAAAACAAGCCAGCCCATCAGCGAGATCGCCTACGCCAGCGGCTTTGGCGACTATACTAATTTCAGTCGAAAATTTCGCCGTCGCTTCGGTCATACCCCAGGCTCCCATTCCGGAGATCACGCCGAGCCCGAGCGCATCCGCTGAAGGTGCGTCATTGGCTCACGATGCCTGAGGCAGCAATTCGCACCGGACCAGCCAGCACGGGCACATCGTACTGCAGTAGTCGCACCAATTAAACTCACGAATTGAAGTTGCCTATTCGCCTCGCTGGGGCGTGCCACGCAGCTGTGTGATGGTGAGGCTTAAGCTTATGACCCTGGCGTACGTCAAGCCGATGAGCCTTGCGACGCGACCTCCAACGAACTCTCGGGGCGCGACGCGCCGTGCGCCGCCGTACGAGCGAAAGGGCGTCGACAACCAATGACGCTGATGCTCGGCCGATCTAGGTTTGCAGAACGCAATATCAAAGCAGGATAGAGGCATGAGTCGGAGCAATTTACTCCCACACGAGAGCGAATGGGGAGTTTCGATACATCTCGACCGATCGATCAAATCGACAATTCGCGTACGAAGCCGTTCCAAATGGAGCATGACAGACAAATGAGTTCGGGCCGATCAAAAAGTGACGTGCGCCTGGAAAACTGCGTGAGGCAGACAAGGCGGATTTTGCCAAACACCCTGATCGCAAGCCAGCGTGGTCCGGTGACACCGTTACGTCTGTCGCGCCCTGTCAAAAGAAATGCTCTGGACGATGCGACGATCGCCGGCACCGAGTCCTTCTTCAGCGACCCACCGGCAAGTGGCGTGAGGCCACGATGACGACCTATCCGGACCGCTTCGCTGGCAAGACTGCCATGGTGACTGGCGCGGCACAGGGCATCGGCCGTGATGTCGCGCTGCGGCTGGCACGGGAAGGGGCTCGCGTCGCCCTCGTGGATCGGTCCGACCTCGTCGAGGAGGTGCGGCAGGAGGCGGGCGCCGAGACGCTGACCGTCATCGCAGACCTGGAGGGCTATGCCGGGGCGACCGCGTCGGTGGTGCGGGCGCTGGCGCGCTTCGGCCGCATCGACATCCTGGTGAATAACGTTGGCGGCACGATCTGGACCAAGCCCTTCGCCCAGTATGAGGAAGCGCAGATCGAGGCAGAGATCCGCCGCTCACTCTTCCCAACGCTCTGGTGCTGCCGGGCCGTGCTGCCGGTGATGCTGGAAGGTGGCGGCGGCGTCATCGTCAACGTCTCGTCGGTGGCGACGCGGGGCATGAACCGCGTGCCTTACGCGGCGGCGAAGGGCGGCGTGAACGCTATCACTGCCTGCCTCGCCTTCGAATATGCGGAGCACGGCATCCGCGTCTGCGGCGTCGCCCCCGGCGCGACGGAGGCGCCGCCGCGGCGTATCCCGCGCAACGCCGCCCCGCCGATCGAACAGGAGAAGGTCTGGTACCAGCAGATCGTGGATCAGGCCCTCTCCTCCAGCCCGATGAAGCGCTTCGGCACGATCGCGGAGCAGGCGGCGGCAATCCTGTTCCTGGCTTCGGACGAGGCCTCCTACATCACCGGCGTTACCCTGCCCGTGGCAGGCGGCGACCTCGGGTGAACGAAGACGGACATCTTGCTTCACAATGGTAAAGGCCAGACATAATGAGCAGTGCGAGGTTTGAATCTGATCCCGGGCAGGACACTCACACGGCAGCATTTGCCGAACGGGTACGTGCCAACCAACAAAAGCTCACGGCTGAACTAAAGCCGCACTATGACTTCATCGTTTGCGGATCTGGCTCATCTGGTTCGGTGGTGGCGCGCCGATTGGCCGAGAACCCGGAAGTCAGCGTCCTCCTGCTGGAGGCCGGCGGCAGCGACGATTTGCCAAGCATCATGGAAGCAGGGCAATGGCCTCTGAACATTGGCAGCGAACGTGACTGGGCTTTTAAGGGCCAGCCGAATCCACACCTTAACGGACGCTCCATTCCGCTGAATATGGGCAAGGTACTTGGCGGTGGATCCAGCATCAACCTCATGGCTTGGGCGCGAGGGCACAAGAATGACTGGGATTTCTTCGCGGCCGAGGCTCACGACGCAGCATGGAGCTACCAATCGGTACTGAACATCTATCGCCGCATTGAAGATTGGCATGGCGCGCCGGACCCAAGATATCACGGGACGGGAGGACCGGTTTTTGTTCAGCCCGCGCCAGACCCGAACCCGGTGGCCCCTGCCATGGTCGAGGGCGCACGCTCCGTTGGCATTCCGACCTTCCAAAGCCAGAACGGGCTGATGATGGAAGGTGATGGCGGTGCCTCCATCATGGACTTGCGAGTCCGCGACGGAATGCGGCAATCCGTATTCCGTTCCTATGCTTTTCCATACATGGACCGGCCGAACCTGACCGTGCTCTGTCACGCACTGGTCACTCGACTTGTCATGAGCGGTAAGCAAGCCAGCGGCGTGGAGATCGTTCATGACGGAAAGGTTCAACGCATCGCTGCCGGAGTGGAGGTCGTACTATCGTTGGGCGCGATGCACACGCCAAAGGTGCTGATGTTGTCCGGAATTGGTGACCAAACCGAGCTGCAACGGCTGGGAATACCTGGCGTGCAGCACCTTCCAGGCGTTGGACAAAACTTCCAGGACCATGTTGGCTTTGGTTGTGTTTGGGAGTATCCGCAACCCCTCCCTCCACGCAACAACATGGGTGAAGCGACGTTCTTCTGGAAGAGCGATCCTGATCTCCATACCCCGGATCTGCAGACCTGCCAGGGCGAAGTGCCGATGTGCAGTGCAGAGACAGCAGCCCAATTCATCCCACCGGCAGGTTCTTGGACATTGATGGCAGGCCTCGTGCGGCCGAAGAGCCGAGGCCGCATCCGCCTGACGGGAGCCAATCCTCGTGACCCGATCGAGATCGAGGCCAACACATTGGCGCACCCGGATGATATGAAGGCCGCGATCGCGTGCGTCGAGCTTTGCCGCGAAATCGGCAACTCAGGTCCACTGAGCCCCTTCGTCAAGCGGGAGGTGATGCCAGGCAATCTCAAAGGCGCTGCACTCGAGAACTTCATCCGTGACGCAGCAAGCAGCTATTGGCATCAGACATGTACTGCCAAGATGGGACACGACGCGATGTCGGTGGTGGACGGCTCTCTCAAGGTCCATGGGATCGATAATCTTCGTATCGCTGACGGTTCCATCATGCCGCGCGTCACAACCGGCAACACGATGGCGCCTTGCGTTGTTATTGGCGAGCGCGCCGCAGAGATTCTGAAGATCGCCCATCGCACTTGAAGTCCTACAATCGCAGTGATACGCGCCAGCGAGCCCGCCAGCGCGTACGTGAAAGGAAAAGGATCGGATGGCTGCGATGGCAACTAAACGGCGGGCACACCGCTCGGCTACGTAGACCGCACGCGCTCTTTTGGGATTGCTAATGAGCTTTGATGTTCCTGCGCCCCCTGTCGAGATAGTCAAGGTTGGCCATTCGGCGCTCCGTAACGGCACACGAAGTGTACCGCAAGAGCTATTCGGCACTCCCGCGCTTCACGAACTGATCGAAGTCATGCGTGTGACGCTCGCGGGAAATGGCGTAGGCCTCGCGGCGCCGCAAATTGCCGTGCCATTGCGCCTTTTCGTCGTTGAGGACACTCAAGATCGGATGAGCCATTTAACTCCCGAACAGCAAAAGGCTCGGGATCGATATCCCTTCCCGTTTGAGGCAGTCATCAATCCGATCTGGTACGCGACTTCCCCGGAGATGGTGATCGAGACAGAGGGGTGTCTCAGCATTCCCGGTTTCAAGGCGGATGTTTGCCGGTACTGGGCGATCGAGGTTGAAGGATTTCAGCCGAATGGCCAGCGGAAAACCTGGTCCGTCAAAGGATGGCCGGCACGCATCTTTCAACATGAAATCGATCACCTTGACGGACGGCTGCTTACCGATTGCATGCTTCCAAGAACGCTCACATCGACCGAGCCGCACGGTACAGGTGTTTCGTCCGACCTACTCCAACGCCTCGCCATTTCGACCGAACCGCCCAAGGAAAAATGAAGAAATCACTCGCGGCGATCACGACATGCGAAGTGGGTCTTGTGTGAATCGATGTGACCTCTCACTTGCCGCGAGACGCCGGTAGCCGCGCGATCGTCCTGCGCAGCGGCCATCGGCACTTCTCGGCTGGCGCCGGTGTCCCCCTGCGAAGTGGCATCTCATCCGTTTGGTCTTCGTTTGCCGCGCCTGGTCGAAAGGGTCTCTGATCTATCGGCAGGGGCTTCAACCTCAAATGCAGATGGATGATGCCAGGACGACCATCTATTGGGCCTCCATCGATTCGGTTATGGAGGCGGGCTAGGTGGCTGCCGGGATTATGGGATTGCTCGGCTCGCGCCACGCAATCAGCGTGCCTGCCAGCAGCAGACCGCTAAGCATCATGCTCACGGGAAGCGACAGAAAGAAAGCCGCGATATCGCCAAAGTTAGTGCCCCAGGTTCGGATCGCGACGATCGCGGCCCAATACCTTGCGGCTTCGGCGGATGCCATGTCGAGGCGCGTTTTCTGCCTGAGAATAAAGGCAACGGCCCCGGTCGCGATTATGGCAGAGATCGGTACTCCGACCGTGATCGGGTGGATCACGTGACCTATGCCGTCACCAACCACAGTGCCAAGCGTTCCGGCAGTCAGCATAGCCAACCAGTAGAGGCCATTCGTGCGTGGGAGCCCGTATGTCACCGGCTGTAATGATGACGTGCGGCGCAACGCTAGAATCGCAACCAGGAGCGCGGCCAGGCAGGCCGAGACCGTGATGTAGTCCAGATGCATGCGGCCGATTCCGAGGTCGGCCAAGTTGGTCGCGGCGGCTCGAACAACGAGGATTGCCAGCCAATACAGGGCCTCATTTCTACGTCTGCTCCATTGATTTGCCAGCACAATGACCGCGAAAATCAGTGCAAGCATCAAAAGGCCGCCTAAGTCGCTCAACTTGAGCACGTCGGATATGAAATCACCCATGTTCGCCCCACAGATGCTGGCGA
>Ga0193729_1001655_pt1 | contig 11300 bp, 9 predicted proteins | sample U1c2metaG_FD_143036 | JGI IMG/M metagenome (GOLD analysis project Ga0193729, IMG submission 143036) | Soil microbial communities from a riparian zone of the East river system, Colorado, United States - U1c2 | ecosystem: Environmental > Terrestrial > Soil > Riparian zone | place: USA: East River... | reverse complement strand
GCCGCGATTATTCACAAAGCAAATTCAATCGCGCGCTGCCACCCGCGAATCGACAGGTCGGTTCCGCATTCAAACCGTTTGTTTACACGGTGGCGTTTTCGGAAGGATTGCTGCCCGGCGCGTCAGTTAGCGACAGCCCAATTCAGCCGGGCGAAATCGACGGCGCCGGAAACTGGTCGCCCGCAAATTCGGATGGGACCTACGGCGGGATTCAGCCGTGCTCTTACGGCCTGATTCACTCGCGCAACACGATGAGTGTGCGGGTTGGGCAATTCGCCGGGCTCGATGCCGTCCAAAAAATCGCGACCACGCTGAATCTGAGCGACAACGTTCCGCGCGGTCCGGCCATTTACATCGGTGCGTTTGAAACCGACCTGGTTTTTCCGAATGCCGGTGTGCGCAATCAGGCTTACGTCATCGAGCGAATCGACGATGCCGAGCACCAGCCGATTTATCGTGCGTCGCACATTGCCGCGCATGCGCTTGACTCGAGCGCCGCATGGATGACTTCGCAATTGATGGAGGAAGTGCTCACCCGCGGAACGGCTGCGGCGGCCCGTTCGTTAGGCTTCAAATTGCCCGCCGCCGGAAAAACAGGAACCACCAACGATTACAAAGACGCGTGGTTCGTCGGTTACACTTCGACCATGACCTGCGGAGTTTGGGTCGGATTCGATCAACCGGTCACAATTATTCCGCATGGTTACGGCGCCGCGCTCGCGTTGCCGGTCTGGGTGCAAGTGATGAACAAAGCCGCCACGATTTATCCGCCACAAGATTTGCAACCGACGATGCCGATACAACACGCGTTGGTTTGCTCGCTTTCAAATCATCTCGCGACCACCGGTTGTGAAGCAGCCGGCACCGCCTACGAACTCGATCTTCCCGCGGACAAAGTTCCCACGGCCGGCTGCGAAATCCACGGCGGCGAACAGATGCAGTTCGCGCAGAAACTGAACGACTTCGGGAAAAAAGCTGGCGACATCCCGAACAAACTCTTTCAGTCTTTCAAGAAATTCTTCGGCGGCAAGCCCTGATGTTGTAGTGGCCGCCGTCTCGGCGGCAGAATCGCTCCACAAGCCAAGGCGGGAGCGGGTGAGGGGAATCGAACCCCCGTGTGCAGCTTGGGAAGCTGCCATTCTACCATTGAATTACACCCGCGACGGAATTGCAGATTGTAGATTTCACAATTTCGATTGCAACCGAAACCAACTCACTGCCATGAAATCACGTCGTCTGAAGCGTTAAAATCCGTGCCTTGTACACCATCTTTCCCTAGCGACCACGCGATCACACCATTTTGTAAATTTGGCGTCGCTCCGGCGTTCGATGTGTACGGGTTAGCTACTTGGTTATTGTAGTCCGCATCCAGTGCCACCGCGTACTCTGACCCCCAAGGGTCATAGTATCCGCCAGTGGACGTTTTGATTCCGGAACGTGGATTATTTTGATCCTTGGCGTCCGGTGGGCTGATAAAAACGATCTGACGTGTATTTAGCGTTGTGCTTGTTGCGCGAAGCTCGCTGAACAAACCCCCGTTTTCAGTAGTTGAGCCTCCCGGCCCATAGGTTGCGGCAGCGTCAGTCGTCGCTGTTGTCGGATATCTTCCGTACTCAGTGTAGAACGCGTTCACTGCGGTCACGATTTGGGTGAGATCGTTTTTGGCTTGGGTCCTTCTGGCCTGGTCTTGCACGCCCTTGAAAGCCGGAAAGAGCAGGCCCATCAAAATCGCGATGATCCCGATGACAATCAACAGCTCGATGAGCGTGAAGCCGCCGACGCGAAAAGATCGAGCTAAAGCGCGCATGCTTTTGTTAGGGAAACGTTATGGTGTCCATCGCTGGCTGGCTGATGGATCGCTGGAGGAGTTTGTGTTGTTGATGAAAACACTCCACAACATGTTTTCGACGTGAAGATCGGCCATACAAGCATTAATTCGCTTTCGATTGTTATTCGTCCCGCCAAGAGCGGTGCCTTGAGAGCCGCCGGCTTTGTCCACTGTCACCGACGCCGCAGCGGTCCCGGTAAAACTGACGCTCGTTAAAGTGCCCTGCGCCGGCGCAAAAAGAATAAATACGCTCGGATTCGTGATCTTGTCGCTGAGCAGCGAAGTACCACTCGATTGCGCATTCAGGTTAAAACCGTAACTGACCGGCGCTGTTGAATTATTCTCGGACGAAGCGCGCTTGTCGGACGGCGACTGAAAAATCTTCCAGTTCGAAAGATATTTCGGATGCAATGAATTCATCCATGGACTGGTCCCGCCAGTGGGCAAGAAAAAGGCGCCGTCGTTGTCGTTCAGATATGTCTGCGTAGCGAGCGCTATTTGACGCAGGTTGTTCATGTCTTGCGTAATGCGCGCTCTCTCCTGAATCTTGCTCAATGCAGTCACGGCAAGTGCGGCCAGAGTGATGATGATTGCGATTACGACGAGGAGCTCGATGAGCGTGAACGCTTTTCGGTCCTCCTTCGGCATTCGGCATTCGAAGTTTGTCATTCTCTTCATTTCCATTTCGCCATTTGCTCTGGAAACGGGCAGTTAGCGCAATCTGAATTATCCTGTAAACAGAAGTCTTCGTAAATCTGTAAAAGCGCCTGCTGATGCGCGATTGTTTTGGTGAACTCGCGCCGTCGCGGACCGTCGCCAAACAAACGCGTGGCCGCGGTTTCGAGCCGGCGGTTGGTCAAACGGGCCCGTAGCTTCGCGTATTCCGGCCAAACGCGTGTCCCGAGCGGAGTCGAAGGATCGATCCGCCGCTGGACGGATTCGCCGTGGCGAACATCTTCGGCGCGCCAAAATGGAAAAATCACGTTGGCCAAAATATCGGCGCCGCGGGATTCGCCGACGAGCGCCATCGGTTCGAGCGACGCATCGGCCGTCATCGTGTAGTGAAATTTCCAAAATGGATGATCCAAAGTCTCGAAGAATTTTTGGACTTTAACAACGGCCAGTCCGGCTCGGACCTTTTCCAGCGAGCGACGAAATGCCGGCCACTCCTGTACCAGGATTGCCAATGCCGCCAGACGACGCTGCGGATGATTGACGGGGCGAGTTGAGCTCAGCTTCCAAATCTTTGCCGGCAAGATCAGTCGTTGCAATCGGTCGCGGTGCGGCCACCAACGGTCCCACAATTCGCGCACATAATTCTTTGCCGATCTTTTGTAGATCGCGAGGTCCGGCGTTTCCAACAAACCGGCGATACCGAAAAGGATCGCTTCAGCATCTTTCAACTCCTTGCGCAGAGCCTTCAACGAGAGCCGCTGCGCAATCAGCGTAAGCGGCAGCTTGTTCTCTTTATAACCCAAGGCGGCCGCGATTTCTTGAAAGAGCGCTTCGTCTCGTCCGTGATTGTCGATCTTGGCGCGGATGCGGGCGGTTTTTTTTTGCAAACGAAATTGGGCGGCGGCATCGAGCACGCTCCGGACGCGATCTTCCGGCAAGTTTCCCAGAGGCGCCTGGCAACGCCCCGGCCGGGCGAGCGGAATGTTGGCGCTGAACGCCTCCGGTAAAATCGCCGGATCGATCCGAATCTGCGGGACGTTGCGATTCGATTTGGTGCGCGTGAAAAATTCGCGGTCACTTTTATCGACAAAAACGTGCAGCACGGTTTCTTCGAATGCGGGATTGATGGCGTGACCATGCAAATCCCAGTTCCGATCGACCAGATCGATTTCGATGCAGCCGCGCAACGGTTCGCTGCCATTCACCCGAACCGCGGCGTCGCAAAAATCGGGGCCGGCTTCGCGGTTCCAGGTGCCAAACTGGACAATGTCGATCTTGTCGCCGGTCGCGCTGACGAAATTGTTCCCGAATTCGCCGGCGAACCAGCGTGCTTGGAGCTCAAGCTCGTTTGGCGTCCGAAGCGGAAGAAAAAGCGCGCGGTCGTGGACGCGGGCAGAAGCAATCAGATCCTGGTAGCGGGGGGAACCGTTCTCCACGCCGGAATTATAGCCGGTTCGCTCTGGGAAGTGCGACTCAAAAGTCAACATTGCGCCGCCCAGAGGGCGGCGGCTACAGTTGCGGCCATGCTCGACATTCGTCTGATTCGCGAAAAACCGGATTTTGTTCGCGAACGGATCGCGTCCCGCGGTGGCGACGACGCCGCGAGGATCGACGAGCTGTTGAAAGTCGATGCCGAGCGGCGAAAAGCAGAGACGGAGCTGCAACAGTTGCAGTCCGAGCGCAACCGATTGAGCAAGGAGATCGGCGGGAAAAAATCCCGCGGCGAAGCAACCAAAGATCTCGAGGCCGAAGTGCGAAAGATTGGCGACCAGATTGTCGATCTTGAGCAGCGCTCGGCGAGCTTCGACGAACAGCAGAGGAATCTGCTTCTCGAGATTCCAAATTTGCCCCACGAGTCAGTGCCGTTCGGCAAAGATCCAAGCGCGAATAAACTGGTTCGAGAGTGGGGGACCAAACCGAAACTCGGCGGCAAAGCGCTCGATCATGTCGCACTCGGCGAGAAATTGAAAATTCTTGATTTAGAGCGCGCCACAAAATTGAGCGGGAGCGGATTTATTTGTTTTACCGGCGCCGGCGCGAAACTGGAGCGAGCACTGATCAACTTTATGCTCGATCTGCACACGCGCGAGCACGGCTACACCGAAGTCAGCCCGCCGTTTTTGGTCCGGCGTGATTGCATGATCGGCACGACTCAGCTGCCGAAATTTGAAGCCGACATGTACGGCTTGGAAAACGGCGAACTTTTCCTCGTGCCGACCGCCGAAGTGCCACTGACGAACCTGCACCGCGAGGAAATTTTGGCGATTGTCGATCTTCCAAAAAAATTTGTGGCTTACACGCCGTGTTTTCGACGCGAGGCCGGCTCGGCTGGCCGTGAGACGCGAGGAATTCTCCGCGTCCATCAATTCGACAAGGTGGAGCTGGTGAAGATCACGACGGCGGAAAAGTCTTACGAAGAATTGGAGTCCCTGGTCGCGGACGCGGAAAAAGTTTTGCAGGTGCTCGGGCTCCATTACCGCGTGATCGAGCTTTGCACCGGCGATCTCACTTTTGGTTCGGCCAAAACCTACGACCTCGAAGTTTGGTCCCCCGGTTCCCGCGATGGCGGGACGTATCTCGAAGTTTCGAGCTGTTCGAACTACGAAGATTTTCAGGCGCGCCGGATGAATCTTCGTTACAAAGGCGGGGACGGAAAAAACAAATTTTGTCACACGCTCAACGGCTCGGGGTTGGCCTTGCCGAGGTTGTTCGCGGCGCTGATCGAAAATTTTCAGCAGCCGGACGCCTCGGTGCGGATTCCGGAAAAATTACAATCTTACTTCGGCGCGGCCGAGATTCGGTAGTCTAGCGTGAAGCGTATTCGCCTGCCTCACTCTTCCCGCAAAAGTTTGGATGGATCGACGGCAAGCGCTCGCAAGGCTGGAATGGCGGACGCTGCAATGCCAAGCAGCGCCATCGTTAGCACCGCGCCGACGACGACCACGGGATCTCGCGGATTCGCCTGATACACAATTTGCTCGAGTAACCGGCTGGCAAGGATTCCCAACAGCAGTCCCACGAACGACCCGACTCCAAGCAGCACGATGGGCCGCCCCACCGCCACACTCATCACATGTTTCGTCCGCGCGCCCAAGGCCACGCGGATGCCGAGCTCCTTCATCCGGCGGCTCACGTTGTAGGCCGCCATGCCGAAGATCCCCGTCACCGCAACCATCGCCGCCAGCAAGCCCATCACGCCGAGTGCGACGGCCGCCGCCCGGGCCGGAAAGCGCGCGTACGCCATCGTCTCCGGCCAACTTTGCACCGTGATAATCGCGTTTGGCTCGAGGTCGCTCAGAGTGCGTTCGAGAGCTGCTGCCATCTCGCTCTGCGCCCGGGAAGACCTTACAACGAAAGTCCCGAACGACTGGTCGCTTTGCGACAACGGCAGATACACCACAGGCTCGGGCGACTCTTGCATGTTGTGGTACTTGCCGTCCTCCGCCACGCCCACCACTTCCCTCAAGTGGTCCAGGAAAATAAAGCGTTGCCCGATCGCCGGCGTGTCGCCCCACATCTTCCGAGAAAAAGTCTCGTTCACGATCGCGACATAAGGCGTGTTCGTGGTGTCGCGCCATGAGACATCCCGGCCGCGCAGGAGCCGGGTGCGTGCAGCCTCGAAGTAGCCGGGCGAGATCGTAAACCGGTACGGCATCAGCACGGAATTGTTCAGCGTGAACTCCGTCGTCCCCGGCGGGAAAACCGGAATACCCCGGATCCCGCCGGTAAAAGGCAATCTGTTCAGTGTCCCCGCCGCTGTCACTCCGGGCATGCTTCGCACGGCGTCGATCATCGCTTTCGTTTTCTCCAGCGGCACGTCGCCTTCCACCTCGCTCAAATCCATGTCGGCCACCATTGCGCCCTCCGGCTGGAAGCCCAGCGGCATGTGCAGCAGGCGGACCATCCCCTGCACAGCGACAAGTGAGGCGATAACCAGCAGCGTGCAGATTACAATTTGTGCGCCGAGGAGCAGGTCCCGCAGTGCTAAGCGGCGACGCGGCGTTGCATCCACCGGTCCGCTCTTCATCGCTTGCAACGGACTGCTCTGCCAGACGTTTCTCGCCGGAATCATCCCGAAGAGCAGCCCGCTGACGAGGGTCAAGATCAGGGCCACCAGGTAAACAATCAGGTCGACCTCCGCTGCCAGATCGCCGTAGCCCGGCAATCCCCACCGGTTGAGCGCGCCCAGCAACAGAGCTGCGGTCGCCATCCCCGCCGCACCGCCGAACATCGACAACACCATCGCCTCGGTAAATAGTTGCCGCACCAACCGCCACCGGCTCGCTCCCAGGGCGACACGGAGCGCCAGTTCCCGGCTCCGATCCGCCGCGCGCGCCGCGAACAGGCTGGCCAGATTCGCGCAGGCCGCGAGCAACACCAGCAGGGCGAGCGCGGTCACGCTGTAAAGAAATCCGCGGGTGAGGTCACCTTCGTCGGCATGAAGTCCGGGACGGATCAGCCGCAGCGGCACTCCAGTTTCCGTGGTTGGATATTCCTTCGCCAGCTGGGCCGTGATCGCACTGAGATTCTCCGCAGCCTGCTGGGGCGTCACGCCTGGCTTAAGCCGGCCAAGCACCGTCAAAGGATGGCCCGTCCGGTCCTTCAGGTACTCCGCGTCGATATCGTTCACAACGGGTATCCAGTAGTCCGGCCATTCAAATCGCTCCGTGCCGTGAAACCGCGGCGGGGCCACGCCCAGGACCGTGAACGGATTCTTGCCGAGCCGCACCTTGGTCCCGACCACGCCGGGATCGGCGTTAAATGCGCTTCGCCAGAGACGATCGCTCAACACCATATAGGACGCTGAATTCGGACCGTGGACGTCCGCTTCGTGGAAGAACCGTCCCACCGCCGGCTGCACCCCGAGCAAGTCGAAATAGTTGCCGGTCGCCGAATAGCCGGAGACATTTTTCACTGTGTCACCCCAGCGCAATCTCCCTCCTGAAAATCCATCATAGCCGGCCAGATCGCTGAAGGTGGTGTTGCGCTGCCGGTAGTCTTCAAATGCCGGATACGACGTGGTCAGCAGTTTCCACCGCGTCCACGGCTTGAGGCGAAGCTGGTAGAGGTTCTGTGGCTCGCTCACATCCAGCGGATGCAACAGCACTGCATTCACTACTCCGAAGACGAGGACGTTGGCCCCAATCCCAAACATCAGAGTGACTAAAGCTACGAGCGTGAACGCGGGAGATTTCCAAAGCACGCGCAGCGCATAACGAATGTCGAGCAGCAGGTCCTTCATGATGCGCGGGTTGTAAGCCTAACGAGAAAGAGCTGAGCCACCCAGCACTTTGAAAATTAATGTGCGCATTGATCGAGAGCTTACAACAAAGTGCTGGGTTGGCTTCATCGTTTGGTTAGGCCTCACGCTTTCCCGCCAAGAGCTGCATGATGACCCCCGGCTCTCGTGATCGTCACACGTACGTGCGCGCCCTCGGGAACCAGCCGCGTTGGCGAACAACATAGATCACATCATCAAGTCGCCGCCGTTGATGTCGAGGGACACGCCGGTGATGTAGCCGGCGGCCTCCGAGGCGGCGAAGCAAATCAAATCGGCGACTTCGAGCGCGGTGCCGAGGCGCGGCACGGGATAGCTCGCGGCGAGACGTTCGAGCAAGTCGTCCGAGGCATGTTCGCGCGTCAGCTCGGTATTGATCATGCCGGGACAAATGGCGTTCACGGTGATGCCGAAGTTGCCGAGCTCCTTCGCGGCCGCGCGCGTCAGTCCGAGGAGTCCGGCCTTCGATGCCGTGTAGTGCGCACCGCCGAGGGTGCTCACCATCCGGCCGGCCGAGGACGAGATATTAATGATGCGGCCGAAGTGCTGGGCGCGCATTGCCGGAAGAACGGTTTTCGTCATCAAGAACGGCGCGGTGAGGTTGACCTCGATCACTCTGCGCCATTCCTCGGCGCTGAGATCGGGCAAGCGTGTCGACAGCGGAAGCGCGGCGTTGTTGACGAGGATGTCGATCCGCCCGAAGCGTTCGAGCGTGCGGCGCGCGATCTCGTCGGGGACGCCGTCCGCCGCGACGTCGCCCGGCACGGCGAAGGCGCGCTCGCCGATTTCCTTCGCCAGCAGCTCGGCGCGTTCGCGGTTGCGGACGTTCACCGCGACCGAGGCGCCGCGCTCGTGCAGGCGCGCTGCGGCAGCCCGTCCGAGGCCGCGCCACGCACCTGTGATCACGGCGACGCGCCCCGCAAAATCAGCGTTTTCCATCCGGAGAATTGTTTCACCGTACCTGAGCTCCGGGCACGTTCACGAACGCCGCGATCAAGGCGCCGAGGATAATGATGCGGGACAAGGCCTTCGATTTCGCCCTGGGCCAAAGAACGCTCGGACTTAACTGCACTGGAGTAATTTTACTATTCATGGGATAAACTTCTTCGCCTAACGAGAAAGAGCTCAGCCACCGCTGGCGGGAGCGAGCGTGGATTGAAATGGGGACGCTTTCATAATTTGATGCGAGGCCTCAGAGCGGCCAGCGGTTAGCTGGAGCGATTGGTTAGATGTAACGCGTTGCATACAGAGCGAGTGCCGAAAGTGCGAGCAGAATCAGCCCAGTGACTGCGCATACGATGACCTGCGATCTGCTCGCGCGATGCTTCCGCGCTGCAAATGCGGCGGCAATGATCGTGAGCAGCGCTAACAGCAACCCGGCATCGAGAGCTAAACTGGCTAACCTATACATGAAAGGCGTGAGCGTTAGCACGCCGACTACCACAGCGAAGTAGCAGACAAACGCGATAACGGCGAGTGATCCCAACGCGACCATGCTACCTCGTGAAGTCATTACATCTAGCGAGGATTAGATGGAATTTTGCGGCCTAATCCGGTTATAGATCGGCGACTGGCGGGGGAACGATGCATATGTGCACTTTATTTGTCGGGCGATTGAGGTCAATCCACTTGCCTCAAAAGCGTTAGCGTTGAGGGAAGCGTCCAACGTTAATGGGCAACACTATTGGATGCACTAGCTGGGACCGTAATCGCCACTACCTTCAGCAAAGAGATTCAGCTGCAACCGCTCTTGCTCCGACGAGATTTTCTCTGTCTCCGATGGCAACGGAAGTTCGTAGCCGACACGCTGGGCAAGACGCTGCGCTGTTTCCGGCGCAAAGCCTTCGAAGTGATTGCTGACGAATGCCCAAACGTTGCGAACCTCACCAAGGTGCCGCTCGATTTTTAGGGCCCAGCTTTCCAAGGCGGCTTCGCGTTTCCAAAGAAGCTTGTCGTAGCGGTGAACAAATTTGCCGCCGCCATCATATTTGGTCGCGTAATCGCCGAGCAAACGCAGATAAAGAAAATCGGTCGTTCGCGGCAAAAATTCGAACGGCGCAAGGTTGCGTTCATTGAGCGGACTGGTGTCGGCCCAAACCCAACAGATGCGATATTGTTCCAACAACCGGATGATTTGTGGCCGGTGCCAGCCGGGGTGACGAAATTCAATGGCAAACCGGAAACCTTTCGGAAGTTGGACAAGAAATTTTCGCAAAATTTGTCTGCCATCCTTGGGCGTGAAAGATGGCGGCAGTTGAATCAACACAACCTGGAGCTTCGATTCGAGCGGCTCGATTGCGCGGAGAAACGCGTTGAATTCGGCGGAGCAATCGCGCAACCGGCAGACATGGGTGATTTCGCGCGGAAGTTTGCAACTGAAACGAAACGACGCTGGAGTGACGTCGACCCAGCGGCGGACTGCGTTTTCCGCCGGCACACAGTAAAAGGTCGAATCGATTTCAACCGCGGGAAAATAGCGGGCATAAAATTCGAGCCATTGGGAATCGGGCAGTTCCGCAGGATAAAAACTTCCGCGCCATTCCGGGAAACTCCACGCGCAGGCGCCGATTCGAATTTTTTGTTGGTCAGTAAGGTTCAAATCCAGGGGAAATCTAATCTAAATAGGAACGCGCGGGAAGATGTCGATCTTATCCGCCGGACAGGGTGAACTCAGGCTGCGGCGAGCACTTTGAACGACGCGACAACAGTGAGGTTTCACTTGTGGCCCAACTTGACGGAGGTGATAACTCAATTACCCTGCCAGTCCCGATGAAGTTCCGAGTTCTCCCGTGGTTTTTGCTGCTCGCGCTCGGCCTGTTTTTGATTCAAACGGCCGATGGTGCGGTCGTTTTTCGGCCAGGTGAAAAAGCAAAGTATGTCCCGCCCGGCGAAGAGGAACTGAACGGGAACGCGGCCGAACTTTTTGAAATCGGAAAGAAGGCCGAAAAGGACGGCAATCCAAGGCGAGCCATTCGCGCCTATCGTCAACTTGTCCGCAAGTATCCGCGCGATGCCCTGGCCGCGGGAGCCGCTTTTCGAGGTGCGGAATTGTACGAGCAGGTGCGTTTATTTCTGGAAGCGGCGGGGACGTATCGGCTGGTGGTGACAAATTACCCTACCAGTCCGCATTTTCTCGAAGCGATCGAAGCACAATTCCGGATCGGAGAAATGTATCTGGCCGGGAAAAAACTGAAAGTGCTCGGTATTCCTATGGCCACTTCGATGGATCGCGCGGTAGAAATTTTTGCGGCCGTGATTCGGACCGCGCCCTACGGCAAATACACCGCGCGGGCACAATTCGACATTGGTCTGGCCCGCGAAAAACAGGGAGCGAACGACGCCGCTCTCCAGGCCTATGCGGCGGTGATAGAGAAATTTTCAAACGATCCGGTGGCGGCGGACGCGCAATATCAAATTGGTTACATCTGGTTCACTGCCGCACGCGCTGGGACCAAGGACATCGCGGCAACCAACAACGCCCGAACTGCATTCCAGGATTTCTTGTTTCGTTATCCCAAC
>Ga0193729_1001654_pt1 | contig 11314 bp, 11 predicted proteins | sample U1c2metaG_FD_143036 | JGI IMG/M metagenome (GOLD analysis project Ga0193729, IMG submission 143036) | Soil microbial communities from a riparian zone of the East river system, Colorado, United States - U1c2 | ecosystem: Environmental > Terrestrial > Soil > Riparian zone | place: USA: East River... | reverse complement strand
CGCTCGTGAGCTGGCTCCGCTGATGGTATAATCTCGATTACGGAGAAGTATGTAGGAGGAAATCAATTGCAACCTTTTTTACGACCCTCTTTCAGGATACTGCCATATCGCATACCTCTACGCAGCCCCTTTACCACTGCCCACGGCACCCTGACCACACGCGAAGGGGCGATTATCGAGATTTTCACGCCAGAAGGCATTACAGGGATAGGTGAGATTGCGCCTATGCCGGAGTTCGGCGGCGGCAATCTCAACGACGCGCTTACGGCACTTCACCAATCTCCAATTGTTAACGATCTTCTGGGCAAGGGACTAGATGAAGCGCTGGACATCCTATATGGAGCTGTAGATATCCTACCTGCTTCAACCATCTGCGGACTAGAAATTGCACTGCTCGACGCGCTGGGACAGGTTCAACAGTGCAGCATAAGCGAACTGCTCGTTCGGCAATCTCTATCCAATGCAGCTTATCCACATGGAAGCATCTCACAACTACCCATTAGACCACGCACTCATATCCCTGTTAATACAGTTATTGGTGCCTCATCTATAGATGCAGCGGTAAACGATGCCCAGGATGCAATCGCAACTGGCTTTCGCTGCCTAAAACTCAAACTCGGTATGGCGGTAAAAGCAGACATTGAGCGCGTACACGCTGTCCGTGAGGCTATTGGACCCGCCATTCATCTGCGCTTGGATGCTAACGAGGCTTGGAACTTTGATCAGGCGTATACTATACTTACTACGTGTGCCCCCTTCGACATCCAGTACGTCGAGCAGCCACTCAAAGCTAGCGATCTAACAGGCATGCACAATCTCAGACAAGCTGTCTCTATCCCTATCGCAGCAGATGAGGCGATAGATGACCTAGCAAGCACTCGTCGTATTCTTGCAACCCAGGCTGCCGATGTGCTGGTTCTTAAGCCACAGATCATTGGTGGGTTAAGCACCAGCCGACAAATCATCGAGGAAGCCTGGGAGCAGGGCGTGCAGTGTGTGATTACCAGCGCCATTGAAACAGGCATCGGTATCGTAGGCATACTGCATTTGGCCGCAGCATCGCCCGAAGTTACACTGGAATGTGGACTGGCTACGCTATATTTATTAGAAGAGAACCTGTTAATTGAGGATCTATTTATCCACAACGGGATGCTCACTGTTCCAACAGGGGCAGGTCTGGGTGTGCATCTGGATAGAGAGGTTCTCACATAACGGACTCGCTAATGGTTTTTGACAAATTCGTACGGTGATGATTGTGGGGCGCAACGGACGCGCTAAAGCGGGTCCCTACCCAATTATACGGCCCGCTGAAGCGGGCGCAGGACGCTATCGCTGTCCTGCTTGTGAGGAGGGCTTTAGCCCGAGTCAACGTACGGACCCGCTTTAGCGCGTCCGTGGGGGTGGGGTAGGGCTAGAATTCTGGCTGGATTATTTTGTCAAACATCATCAGCGGGTCCGTGGAGGGGTGGGGAGGCAAGGGGACTGTACAATCCTGAAGGTTAACACAATGAATGCATCTAATACACTTCTTCCAAACTGGCTAGCACGTTGCGCTGAGAATTTTCCGAGGCATCTGGCCATACAAAGTGGTGAGGTTCGCTGGTCCTTTGCCGAGATGGATTATCAGGTCACACGTCTCGCCAGACAACTAGCTACAGCAGGCGTACGTGAGGGAAACCGCGTCGCGCTGCTTGCAGCAAACGGTCTGCCCTATGTTGTCACCATTCACGCCCTAACCCGTCTCGGAGCCATCCTCGTTCCCCTCAACACACGCCTGACCTTCGAAGAGCTTGGCTGGCAAATACGCGCTATACATGCATCACATCTCCTGAGCGATACATTTTATGAAAGAAGCGCTACAGATCTCGTACAAGCCATTCCTGAACTAATCCAAGGGACCTTGCAGGTAGAACTCGAAAGCAACAATGTCGTACTCAAAGGCTCTGATGAAGATCTCAACACTCCGTTGCACACATTGATCGATCTCAGCACGATCCAGGCTATCATATACACCTCTGGCACGACCGGCAAGCCCAAAGGGGTCATCATCACCTATGGTATGCAATGGTGGAACGCGATTGGCTCCGCCCTCAATCTGGGTCATCACCACGACGACTGCTGGTTAGCCTGCCTGCCCCTCTTCCATATTGGTGGCCTGTCCATTCTCTTCCGCAGCGTCATTTATGGCATCAGTGTCATCCTGCACGAAAAATTTGACGCAGCCGCTGTCAATCTGGCAATCTGGGAGGATCATGCGACAATCATCTCAGTAGTTGCAGTGATGCTTCAGCGTATGCTTGATGGTAGTGAAAGCCAAGGACGTTATCCATCGACTTTGCGTTGTGTCCTGCTAGGTGGGGGACCAGCTCCTCGTCCGCTACTTGAGGATTGCGTAGCACGCGCCATTCCAGTTGTGCAAACCTATGGGCTCACCGAAGCCTGCTCACAGGCGGTGACGCTTCCACCAGCAGACGCATTGCACAAACTCGGCTCCGCAGGCCGCCCGCTCCCGCAAGTCCAGCTCCGCATCATCAACGAGGATCGGCCTGCGGCATCAGGTGAACCAGGAACGATATATCTGAAAGGTCCAAGCATTACGCCGGGATATGCCGATCGTCCCGAAGCTACCATGGAGGCTATCCGCGATGGCTGGCTCTATACGGGCGATATCGGCTATCTCGATGAAGAAGGCTATCTGTACGTCTTGGACCGCCGCAGCGATCTGATCATTTCAGGCGGCGAGAATATCTACCCTGCCGAGATCGAGTCCGTTTTGCTCACTCATCCAGACGTAGCCGAGGCAGGCGTCTGCGGACAGCCAGACGCCCAATGGGGGCAAGTACCGATTGCTTTCGTACACTTGCACGCTGACCATAATATTAGCCCTGAAGCTCTGCTTGCCCACGCTGCACAGCATTTGGCTCGTTACAAGATACCCAGGACTATCTACATTGTCGATCGCCTGCCACGTAACTCATCCAGTAAACTGCTGCGCTGCAAGTTACCTTGGCTAGTTTCGCCACCATAGCTATCTACGTCCTGTAGTGGGTCAGCCTCTTGCACCTTTTTTCTTGAAATCATAAGAAAGTCTTTCAATGATCCACATTTTTCAATTTCCTTTAGTATATCATTATATGCTTTTCTATCACTTTTTTTGCCATTTAATATATCTTGCTGAGCTTGGTGCTGGCTTGCTGGAACAGAGAGGTCAGGCTTATTAGTACCCTTTTGTTCTTCTGCATTACCAGATCCTTGCGACGCCATAGGGAACCTCCTTAGTATCATTAAAAGCAATTAATCACAAGAACATACTTCTTGAGGGCCATTTCAAACTGAAAAGGCCACGTACGTACAGTGAAGAGAGTCTGCGTGTACTTAGAACACAGATCTGCTAGCCTTCATTACAATTGATGTTATATCATCTCGCTTACCTCTCTTCTCACGTGGCAAGCCTCTCTTCTCCCAAGCTGCTTTAGCAAGCGCGTCTGGCATTTCTTCAAAAGGAGTTTTTTCTAGTATGTCCCACATCTCTCTGTGTAATAAAGTGTCGTGGGCACCATCAGATGTGAACACTACCAAGTCATGTTCTTCAAGTTTACATGATGCAATAAGTGGTTTACACGTTTTTCCTCCTAATGCTTTTTTTTACTATATTTCTAGAGTTTACAGCATTTTGTAGAGTTGTTTTTATGTTCCCAATTTCAGGATTGCTTCCCGAAGTATCTTGAAGTTTTCTTACGTCAACCTCCTTGGCTGCTTTCTCAACATCTAAAAACGTCGTTTTCTCAACTTCCTCTAATACTTTTTTAATGAGGTAAGCCTCCTTGGCTGCTTCTTCATATTGTGAATCTGTAAATTCCTCAAGGTTCCCTATAGCTCTCTGAATGATCCAGGACATATTGAGGTCTTCACTATTGTCATCATCAAGTGTTAACTGCTCTAGCATATCTCCATTTTTGCGGTATACCCTGCTGTCTCCAACTTTTCCAAGAACTAATATTCCATCTGGCGTTATTATTCCAATCGCCGCTGTTGTTGCCATTTTCGAAAAATCCACTCTTTCATCAAAAATGTTATACATACGTTCCTCAGCAGATGCATTTAACCATCCATCCCGGTTCTCGTTATTTTTAGCCCTTCCATGTTGTTGCACTGCTTCATTTGCCAGTTCCAACATAGTTTGGATTGACTGTTCTATGTCTTCTACCTTCTCCTTTTTAAGCCCCGGGACAAGGTCCCTTACTGTTTGTTCAATTTCTTTCTGATCTTCTTCCGTCATATGCCCCTGTTGTTCTAAATTGTCAGTTACTGCTCTTAATAGACTTTTTACATTATTAGCTGCTTTTCCCTGTGCTGCTAATTTTTCTTGATTCTCCTCTATGAAGCTTAGAGCAAGATTTTCTATCCTTTGTTTTAGTTTTCCAATTGTCAGGCTCAATATAACTTCTATTGGTTTCATTACGCTATTGCTTGAGTTTATATTAAATTCTCCAATTTCTATAGGAGACGCCTTAAATGATTCCCAAAGAACTTTTTTTATAATATATTTTGCTACTTCTTTTACTTTTTCTACAGCTCCTGGCTCTCTCCAACCTTTGTTATACACCCGAAATTCACCACGTATTGAGTCACAAAATCCTTCCGCTTCAAGCCTTAACCATTCTTCAAGCGCTTCTCGCATCTTTTCATTATCACTATATTTATTTATGCCTTCTCCAACTTTTTTATATGTTTCTTCTAACCACGGTTTTATTTTATCTATTACTGATTTTACGCTTTCTCCATCTTTTTGAAGCTGTATGGCAACGTCATTCATAAACCAATCTGATGCTTTTTTTAGGAAGTCGGCTGCACAATGAGACGCATCATACCCTCCCTCCTTGCCTCCCAGTCCATCAAATACACCAGCACATCCGGATCGTGCATTGGTGAAGTATGCGTCTTCACTATCTTCACCGAATTTACCGACCGTAAGTCCTTTTGCTTCGATTTTTTTCCAGGGATGATCAGGGCTTAGTTGTTGTCTTGTCAATGCTCTCTCTTCTAGAGCATTCTCAAACATCTTTATCTGTTCTGGTGTGTACGAAGAATTGTCGTATCTTTTATAAGGGTTGTTGCTTTTGAATAGACCCAGGCTTCTATAGTTTTCGTCACGAATCTCGTTTAGCGACTTCGCTGGTAGTTGATTATTGTCTCCGCTTGGAGTTTTTTCTCTGGTTCGGAAAGGGTTGGTGTTGCCTTTTTTATCCATAATAATAATCCTTTCATGTAGTAGTTAGCAAAAAATCAAAAAGTATATAACATCAAAAGTTATCCCACTTCTCCCTTTCTTCGCCAGATCTCTCCAATGAGATAGCATCTTTTATCCCTGCAAAGCTGCCTCTCCTTTAAGAGTCTGTGTCAAAAGGCTTCAAGATGGGCATCTGAAACCACTCTAGAACCTGATCAGAGAGACTTTGCACACAGCCTCTCTCTACAAAATTGTGATCAAACGTGACACATCTTTGAGCTTGCTAGAGGCAAGAAGGTATTGCACGTCACAAATGCAAGTTAGCATCACGACTCCCTCGTGCTAAGGATAGCGAACGTGCGAGGTTTTTGGAAGGACATCTGAGGAACAACTTCGAGGACAAAGGGAACAACTCCAGCCCAGAGTGGCTCTGCTTGTCTGAGTTACGAAACGCCGTGCTTCTGACGGATTTCTCTCAGTCGTATTGGTCCTAGAGCGCCTCCCTCACCGCCTCTTGCTCTCTGACCTGCTCTCAATATGCTTCGATTTGCCCCGCCCCCTCATGATACTTCCTCATCTCCGTAAGCAGGTTGCCCCCAGGATGCTCATCGAGCCACCTTGTGTAGTCAGTTACCACTTGACCATCAGTTGGTTTCCCTGCTTCTTTCCGTTGCTTAGCATAATGATTGGATGCTTTCATGAAGCTTTCGAGGTCTCCAAAAGCTCCTGTGTCCTGCTTTTTGACACCGCTATTAACTTCACGATTTTCTCTTTTGTTTACTATGTTATTTTGGTATTTTGATGACCACTGTGGATCACCGAATTGTTTCGGTATATCGAATGACGACATATGGATACCTCCTTATTGATCATTAAGATCCATTACTCTTAGTTAACAGACTTCTTTAAGAAACGAGTGCTCTCAGCATGGTTGAGTATATAAAGCATTATTTCCTCATATAGACAATCTTACACGACGAGCAGTCTTTCCATTAACTCGTTTTGTTCTAGCAAGCCCTCGCCAACAGTGATGGGCTTGACAAGACCACCGCTGGATTTCTCATGCGCAACAGCTCAAGACTGCTACGGCTTATGTACACGTTTATGACATACAAAGAGCATTAAATCACATAAAAGATGCAGTAAAGTAGCTGCAAACGAAATATTGGGGAGAGGCAGCTACTCAGCTACCCATCACACTCAGCCACGCGATTTATCGCCAATCGGTAGGGGCCCGATTTATCGCGCCCGCCGTGCCCCAAGAGAGGTGTCCTCCGACACTTCTATTATTGTCTCATAAGAGTATCAAAGCAAGGGGGAAAGAGGGACAATTTTCTCTCACAGGTCAAGACTTCCGCGTACTGCTGTAGCATATGGACTGCAGAAGTTCAAGATATTCTCCAACGCTCTTTTTTAGGCTAAAACATTCTCGCGCATAATCAGCACATGCAGAACGATCAATTGCTTCTGTCCGCTTCACGGCAGATGTCATCTCTATGAGATTATCCTGTGAGACAACATAGCCGCTAACGCCCTCGGTAATCAGCTCGCAGGCCGATCCACGATCATACATGATGACAGGAGTTCCTACTGCCATGGCCTCAATGATCATATTGCCAAATGGCTCGTCCCATTTCACAGGAAAGAGCAGGGCCTGGGCTTGCCCCAATCCTCGAAACAGGGTCTGCTGATCAACTAATCCATGATATGTCACATTGGGATGCGTTTGCAGAAGCGATTGAATGCAGCCTTCAAAGTACAAAGTATTGTATGGTTCAGGTGCACCATAGATCGACAATTTTTTCCCCAGGTAACTAGCAACCTCAATAGCATCCTCTATCCCTGTATTCGGGTCTATCTTCCCGACAAAGACAAGTGTCCCATCATGAGAAAGACTATGAGGAATTGTGTCAAAATCTAGCCCATTGTAAATGACCCGACTCACCGGGTAGTAGGGTAGCCAGAGCTGGGCCTGAGCATGTGAAAGTGCGACAATCTGAAGCGCGATGTCTTCGGCCATGCACAAGCGGAGCGTCTCGGTCATAGATGGAAGGATAGGGGGAAGATGGAGTGTATGAAGCATAGGGAGAGCTACAAGACCTGAAAGAAAAAAAGGCACTCCTGAGAAAGAATTATTGTGGAGAACATCAATAGAGGAATCTTCCAGTGCATTTTCAATAGCTTGATACATAATCGTATCTTCATAAGCACGTATAGTCAGTATTTCTTCCTCATTCATCTCGTCAGGTTCACGAGGATAGGCAAGAGCACTGGCAGAGGCACCACAGGTTCTTACCTCTACCCCTGGTATGACCGATCCCTCACAAGCATAGCAAACCACGCTTACCCCCTGACAACTCAGACCACTTGCTAAACGGTGGATAGAGGCTTCTATTCCACCGACAAAAGGTTCCACAATTGGATGAATAAATGGAGAGAGAAGAGCAACTTTCATCGACTTTCCTCCTAGAGCCTGAATACCCTGTTCCATGCTATTCAGGATAGCCTCTACAGAAGCCATTTCCTAGGAGGACAGAGGGACAATTTGAACATCTGTCATCATATGAGAGTTCTCAAAAAAATAACGAGGCTTGTTTTATATCTACAAGCCTCGTTACCACGGAACATAGAGCCTGTGACCCACCCTATGCTTCGCATGGGTACAGTATACGGCGAGATTGTCAAGAAACTATTACGGTTTTGTAAAACTTTTTCAAGTTTTGGAGAGCCCCTCTGGTGAGGTTCATATTTTGCGTGAAAGGGCTCACAGTCATAACAACTTCCGGTGCCTTATAGAGAAAGTTCCATTCATTATCATCATACTGCCAAAAATGATAGTAAAAGTATGATGGATCAATGTCAGATCTTTCTGCCTGCACTTTATAATCTCCCTGCTGTGGTTGGTACTCCATCATTCCCCCTCTGGCCGTGGCAATCTTCGCAGTATCTCAGCCTCTAGCCTATCGAAACGTGCCTCAATCCGTGCCTCGAGCGAGGTCAAGTCTTCCTTGGTCGCCACGGTTTTGAGCATTGTATCGTGCGATTCAGCAAAATTGACCAGCTTGCCTAAGACCTCTGTGTGAGCATCCTGCTTGGTCTCAATCTCTTTAAGATGTTGCCCATGCTCTATAAAAAATGCACTATGATCGCTCTGGATGGCCTTGAGAGATGCAATATCAGCTCTTGCGCCTTTCATCTCTTCTTTGAGTATTGCTGTATCTTCCTGGACTGCATCAAGCCGCTTGTTCATACCTCCCTGATCAATCTCCAGGCGCGTAATCTTAATCGGCTCAGTTATTTGCTCCCTGAGCTTGCGTACTTCTTCCTTGATTTGCCTCTGTTCTTCTTCAAGACGTTCGAACTCTTCGCGTGTTGGTTGGTTCATGATAGTTGCTCGATCCTTTCTCTGAGTCCTGGAATATCTGATAGTTGTGTTATAATCTCACATAGAGCCTCAAATATACTATCTGAGGGTAACTTCTCCGACTCGCAAGCCATGATCAGTCAATAAATAAAAGATAAGATAGTCTCTTGCTGACTCATGTTCTACCTGACTGGCCTGACTGAGTTTCTTTTTTATTAACTCAACGTGCGACTCTGAAAGGAGAACCGTCTGAGATTTCTTTAGCCCAACCCTCTGCACTTCCCTCTTTTCGTCAATATTTCTTCCAGCCTTACGTCCTATGTTCTTGATCCCTCTGATTTTTGTCATTTCCTCCTGTGGTAAATAATCACCCTGGCTTGCCATCTCGCAATAAGACTTAATTGTTGCTAATCTAACATTAACGCTTCCTAATAGAATAACCATTCTGCATTAAATTGTCAAAGATCATCAGCGCGTCCGTGGGGGGAGGCTGCTTCATCAAGCATCCTCACTAATGTCCCAGGGGTCACTATCTCATAATCGCTTCCTAGCTCTTTCGCCACCTCCTTTAGCTCAGCTGGGCCCATCTGCCAAGCTAGGACATAGACGTTGATAAAGTAAGGGCATTGATCTTTTGTGGCTCGGCGTATCATCGTTACTGCTTGGTTTATGCTACTGGCCATGCCTACATTTTGAAAAATGGGAACGGTTCCACTGTAACTCCAACTCGCCTGATTCAGTCCTCCTCCACTCAGAATGCCTTTTAAACCATATGCTTGCAAGTCGCGAGCAAAATATTGCTGTAGCTTCTTGTCGATCAAGACCATGGCTGAACCCTTGGTCATCGTACGAAACATCAAAAGGGGATGTAGCCAGAAGTTTGAGTCCAGGATTTCTAGTAAGCTCAAGTGCATTCGTTGCATAGCTTGACCTGTCTGTTGCAAGTAGCTTGCAAGTTTGCTTTGCGGCCATTTCGAGGGATAGCTATAAGCCAAACCACTGGGCGCGGCGATAAATTCATCATTGGCACTTGCCGTATCTACGTAGTAATTCCACATTGCTGGTGCTGCTTGCTCCAGGATGACGGCCATGGGCCAGCCAATCGGGATAGTGCCACGTTGGGGATCACGCCAGATATGTAGCATGCGTTCTTGAATATACTGAAGATAGGCACAGGAGAGACCTGCTCACGAGCAACCCCGGACCAAGTCTCCAGATTTGAGAAGTAGTCACTGGCCACCACAGGTATCGCGTTAGACGAGGTCAGGGTAACTCCGCTTCCTTCCTGTTGAAACCAGCCCAGGTGGATAGTACCTAGTGGACAGGCACGTAAAATGCTCTTGAGCACGCTACGTTCTGATCGCCAGCCCTGAAACACCCTCGGCAAGATATCAACTGGATTGAGCCAGTAAATAAACGCTTTGGTAGCTGCGAGGTAGGGGCGTATCCCCATTGCTGTTTCGGGATTGAGTCCAGCAACGAGACCTGGCGTAGCATCCGCAAAAAGATTTTCCAGGGCCCAGCGGTAAACCTGTGAACGCGAGACCCAGTTATATTCGCGCATGTCATCAATGATGGGGAGGCCACCTTCGTTCTTGAGCAAGATATCAGCCATTGTAGGTGAGACCACAAAGCCGTTGCGCTGTGAGCCGATCATTGTGGCAACATTCACACTGTCAATGCATTTGGGATTGTAGATTACATAACCCTCTATACAGTCACAATAGGTTTTGAGCAAATCAAAGAGGATAGCTTCTCCAGTAAGGGTTGAGGTTCTACTGGGAACATGACCCAGGACTTCGCGTAGCCAGAAGAGATCATTATCACGCCAATCCAGATAGACAGATGCTTGAGAGCGGTTAATCAATCCAACTAGTGTAGCAATGCTGAGTTGTAGATCATAGTCAAGCCGATGAACATTGTACACTATGAGTTCTTGTGGCGGCTGAAATGCTGGCAGAAGATGACCTGCAGACCAATCAACGCGCATAGTATCTACTATGGTAGCCATAAAAGCACTGTAGACTCCCTTCTTCACAGGATTCTCTACAATTCAGTACGTTGAGAGCAAGCATTGGGTTGACTTTTTCTATGATACAGGACGATACACCATATACCCTTCAATTTCACTGCTTTTAAATACCTGCTTATGACCAGTAATGCGCTGCATAAACGTCTTTAGCTGCTCAGAGTTGTTGGGAAAGACAAAAGCAGCGTGTGAATCGCTGTAAACCTGGGCACGGTAGGACCAGTCACGATCCAGATCGGGCTGCAATTTTTCATCGAGTACAGCGCATGTCAGTTGCTCCTCACTCTCAAAGGCCAGACTATCACAAGTCCAGTAGTCAGTATAGAATCGATGTATCCCCCGGTTTTCCAACTGTGCGATGAGTAGTGCCTGTCGCACGTTCTTCTGTTGCGTATCGCCTACACCATTCAAGGTTGCGAGAGTACCTTGCGTCAGCATCCCAATAACGAATAAAAGCGTAGCATAGCGTACCACTATAACCAAGCCTCGCGAGAAGCGCATGTGTCTTTTCAGAGTGTCAATGATATCCCAGAGCGCGATGATCAGACCCGGAGTCGCGATGCGGAGAGCAACAAGGTAGCGGGAGCTACTCCAGGGGACCATAGCCGGTGCTGCGGAAGCACCATAGATCAGTAACAGCAGACCAGCGGCAGCAAGAATCATAAGACGCGCAGCCTGAATAGTAGTCTGG
>Ga0193729_1001652_pt1 | contig 11329 bp, 11 predicted proteins | sample U1c2metaG_FD_143036 | JGI IMG/M metagenome (GOLD analysis project Ga0193729, IMG submission 143036) | Soil microbial communities from a riparian zone of the East river system, Colorado, United States - U1c2 | ecosystem: Environmental > Terrestrial > Soil > Riparian zone | place: USA: East River... | reverse complement strand
TTCGCGATCGATGGCGAGACGCTCCCCGTCGCCCCCTTGCCGAGCTCCACCCCGACGAGCGCGCCCGCCCCAACCAGGAGCGCGAGCAGGAGGACGACGCCGCTCCTGAGTCGTGGCGTCATTGCAGAACCCGCCGCCGAGCGAAGAACGCCACCGCCAGGGCGAGCGCGGCCAAGGCCGCCGAGAGCAGAAACGCAGGCCGAAAAGCGCGAGTGATCGTTTCCTCGATCGTCCCGACCAGCGTGTCGCGCGTGGCCGCGATTTGCGGGTCGGTTCCCGCGCCGTGGTCGTTGAACGGCTTGGCGAGGTCAGGAACCTCCCCGGCCTGGGCCCGCTCGAACTCGCCCGCCAGGTCGAGTGCGACCGGCACCTTGGTCGAGAGCCCGATCGGAGCGTCCAGCAACACCGACGTGGCCTTGAGCTTCGCCTGGCGGCCGGCATCGGGAAGCTCGGCCGCGAGTAGCGGCGCGATCGAGGCGAGCGCCAGCACGAGCCCCAGGTGGCGGACGCCTACGGTGAAGGTCCCGCTCCGGGCGAGGCCGGCGCCGGGATCGAGCGCCGCGCCCGACAGTGTCGGAACCGCGAGGCCAACGCCGATGCCGCAGAAGGCGAGCGCCCCGGCTGCCAGCGGAGCGCTCGGCGAGGGGAGCAGGGCGAGCGCCACGAGGCCTGTGGCGACGAGCGCCGCACCGCCGCAGATGGCAGTGATCCCGCCGAGCCATCGGCCCAGCGGCCGCGCTGCGAGAGTCGCGGCAGGCAGGACGCTGACGATCCCTGCCCCCGCGATCGGCGAATACCCCCAGACCGTGATCACGAGCAGGACGGAGAGGAAGAGCACGCCGACCAGCGCACCGAAGAGCAGCCCAAGGCAGGCGTTTGCCGGCCACGTTCGGGTGAGGGAAGAGCGCCAGCCTTCTTCGAGCGCGGCGCCCCGCGGCGCAGCGAGCGCGGCGATCAGACCGAGGGCCGCGACCGGCGCCTGCGCCGCGAAGATCGCGCGCCAGTCGAAGACCTGTGTCAGCACGCCCCCGAGCGCCGGCCCGACCGCGATGCCGAATGTCCCCGCCAGCGTCCAGATCGCCGCACCCCGCGCCACCGAGCCCGTGAGCGCTCCCAGCACCGGAAGCGCCCCCGCCAGGAGCAGGGCCGCTCCCACTCCCTGGACGCAGCGCGCGGCGATCAGAAACGCCAGGCTGCCCGCAAGCGAACAGGCGATCGACGCCGACAAGAAGACCAGCAGCCCCGCCCCGAGGATCCCCTTGGCGGGGATGCGACGGATGAGCGCAATCAGCCCGAACGCCGCCACGGCCACGGCAGCGTTGTAAGCGGTCACCACCCAGGAGACGCCCTCGATCGAGGTGCGGAAGTGACCGTAAAGCTGTGGCAACGCAAGCACGACGATCGACGAATCCGCAAACGCGATCCCGACCGCCGCAGCGACGAGAGCAGTCAGAAACCGGGAGGACCGTCGCTCAGGGAAACCCATGTACGGAGTTTCTACACCTCCGGTCTCAGGTGGATCCCGACGCACCGCTAGACTCCTGGTGCCCGGTATCCGCTACGGAACTGGAGCGACACGATGTTCGAAAGCGTCAACGTGATCGGTCGCGGCCGCGTCGGCTCGGCGGTCGCCTCGCGCCTCGAAGAGCGCGGCGTCGAGCTGCGCGAGAACGGCGCTGACCTGATCCTGCTTTGCGTTCCGGACACGGCGATTCGGGACGCGGCCCGGGACCTGGTCCCCGGACCAGGCTGGATCGCCCACGTCAGCGGCGCCACGCCCCTGGCGGCGCTCGACCTGCACGAGCGGCGCTTCGGCCTCCACCCGCTGCAGACGTTCACGCGCGCGCGAGGCGCCGAGCAGCTCGACGGCGCGTTCGCAGCGGTCACCGCCGAAACGAACGACGCGCTCGATCGCGGCTTCGAGCTCGCCCGGCTCCTCGGCCTCGAGCCGTTCGAGCTCGCCGAGGAGGCCCGGCCGCTCTACCACGCCGGCGCCGCGATCGCCTCGAACTATCTCGTCACCCTCCACAAGGTCGCATCCGAGCTCTTCCGCGCCGCAGGCGCCCCGCCCGCGGCACTTGGCCCGCTGATGCGCCGGACGATCGAAAACGGCTTCGAGCTCACCGGCCCGATCGAGCGAGGCGACTGGGAAACAGTCGAGGCGCACCGCGAGGCGATCCGCACCACCCGCCCGGAGCTCGAGCCCTTCTACGACGTCTTAGCAGAGGCGACACGCTCGTGAAAACCGTTCGGACGATCGCCGAGCTTCGTGCCGACAAAGCCGACGGAACGGTCGGCCTCGTGCCCACGATGGGCGCCTTCCACGACGGCCACCTGGCCCTCTTCCGTGCAGCTCGCGCAGAGAACGACGTCGTCATCGCCAGCCTCTTCGTCAATCCGGCCCAGTTCGGGGCGAACGAGGATCTCGCGAGCTACCCGCGCGACGAGGAACGCGACGCACGGCTCGCCGAGGAGGCCGGCGTCGACGTTCTCTTCGCCCCCGGCGCCGAGGAGCTCTACCCGACCGGCTTCCAGACCTGGGTCGAGGTCGAGGAGCTGAGCACCGGCCTCGAGGGCGAGCATCGACCGGGCCATTTCCGCGGCGTAGCAACGATCTGCCTCAAGCTCTCCAACATCGCCCGCCCAGACCGGGCCTACTTCGGACAGAAAGACGCCCAGCAGGTCGCGGTCCTCAAGCGAATGGTCCGCGATCTGAATCTCGAGGTCGAGATCCGCGTCGTCCCGACCGTCAGGGACGCCGACGGACTCGCGCTCTCGTCCCGGAACTCCTACCTCTCACCCGCGGAACGCGAGCGCGCTCTCTTGCTGCCCCGGGCTCTCGCGACCAAGGATCTCGCGCAAGCCCGAGCCCGGCTGAACGGTCTTGACGTCGACTACGTCGAGGTCGCCGACTTCGAGCCGCGCGTCCTCGCCGCCGCCGTCCGGGTCGGCAAGACCCGTTTGATCGACAACGTAATTCTGGAAGTCCCGTGCCAGGCTTCAGCCTGGCTCGGGCGCGACCAAAACAAGGAGAAGGCATGAGCACCCGTCCACGCAAACCCGGCCCCGCCACCCCCGCACCCGGCAAGTTGGCCCTGCCGGAGCTACTCGAGATGAAGCGCCGTGGCGAGAAGATCGTCATGGTCACGGCCTACGACGCCCCCGGCGCCAGGCTCGCCGACGCGGCCGGGATCGACCTGATCCTCGTGGGCGACACGGCGGCGATGGTCGTCCTGGGCCACGACTCGACGGTGCCCGTGACGATGGACGAGATGATCTTCTTGACTCGTTCTGTGGCGCGCGCGGCCAAACGGCCGCTGATCATTGGCGACATGCCCTTCGGTACCTACGAGGCCTCGGACAACGACGCCGTTCACAACGCGATTCGGTTCGTCAAGGAGGGCGGCGCGGACGTGGTCAAGCTGGAGGGCGCCGGGCCGTCGGTCTCACGCGTACGCGCGATCGCCGGCGCGGGCATCGGGGTGATGGGCCACATCGGCCTGACCCCACAGTCGGCGACCGTGCTCGGCGGCTTCAAGGCGCAGGGCCGCACCGCCGATCAGGCCCGGCAGCTCTTTGAGAACGCGCTCCTGCTCGAAGCAGCGGGCTGCTTCGCGGTCGTGCTCGAAGCCGTCCCGGCCGCGGTGGCCGAGCGCATCACCGAGGCACTGACGGTGCCGACGATCGGGATCGGCGCCGGGGCAGCGACCGACGGCCAGGTGCTCGTCTACCACGACCTACTCGGCCTCTACGAAGGCCGCGCTCCTCGATTCGTCAAGCGATATGCCAACCTGGCCGACGAGATCAGGGGCGCGCTCGAGCGATACGCGGCCGACGTGCGTGAGCAACGCTTCCCCGAGGAGCAGCACACCTATTCGATCCCGGACGAGGAGCTGGCGGAGTTCGAAGCGGAGCTAGCCGCCGAACAGGCTGAGCGCTAGGTCGGCGACGACCACCAGCCCGCCGAACAGGGCGACCGCGCCAACCGTTCTCAACCGGCTCCAGCCGTGCACGACGCGAATGCCGATCGCGAGCAGCACGAGCGACCAGAGGCCGAAGCCGGCCTCGAGCACCGGAAAGACGTGGGCGGCGGAACCGGTGTCCGAGCCGCCGCTGCGGAAGATGTCGCCGCCGTAGAGCGCGAGCCGCACCGGCAGCAAGATGAGCGAGAGCGCGAGCGGGACCGCAGCGAGCGCCAGCAAGTGACGCGCCTGCCGGTAGCTGCCCCCTCGTCCGAGCCGGCTCAGGGCGAGATAGAGAACGCCGCCCGCGAGCCAGTAGTTGACCAGCCCGACGAGCAGCCCGGCGATGAAGAGCCAGACCGGAATCACGATTCCCGCCCGCGCCGGGTCGTCGGCGAACGTCGCCGCCTGCCCGGAGGTCAGAGTCAGCGCGAGCCCGGCCAGGAACACCACAGCGACGATCGCGTCCTGGCGATCGTCGGCCGCCTCCCGCGAATCGTCGCGGAGCGCTGAGAAGACCGAGCGCGGGGCCTGCGCGACCAGCAGCGCCCGAAGCCACCAGGCGCGGGCCTCTTCCTCGCGGGCCGGCTCGGCGTGGGCGCTCACGGGGGCAGCGTACGCGACGCCCAGTCCCCGTCAGGTTGGGAGAGGTTTAGCGCGAAAAAACTTCTCAAACCGATGTTATTGGGGCTCAAGGCTGCGCGTCCGCTGCCGATGAACGACGCAGAGATTAAAGATGCTTTGGCGAGCCCCCCTGCAGTCCGTGCGGCCGGACCGTAAGTTCCGTTCGCGCGGACGGAAACTTCTTCTGACGATCGCAATCCTCGGCGCGACCGCGAGCATTGCGGGCCTCGGAACGTTCGCGACCTTCACGAGCTCAACGTCTGCGAGCCATACCGTCGCCTCAGGGACGGTCACGATTGCCCTCGGCTCCACGGGCGCCTCGACGAACCGCCTCAACGTCGACGCGACCGCGATCGCACCCGGCGACACGATCCAGCGCAGCGTCGACCTGATCGACCAGGGGACGCTGAACCTCGCCTCCGTGACGCTGAGCACGACGGCGACGACGAGCTCGCTTCTCGACACCGACGCGACCAACGGCCTGCAAATGGTGATCGACAAGTGCTCGCAGGCCTGGACCGAATCCGGCCCGCCCTACACCTACAGCTGCGGCGGCTCCACGTCCTCGGTTCTCAGCTCCCGCGCGGTGATCCAGACCGGCGTCGCGTTGAGCAACCTCAGCGCCCTGACCGCAGGTGCGACTGACCACCTGCGAGTGACGCTCATCTTCCCGAGCGGCGCGGGCAACTCGTTCCAGAACAAGTCGTCGACGATCCAGTACACGTTCACCGGCACGCAGCGAGCCGGGACGGACAAGTAACGGTGAACGTCGTTCGCGCGTGGGGCGACCTCGCGCTCCGGTCGGCGCTCGGCGCTGCGCTCGCGATCTTCCTGCTGCTCGCGCTGCTCCCGCGTACCGGTCTGTACCGGACCGAGACGGTGCTGTCAGGCAGCATGAAGCCGGACTTCAGCGCCGGCGACATGGTCGTCGTCACCCCCGAGCCCTCGCGCGAGGTTCGGGTCGGCCAGGTGATCAGCTACCACATTCCGGTCGGCGACCACCACGTCCAGACGCACCGAATCGTGCAGATCCTGCGTGGCGGCGAGCACCCGGTCGTGCGCACGAAGGGAGATGCGAACAACGCCCGCGACCCCTGGACGGCCCGGCTCGACGGGTCCACCGCCTGGCGCGTCCGGCTGGTCGTGCCGAAGCTCGGTTGGCTGGTCGTCTGGCTCCGCGACCCACTCCTTCGGCTGCTGACTGTCTTCGCGGCTCCGCTGCTGTTCGCGCTCATCGCGCTTTGGCGTATCTGGCAGGAACCCGACCAAGGCCAACGGGAGGAGCCGGCGGATGGACCGTCGACGGTCGTTCCTCTCACCTGATCACCGACGTTCATGCCGCGCGGCGCGCGCCGCGATCTTCGCGGGCACTGCGCTGGCGGCTTGCGTCGGCGCCTCGCTGGCGTTTGCCGGCTTCAACTCGGCGGTCACCGGCGGGCCGATGTCCGTGACGTCAAAGAGAATCTTCCCCGGCTCGCGGGTCGCTTCGGCCTGGGATCTCCGCGATGCCAGCAGCGGAGTTGAGGCAAACAACTCCGATCCGCTCTCGTACGCCGACGGCCTCATCCAGACACCTTCGACCGCGATCGCCTCGGGGACGAACCGGTATCTCGAGTACACCTTCTCGAGCTCCCGAGCAGGCGGTATCTCGGTATCGAGCATGCAGTTCAACTTCCGGCTGGCCAGTGCCGGGGGCGGGAACTCCGGCAACGGGTGCTTCTGGTTCGACGTTCGGTCGAGCGGCTCGGTCCTCGCGAGCCACGGCAGCTACGCCTCGCCGGTCGGCTGCAGCACCGGCACGACGCAAGCGACGTTCTCGACCTCGATCCCGGAGGTGACGTCTACGGATCAGGTCAACGGGCTCGTCGTGCGGGTGTACCCGTGGGAGACCGGCGCGACGACAAGGAAGGTCACCGTCGACCTGGCAACGGTCACGGGGGCAACTCCATACGTCGCGGCTTTCACCGCCTACGAGACACAGGCGGTCGACGACACGAGCGGGACCCCGTCCGCGCTCGCCTGGTCGCTCGCGACGGCCGACTCCACCACCTTCACTGACGCGACCACGTGGCCGAGCGCGGCGCCGAACACGGCGAGATACCTGAAGCTGACCTTCGACCCCGCGGTCCCGACCGGTTCCGTGATCACCAGCGTGACGCTGACCAACGTCTGGCGGGCGTCAGCGAACGTCACGAACAGCGGAACGCTCTGCTACTACCTCGAGTCGTTCAACGGCGCCACTTCGCTCGGGACGCACGGTAGCGGCAGCTCGGCGCAAAACTGCAACGCCAGCGGCACGAACAACGTCACCGATTCGGTCTCGCTTCCGGAAGTGAACACGGTCGCGAAGGCCAACGGCCTCGTGATCAAGCTCTACTACTGGCTCTCGCCCCTCTGCGGCGGCGGTGGCAATCCGACGTGCGTCAAGTCGGTCACCGACCAGGCGCAGGTCACCTTCAACTACTACCTCGATTGACCTCCGTTAACCCCCTTCAAGGCGAGGGCAAGGAGCCCCGCCATGCCGAAAGGAACACCATGCGGACTCTAAAATCCCCTCGTACTCTCACACGCTCGAGCGGCCGGAAGCTGCTCCTGTCCATTGCGGCACTCGGCGCGGCGGCCTCGATCGCCGGCCTCGGCACCTTCGCGACCTTCACAAGCTCGACGAGCGCAACCCACACGATTGCCACGATGCAGCGCGCGATCGACCTCAGCTACTCCGGCTCGATCTCCTTCGGATCGGCAACGCTGACGACGAACGCGACGACCTCGTCCGGTCTCGACACCGACGCGACGAACGGTCTCCAGATCGCTATCGACAAGTGCTCGCAGGCCTGGACGGAGTCCGGGCCGCCCTACACGTACACCTGTGGCGGCTCGACCTCGACGGTACTCGCCTCGCGCGCGCTGATCGGCAGCAGCCTGGCGCTCTCGAACCTGACCCTGACCGCGGGCTCGACGGATCATCTCCGCGTTACGGTCACCTTCCCGGGCGCAGCGGGCAACACGCTGCAGAACCAGTCGTCGACGATCAGCTACACGTTCTCCGGCACCCAGCGCGCTGCGACGGATCAGTAACGCCGGCTAATACCCAGGCCTGGCGCGCTCCTCGAGAGAGGGCGCGCTAGGCCGCAGCCGCGGCGTGTGCGGGCAGCACCTCGCGGAGGTACTGGCCGGTGAACGATCCCTCGACCTCGGCCACTTGCTCCGGCGTTCCTGTGGCGACGATCTCGCCGCCGGCCTCGCCGCCCTCGGGTCCGAGGTCGATCAGCCAGTCGGCCTGCTTGATCACGTCGAGGTTGTGCTCGATCACGAGCACGGTGTTGCCGGCATCGACGAGGCGCTGCAGGACGTCCAGCAGCTTCTCGATGTCGGCGAAGTGAAGGCCGGTGGTCGGCTCGTCGAGCATGTAGAGCGTCCGTCCGGTCGCCACCTTCGAGAGCTCCTTCGCCAGCTTGATCCGCTGTGCCTCGCCGCCCGACAGCGTCGTCGCCGGCTGGCCGAGCTTGATGTAGTCGAGCCCGACGTCGTGCAGCGTCTGCAGCTTGCGGCGCAGCTTCGGAATCTTCGCGAAGAACGCGAGCGCCTCCTCGACCGACATCGCCAGCACGTCCGCGATCGACTTGCCCTTGAAGCGAACCTCGAGCGTCTCGCGGTTGTAACGGGCTCCCTTGCACGTCTCGCAGGGAACGTAGACGTCGGGGAGGAAGTGCATCTCGATCTTGATCTGGCCGTCGCCCTTGCAGGTTTCGCAGCGGCCGCCGCGGACGTTGAACGAGAACCGGCCCGGCTTGTAGCCGCGCACCTTCGCTTCGGAGGTCAGCGAGTAGAGCTCGCGGATCGGCGTGAACAGGTCGGTGTAGGTCGCGGGATTCGAACGCGGCGTGCGCCCGATCGGCGACTGGTCGATGTCGATCACCTTGTCGAAGACCTCGATCCCCTCGACCGAGTCGTGCTCGCCCGGCTTGACCCGCATCCTCTGCAGCCGGTTCGCGAGCGACTTGTAGACGATCTCGTTCACGAGCGTCGACTTGCCGGAGCCGGACACCCCGGTCACGCAGACGAACTTGCCGACCGGGAACTCGACGTCGATGTTCTTCAGGTTGTGCATCGAAGCTCCCCGAACCCAGAACGAGCCGAGGTCCTCGGTGCGCCGCTCGGGCACCGGGATCGAGCGTGCCCGGGAGAGGAACTGGCCGGTGACGGATTTCTTGTTCCGCTCGACCTTGGTCGCCGGTCCCTCGGCGACGACGTGGCCTCCGTGCTCGCCGGCGCCCGGCCCCATGTCCACCAGGTGCTCGGCGGAGCGCATCATCTGCTCGTCGTGCTCCACAACGAGGACGGTGTTGCCGAGGTCGCGCAGCCGCTCGAGCGTGCCGATCAGCTTGCCGTTGTCGCGCTGATGGAGGCCGATCGAGGGCTCGTCGAGGATGTACAGCACGCCGACGAGCTGGCTGCCGATTTGCGTCGCCAGGCGCAGCCGCTGGGCCTCCCCGCCCGATAGCGTCGCCGCGGTCCGGTCGAGGTCGAGGTAGCCGACGCCGACGTTGTCGAGGAAGGTCAGACGCTCCTTGATCTCCTTGATCACGCGTGAGCCGATCAGCTGGTCGGTCTCGCTCAGCTGGAGCGTGTCGAGGAAGACGAGCGCGCGCGTCACCGACATTCGCGTGAACTCGTGAATGTTCTTGTCGCCGACCGTGACGGCGAGGACCTCGGGCTTCAGTCTCGCCCCGTGGCAGACGGGGCAGGGACGGAAGCTCATGTACTCCTCGATCCGCTCGCGCTGCTGGCTGGAGTCAGTGTCGCGGTAGCGCCGCTCGAGGCTCGGGACGAGCCCTTCGAACGCCATCGTGTACGCGCGCCGGCGGCCCATCCGGTTGCGGTACGAGACGTAGATCCGCTCACCGTCGGTGCCGTAGAGGAAGAGGTTCTGCTGCTCCTCGGTCAGGTCTTGCCACGGTTGCTCGAGATCGATCTCGTACCGGTCGGCGATCGCCTGGACCACCGATTCGTAGAAGCCCGAGTTGCCGAGCGCCCACGGGACGAGCGCTCCTTCGCCGATCGAGAGCGTCGGGTCCGGAACGAGCAGGTCGGGGTCGATCTCCTGCTGGTGGCCGAGTCCCGTGCAGCGCGGGCACGCCCCGTGGGGGGAGTTGAAGGAGAAGATGCGCGGCTGGAGCTCCGGCAGCGAGACGCCGTGGTCCGGGCAGGCGAACTTCTCGCTGAAGGTCAGCTCCGCTCCGTCGACGATGTCGACCACCACGAGGCCGTCCGCGAGTTGCGCGGCGGTCTCGACCGACTGCGCGAGCCGCGTTCGCAGGTCATCCTTGATCACCAGCCGGTCGACGACGACCTCGATCGTGTGCTTGAACTTCTTGTCGAGCTCGGGCACGCCCTCCTCGAGCAGGCGCTGCTCGCCGTCGTGCTCGAAGACGTCTTTGTACTCGCCCTTGCGGTCGCGGACGACCGGCGCGTTGACGGTGAAACGGGTGCCGGGCTCGAGCTGCAGGATCTGGTCGACGATCGACTCCTGGCTCTGACCTGAGATCGGCCGTCCGCAGACCGGGCAGTGCGGCTTGCCGATCCGTGCGTAGAGCAGGCGGAGGTAGTCGTAGATCTCGGTCACCGTGCCGACGGTCGAGCGCGGGTTCCGCGAGGTCGTCTTCTGGTCGATCGAGATCGCCGGGGAGAGGCCGTCGATCGAATCGACGTCGGGCTTCTCCATCATCTGCAGGAACTGGCGCGCGTAGGCGCTCAGGCTCTCGACGTAACGACGCTGGCCCTCCGCGTAGATCGTGTCGAAGGCAAGGCTCGACTTCCCGGATCCGGAGAGTCCGGTGACGCAGATCAGCGCGTTCCGCGGCAACCGTACGGTGATGTCTTTGAGGTTGTGCTCGCGGGCGCCGTGGACGACCAGCTCGTCTGCAGCAGCCATGAACCAGCCAGTTTAGCCGTGGTCGGCCAGTCGAACAAGTGTTCTGTTTTTACGGGGACTTGCCGTAGCAGTTGCCGCTCCACCGCCAGTCCTCGGCACGTTCGCAGAGGCCCGCGCGGACCGGATTCAACAGGACGTAGCGGCAGGCTGCACGAGCGTGTTCCTCCGTCTCGACGATCCAGGAGGAGAAGCGCTCGCCGAACAGATGGCCTCGGCGCCGGCGCCGGCGATTCGCGCGGTGGGCGTGGACCCCGTTGAGCCTCTGCATTCCGGCTGAGAGGTCGTCCAGCCGGGCCGCGAGGACTAGGTGGTAATGGTTCGTCATCAGGCAGTAGGCGTACGGAGTCCAGTTGTAGGCGTGGATGCATTTCGCGAACAGGCGCAGGAAGGCGACGCGATCAACGTCGTCGAAGAAGGCAGGGGTCTGGTCGACCGCGACGGTCGTGACGTGAAAGAGCCCGTCGCCCAATGTTCGTCGCAGCACCCGCGGCATGCAGTGACGCCAGCGCCCGGAAAGCTGTGCGCCGGCGGGAGGGCGTGTCTAGGCACACCGCGGTCGAACTTTTGTTCGATCAGCCCGGTCCGGTGCAGGCAGTTCGGCGGGTCAGACCCGAACAAAGGAGCCCGGCAGCGCGGTCTCGCTCAGTCGCCGCTGCTCGGGACGTCTGAGCCGATCACGACCAGGAAGCCCGCGCCGCAGAAGACGGCGACGTAGAGGAGCCCGACGACGGCCGCCGGCCAGACCGCGAGCATGTCTCTCGAGCCGGAGTCATGGGCGGCGACGACGGCCGCGAGTGCATGGCCGGGG
>Ga0193729_1001651_pt1 | contig 11332 bp, 12 predicted proteins | sample U1c2metaG_FD_143036 | JGI IMG/M metagenome (GOLD analysis project Ga0193729, IMG submission 143036) | Soil microbial communities from a riparian zone of the East river system, Colorado, United States - U1c2 | ecosystem: Environmental > Terrestrial > Soil > Riparian zone | place: USA: East River... | reverse complement strand
AAAGAACCGGCGGAACTGTATCCGTCGGCGCGAGGCGTTTTTGAGGAAGCGGATAAAGCGCTGGGATTTTCCATCTCGAAAATGTGCTTTGAAGGCTCGGAAGAAGACCTGAAGCTTACGGCCAACACCCAGCCGGCGATTTTAACCTGTTCGATTGCCACGTATCGCGTGTTGGAAGAGAAGGGGCTCGCTGCGGACTTTGTGGCCGGGCATAGCCTGGGCGAATATTCAGCGCTGGTGGCAGCCGGTGCTCTGAAATTTGCCGATGCGGTGCGGCTGGTGCGCAAACGCGGCAGCTATATGCAGGAAGCGGTTCCCGCCGGCAAGGGCGCTATGGCCGCGATCATGGGACTTTCGCCGGCGGTGGTGAGCGATGTTTGCAAGCGCGCGGCGCAGGGACAGGTTTGCGCTCCCGCGAATTTGAATTCCCCCGATCAAACGGTGATCTCGGGTGATGCTGATGCGGTGAAACGCGCTGTCGAACTGGCCTCTCAAGCGGGGGCAAAACGCGCGACCATTCTTCCGGTGTCCGCGCCATTTCATAGCGCGCTGATGATGCCGGCGCAGGAAAAATTAGCGCACGATTTGCAGAGGACTCATTTTGACAAGGTGCGCGTTCCACTGGTGACCAATGTGGATGCCGACACCATCGAAACGGGCGAGCAGGCGCGCGACGCGCTGGTCCGCCAAGTTACTGCGGCGGTGCACTGGGAAGAATCCGTGCGCATGTTGATTGAAGAAGGCGTCAACACGTTTGTTGAGGTTGGTCCGGGCAAAGTGCTTACCGGACTGCTGCGGCAGATTGAACGATCTGTGGCTACCTTGAATGTGGAAGACGAGAAAAGTTTGCTGAAGACGGTGGAGAAAATTGCTGGGGCGCGCTCCGACGCGGCGTAAACACTGGGAAAATTACGCGACGATAACCGGCGTGCGTTGCGCTTCAAAAGTTTCAGGGAGCAGTGCCATAGATGTTCAGTTTAAAAGATAAAGTCGCGTTGGTAACCGGCGCCTCCCAGGGAATTGGATGGGACATCGCGCAGGCGCTGGTGGTTGCGGGCGCTAAAGTCGCCGTTGCCGCACGGACCGAAGAAAAACTGGCCTTGCTCGTCGGCGAAATAGAAACCGCGGGCGGGGAAGCCATGGCCATAAAAATGGATGTGGCGGATGCGGAGCAGGTGAAAACAGGCTTCAAGCAAGTGATCGATAAATTTGGGCGGCTGGATATCTTGGTCAACAATGCCGCCATCACACGCGACGGCCTGGCGGTGCGGATGAAAGCGGATGACTGGGACGCGGTGATTCGCACCAATTTAACTGGCGCGCATTTATGCATTCAGCAGGCGCTTGGCACCATGATGCGCGCGCGCGCCGGACGGATCATCAACGTAAGCTCCGTGGTGGCGCAGATGGGCAATGCCGGGCAGGCCAATTATGTGGCCGCGAAAGCTGGGCTCATCGGGTTAACCAAAGCCATTGCGATGGAAATTGCTTCGCGAAACATTACCGTGAACGCGGTGGCCCCGGGATTTATTGCAACGCCGATGACCGATGTTTTGTCCGACAAAGTGAAGGAAGAATTGAAGGCGCGCATTCCGCTGGGACGTTTGGGCGCGGCGCGTGATGTGGCCGCCTCGATTGTCTTTTTGGCTAGCGACGAAGCTGCTTACATAACCGGTCACGTGCTGGACGTAAATGGCGGGATGTACCTGGCATGATTATTGGCGGCGTGTCTTGACGTTTTGGCGTAGACAAAGGCGTTAAAGTTGACCTAGCAGGATAGGGTGACTAGAATGAACGGGTTATCGGCGCCTTCGAATTAAAGCGGTAAACTGGCACCTACGCCCGGCTGAGCGGCAACCAATTTTCCAGAACGACCTTGAGCCTGATTCGGTAAAAGGCAAACCAAGCGATAGCAGATCGCGGAGGAAACAGGAATGGCCAGTGTGGAAGAACGCGTTAAGCAGATTATTGTCGAGCAGCTCGGCGTCGATGAAGCGGAAGTTACACCCACAGCGTCGTTTGTGGACGACCTGGGAGCGGATTCGCTCGACCAAGTGGAATTAGTGATGGCGTTTGAAGAAAGTTTTGGGATTGAAGTGCCTGACGAAGACGCGGAGAAGATGACGACGGTAAAAGATGCCGTCGAATATATCGATAAGCACTCCAAGGGAAAGTAAGTCACGGTCTTATCACCTCAACAGGGAGCACCAAACAGTTGACTCGCCGTGTAGTGGTGACGGGCGTCGGATTGGTCTGCGCGCTGGGCACCGGCACGGAGGAGAGCTGGTCGAACCTCGTCGCGGGGAAGAGCGGCGTGGGTGCTATCACGCTGTTTGATACCACGGGCTTCGATTGCAGGATTGGCGGCGAAATAAAAAATTTCGATCCATTCCGCTGGATTGAGAAAAAAGAATTGAAGAAAATGGGCCGTTTTATTCAGGTGGCCCTGGCCGGCGCGGACTTCGCCATCAAGATGTCCGGTTGGAAGAAGGAAGACTCCGATCTGGACGAGGTTGGTGTTTACGTTTCGTCGGGCATCGGTGGTTTCGACATCATCGAGCGCGAACATATCAAGTTGATGCAAGGCGGTCCGGGGCGCATCTCACCTTTCTTTATTCCGTCGGCTATCGTAAATCTCGCTTCCGGGCACATTTCGATTCGTTACGGGGCGCGGGGACCGAATTCGGCGACTGCTACGGCATGCTCCGCTTCCGCACACGCCATTGGCGACTCCTTCAAAATTATCGAACGTGGCGCCGCGGAAATGATGATCTGCGGCGGCACGGAAGCTACGATTACGCCCATGGGTGTTGGCGGGTTTTCGTCCATGAAGGCTCTTTCCACGCGTAATGACGATCCGGCGCACGCCAGCCGACCTTTCGATGCGCAACGCGACGGTTTTGTGGTCGGCGAAGGCGCGGGAATTTTAATTCTTGAATCGTTGGAGCACGCGCAAAAACGGAATGCGCCGATCGTGGGCGAAATTGTTGGTTACGGAATGTCCGGCGACGCGTATCACATCACACAGCCCGCGGAAAATGGCGACGGCGCGTTTCGCGTGATGCGCGCAGCGATCAAAGACGCGAAACTCACGCCTGAAGATATCGGTTATGTGAACGCCCATGGCACATCCACGCCGCTCGGCGACGTGATTGAAACGCGCGCGCTCAAGCGTGTCTTTGGGGAGCGCGCCAAGAGCGTGCCTATCAGCTCGACCAAATCGATGACCGGCCACTTGCTTGGTGGTGCCGGAGGGTTGGAGGCGGGCATCAGCGTGTTGGCGCTACGCGACCAGGTCATCCCGCCGACGATTAATCTCGAATGGCCCGATCCCGAATGCGATCTGGATTACGTGCCGAATGTAGCGCGCAAGGCTACGCTGGATTATGCGTTATCCAATTCTTTTGGATTTGGCGGGACGAATGCCGCGTTGATTTTTAAGCGCTGGAGCGGGAAATAATCGCGGCTGCGCGAATTAAACTTTTGCCAGGAAAAATATCGTGAAAATCATTGTTTGCATCAAGCAGGTTCCCGCCAAGGATGCGCCGCTCTCGATTGCCGGCAGCTGGATCAAGGAATCCGATATTGGATTTGAAATGAACGAGCCGGACAGCTATGCGCTCGAAGAAGCTCTGCGTTTGAAGGAGAAGCATGGCGGCGAAGTCATCGCCATTTCCATGGGCCCGGAACGCGTGAAGCAAACCGTCAAGGAAGCTCTGGCCAAGGGCGCAGACCGTGGGATTCACATTTCGGACGATCAGTTCGCACAACTCGATCCGCTAAACACCGCGCGGATGCTTGCGGAAGCTTTGCGCAAAGAAAATGCCGATTTAATTTTGACCGGCCTGCAAAGCGAAGATCACGGTTTTGGCCAGACGGGCGTGCTTATAGCGTCGCTGCTGGATCTTCCGCACGCCACCATCATCATGCAAATAGAAGTACAGGAAAAAAGGATGCGGCTGAAACGGGAGTTGGAGGCCGGGTGGTTCCAACACATCGAATGCCCGCTGCCTGCCGTGCTTTCCATTCAGTCGGGCATTAACAAGGTGCGCTATGCCACGCTCAAAGGCATTATGGCCGCGAAGAAAAAGGAAATTGTCTCCATAACGCGCGAATCGCTGGGCGTGAAGTCTGAGGCCACGCAAAAGATCGAGAAGATTTATGTGCCGACTAAAACGAAGAAGACCGAATTTCTAACCGGTACGCCAGCGGAAATGGCTACCAAGCTGGTGGAGAAATTGAAATTCGATGCCCGTGTCATTTAGTGAGTCATTTAATGACTTCGGCCGCGGCGGAGAATCGAGATCATCAATGAAGATCCTGGTAATTAGCGAGCAGCGCCAAGGTAAATGGAATAACACCAGCTTTGAAACGCTGGTGGCTGCGCAGCAGATAGCCGCCGACACTGGCAGCGCTATCAGCGCGCTGGTGATCGGAAAGGGCGTCGCGAATTTCGCCGATGACCTGGCGGGGAAAAATATCGCGGAAGTTTTGCTGGTGGAGCATGAGCTGCTGGAAGCTTACACGCCCGACGGATATTCTCTCGCGCTGTCGCAGGTTATCGCGTCGTCAAAGCCGGAGCTGGTTTTGTTTCCGCATACTTATCAAGTGCGCGATTTCGCTCCCAAGCTTGCGGCCCTGATGGGCAAAGGCATGATCGCGGACTGCGTCGGATTTCACAAAGAGGGCGACAAAGTTGTTTTCGTGCGCCAGATGTTTCAGGGAAAAACGGCGGCTGATGTCACCTTTCAGGGAGCAGCGCCGTGGTTTGCTTCGTTTCAGTCCGGCGCGTTTCGTGCGGATTTGTTAAAAGCACATCCCAGCGGCAAAGCGCCGGTAAACAAAATTGCCGTGGAATTGAAACCTGAACAGATTCGAACTAAGCCGTTAGACCTTTTCAAGGAAGCTAAGTCGTCGGTGGATTTGACGCAAGCTCCGGTGATTGTTTCCATCGGGCGCGGGATTAAAGCACCGGAAAATATTCCCCAGGCGGAAGCGCTAGCCAAAGCGATAGGCGGAGAAATGGCCGCGTCCCGACCGATTTGCGATGAAGGTTGGCTGCCTATGGAACGCCAGATCGGCAGCTCGGGACAGACGGTGGCGCCAAAACTTTATCTGGCGCTGGGCATCAGCGGCGCGATTCAGCACGTGGTGGGGATGAAGGGTGCGCGCACCATTGTGGCCATCAACAAAGATCAAAACGCGCCGATTTTTGAAATTGCCGATTACGGCATCGTCGGAGATATTTTCGAGATCATGCCCGCGCTCACCGCCGCTCTGGAAAAAGCAAAAACATAATAATTCCGCTGCAAACGTCGTCATTCGGTCCGAATCTCGAAAACTGCTGGTCTAAATTGACCTTCGCAGCGCCTGCCCATACCATTATCTCTGGAGAAAAAATGGCCGTTCGTTCATCCGCGTGATGAAAATCAAACTACTTTGCTTCGTGGTTGTTTTGTTTCTACCAGTAGTGGCGGCAGCGCAGACCGCCGACGAGATCGTCAACAAGGTTCTGGCCGCGCGCGGAGGAGTATCCAGAATCAAAGCGGTGCACTCGCAAAGAATCTCTGGAACCATCAATTTTGGGCCGGGTGCCGATGGGCCGTTTCTCGTAGAGCTGGAGCGGCCAGGAAAAATGCACATTGAAGTAACCGTGCAAGGCCAAAAATTGGTGCGCAGCTACGACGGCAAGTCCACGGGCTGGATTCTCAATCCCTTCGTGGAAAATAAAAGTGTGCAGCCGATGTCCGCCGAGGACATCAGTAATATTTCTGACGAATCCGATTTTGATGGCCCGCTGGTCGATTACAAACAAAAAGGCAATCTGATCGCTCTGGTGGGCAAGGAAGACGTCGACGGCAAGCCGGCGTATCGCCTGAAACTCACCAATAAAAAAGGAGAAATGCGCAGCTATATCTTCGACGCAGAGTCATTCCGGCTTATCAAATGGGAAGGCACGCGCAAGATTGGCGACAGGAATGTGCCGTGGGAATCGGTCTTCCACGATTATCGCGAAGTGGACGGATTACAATTCGCGTTTGAAATCGATTCCGACGCGCCTGGCACGGGGCAGGCTCAAAAAATTATAGCCGACAAGATTGAAGTCGACCCAGAAATAGATGAATCGCATTTCGGCAAGCCTGCTGCTCCCGCACCGGCACCGGCCGCCGAAGCGCCGGCCGATTCGCCGGATGGCCCGCCGCCGGCAAGTTCCGACAAGCCGCCATTAGAAAATTAAGTTGCTTGTCCGATAGCCGCGTTTAATTCGCGGCGTTATTCTTTAGCTGTGAATGACCCTGCCAAGGCTAGGGAGCGCCATCCTACGGCCGGGTTGTGCTCACGGTGCCTGCATGCCCGCGGCATCGAGTCTGCCCGAGGCTCAACGTTTATCCTCTGCGAACTTTCGCGTACCGATCCGCGATTTGCAAAGTATCCGCGCTTGCCGGTACTCTCGTGCGACGGCTTCCAGTCGCTGGAGGAATCCGCGACAAAACACTCGAGCTAGTCTGATTCAACTTTGCTATTCGTAGTTACCTAATTGTTATTATACCTAATTGGTACTATATTGAGGTTGTGGACCTGCGCACTACGCACACGGGAGCATTCTTAGTTGCCGCGCTCGGTTGCGCTCTTCTTTCGCTCCCCACGTTAGCCGACAAATTGCGCATCACCACTGTTCCGTCGGGGGCTACGGTACAAGTCAACGGCGTTCTGGTGGGTACCACGCCATACGCGCAAAGCATTCCGGGCGGCTATCTGCACAAGACCAAAACCTCGCTTGGCTCGCGCCTCGAACATCCCATGGTTGCGCGCCTGACGCTTGCGGGATATGCGGCCAAGGAGATCCAACTCACCGAAGGCCCGATGAGCTGGGTTTCGACACTCAAAGGTCATACCAATTCCTCCAGCGAAATCGGCAATCCCGGTGATGCGATGCTTTTCAGCGTTACCAAAGGAATCGTCAGCGCCATCGGCCGGTTCGACGCTGCCGGCCCAGGCACCTGGATTCAAACCGACGCGCCCATCAACCCCGGCAACAGCGGCGGGCCGCTGCTTAATTCGCGTGGCGAAGTGATCGGCATCAATTCCCAAAAGCTGATCAAGAGAAATGTTACCGGCATTGGATTTGCGCTTAGCGCCTCCGATCTGTTGGAAGTTCTTCATCGCTTTTATCCGCCGGGGCCCCACCCGAACGAAAGTATCGCGGCGTCCACGAATACAAAATTGCCGTCCGGCGCTTCCATGATGAACACCGCCGCCAGCCCGCAAATCTCTCCGGGCTTTGGGATCACCGAGATCGCTTCCGATCCCGACGGCGCGGAAATTTTTTTGGACGACAAATTCGTGGGCACAAGTCCTGCAACTCTACGCATCGCCGAGGGGACGCACACTTTAATTCTGAAATTCACGCATCACGCCGATTGGACTCGCTCCATTAATATTCTGAAAGACAGCACTGTAAGTGTAAAGGCCACGTTAGCCCCCTTCTAAATTCAGGTCTCGAAGCGGCGATTCAATTACATCCGGTGTAGAGTGGTCGCATCTATGACGCCGGATGAAGCTCGTCGCTTGATCATAGAAGGCATAAACCGCGCCGCTTATCACGAAACGGACTCCTTGCACGATGCTGACAAGAATCGGCTTTTTGGTTCTAAGCACTACAAGTCGGGCCGCTTGATCGTCAGACCTGGTCCATGGGCGGAAGGTGACTTTGAAGAGAAAATGAGTACCTTACTCCGCTGGGCGAATATACTGAATCGCTCGGTGCCTGCATTCAAAGAGGCGCAGACCCTCCTCGAAGATGAAAACTCGGTCATCGGACACGTCATCCGGCGCTCCAAACGACCGGAATGGCTAAGTTGCGGGCATGGTGACGGGCTGCTAAAATTGGCGATTTGCCGGGTCTTGACGGTTCCCACCTGTAGGGCGGCGTGAGATGGTGCTTGGGAAGACCGCCAATCGGGAGATGGATGTTCCGCTAAATATTTCGCCATGAACGATTTGTGCGCCGGCGGCGCGTTGGTACCCGCGGTCCTGAGGCCTGCGGAAGGAGAGCAGTGTGGCTAAGTACGATGTTGCGATCATCGGAAGCGGTCCGGGCGGCTATGTGGCCGCCATTCGCGCCGGTGAGCTTGGACTGAAGACCATCGTAGTCGAAAAAGACCCCTATCTTGGCGGCACGTGCCTGCACGTGGGTTGTATTCCCACCAAGGTGCTTCTGCACCATGCGGATGTTTACGATCATTTTAAGAACGCCGCTGAATTGGGTTTTGAGGTAAGTGGACTGAAAATTAATTGGGCCAACGTGCTGGCGCGCAAAGACAAAATCGTCAAGAAGCACGCCAAGGGCATTGAGTTTCTTTTTAAGAAGAACAAGGTGGAATGGGCGCAGGGCTGGGGACGCTATGAAGGGCCTGGGCGCGTGAGCGTAGAGAAAGACGGCAAGAAAAGCGAAATTGAAGCTTCAAATATTTTGATGGTCAGCGGCTCGGAAGCGCGCGCGCTGCCGGGAATTGAGCCGGACCACAAGACGATTTTGACCAATCGCTCGATACTGGAACTTCCGTCCATACCGAGAACTCTGATAGTTGTGGGAGCGGGCGCGGTCGGCGTGGAGTTCGCTTCCATTTATAACTCCTTTGGTACCGAGGTCACGATACTGGAAGCGTTGCCTCGTGTGGTGCCGGTGGAAGATGAAGAAATTTCCGCGGAATTGGATAAGAGCTTCCGGAAGAAAAATATTCAGATACACACGAGCAGCAAAGTGGAATCGGTAAAGAAGGATGCCAAGGGCGTAACCGTAGCGTTCACCGATAAGGATGGAAAGAAGCAGACGCTGCAGGCGGAAAAACTTTTGCTGGCCGTTGGACGCAAGCCGATGACGGAGAATTGCGGGCTGGAAAAATCGAAGGCCAAGATGGATCGAGGGTTTGTGCTGGTCGGCCCTTACATGGAAACGGAAGAAAAAGGTTTATACGCCATCGGGGACATTGTTGCGGGCCTGCCACAATTGGCGCACGCGGCCATGATGGAAGGAATCGTGGCGGTCACGCACATTGCCGGAAAACCGACGCACGCGATTTCGAAGACGCGCATTCCTAACGCCACGTATTGCGAACCGCAGATTGGTTCGATTGGATTGACCGAAAAACAGGCGCGCGATGAGGGATATGCGGTGAAGACTGGCAAATTCCCGTTTGTGGGGAACAGCAAGGCCACCATTCTTGGAAATCACGGCGGGTTTATCAAGGTGGTTTCGGACGAGAAATTTGGCGAAGTGCTGGGCATTCACATAATCGGGCCGCTAGCGACGGAGATCCTGTCGGAGGCAGCGGCGGTGTTGCATCTGGAAGGCACCATCGACGATATGATGAACATGATGCACGCGCATCCCACGGTGTGGGAAGGCATGGGCGACGCGTTCGCTTCGGTGCGTGGATTACAGATCAATGTTTAAGATGATTGCTTAAGCTGGTTAGTGGGTTTGCGATGGTAATGAAGCCGTAATGACAAGCTGCTACATCGTCGATGCCGGATTGATCGGTTACGCGGGGGCGTGGGAGTTACAAAAGCGCCTGGTAGCGGCGCGTAAAGCCGGGGCGATCGAGGATGTTTTGTTGCTTTGCGAGCATCCTCATGTGATTACATTGGGCCGCAACGGAAAACGCGAACATCTGCTGGCTTCGGAGCAAGTGTTGCGGCAAAAAGGAGTGGAGTTTCATTCCTCTGATCGCGGCGGGGACATTACGTATCACGGACCGGGACAACTGGTCGGGTACCCAATCTTAAATTTGGGCGCGATCCGCAAGGACGTGGTCTGGTACGTGCGCATGCTGGAAGAAGTGATGATTCGCGCGACGTCGGAATTCGGAATCAGCGCCGAGCGCGTAGCAGGGAAAACCGGCATCTGGGTACGAGGCACCGCCAGTGATTCGAATGCGCCTGATGTCACGGAAGAAAAACTTGGAGCCATAGGAGTGCATATCAGCCGGTGGGTCACGTCTCACGGCTTTGCTTACAATGTGTCGACGGACTTGCGCTATTTTGATTTGATCGTGCCTTGTGGGATTAGCGGACGCAAAGCTACTTCGCTTGAGAAGATTCTTGGACGAGCGGTGACACGTAAGGAAGCGGTTCAGCCAGTGGTGCGAAATTTCGGAGACGTGTTTGGGCTGGAAATGCGCGAAGCGTCTCGCGATGGTTTGCTTGCACAGTTGCAGAGGCAGGAGCTTAGTGTTGAACAGAATTTGGCGCGTGCGCAAGCAGTCGAAATCGCGTCCTAAGAATTGAGCAGCGTGAGCGGCAGGGAGCGCGGATGAAGAAAGAACTGACGCGGCAGCAATATCTGGATTTGTATTACTACATGCGCCTGAACCGCGCCGTGGAAGACACCATGGTGAAGCTTTTCCGCCAGAACAAAATTGTCGGCGGGTTGTATTCGAGCGAGGGCCAGGAAGCGATTTCGGTAGGCACGGCGTACGCGCTGGAAAAGAAAGACTGGCTGGCGCCGATGATTCGCAATATTGGGGCGCTGCTGGTGAAAGGTGTTCCTCCACGGGATATCTTTACGCAGCACATGGCTAAATACACTTCGCCGACACGCGGCAAGGATGGCACGAGCCATTTTGGCGATCTGGAAAACCTGCACATCGTTTCGCCAATTTCCATGCTGGGGGATCTAATTCCAGTGATGACCGGCGTGGCCATGGCGGGGCGTTACCTGGGCCAGAAGATCGTGGCCATGACGTGGATCGGTGACGGGGGAAGCTCGACGGGGGTTTTTCACGAAGGGCTGAATTTCGCGGCGTCACAAAAGGCGCCATTCGTTTTGATTCTGGAAAACAATCAGTGGGCGTATTCCACGCCGGAAACGGCAAGTGCCGGTGAAGGACCTGGCGGATCGCGCCAAGGCTTATGGAATTGCGAGTTACATCGTGGATGGCAACGACGTGGTCGCGGTGTACACCACCGCCAAGGAAGCCGTGGATCGCGCGCGAGCGGGCGAAGGCCCCATTTTGATCGAAGCGAAGTCAATGCGCATGCGTGGACACGCGCAGCATGATCCCGCGGAATACGTGCCGAAAGAAATGTTTGAATATTGGAAGGCGCGCGATCCCATTGTTTTGTACGAAAAGTTTTTGACCGGCGAGAAATTGCTGGATGCCAAGAGCAAAAAGGAAATTGACGAGCGCATCGAGACGTTGCTGAACGAGGAACGCGACTTCGCGGAAAATTCGCCGATGCCGCCGGCGGAGTTTGCCAATGAAGGCGTCTACTGCACCGGCGATGAGTGCCACAAAATCGCTCCCAAATGGGAGAGATCGAAAGCCGA
>Ga0193729_1001650_pt1 | contig 11333 bp, 4 predicted proteins | sample U1c2metaG_FD_143036 | JGI IMG/M metagenome (GOLD analysis project Ga0193729, IMG submission 143036) | Soil microbial communities from a riparian zone of the East river system, Colorado, United States - U1c2 | ecosystem: Environmental > Terrestrial > Soil > Riparian zone | place: USA: East River... | reverse complement strand
CCGCGCGGGATCTAAGAAAGAATTTAACACAGAGGGCTAGAGATACGAGCAGCGAGGGCGCGGAAAACGATTCGGATAAAGAAGCGGTCTGAAGACCCTGCCTGCGACACCGGCAGGAGATCGACGGAGCAAGCGCAAGATGGCCACCTGAAGGTGGCCGCTAGGCCGGAATGAGGATGAAACTGCGGCACAAAAATCGCGTGATCGACAGGCCAATGGGGATGATGAATGATTAGACTTGCAGGCGGTCGCCCTCGCGGGCGGCTACTTCATACAGGACCGGGTTGATGAAGAAGCCGAGGACCAGGCGGGAAATGAGCCCGGCGACGACTACGATGGCGAATGGTTTCTGCGTGTCGCTGCCGACGCCGGTGGACATGGCAGCGGGCAGCAGGCCGAGGCAGGCGACCAGGGCGGTCATCATGATGGGGCGCAGGCGCAGCAGTGAGGCTTCGCGTGTTGCCTGGCGAATCGTGCGTCCTTCCAGGCGCAGTTTGTTGATGTAGCTGACGAGAATAACGGCGGTCTGCACGGAAACGCCGAGGAGCGCGAGAAGTCCGAGGAAACTGGAGACGCTGAGCGGAGTGTGGGTGAGTTTCAAAGCGACAAGCGCGCCCACAGGTTCAGTGAGAACGACGCCGAGAGCGATGGAAATAGGAAATTTCAAATTTCCGTACAGCGCGAACAGAATCATGAAAATCAGGAAGGCGGCGAGCGGGCCAATAATATAAAGCTGCGATTTGGCTTCGAGCAATTCGCTGTATTCGCCGCCCCACTCCATGCGATAGCCTTCGGGCATTTGCACCGTTTTCGCGATGTTCTGCTGGCCTTGTTTTACGATGCCTTCGAGGTTGCGGCCTTCCACGGAAAATTGAATGCCGATGTAGCGGGAATTATTTTCGCGATAGATGAAGGAAGCGCCGGAGGCCTGGCGAATAGTGGCAAGTTCGGATAGGGGAATCTGCTGGCCCCCGGGCGCGGGAACCAGCAAATTGCCAATATCGCGCGCGTTCGAACGGAATTGCGGTTCCATTCGAACCACCATATCAAAAAGTTTTTCGCCTTGAATAACCTGAGTGGCAGCTTGCCCGCCGACTGCGGCCTGAATGACGGCCTCTACGTCGGAGACGTTGATGCCATAGCGGGCGATTTTTGCGCGATCAGCGTCGATGATGAGGCTGGGCTGGCCGAGTTCGCGGACAACGGTTAACTCCTTAAAACCAGGCGTGTGATCGAGGGCGTTGCGGATTTCGACGGCTTTTTTTTCCAGGACCTCGAGATCAGGGCCAAAAACTTTTACCGCCAGCGCGGACTTGAGGCCGGTAAGCGCTTCGTCAACTGCGTCTTCAGCAGGCTGGGTGTAATTGAAGATTACGCCGGGATAGGATTCGAGTTTGTGCTGGATGTCTTTTTCGAGCTCTTCCTTGTTGCGGATAGAGGATTGGCTCCAGGCTTTGTCGTTATAAGGCTTGAGGCCAACGTAAAATTCGCAGTTAAAAAATCCGGTAGGGTCGGTGCCATCATCGGGACGGCCAAGTTCGGAGCCTACGACGGTGACCATCGGATACTGATTGAGGATCTTGCGAATCTCGGGGGCGAACTTGGCGGCATCTTCGAAGGAAATGGTGTAGGGCATGGTGGCGCGAACCCACAACGCGCCTTCATCGAGATGCGGCAGAAATTCTCCGCCGATAAAGGGAATGAGAAGAAGCGTGGCACTGAAGATCAGCAAGGTTCCCAGAATGGTGGACTTGGGATGATCGAGACACCATTCGAGGCGGCCGGAGTACCAATCACGAATGCCGTTGAAAATCCGGTTTTCTTTTTCCTTAACGCCTTTGCGGAACCAGTAGGAAGCGAGAACCGGGACTAGAGTCAGGGTAATGAGCAGGGCTCCGATGAGCGCGAAGGCCATGGTGTCGGCCATGGGATGAAAGAGTTTTCCGGCTGGTCCAGTGAGCGCATAAATAGGCAGATAGCCGGCAATGATGACCGCGACGGAATAAAAAATGGGGCGATCGACGTCGCGCGCGGCGTGCAGCAGAACTTCGTGCAGTTGGTAATTCTGGCCATGGCGCTCGCTAAGCTCGCGATAAATGTTTTCCACCATGACGATGGTGCCGTCAATGATGATGCCGAAGTCGATGGCGCCGATAGAGAGAAGATTTGCGGCTTCGCCGGTAAGGTGAAGAAAAATAAAAGCAAACAGCAAAGCGAGAGGGATGGTGAGGGCGGTGATGACGGCCGCGCGCACGCTAACCAGAAAAAAGATCAAGACAACCAAAACCAAAATCATTCCGCGAAGCAGATTGCCTTCAACGGTATCAGTGGTCACGCGAACCAGGTCGCTTCGATCGTAGTAGGGCCGGACGCGAACGTCGCGCGGAAGCAGATTCTTGTTGATTTCCTCGGTCTTCCGCTCCACCCCTTCGAGAACGTTTTGGGTTTGCTCGCCGCGGCGCATCAAAATGACGCCTTCGACGGCATCGTCATTGTTTCTGGTCTTGTCCTGAAAGCCGAAAATGCCGAGACGGGGCGCGTGGCCGATTTCCACGTGGCCGATGTCGTGTATCCGGACCGGAGCGCCGTTATTGCTGGCGACCACGATTTCGCCGATATCGTCGGTCGATTTTACCAGTCCGAGACCGCGCACATAATAGAACTGCCCGCCCTGCGAATAAAAACCACCGCCGGTATTGGCGTTGTTGTTTTGCAGAGCGCTGACCACCTGCACGACAGGAATGTGATAGCTGTACAGGCGGCTGGGATCGAGAAGAACGTGATACTCCATGGTGGGGCCGCCGAAACCGGAATCGTCGGCAACGCCGGGCACGCTGCGATAAGCGCGTTCGATGATCCAGTCCTCCATGGTGTGCAGTTCCTGCGGAGAGCGGTCGGGACTTTCGATGACATAACGATAGACGAGGCCGCTCGGACTGAAGAGCGGCGACATGCTGGCGGTGACGCCCTGGGGAAGAGCGGCGTCGCTAAGGCGTTGGAAAACGAGTTGCCGGGCGAAGTAGGGATCGACGCCTTCATCGAAGGTGAGGCGGACGTCGGAGAGTCCGTAGAGCGAGATGGAACGCATCACCTGGAGATGCGGGGTGCCGTTCATGGCGAGTTCGAGAGGCAGAGTGGTAAGGCGTTCGACTTCTTCAGCGGCGTGACCGGGCCACTGGGTAACCAGCTCGACCATGGGCGGAGATAAGTCTGGATAAGCATCGACCGGCATTTGCCTGAAGGACCAAATACCGGCAATAACCATTAGAGCGGTGACCATCAGCACAAGAAAACGCTGGCGAAGCGCGAAATGTACGATGCGATGGATCATCGCTGGATACCGTGAGCTCCCATGGCGTTTAATGCTGCAACGAATTCATGAACTGCAGGAACAGACTGCCGTTGCCGGCCACGCGTTCGCCTTCCTTGGCGCCGGTTTTGAGCTGAACGCGGCCGTGACCCGATTCGCCGAGTGTGACCTGGCGACGCGAGAATTCAGTCGGTCCGGACTGGACGTAAACGAAAGGCTCGTTTTCGGTGTCACGGAGAATGGCGTCATCGGGAACGGTGAGCACGTTCTGCGCGGCCGCGGCGCGAACGGTGGCCGTGACATACATATCTTTCTTCAATTTCTTTCTGGGGTTTAGCGTGACGATGCGGGCCTGCAGGGTGCGGGTGGTGGAGTCGAGAGCGGGCGCGATGTAGGAAATTTTTCCGTGGAAGGTGTCGGGGTAAGTGTCTGTCGAGATTTCGACGTCCTCGCCGGCGTGAACCGAGGCCAAATCGCTTTGATACACGTTGACGAGAACCCAGACCGTGTCGGTATTGGAAATGGTGAAGCATTGCGTGGTGGCGGCTTGCAGAAGCTGGCCGGGACCGACCAGACGCTCGACAACTTCGCCAGCAATCGGAGCGATGACGGGAATTTCCGCGGTGGAAGTGACGGAATTTCTGGCGACGGCGTCCGGATCTTTGAGGCCGAGCGCACGCAGAGCGTCGGTGGACGATGCCAGATCGGCGTGAGCCTGGGCTTGCGTCAGTGCGGCCTGTTCGAGATCGGCTTCGGCGATGGCGCCGTGCGCGAAAAGATCTTTTGCGCGGGCGTACAACTTGTCCGCGAGGCTGGAGGCATCGCGCGCCTTAAGGTAAGCGGAACGGGAAACGGAAAAATCGGGACTGGTCACGAAAAGCAGAGGCTGGCCGCGGTGAACTACCTGCCCTGGAGTGGCGAGAATTTGTTGCACCGGTCCTCCGATGGGAGAAAAGACCGGAGCGGTTTCAAAAGCGTTGTAGGCAACTGCTCCGGTGAGGCGCAGGGTGCGAGGAAGATTTTCTTTCAGCACTGGCGCGACTTGGATGTGGGCCAACTGATCCTGCGTGATCTGAAAGGTGTGCGCGCTGTCGGCTTTGGATTCGCTGGCGGTGTACGAGGTCATTTTGGATTCGCCGGAGCCACCGCCGCAGCCACTGCAGGCCGCGACCAGCAACGGAATCGCCGCCAAGCAGATACGGGAGTTGGATAAGTGGATGTGATTTTGCGGCAAATTTCGTGTCATGGAAGATTCCTTGTGCCCACGGCCTGGCGCAACTGTTCAAGGGCGAGCATGTAATTGGCGAGCGCCTGGCGATACGCAAGCTGGTTAGCGCGATAGGTGCGCTCTGCATCCAGGAAATCGAGCAGGCTGGCGGCGCCGCGGCGGTAGGCGTATTCGCTGATGTCGCGGGATTGTTTGGCCTGGTCGACGTAGCCACCACGATAGAGCTGAACAATCTGGTCGGTGGTGTGAAGATTTTCGTAAGCGTCGAGCACGTCAGTAGAAACCTGTTGCGTGGTTTCGCTGGCAGTTTCCTGAGCCTGGGTAATGGCGTAACCGGTGCGGGCGATTTCGCCTTGATTACGATCGAAGATGGCCAGAGGAATGCTGAACGAGACGGTCGAACTGTTGACGCCGCCGGTGTGCGAGTAGCTCAAGCCTGCGGTGAGGTCCTGCTTGCCATTGGCTCGTGCGAGCGCTTCCTGGCTGCGCGCGGCGGTGACACCTTCCTGTGCGGCGAGCAAATCGGGACGGGAGCGCGAGGCCAAAACTCTTAAATCAGTCAAAGAGGCGTTCTCCGGCTGGTAGTCCAGGTCGCCGCTGATTTCGTACCCGTCGGGAACGGACTCGAAGCCGAGAAACTGGCGGAGGCCGGCCAGAGCCTGGATGCGATTGAGCTTGGCGGTTGATACGTCGGTTTGAAATTGCAGGAGCTGCAACTTGATTTTGAGAAAGTCGCCTTCGCTCATGGCCCCGGCTTTGAAGCGGGCGTCGCTGATGTTGACGGTGTTCTGAAAGCCGTCCAGATCCTGCTGGGCGAATTGCAAAGTGGATTCGGCGAGTATGACGTTAATAAATTGTTGTGCAACGTTGAAAATCAGAGTGCGTTCGGAATCGGAGACTTGCGAGCGGGTGACGGAAGTGGCGTCTTTTGCGGCCTGCAGACGATGCTGGCGTTTTTTGCCGCGTTCGAAAAGATAGCTGGCTCCGATGTCGAATTGGGCGTTGTTGTCGAAATAATCGCTATTGAAGTTGCTGGGATTGAAGAGCGGGATGAATTGGGCGTCCCAGGCCAGGTTGGGATTGGGACGGAGGTTGGCGGTGATTTCCTGGGCCTGGTTCTGCAGAATGGTGGAGCGCAGTGCCAGGAGCGCGTGGTTGTGCTGCACAGCGAGACGCAAAGCGTCTTCAATCGTTAGGTGTGCGGAGGCATTCGTGTTTTGCGCGGGAGAAACAGATGTGGGCGCGGGCGACGGGCTGGCAGGCGGCGCTTCCTGAGCGGAAGCAGACGACGCCAGGGCCAGCAGCCCAGCGGCGAAAGCAACGATGATCCTCATTAGGAAGATACCTCTTAGGTCCGCGTCGAAGCGACGGACGATTCGTTAAGTGAGACTACGAGAACCGGGGAGTGAACTTCAGAGAGACGGAGGAGCGCGGGGCGAGGTGGCCGAAAAAGAGAGCGATGGAGCAGCGAGTTGCGCACAAGAAACTTCCAGGCGACAGATCGCCGGCGTGAGTTCGGTCAGCAGGGCTTGAGCGATTACGGCGTGACCTGCGGTGGCACAGAACTGGCAAACGTGAACGTCCACTGTGTTCGGACTGAACTCCGGGCACATGTGGCACTGCGCGCTCACAAAGACGAGAGCCAGTAGGAGGAACGCTATGCAAAATCTAGGGCTGTTAAATTGCACAAACTATCCGAGATGAAGATTATGGAAGAAAGGTTGGGGGGTCAAGCAGGGATATAGCTTAGCTCGCCGGCAAGGCTGAGGGCAGACGGACGAATTTTCTTGCCCGCAAGTCGGGGAATATCCGACCGCATTTAGGACACGGACAGCAACCAACTGGCGCTCAAGTCCGTCTTTGGTGGTAAGCTGAAGTGTAGCTTTATGCGCTTACGGGGGCTTATCATCGGACGAAGGGCATCGCTAAAGCGCGTCGGCGCGGCCTTGATCTGCCTGGCGTTGCTCTATTTCGCTGGCGGTGGCAGCCTTCTACACCAGCACCATGGCGCTCCCGATACGGTTTGTCACGTTTGCCAGTCGCTGCATGCTCCGGTACTGACGGTCACTTTTAGCGGAATCGCCTCCGCTCCACAAATTTCTGGTTGGCACGATTCGCGGCCTGTTTTTAAGGCTGCGCCCGATGAAGTTTCGCTTCTCCGTCCTGGCCGCGCACCTCCCTCCGCTTAGAACAATCCGTCTGATCCCTGACCTGTCGTTAAAGTCGTCCGCGCGGCGTGTACGCCGCGGAAGACGCGCCGCTTGATTCAGCGGCCTTGATCCACCTACTTATAGCCCATTGGGCACGGAGAAAATCATGTTGAACAGTTTTCGAGGTTTTGCAATTTTAGCTTTCGTTTTGAGTTTGTGGATTGGGGCGATTCCGGTGCGTGCGCAGTTGGGCAATTCGGGATCAATCGAAGGAGTGGTAAAGGATGCGTCGGGCGGTGTCATCGCCGGCGCAAAGGTCGAAGTCTCAAATCCAGTGAGTGGCTTTAGACGCGAAATGGTTACTGGAAGTGACGGAAGCTTTCGTGTGACCAATGTGCCGTTTAATCCTTACCACGTGGTTGTGACCGCCGCGGGATTTTCGCCATACGCGCAAGATGTGGATGTGAGATCGACAGTTCCCAGCACGGCGCAAATCAGTTTAAAAGTGGGCGACACATCCACGAGTATCACGGTTGAAGCGAATGGAGCGGACTTGATTGAGAACGATTCGACGCCGCACACGGACGTGGATCGCGGACTGTTTGAGAAATTGCCCCTGGAGAGCCCATCGTCTTCGGTGAGTTCGCTGGTGACGCTGGCATCGCCTGGCGTGGTCGCGGATTCCAACGGCTTGTTTCACGGACTCGGCGATCACGCAGAGAATTCATTTTCTGTTGACGGGCAGCCGATCACGGATCAGCAGAGCAAGGTTTTCTCAAACCAGATTCCGGTGGAGTCCATTCAGTCACTGGAGGTGATTTCGGGAGCACCACCGGCGGAGTTCGGGGACAAGACGAGCCTGGTGATCAAAGTCACGACGCGTTCGGGCTTAGGGCAGACTACGCCGACGGGCAGCGTGCGAGCGTCCTATGGATCCTTTGGCACTTCAACAGCAGGCTTCGATCTGGCATTTGGCAGCCAGAAGTTGGGCAACTTTATTTCGGCCAGCGGCCTGCAAACGAGCCGGTTCCTTGATCCTCCGGAGTTCCAAGTAATGCACTCGAAGGGAAACCAGCAAAATATTTTTGACCGTGTGGATTTTCAGTTGAGCCCTGCGGATACCATTCACTTTAACGCAGGCTATACGCGTTCTTGGTTTCAGAATCCGAATTCATTCGACGCGCAGCTCCATCTGTGCCCGCCCGGGCTTGGGTTCGATTGCGACTCCACAGGCACGGTGCTGGTTAATCCTGTGAACGGCGCTCCGCTGGGGCCCAGCGATCAGCGTTCACAAATTAAAACCTACAACTTTGCTCCCACCTGGACTCATCTTTTCGGGACTTCGACTCTGTTGACGGCGGGAGTTTTCTGGCGCCACGATCATTACAATTATTATCCAAGCGCGAATCCGTTTGACGACTTCAGTCCGCTGCTGCAGAGCGAGACGATTGCGCAAGACCGCACGCTCGGCAACCTGGGCTTTCGGACCGATGTTTCGTACGTAAAAGGGCGAAATAATATCAAGGCAGGCGTCACGTTTCAACACACGTTCTTAACGGAGAAGGACAATCTGGGAATCGTGGATTCGACATTCATTCCATCGCTAACAGACGCGAATGGCGATCCATGCTTTGCAGGTGGAGTGGCGCTGGCCGACCCTTGTACCACTTTGCTGCCGTTCGATTTGACGCGCGGCGGAACGCTCTTTGCATTTCGCGGTCACACCGACATCAAGGAAGTGGCGCTGTACGTTCAAGACACAATCACGGCGGGCAACTTCTCGATCAATCTCGGCTTGCGCGGAGATATTTATCGAGGGATCAGCCAGGACAGCCAGGTGGAACCGCGCCTGGGCGTAGCTTACAACCTGAAGCCAACGAACACAGTGTTTCGGCTTTCTTACGCTCGGGTTTTGGAGACTCCCTTCAATGAGAATCTGGTGGTTGGAAGTCTCGGCGATCCGGCCGGCGTCTTCTCCAGCGTTCTGGGCCAGCCGGGTGCGATCCGTACCGGTCAGCGAAATGAGTTCCATGCCGGGTTTCAGCAAGCTTTAGGCCGCCATTTGGTGATCGATGGCGACTATCTCTGGAAATACACACGCAACGCCTACGACTTTGGCATACTTTTTAATACGCCCATCACATTCCCCATCGCATGGCACAATTCGAAAATCAGCGGATTTTCCATTCGCGCCAGCGTGCCGAATTTTCACGGTTTGACGGCATTTGTGGTGATGAGCGGTGTAAATTCGCGATTCTTCGATCCTCAAGTGGGAGGATTGGGTACGGACTTCACGACGCAAGGTGTGTTCCGCATCGACCATGATCAGAAATTTCAACAAACCACACACATACAATATCAGCCGAAGAAGGCGTGGCCGTGGCTCGCCTTCAATTGGCGTTACGACAATGGGCTGGTGGCCGGTGGGGTGCCAGTGGCAGACGCAGGAGTTCCGCTGGACTTGACCGGCATCACCGCGGATCAGCAGATTCAAGCTGGCTTGTTCTGCGGAAGCCAGGTGCCGACGCTGACCGCTCCGCTTACCACCTGCGACCCTGCTCTATACGGATCAACGCGGATCAGTCTTCCCGCTCCGGGAACCGAAAATGACGATCACAACCCTCCCCGCGTTGCGCCGCGCAATCTGTTTGATATCAGCACCGGCCACGACAATCTGTTCCATGGCGACCGCTATAGGTGGAGCTTGCGGTTCACGGTGATCAACCTCACGAACCAGGTTTCGCTTTACAACTTCCTGTCGACATTTAGCGGTACGCACTTTGTAACACCGCGTACATATACGGCCGAAGTCGGTTTCCACTTCTAAGGCTGCTTAAAGACGAGAAATTCCCGCGAAGGTCCTTTTACTAGAAGGGCGCTATCAGAAGGCGCCAAGAAGGGCCTCGCGGGAATCCATCAGCAGCGTCGTTGGCCATGCGCTACGGGTTCTCGTTGCGGGCGCGGCTTCGGTGCGTGAAGGCCAAATCCGTTTTTCGCGATTCGATGGTCATAGTACCCGGCTCACGGTAAGCCGCATCCAATCTGGGCGAATAAAGACTGTTTTAGAGCTTTTGTATTGGGTCGGACGAACGCCATCCGAGAAGGCGAAAGCACGTCCGGCCGCTAGCGGGTCTTTCGATGCAGAACAGCGAACCAGGGTATGTTCACTGGCTGGACAAGCGTGTCTGCAATAGTGGTGAGTGGGGCGGAACTACTCGCGAGACAATTGGGAAGTCGTCATCAGCCAGGAGAACTGTGTTCCCATCTCGATTAGCAATACGGCAAGCCCCGTTTGAACTCGCAACCATTCCTGATCACCCGTGGGCGGTTGGCTGGTTGCGGCACGCTGTGGTCGCATGGGTGTTGCTGTTGGCAACCATGCCGGTTTTTGGACAGACAGATCCAACCAGCGACGAGAAAGTGCGGGTTGGTTCCATCCACGGGACGCTTACGACCACGCAAGCGGACGGTTCGGGTGGACTGGCAGGGATTTCCGTCCAGTTAACCGCAAAGCCCCCTGCTGGCGGCCCGCTGACCGCCGACACGGATGATGCCGGGCACTACGACTTCAAGGACCTCAAGCCGGGATCCTATACGATTTCCATTAATCAGGCCGGATTTGCGCCCTTTACAAAATCGCTGGACCTTACACCCGGAGAGGCAGCGATTGTTGATGTTCGTCTGGAGCTGCAGACTGTTTCAGAACAAGTTGAGGTCAGCGAAACCACGCAGTCCATCGCGACCGAAGACGCGACGACCCCGAGCGTATCCCTCACGCAGCGGCAGTTGATTTCACTTCCGACGGCGCAAGAAAAAGTTCGAGAAGTTCTTCCGGTGACCCCCGGCGTAGTAAAAACCATGGACGGCAAACTGGACTTCAAAGGCTCGGACGAGAATCAAAGCCTGTTGCTGGTCAATTCCGCGCGCACCACCGATCCAGTGACGGGGAGCTTCGCGGTGCCGGTGCCGACCGATGCCGTGCAGTCGTTCAACATCTACAAGACGCCATACAACGCGGGCCTGGGAAGTTTTACCGGAGGATTGGTCGACGTCGAAACCAAGCCACCTGACGATGGGTTTAGCTACAGACTGAAGAGTTTTATTCCTTCGGTGCTCGGCAAAAACGGAAGCATGATCGGACTGCAGGAAGCCACGCCGGGGATAGACTTCAGCGTGCCGATCATCAAGCATAAGCTGCTGTTTTCGGAAATTTTTCAGTACGACATGAAGAAACGCACGGTGCGAGGATTGCCCTGGCCGTTCGACATCAGCAAGAAACAGGGATTCAGTACATTTTCGACGCTCGAAGCAATTATCTCCAAGAACCATGTGGTCACACTCACGGTGAACGCGTACCCGCTGCGGGTACAGCACGCGGATATCAATGCCCTGGTTCCTCAGCCTGCTTCGAACGACCTGAACCAAACCGGCGAGACGGTTGGCCTGACCGACCGCTACCAGTTTGATTCCGGCGCGATCTTCAGCACCATAGCGCAGTACACGCGCTTTGACAGCAATGCTCACGGTCAGGGGCTTGCCGATATGCTGGTCACACCCGAAGGCTATGGCGGGAATTACTTCAATCGCTGGTCGCGCAAAGGCAAGGAATTTCAATTGGTCTCCGCGTACCAGTTTGCCGAGAAAC
>Ga0193729_1001649_pt1 | contig 11336 bp, 11 predicted proteins | sample U1c2metaG_FD_143036 | JGI IMG/M metagenome (GOLD analysis project Ga0193729, IMG submission 143036) | Soil microbial communities from a riparian zone of the East river system, Colorado, United States - U1c2 | ecosystem: Environmental > Terrestrial > Soil > Riparian zone | place: USA: East River... | reverse complement strand
ATAAGCGCAGTTAAAGCTGCCCACAACGGCGCAACGGCGCTCGTTCCACCAATCACGAGGTCTTGTCCATCAACGCGAACTTGATAGCCCGTTTGAGGATCGGCATCCCCTGCTATATCAGGTACGCCTCGTTTGGCTAGCGCAACCTTGCTACCATTCGATAGGAGAGCAGCAAGACCGGCTTGCCATGTTGGAAGGTCAAAGACATCACTGACACCACCACCTGTAGCTGAGTCCGCTGCTTCGTTCCAGACTACTTCACTCGTTATCTTACCACTAGCACTTTCTAGTCTTGTGCCACCACAGCCAAGCACATAAGGACTGGACGCCGGAAAGTCAACATGATTGTTTCCGTCATTAGTCCCATCCGATGAGCCATTGTCTCCCGCAGCGATGCATACCCAAAGCTGCTGCCGCCTGGAATGCCTGATCCATCAATTGCATTGCCTGGGCTGTCCAGTTCAATTCAGCCGCACCCCAACTGATCGAAATCACTGATGGATTATTCACACTGTCATGTGTCGCTTGTGTGATCGCATCAAGAAAACCCTGATCAGTATTGGGAGCAAAGTAGACGGCAATATGTGCACCTGGAGCAATGGCCCCTACCACTTCAATGTCCAAGTCAACCTCACCATTGGCGTTTGGATCGCCAAACGGGTGATTGCCTCCTCCATCAACTGAGACACTGGTAACTCTCGGCTGAGGAGAGATGCTCAATTGCTGGAAGTAGGTCTGCAGGTCACTTCTTCTGAAACCTCCACCGAGTTCGATAATCGCAACACACTGACCTGCTCCATTCACATCGGTTGGAAAATTGTAGAGTTGGGCAAGTTGTGGTGGTGTGTAAGAAAGATCTACACCTTCCGCTTTGGGCCGAGAGCGTCGGAGATGGGGGCTGGCTTGAGGACGGTTATCGAGTCCAAGAACTCCCACGACAATCTGACCCATATCAGTTGGGATATGCACAGGTCCAGTCCGGCCTCGGAACCTTCCACCCGGGGCGTCATAGTGGCGAAGTTCAGTGGCAAACGCACTGCTTATAGCTGCCGCTGTTCCTGCAAGAACCACCTTGCGGGCCGTAGGATTCTCTTCGACAATGGTCAGATCATGGTCACGAGCGAACTGCTTAACCTTCGCTATATCCTCTGGAGATGCGCTGTGCTCTTTGGCATACTGCTCTCTCGTGAGCCGATGACCCTTGCTCACAACTTCGCTCAAATTGCTAGAAGCGGGCGCTCTCAGGTAAACACTGACTTCAATATGCTCATTCGGATCGACTGGACCAACTGGGCGTGCACCTGCGAGTGGCTGCCGCTCACTACCTGAAAGTGCTTTGTATCCACGCGGGGGTGTACTAGACATGTTCATATTCTCCTTTTTGTTGATATAAAACAAGTTTTAATATGGTCGGATAGGCTTGTATAAACTGAGCCACACGGACCTCCGAGGAAAGGGTAACATACAAGACTATATTTTCACTACGACTTCGCTATATTTCCGCTTGATTAGCAGAGGAAAACTCACTTTCGAATATCTTCTGAAATACACCTGTCGTTTCAGGCAGTGGTGATACTCCCAAATCCTCTCGCAGCATGTGTTCGCAGTACCGATACTGCTGTAGTGCCTCGCCGCGGCGACCCTGGGCAGCATAGATCAGCAGCCAGAGAAATAGCTTGCGGTGATACATTGCAACAAAGCTTCTCTGGCTGCATGAACTCTATTTTTTAGAAGAGATCCTAGAGACAGGGGAGACAGGCTGGCGCTGTGGTTGTTATGCACAGGACTGGGTCACCGCTAGCAATGCACGCGGCAACGGCACCTGCGCATTCAAGCCACTTCCAAAAACCGCATCCCTGTGGAATGATTGCTGCCCCATTTTCAACTGAGGACTGGTGATCAGCAGTCAGTCGATAAGATTCACTCATCGGATGAAGTGAAGCAACAGCTGTAAATCCAGGCATTTTGTTCATTTTGTTTGTGTCCTTTCATCTTAATACCTAACGATCAAGGTAAGGTGACATCTTCGTAACTAAGTACGGAAACTCTCCTTCCATATTTACACGAACGAATGACTTACTTACGACATCAGTGTTACGATTGGTGTACGAGAAAATGATATCAACCATTTTACGTGTACTGCTAAGTTTTGATGGACGAACATCAACTGCCGTCAATGATTCACTTCGTCCAAATGCTTCAGCAGCGTTCGCATAGATGGCAGGATAACGCATAGCTGCATAGTTCAGTGCACGATCTTCATCTGTTGCTCCAGCATTGTCTGCCATTTGCACAATTCGATCAAATAGCTCCTCAGAAGCTGGCCTAAATTCTTCTTCAGTTATCATTTCTGGTCGTGGAATAGACTGAATGAGTGCACCGCGATCAAACGAATAGATCTGGCTAAATGCAACAATAGGAACCATCAGTCCATTGCACATTTCAAGTGGGGCAATTGGGCCTCTTACCCCAATAACAGCATCAATATCCATTGGACTAGAAGTAGGGCGAAGAGCTTCCACCAACAGATCGTAATCTACTGGGTCACGCGGCACAAGAATATATGTTTCCAAACCTCCGATTGTGAGTACCCAACACAGTTGACGCACCAAATAACGATTTCCTCTTTCACTGAGAACGGTTTGGAGCGCTTGTCGATCTGTAAGACCTGCTGTCTCTGCTCGTCCCGTCGCTTGAGCAAACTCTTTTTCTATACTTACACTCGGAAAGCGTGGCGCAATCTTTCCTAATGCATACACATATGATACATCAGCTGTTTCCATGGAACGAGCACATGGTGAATCTGATGTTTGTGCAGGAATGACGCTTGCAGGTTGAACTGCCAGTTGTTTCTTCTCTTCAGATGCTTCCATAAAATATGTTCTCCTTTTCAGAACAAATCCAAACTACATCTGCTAACTTTTAACGTTTTCCAGCAAAAGTAAACCAATTGTTAAGAATAGCAGCACGACGTTCACATCCGCCACAAGGTTTGATTCCAACAGAAGACGTGGCTCTCTTGATAACATCGCCGAGGCCAATATCTTCATCAGTGACAAATCCAGGAAGACGTACTCTGTAAGGTTGCCGTTCGTGCTTGTCAGTCTGGTTATCTTTTGCATCTTGCATACTATTCACCTCCTTTCGGGCTTAGAATTTAAATCTATAGTATTCGGCTTCGCATATGGAACGAGCACGACGACTACAAATATCATCTGCCATTACTTTGTACGAGTACTTGATACGAACTCCATGCATCTAATAAAGGAGGAACAACAGTCTTTTGTCGAGAAGAATGCGGTTGTGTGATAGCAAACCTCACATTCGTAACAGTTAAAGATGGAAATTCTGACCATAACAGTGCGATAGCACCTGTCACAAAAGGTGTTGCAGCACTTGTACCTCCAGATATGAGCGGTTTGCTATCAGGTCCGAGACTAGTAATGTTGTCACCTGGTGCGCTCAATCCACGCCTTCCAATGGAACTTCCAAAGTTTGAGTAATTGATAGGTCTTCCTTGAAGGTCACAAGCAGCAACTGGAATGACACATTGATGACGAGTGATACTAGTGCTACCAATTGTTCCTTGGTTTCCTGCCGCTGCAACAACAATAACACCACGTCCTGCTGCATAATCTAGAGCCCAATCAAGCTCATTCTGACTTTTAGGTGATGGTCGTACAAGAGCTACACTTAAATTGAGTACTTGTGCTCCAGCCTTAACAACATCAATAATTGCTGCTGCGAGTTCTTCAGGATCTGCACTTGGCATCTGTTCATTCTCTGACTTGCTCTCTAGGAAAATAGGTCTCACGATAAGAGTGCAGTCAGGACAAATTGCAGGAGCTACAGAATCTCTCTTTGCACACAAAATACCTGCAGCAAATGTTCCATGAATACAAGCAATATCATGAGACTGTGTACATGTTGCTTGGGTACTCTCAGGAAGTGCACGAATGTTTTTACTTGCCAGATCAGGAAGATCACTAGCAATGGGACCATCAATTAATCCGATCACAACTTCGGGTTTACCACTAGTGATTTCCATTAATGCTGTTAGCTTGACTAAATCCAGAGGATTCATAGTGTCTCATCCTTCGCTCCCTTTTTTGTAAGGAAATCGGTCGTTTCCTTTATCCATTTTGGTAATGAACTCATTTTTGTGTGATTTTTTGAGCTGACCACCACTTCATGTAGCTCTACCAAAGGTTAACATATGAGACTCTATTTTCACTCTGTTTCCGCTATATTTCCGCTTGATGTGTCTGCTTTGGTTTTACCAAGCTGGCTTGAATGTGCCGGGTGTATGAAAAACTTGTCGATGGCGTAGCATAGGGGAAGAGCCACGGACGCGCTAAAGCGGGTCCCTACAGCTATATACGGCCCGCTGAAGCGGGCGCAGGACGCTCTCGCTGTCCTGCTTGCACCTACAACTAATTCATACACCCGAATGTGCCTGAAAAGTTGACAATTAGATCAAATTTTCATATACTTTGGATATGGTAAACATTCGGCTTTAGAGAAAGTGCAAAAGTATGAAGCAAAAAGAGAAATACACTCTTGCCGAGTTGTACGATAACTTGAGGATACCGTACTCAGAACTTAGCAGAATGGCTAGAGTGAATGAAGGAATTCTCACACGAATTAGAAAAGGACATGCGTAGAAAGAAAACGAGGTAGCATTATGGCAACTGACGAACTAAAAGAAATCTTGGAGCGGATGGAAAAGCTCTCTCTTAAAAATCGAGATATGATAGCAAAAGAAATTCTCAAGAGAATTAAAGATGCAGAATGGGAAGAAACACTTACTAGTCCTGAATCTCTTGCCGACAGCGAAAAAGTACTCGCAGAAATAGAGAGGGACATAGCTACAGGGGATATTAAAAACTATATCTCAGGTGATCGTCTTGAAGAACTCTTTTAAGCCAGGATTCGAGAAATTCAGCAAAAAGCTTCCTCCAGATATTCGCGAAAAGGCAAAAAAGGCTTTTAAGAACTTTGAAGAAAGTGATCAAGCAGATTTCTCACGCGGATTAGAGTTTAAGCGGATAAAGGGAAGCAAGACGCTTCATAGTGTTCGCATTGATGATAATTATCGTGCTTTAGGTCACAAAATGGATGATGTAGTACAATGGTACTGGATAGGCCCTCATAATGAATACATACGTAGAATAAAAGGATAGTCCCTCCTGCAATGCAAGACCACCCTCACGCGGAGGAAAACTCGCTTGTCAGTAGCTTCTGAAATACACCTGTCGTTTCAGGTAGTGGTGATACTCCCAAGTCCTCTCGTAGTATGTGTTCACAATGGCGATACTGTTGTAGTGCCTCACAACGGTGTCCCTGGGCAGCGTAGATTTGCATGAGATATCGATGGGCCACTTCATCGCAGTGGTTCTCCTTGAGCATCGCTGTAGCCCATTTTGTGGCATCTTGATAGCTTTTACTGGTGAAATAGTAATCTGCAAGCTCTCTGCACATAGTAAGGTAGGTCCGACTCAATTGCTCCCGCCGCAGAAATGACCAGTCCGCATAGATGTCCTCAGATAAGAAGGGACCTGTGTACAGACGACAAGCTCGCTCATAAAGAGCTATTCTCTCCTCGCTTACCTGTTGTCCTAGCTCATAACACCGGAGAAATTCGTCGACATCGGTTTGGATCACCACATTTGGATTGAGATGATAGACCCGATTTTTACACAGCATGTATCCGCCGCCCAGTTCACAGGTATAGCCATGATTAAGAGAACGGCGCAGAGCACTGACGGCATTGTGTAGCTTGGGTTGGGCTGTCTCCGGTCCATCTTCAGGCCATAGCATTGCCATAAGAGTATCGATGGTTGCACAATGTTTCGGCTGGGTTATCAAATAACGTAAAATGGCCTGTCCGCTACGATTGGAGCAAAGGGCAATGCTTTGATTCAATCGCTTGGCTTCAAAACGACCGAAGCAGGTGAAATAGAGTGCAGGTAGTGCATATTCGCTATCTAATGAAATTTGCGGCTCTATAGGCGTTTGATAACCTATGCAGTTCGCAATGGGAGTTTGTAGCAATTGTAATACCTGATGATTTTGAGAGTTCATAGACGATTGGGCTATGGCATGCGGAACAGTGACTGTTTTCTCGATAAGGGTTGGCAATAGCTTTTCAAGCTTTGCTATCTGTGCTTGTTGCATACTATCAATTTCAGCAAAGCGCTTGCTCGCCTCGTGCAGAGTTTGCTGAGCATGCCAGTAGTCTGTGGAATTTTGAATGAACGTGTCAAGCGTGATAGCAATGTACGCACAATCAGAAGAAAGCTGTTCACGAGCTAATACAAAGAAAGCTGTTCCTTCAGCATAGAGCCCTTGCCGAACATACTGTAATCCTTGTTCAAGTAAAGCTACCAACGAACCTTCAGGCTCAATGGTAAGAGTGACTTGTTCGGATAGATGCGATAGCTTCATGCAATCCTCCAAAGATACTCCAGGTTCAAAAATGATTGTCCAAATACAGTGAAGAACTATCTACGCGGCCTACTTAAATAGTCGACTGAGATTGATCCACTTTGGTGAAGTTCCAAAACTTGGAAAGCTAAGGGTTGCGATAGGATGTCTAACGTTTTACGTTATGTAAACGTTTTTCGGTTTAAGATTTTGCATACCATTTTGTCAAATCTGCGTCACTCGGACCCATTTTGAAACTCCTTCTTTCTAGGGAATAGTGAGGAACAGCCAAATAGATGAAACACCACACAATCTTCCGTATACTTCATGTTACAGTATCTATTCACTATGAATTAGATATAATACAAATATTAACATTATAAAGCACAAAAATCAATAGGTAGTGATATAGCTGCGATAAATGTGGTTAAAATGTTTAGGAAATCTTCTCTAGTGTATTGATATATTCCATATATTCTGCTGAACAGCAATCTCGTCTTGACGAGAGTTTGAAACTGCTCAAAGAAGATCTACGCACCAGTAGCACTGCCGTCCAGTGGAAACAGAATAGGATTGAGATATTGCTGCTTCGCCTGATCGACCGTTTTCCAGTCATTCTCCAGAATGCCACCAGTATCTCTAGAATCGGGATTCCACGCCCAGTATGCCCAGCTCATTTCCCCCGAGCCAGTGCCCAGATAATGAACCAGGGTTGTAAGCCATTGCCGATCCAAATCAGTCAGCAATTTTGTGCCAAATTCACTAACCCAGACCGGAGCAATCCCTTCCTTCTGAATATATCCCCAATGGGTGTCCCAGATCTGCGGTAAGTTATGTGGGTAGTTAGGAGTATTAAACCAGGAGTTCGGTATAGCACTTGCAGAATACTCATGTGCAGAATAAACGACACGATTCAGTACACTCAATTCCACCGGAGCAGAACGAACTCCCTCCAAATTGCCTCCCCATGAGTAACAGTCACCCTGATAACAACCAACGCCTTCGACAAAGATCAGCCAGTTGGGATTGACTTGTAAGATGGCATTCCCGCCACGTTGAGCCGCCAAACGCCAATCGATCTTGCTATCACCACATCCCCAGCAGGCAGGAGAATAGGGCTCATTGTGCAAATCAGCTCCGATGACCATAGGATTGTCTTTATAATGACCAGCCAGCATCGTCCAGTCAGAAAGCCAGCGTGACTCTGGATACGCAGAGGTATACCAGAGGGGGGACTGTGCATTGACATCAAAACGATGCTGGTCCAGGATTATGCGCAGGCCAATCTGGCTTGCATAGCCAATGATCTTATCCATCAGTTGTAGCCCACTGAGCCCCTGTAAATCGGGATTGAGAGCATAGTTTATCCCATTGGGCTTGCTACCTGGGTCAAAGAACTGATTCGAATAGGGAAGACGAATGGTATTGTAATGCAGACTCTTGATCTGATCCAACATATCCTTATAACTACGCACATCCAAGCCATGCACAACATAATTAGGCGTCTCAAAACCAAACCAGTTAATGCCTGCAATGCGCACTGGCTGATTCTGAGCATCCAGGATCTGCGACCCACTGGTATGCCAGTAGCCCTGCCCAATCAGATGAGTAGGTCGAGTACCCTGCCCAGGGGTTGCTAGCCCAGTTGAGATTGCAGATATACTGCCCTCTCCAGTCGGGGTCACTGGCACTCTGGCTGGGCGAGCCAGAGTAGCAGGTTTGGTACCACACGCTATGACCAGCGTTAGAACAATGATCACAGCAAGTACAACAGACATTCCCGCTACCACGAGACGCGATCGCTTCCACAGTGGCACAGATAACTTACTAAGCTCTTGCATCACAATCCCTTTCCGACAAAATTTGTCAGCAGAGTCATTTATCGCGTCCGCCGATCAATTCATTGACCATCCGGCAATTCATTGCCCGAGTGTAGGGACCCGATTTATCGCGTCCGCCAGCAATTCATTGCCAGAATGGTACGGACCCGATTTATCGCGTCTGCCAGTCAATTCATTGACTATCCAGCAATTTATTGCCCGAGTGTAGGGACCCGATTTATCGCGTCCGCCAGCAATTCATTGCCAGAATGGTACGGACCCGATTTATCGCGTCCGCGACTCAGGAAGGCTCAGTGCCCCATATAAGCTTCCCTTTATTATAGACCGTTATCCGAGTTGACGATATATAGGAGGTATCCGCTGAACCGGGATACGAGTAGTCATTGCTTTGGTCATAATTGGACCAATCAGTCTTGTTTATGCGTGTCTTTATTTCACCGGTGTCCTTACTAGGTGCGAGACTTCCGGCATCAGGCGAAAAACTGACCTCCAGATAGGTATCCGCACCCGTCAGCGGAGATGGTAAAGCAACAAATTGACCGATGACGTTACCTCGCCCTATCCCAGCATAATCGCACACGAACGTCTGTGAATGCTGCGTATCGATCGTGTACCAATAGCGAATCGTGACATCACTCAGATTAATACTACTTTGACTCACGTTGGTCAACTTGAAGTTCGGCATGATCTGATTGACCACTGTGCCAGGGTTGCCAGTTTCGTAGTCAAGCTTGAGTGAACCCGACGAGTTGGATATCGGCACCGTCGCAGGTGGGACCGAATTGCCATTTGTGCCAGTCTGCCCATGCGTATTGGAGTTAGCAGCACTGCTGCCAAGCGGGAACAGAATGGGATTGAGGTATTGCTGCTTCGCCTGATCGACCGTTTTCCAGTCATTCTCCAGAATACCACCAGTATCTGCAGAGTCAGGATTCCATGCCCAATAGGTCCAGTTGATTCCCCCTGAACCGGTTCCCAGGTAATGAACCAGAGTTGTCAGCCATTGCTGATCCGCATTCGTCTGCAATGTTGTGCCAAACTCACCAACCCAGACCGGAGCAATCCCTTGCTGCTGAATATATCCCCAATAGGTATCCCACACCTGCGGTAAGTTATGTGGGTAGTTTGGATCGGTATACCAGGGCTGAGGCGTCACACCTGGGGGCGTCACACTTGCAGGATACTCATGCACGGAATACACCAGATGATTTGGCACACTCAGATTTACTGGAGCAGAGCGAACGCCTTCCAAATTACTCCCCCACCAAGAGCAATCCGACTGATAGCAATCGACGCCTTCGACAAAGATCAGCCAGTTGGGATTGACTTGCAAGATGGCATTGCCACCACGTTGAGCCGCCAAACGCCAATCGATTTTGCTATCACCACATCCCCAGCAGGCAGGAGCATGAGGCTCATTGTGCAAATCAGCCCCGATGACCATAGGATTCCCTTTATAATGACCAGCCAGCATCGTCCAATCCGCGAGCCAGCGTGACTCTGGATACGCAGCGGTATACCAGAGGGGTGACTGTGCATTTGCATCAGGACGATGCTGGTCCAGGATGATGCGCAGACCGATCTGGCTCGCATAGCCGATGATCTTATCCATCAGTTGGAGCCCACTGAGTCCTTGCAAATCGGGATTGAGAGCGTAGTTAATGCCATTGGGCTTGCTACCTGGGTCAAAGACTTCATTCGAATAGGGAAGACGAATCGTATTGTAATGCAGACTCTTGATCTGATCCAACATGTCCTTATAACTACGAACATCCAAGCCATCTACAACATAGTTGGATGTCTCGAAACCAAACCAGTTCACACCTGCAATACGTACTGGCTGATTCTGAGCATCTAGGATCTGCGACCCACTGGTATGCCAGTAGCCCTGCCCAGTTTGGTTCGCTGGTTTGGGAATAAACACGATGATGAGCGTGATCACAGCAATCACTGCCAGCAGTATCGCTATTCCCGCGAGTATGCGTTCTGGCCGCTTCCACAGCGGTATATATGGTTTCGCAAGTGGTTTCGTAGGAATGTCCATAGGTATCCCTCTTCCTCTCGAACGAGTAACAGCATTTTCTACGTGAATTATAGTCACATTTCTCTATTGTACTTTCGCTCTGGTTATGTGTTTGTATGATTAATCTGGTAGATCTGTACAGATGTTCGCGGATCATTGTTATCCGCTCTGAATTCCTGCTGCAGAGTAGCATGATGGAAAGCCCGATCGAGCAAGATCATATCAGCAGGATGATTTCTAACATCTTGCAGTATTTGTTGATCTGCAATGATATAATCTATATTTTCCCAATTATCATGTAAAATCGTAAAACGTATGTCAGGATTATGCACAACGTCGAGGTAAAACTGAGCATGGTCATAGACCTTGCCTCCCGAACCTGCTGGCTCATGGAGATCGGCATAGAGGTAGCTATTGGCAACCACTGTTGCGCTCTGTGGCACATGTTGGCGAATCCATGTCAGCGCATTCACTTGAGCTATTGTAGCATCCTGGGTTGTCAACACGTGAGTAGACTGCACACGATAAGGCACAAGAGCACCGATGATACCAAAGATGAGCAATACACGGATGATGTCAAAGCCGATTCGCTTGCTGAGCCATCTTATAGGAGCATTGATGGCTATAGCGATGTTGAGAGCCATCAAAGGCAGGAGAATCACAAAGTAAGACGGGAAGACGATATTCGTGCCTAGTATGAATATCCAGATCGAGAGGAGCAAAAAGGCTAGTAACCATTGCAGACGATTACGTGCTCCACCAAGTATATTTATGGCAACAGCCACAGCGCTGGCGATAAACAGCGGCATCTCGCCCTGCATCCAGATCTTCCAAGTACCAGGAAAATTGCTCTCGCTGACTGCGGTTTGTACATGATTGACAATTCCTGCCCACAAACTCGGATGGTTCCCAGGCAAGAGTTCTCCTCTCAGAAGAGCAAAAAGAGCGAACATAGAAGTCAGGGCAAGCACAATATAGAGAAAGGCCATCAGAGCAAACTTGCGCTGGAAGGTTGTTGCGTGAAGCGATACGGCATAGAACAGAAC
>Ga0193729_1001646_pt1:0-2500 | contig 11344 bp, 5 predicted proteins | sample U1c2metaG_FD_143036 | JGI IMG/M metagenome (GOLD analysis project Ga0193729, IMG submission 143036) | Soil microbial communities from a riparian zone of the East river system, Colorado, United States - U1c2 | ecosystem: Environmental > Terrestrial > Soil > Riparian zone | place: USA: East... | reverse complement strand
CAAACACCAGTTGGCATGGGTTTGCATAGTCCTAAGCATTGTAAGCAAAGTCCTAAGCATGGTCCTAAGCACTCTACTAACCTATTTTTCCAACATTTGTTTAGATTTTTCCAGAATTATCTGGACCTGTTTGCATAAGAAAAGTTGGTGGCATAGTCCTAAGCAAAGTCCTAAGCACGGTCCTAAGCACTCTACTAACCTATTTTTCCAACATTTGTTTAGATTTTTCCAGATTTATCTGGACCTGTTTGCATAGGAAAAGTTGGTTGCATAGTCCTAAGCAAAGTCCTAAGCACGGTCCTAAGCACTCTACTAACCTATTTTTCCAACATTTGTTTAGATTTTTCCAGATTTATCTGGACCTGTTTGCATAGGAAAAGTTGGTTGCATAGTCCTAAGCAAAGTCCTAAGCACGGTCCTAAGCACTCTACTAACCTATTTTTCCAACATTTGTTTAGATTTTTCCAGATTTATCTGGACCTGTTTGCATAGGAAAAGTTGGTTGCATAGTCCTAAGCATTGTAAGCAAAGTCCTAAGCATGGTCCTAAGCACTCTACTAACCTATTTTTCCAACATTTGTTTAGATTTTTACAGACTTTTTCGGACCTGTTTGCATAAGAAAAGTAAGTACCATAAGTAGGATTGTAAGCAAGTAACATAAAGATATGTAAGTAAAAGTATGTGGATCAGTAAATGCTGAATAACTCGGTCAAAACTCGGTCATTTGGCTTCAAAAAAAGTGTGGAGAGAAGGTATAACTATCCTCTGCATGCCCAAATGGGTTTACCAGTGGTCCAGAAGGGTTTGTGCTGTCTCAATTTCGTGCGCGATATTGTGGACACACTTTGTCACGCCTCGCGGAGATCAGACACAACAAGACCAAACAGACCGGTTTTCCTACTATAAGAAGGGAAGGTATGAAAAGTTCAGCAACTCTGAAGTTGCTCTGGGCCTAGTAATGCTTTGTAAAAACCTTTCTGCATTGAGTGGTGCTGCATACAAGTAATTCTGAACCAAGTAAGCATGGCGGCCGGTAGGCTGTGTCCTTGACAAACTCGAAAGTGGGCTTCTACTGAAGCATGGCGGCCGGTAGAGAGTGTCCTTGACCAGCTCGAAAGTGGGCTTCACCCAGAATTGCTTTTTGTTTGTGGGCCCCTTGGTGTTTGTTGCGAGTAGAGGTTGTGCAAGCGTCTTTTGGAAATACTATACTTTTCAAAGATTGGTTCAATGCAAAACAGACTCGACTAAACAATCAGTGGTGGTGCACTAATCTCTGCACGTCCATATGGTTTTTGAAGTGATCTGAGATGGCTTGTGTTGCGCCAATTTCGAACGCGATATTGTGGACACCCTTTGTCACGCCTCGCGGAGATCAGGCACAACAAGACCAAACAGACCGGTTTTCCTACTGTAAGAAGGGAAAGAGCCTCGAAAGAGCTGGATCAGATTTGCTGTTCTGGCCTAGTAGGGACTCCTAGACTTCTTTGATACTGGGGAGCGGCTTTCAAGTGGAGGGCCTGCACGAAGGTTGAAATAAATTGAGTATGCCTTTGTGCTTTTTCTTTTGAATGGGGTAGGCTGGCTTGTCCTGTGCCGAATCAATGACGCGTCTCTGTGATTTACAGGGCAATGCTGATTTGGAATGGACCTAAGCCCACAAGATTGGAATGGGGGAAAGGCCAAGCACACATGCTTTTGTGTTGCTGCTTGCGAGGACGGAAGGGATGTGGACCGCTTGCTGATGGCCAAGCTTGATGCGATTAGTACACTTGGGAATCCACCGTGGCCTGGTGCGCGATGCATTCGCTGTCGCCGGGTCGCAAGGTAGTTCTCTCAGAAGGCCATGATTTCTTTTGTTGTGACAAACAAAGAAGCCAGTGCGTCTGGATGATGTGAGATCGGGGAACAAGGCGGTTTCTACCTTGTGGGTCAGACAAGAGGGTTCTCTCTCTCTTAGACACCAAGAGGGTTTGAAATTCGATTCGACCGAGAGAACAAACTCCCACCGAAAGAAAGGTGGCCTTTCCAGGCCTGCCTAGTACTTTGGTGCTCATTGCCGCGACAGCAGCGATGTTTTGGAAAGTAGTTACCTGGTTGATCCTGCCAGTAGTCATATGCTTGTCTCAAAGATTAAGCCATGCATGTCTAAGTATAAACAACTTTGTACTGTGAAACTGCGAATGGCTCATTAAATCAGTTATAGTTTATTTGATGTTACATTGCTACATGGATAACTGTGGTAATTCTAGAGCTAATACATGCAATCAAGCCCCGACTCCTGGAAGGGGTGTATTTATTAGATAAAAAACCAACGCGGCTCGCCGCTCCCTTGGTGATTCATAATAACTTCTCGAATCGCATGGCCTTGTGCTGGCGATGCTTCATTCAAATATCTGCCCTATCAACTTTCGATGGTAGGATAGAGGCCTACCATGGTTTCAACGGGTAACGGGGAATAAGGGTTCGATTCCGGAGAGGGAGCCTGAGAAACGGCTACCA
>Ga0193729_1001645_pt1 | contig 11351 bp, 8 predicted proteins | sample U1c2metaG_FD_143036 | JGI IMG/M metagenome (GOLD analysis project Ga0193729, IMG submission 143036) | Soil microbial communities from a riparian zone of the East river system, Colorado, United States - U1c2 | ecosystem: Environmental > Terrestrial > Soil > Riparian zone | place: USA: East River... | reverse complement strand
TCCCACCGCCACCCGGATCGATGCGGCCACCAGCCAACCCAAAAGCAAAGGCGACACCTTCGCGTGCTCGACGCTGTCCGCTATGATTGCTCCGACTCCACCGCGCTCCAATATTTTGCTCAAGCCGCCGCCCGCACCGACGACCAACAGAATTCCCGCCGCCGGCGCGAGACAATCCTCGAGGAATTTTAAAATCTGTTTTCCGGTAAAGCCCCGCGCGTACCCGAACGAATAAATTGAAAGCAAAACCGCGGCCAGCATCGCGATGATTGGGCTGCCCATGAAGTCCGCCCATTCGCGCGCACGATTCTCCTTCGCAAGCATCAGGTCAGCCAGCGTTGCCTGGAGCATCAGCAAGACCGGCATCAGGATGGTCAGCAACGTCACCGCAAACCCGGGCGGCTGGGACCGCAAAGGTTCGCCCGGCGCGCTTTCCTCCGGAGCACGTAAATCGACCTGCAACCGCCTTGTTACCAGCATGCCAAAGAGCGGTCCGGCGATGATCGCCGTCGGCAGCCCAATCAGGGCGCCGTACAAAATCGTTTTGCCCACATCGGCGCCCATCTGTTCGATGGCCAGCATGGGGCCTGGATGCGGCGGGAGCAGGCCCTGCGCAACCGACAGTCCCGCCACGGAAGGGATGGCCAGTTTGAGCAGTGGTGTTTTGGTTTCGCGCGCGATGGCGTAGATTATCGGGACCAGCAGGAGCAGACCGACGGCAAACAGGACCGGCACGCCGATCACCAGCGCCACCAGCAGCATGACCCACGGCAAGCGCCGTTCGCCCAGCAAACGGATGAAGTTTTGGGCCACTACCTGCGCGCCACCAGATTCGGCCAGCATTTTTCCCAGCATCAGACCCAACCCGACGACGACCCCCAAAAAGCCGAGCGTGTTGCCCACCCCTTCCTGGAAGGTCTTCGCAATCGCCGCCGGCTTCATGCCCGAGTAAAGACCAATGGCGAGCGAAACCAACACCAGCGCGAGGAAAGGGTGTAACTTGAACCGCGCGATCAGCACCACCAGGCCAACGATAGCCGCCAGCGCGAAAAGTATGAGGCTGACATCGTGACTCATGGAAGGGTCCGCCCTGAGGGCCATCAAATGGTCAACCGCCGTTCACGCGCCGTGATCCTCCAGCGCTCGGCCGCCTGGCCGTCGCGAACCACTGTGGTTTCGGAATATAGCGCCACAGTCGGGCAGATGTGGCGAGGCACGCCATAAAGGCAGTCGCCAACCGAAAACTCATTGGCCCGGCGGGTCTCGATTACCAAATGCTCCTCACTGTGCGCAATTGCCGCGGCGTCAGGAAGGTTCATGAAATGGACCCGGGGCGGCGGGTTTTCCGCCGCGATCGCCTTGTGGCCGAGGTCCAGACACAACCGGTTTGCGCCAGGCTTGCTCACCACCCGAATCAGGACCACGGCCGCGTGCAGAAAATCCAGATCCAGGAATTTTGCGCTATAGCCAAAATCCCAAAGCACACAGGTGCCCGGACTGCATTCGAAGGCTTTATTCCGCGCGTGAATGGGAAAGGTGGGCGTGCCACCTGCAACCAACCGTGGAACCGGCAAACCAGTGGCCAGCAGTTCCCGGTGGAGAGCGGCCACAGGCGCGAATGCAGTTTCACACATCGCCGTTCGTTTCGCCAAATCGGCTTCGTGAATATGGCCGTCATAGATATGAAGCCCGTCCAGAGTCAGTCCGGGTGTTGAGCCAATCAGGCGATAGAGTTCCACCGCCTTAGCGCCGGCTGCTACGCCCGTGCGTTGTTGCCCGCAATCCACGTCCAGAAGAACCTCCAGCTTGCGCCGAGCACTCCTGAAGGTTTCACTGAGCGCCAGCAGGGCAGTGGCATCGTCCGCGAGGCAAGAGAAGCGTGTCGCCGGGAATTTGAGAACCAGTTCCAACAGCCGATGCACGTTAGGCCCCACCACGGGATAGGCGATCAAGACGTCCAGCGCGCCAGCGCCCGCGGCCATCTCGGCCTCGGCGATGGTCGCGCATTTGAACTTCGTGATGCCCGCCTCCAAATGCAGGCGCACCACCTCGGCCAGCTTGTGCGTTTTGATATGTGGACGCAGCCGCGCGGGGCCGCCGGCAATTTGGATCATCCGCCGGAGATTCTCGCGGATGCGCTCGGGGTAAATCAGCAGGGCCGGCGAGGCCACCTCTCCCGCATGCGCCACCCGGAACCAGTCACTCATGCAAGTTCGAAGATGGCCTCGATCTCCACCGGGATGTTTCCCGGGAGCGAACTCATGCCCACTGCACTGCGAGCGCCGACGCCCAGGTCGTTCCCAAAAATCGAGGCGAACAATTCGCTGCACCCATTAATGACCTGTGGATGCTCCCGAAAATCCGCGGTGCAATTGACCATGCCGAGCAGCTTGATCACGCGCTTCACCCGGTCCAGATTGCCCAGTTCGCTCCGCAGAGTCGCCAGAATCGCCAGACCAACCTGGCGGGCCGCCTTTTTCCCGGCGTCCAAATCCAGGTCGTCCCCGAGGCGGCCAGTGATCAAACTTTTGTCGGGCCTGAGCGGTCCGTGGCCGGAGACGTACGCCAGATTGCCCAAAATCACCATCGGCTTGTACACGCCGACCGGCTTGGGCGGGGGAGGAAGTTCCAGTTGCATCTCCCGGAGCATGGCTTCGGCATTCATAAGCCTTTTGGATTTAACAGAAATGCCGGGCGGAGCGAATCATTTAATCGACTGGCGGCTTGTTTGCTGTTCCCATGATCGGACGCCATCGAAGTGAAAATACAGATGCCCCCAAAACTGGTTATTGTGAAGCAAACTAATCTTTCTATAGTTGCTTCTGGCTTTTCCGGTTGGATAAATAACACATGAATTTAACTCTGCCCAGCCGGGCGCGCCTGGTGATTATTGGTGGTGGCGCCGTCGGCTGCGGCGTTGCCTATTCGCTCGCCGAGGCGGGCGAGCGCGATATTCTGCTCGTCGAACGCGCGAATGAACTCGGGCAGATCACCACGGCTCAAGGCGCGGGTTTGTGCGGACAGCCCCGGGATTCGGTCGAGCGCATCAAACTGGCGATGCGCTCGGTGGCGACTTTTCGCAAACTGCAACGGGACGCCGAGGCCAGGCCGGATTGGCACGAGGTTGGTTCATTGCGCCTTGCGCTCAGTGAAGGCCGCGTGGCGCAATTTCAACAATTCAAAAAATTCTGCGACGAAGCCGGACTTGAAACTGCCTTGCTCGAATCGCGCGAGGCGGGCCGTCGGTGGCCATTGATGGACTTTGGCCGGGTCAAAGCCGTTCTCTGGTGTCCCTCAGATGGTTACATGACCCCGGGTTGCGTGGTGAAAGCGTACGCTCATCAGAGCAGCAAGCTAGGCGTTCGCTTCGCCACCGATGTCGCTGTCGAGGGTATCGTTCGCGATAATGGACGGGTAAAAGCGCTTCGGACCAATCGTGGCACAATCGAATGCGAAAAAGTCATTAACGCCGCCGGGGCGCACGCCTATCATATCGCCAAACTTGCCGGGCTCGATCTGCCGATTGTGCCGGTCCGGCACGAATATTTTGTCACGGTCCCAGTCGAGGGACTCGGGCCGGAGCTTCCGTGTTTTCGGATTCCGGAGCTGACCCTGTACGGCCGGGTGCGCGAGCAGGGTTTGCTTCTGGGGGGATGGGAGCCCAAATCCCTTCATACCGACCCGCGCTCCTATGAGCTGGCCGGAACGCCGCCCGGAATCAACCCCGATTGGCCCGTGCTCAAAGATTTCGCGGAGAAGTTTAAACCGTTTTTTCCGACTGCCACGACCGCCGAAATCAAAACCGTGGCCAAGGGATGGCCCACGTTCACACCCGATGGGCGATTCATCATCGGTGAGAGCTGCCGCTTGAAAGGTTTTGTCATGGCCGGGGGCTGCAACGCCCACGGCATTTCAGGCTCCGCGGGCATTGGCCATCTGCTGGTGCAATCGCTGCTGGAACCCGAGCCGTCCAATTACGTCAAAAGCCTCAGCCCGGACCGTTTCACAGAAAGCACTTGGAACTGGGACGATGCTTGCAGGCAGGCACAAGTTGTTTACGAAACTTATTATGGTGTCTGAGGCGGGACGTATGGCTCCGGCGCTTCCTTCCCAGGCCAAGGTCGTGATCATCGGCGGCGGCATCGCCGGAGCAAGCGTTGCCTATCACCTGACAAGGCTCGGTTGGAGGGACGTCGTGCTGCTGGAGCAGAACCAGCTCGCCGGCGGCACCACCTGGCACGCCGCCGGGCTGGTTGGCCGATTGCGCACCAGCAACAGCCTGACAAAGATTAACAAATACAGCGCCGAACTCTATGCCGGCCTGGAAAAGGAAACTAGCCAGGCGATTGGTTGGAAGCAAGTGGGGAGCCTGATCGTGGGCAAATCGAAAGCAAGGATGACGCAACTTTATCGTACCGCGGCGATGTCCGAACTGTTAGGGGTCGAGGTTCAGATTGTGCCCCCTTCCGTTTTGGCGGAAAAATGGCCGCTGTTGCGCACAGGCGATCTCCTGGGCGGGGCCTGGTTGCCGCACGACGGCAAAGTGCTCCCCAAAGAGGTGGCGTTGGCGCTCGCCAAAGGCGCGCAACGCGCCGGTGCAACCATCATCGAGCACTGTCGCGTCCTCGAGATCGAGCATGCCCATGGGCGCGCCACGGGTGTGCTTACGAACCAAGGCCGGATTGAGGCCGAATTTGTTGTCCTGACCGGCGGCATGTGGGCCCGCGAGCTCGGTTTGCGATGCGGCGTGACCATCCCGCTCTACCCGGTCGAGCATCATTACGTTGTCACCGAGCCGCTCGCCGGGGCTTTCGATGAATTGCCCGTTGGGCGCGATCCCGACTTGTGCCTCTACTTTCGCGGCGAAGGGGATGCGGTAATGCTCGGCGCGTTCCAGAATTTTTCCAAACCCTGGATGGTGGATCGCATCCCCGATGATTTTTCCTACCAATTACTCGAACCCGACTGGGAGAAATTCGCCGAACCGCTTGCCAACGGCAAACATCGCATCCCCGCGTTGCAAAAGGCGAAGTTCGCCAAATTCGTCAATGGCCCCGAGAGCTTCACGCCCGACAACAGCTTCCTGATGGGCGAGACGCCAGAACTGAGAAATCTCTTCGTCCTCGCCGGTTTCAATTCCGTCGGCATCGCCTCCGCGGGCGGGGCCGGGAAATACCTGGCCGAGTGGATGCTCGCCGGCGAGCAAACCATGGACCTCTGGTCGGTGGACATCCGGCGGTTTGGCCGATGGGCAAATAACCGCTCATTTTTGCGGGAACGGGTCGCTGAGATTTTAGGCCTGCACTACCAGATGGCGTGGCCGAATCGCGAGTTCGAAACGGGCCGTGGTCTGCGCAAGAGCCCTCTGCATGACCGCCTCGCCGCGCAGGGCGCTTGCTTTGGCGCCAAAAGCGGCTGGGAACGTCCTAATTGGTTCGCGAGGGACGGCATCCGCCCGGAGATGGAATATTCTTTTGGCCGTCAAAATTGGTTTCCTTGCCATGCGGCCGAGCACCGAGCGGCCCGCGAAAACGTGGCTGTGTTCGACCAAACCGGGTTTTCAAAATACGTTCTTAAGGGTCGCGACGCTGCCACGATCATGCAACGGCTTTGCGGGAATAATGTGGACGTGCCGGCCGGTCGCGCCGTTTATACAGGCATGTTCAATGTTCGGGGTGGTTTTGAGAGCGATTTGACCGTCATCCGCCTGTCAGCCGACCAGTATTACATCATCACTGGCACAGCACAGACCACTCGCGATTTCGATTGGATCACACGGAACATTGGGACTGATGAGCGAGCCGAGTTGGTGGATGTCACCGGCGCTTATTCGGTCATCGGTGTAATGGGGCCGAGCTCGCGTCTCTTGCTGAGCAAGGTTACTGAGACGAGCCTCTCTAACGAGGCGTTTCCGTTCATGTCAGCTAAAGTGATTGAAATCGGCAGCGCAACCGCGCGGGCAGTGCGGCTCACTTACGTGGGTGAATTGGGATGGGAACTGCATGTGCCAATCGAGCAAGCCGGGCTGGTCTATGATGAACTGATGAACGCGGGCAAAGAATTGGGCGTCGTCAATGCGGGCCATTATGCTATCAACTCGTTACGCCTGGAAAAAGGATATCGCGCCTGGGGCGCGGAACTTTCTCCGGACGACTCTCCACTGGAGGCCGGGCTTGGGTTTGCGCTCGACTGGAGCAAGCCGTTTCTTGGGCGCGAAGCGCTTTTGAAACAGAAGGAAGGCCGATTGAAACGTCAGTTGGTGATTTTTGTCCTGGAGGATCCTGTCCCCATGCTATGGGGCAGTGAACCAATTTATCGCGACGGCCAGCCGGTTGGGTACACCGCGTCCGGTTCCTATGGCCACAGTGTTGGGGCCGCCGTTGGCATGGGCTACGTGAACCATTCCGAAGGGGTTGATTCCGATTTCATTAAAGCTGGTCGTTATGAAATCAACATCTCTGGCGAGCGTTTCTCGGCCCGCGCCTTCATGCGTGCGCCTTATGATCCGGGCCGGAAACGCATTTTAGCATGACATTAAAGCGAGACCCGAAGTACGAACGCTGGCGCTGGCAGATCTTCTCCATTACGTGGCTTGCGTACGCCGGGTTTTACCTCGCGCGTAAGGCCTTTGCCGTCGCGAAGAACGAATTAAAAAAACCCGAAATCATGGGCTTGACCCGGGGCCAAATGTCCTGGATCGATGGCGCCAATTCCGTTGCGTACGCGCTGGGACAGTTTTTGTTTGGCACGCTGGGGGACAAATTGGGCACCCGGGTAATCGTCCTGACTGGGATGCTGGCATCGGTGCTCACGGCGGTGGCGATGGGACTTTCGAGCACCGTTTTGTGGATGGGGTTTCTGTTCGCTCTGCAAGGCTTGTTCCAATCGAGTGGTTGGGCGCCCCTGGCGAAAAACCTGGGCGAATTCTTTTCGCAACGGGAGCGCGGCAGCATCATGGGATTTTGGTGCACCAATTACGCGCTGGGTGGTTTCATCGCTTCGGTTCTGGCCGGCTACGCGGCGCAAAAATTCGGCTGGCGTTATGCATTTTTCGCTCCCGCCGGTGTTCTCTTCGGCATTTGGGTCCTGTTCATCTTGTTCCAGCGCAATCGGCCCGAGGATGTCGGCCTACCGCCCATTGAGCAATATCATGCGGAAAAGGAAGCGGTGATTAACCCCCACGATACCCCCGGCGCGGAACCCGAAGGCTCGTGGAAAATCGTAGCCGAAGTCTTGCGCAACAAGATGGTTTGGCTGCTCGCCACGGTGTATTTCCTCGTCAAGCCAACCCGGTACCTTTTGCTGTATTGGTCGCCCGTTTACGTGAACGAGTTGCTCGGCACCGGGACGGCCAGTTCGGGATTTCTGGGCAGCATGTTCGATCTGGCCGGCCCGGCGGGCACACTGACGGGCGGCCTCATTTCTGACCGGCTGTTCAGGGCCAGACGTATCCCGGTTTGCGTGATCGCTTTGTTCTGCCTCGCGGGGTTCATGGCCGCCTTCCGTTATTTGCCCCACACGCGATTATCGATCGGATCGGGCATGTTTCTCATCGGGTTTCTGATTTACATCCCCGATTCACTGATCTCAGGGGCGGCCTCGATTGATTTCGGGACCAAGAAAGGCGCATCCACCGCCAGCGGTCTCGTCAACGGTCTCGGTTCCCTGGGTCAAATTGTCGGCGTCACCCTGCCTGGCTGGGCCGGCCAAATCCTCGGTCAGGGTCAAAACATTTGGAACTCTATCTTCCTCTGGCTTGGCATTGCGCTCGCGCTGGCCGGGCTGCTGCTGATGCCGCAATGGAACCGCCTGCCGGCAACCGCAAAGTGACACCCGTCAAAACCTGACGTCTTGGCGCGTTCGCCGGGTGAAACGGCAATAATGAGTATAACCCGCACCGCGGGCCAGGGCGACTGCCTCCGCGAAATTCATTCCCACCTCGCCCACAGCATGCGCGTCAGACGCAAACGTAATCGGTACGCCCTCGCTGGCCGCCATCTGTACAATTTGAGGGCTGGGATAGATTTCCTTGCAATCTTTGCGCAGACCGGCGGTGTTAAGTTCCATCGCCAACCCCTTTTGCTTTGCGGCTTTTAGAAACCGGCTGAACAGGGGCGTGCAATTCCGGTTTGGATAAAAGCAGAACTTTTTGCACAAGTCCGCGTGAGCGATAATCTCAAACAGCCCCGACTCCGCCGCCAGCGTCAGGCGCTCGAAATAAGCCGTCCAGACTTCATCCGGATTGCGGTGCTTCCATTCCGAAATCTTCTTCGGATTGTCCAAGTCCCATGCATCAGAGACGTAATGGACCGCGCCGATAAAATAGTCCCAGGGATGGCGCGCCGCCAGTTCGCGAATCCAGGCTTCGTGGCCGGGAATAAAATCGACTTCCATGGCCAGTTTGATGTTTAACCGGGGATGATCGCGGCGAGCTTTTTGGACTTTTTCAACATATTCATCAAGATTCGCCTGAAGCATGTGCCAGTCGTCCCAGTCGTCTCGTGGCATGGGGTTGTGTTCGGAAAAGCCAATTTCCGTAAGGCCGAGTTTGAGCGCCTGGGCGGCGAGCTCAGTCGGTTCTCCGGTCGCATGCCGGCAAAGCGGGGTGTGCATGTGGTAATCCGCGGGCAGAGACATCATCGCACAGACTAGCCTCGCCGTTGATTGTGCTGCAAGGTCATTTCCCAATGGCGCGGTGAGTCGCCAAAGATTTTTAGTTATTGACCAGGGTGGCGGCCAGGGACCACGTTTACTCCGACTCACGACGAAGAACACTTTATGCGCCGACGCCCCGTCATTGCGGCCATCGCCGCCCTGGTTAGCCTCGTGGCGGTAGTCATTTCTGACACAAAGTTACCGATCGCAAACTGGCTGCGATTTCCTGGTCCGCTCTCTTGCGCCGCAGCCGAATTGACGAGACCCAACCTCGACGCGTCTGGAGACGGAAGGACAGCACAGGAGCCGGCGATGGTTTCCGACGAAAAAATTGGGTTCGAACTTTTATTCTCGGACGCGGCCTTGAGACAGTGGCGTCAATGTGGGCCAGGCCGGTTCGCCATCAGCAACGGTATCGCCACGGGCGAGGGAGGCATGGGACTGTGGTGGTATGCAGGCAGGCAGTTCACAAATTTCGTCTTGCGGGGCGAGTTTATGCAAGAACAGGAAATTGCCGACTCGGGGGTATTTCTGCGTTTTCCGGATCCGAAACAAGATCCGTGGAATGCAGTGCACCAGGGCCATGAGATAGAGATCGGGGATCCGAATCCGCAAGACCCTACGTGGCGCACCGGCTCGATCTACCCATTCAAAGCCTCGATCAAAGCCAACACCAGGCCCGCGGGCCAGTGGAACGAATATGAAATAACCTGTGTTGGCCAGAACTACTCAGGCCGGATGAATGGGGAAATCGTCATGACCTGGACAGACCCGAAGCAGCGCACCCACTCAGGCTACATTGGCTTGCAAAACTATAACGACGGAAAGACTGTCCGGCACCGAAACGTGAGGATAAAGCAATTGCCGCTAAGCAACTGAACAAACGTTCAACCAAAAAAACCGCCATGAAAACAACCCCGCCAATTCATCGCCGTCAGTTCCTTAAAGACACCGCGGTTCTGGGTGCGGCCGTGGGAGTCGCCCCGAACTTGTTAAGCGCGGAATCCACTTCCTCCGCGGGTCCCTTCAAGGGCGGCAAGATTCGAGTAGGCCAGATTGGCTGCGGAAATGTATCCGGCTCTTATCTCCCGAACCTTACGTCGCAGCCGTTTATCGAAGTGGTCAGCGTGTGCGATATCATCGTCGAGCGCGCGAAAAAACGGGCACGGGAATTCAAGGTTCCGAATGTGTACCCGAATATCGACGAGATGCTGGCAGGAGTGCCTTTTGATTTGTTGGTTAACACAACCTCCATGCCTTCGCATTTTCCCGTCAACAAAAAGGCCTTGCAAGCGAAACGCCATGTCTGGTCCGAAAAACCCATAGCGCTGGAAGTGAAAGATGGAAAAGAACTCCTCGATCTGGCCAGACGCAACGGAGTGCATTTTTGGGGCTCTCCGACCTGCGTGACCAGCCCGCAGTTCAAGTTCATGGCGGAGACCATGGCGAGCGGCAAAATCGGCAAGGTAACGGCGGGCCATGGCACCTATGGCCACGGTGGCCCGGGCTGGTCCGGATGGTTTTATCAGAAAGGCGGCGGCAGCCTCTACGATCCCACCCGCAGGGTCGAGGACCAGGGCGAGGTCAAGGTCGAGGCGGACGAAAACACGATGCTCATCATGAACCATGGCAAAGGCGTACTCTCGCATGTGCAAACAGGCTTCGTTTATTTCGATGGCGAGCGTTTGGCCGGTGAAGGACGGCAACTATACACCATCGATATCATGGCAACAAAAGGCACAATGCATATGCAGGGCTGGGACTGGGGGCCGGGCGGCGTGGACGTCGCGTCGCAAGGGGAAGCAGTGCTGGAAACCTTCTGCAAAGACCCGGGCAAATATAATTGGGTCGGCGGAGCGACCTATGTCGCGGAGTCGCTTCTGACCGGGACGCCAAGCTTGATCACGCCCGAGCACGCCCTGCACGTTCTGGAAGTTATGAATGCCTGCCACCAATCACAACGGACCGGACGCAGGATAAGCGTTGAATCCACCTTCAAGTGGCCATTATTTTCTTGAAACTGGTCGGAAACCAAAAAGCGCAACGCTTCTCGAAACAAGTCCTGCGCCCATAACGTCACTTAGATCCCGAGTTAAACGCTGGCACCCCGGCTCGCGCCGAGCGACTTCAAGTACCAGCGGACAAAGCTGTCCACATTGTATTCTTTATACGTGGAGTACGGCCCCGGGCTGTAGGCGCTGGAGTTTATGCCGCGTTGCTGGCGCTCGCAGATCTCCCAGTCCTGCTCCGAGGTCAGTTGCCAAAAAGGCATCAGGGTGGCGAGTTCGTAATCCCGGCCCTCGACAGCTCCCGCGTCCACCAGCCACCAGACGCGGACCGAGGTGAGTTGCGGCCCCACTGGCAGCAACCGCGTGCTCACACCGTGGTCGCAACTGGAATGGTTCCAGAAATTGGGCAGCGTCCGGATCCGCAAAGTGTCTGCCCAGGGCTCCTGGTAATCTCCCATCAGCGGCGCCACCACCTTGCCATCCATCGATTCGGTGACGTAGCCATCCACCAGCGGAGTGCGGTTGGCGGAAAACCAAATGTTGTTGTCCGCGTTGGGGAACGAGGTCATGCCGATCCGCTTGTGCGTGGTGGCCAGCCTGGCGGTGCCACGCTTCTGTTCGTTGCGCCGCAGCGCCGCCTCAATTTCTGCCTGAATGCGCGGTGAGGTGTCGTCCGCGTTGTAGTGG
>Ga0193729_1001644_pt1 | contig 11356 bp, 16 predicted proteins | sample U1c2metaG_FD_143036 | JGI IMG/M metagenome (GOLD analysis project Ga0193729, IMG submission 143036) | Soil microbial communities from a riparian zone of the East river system, Colorado, United States - U1c2 | ecosystem: Environmental > Terrestrial > Soil > Riparian zone | place: USA: East River... | reverse complement strand
GCGCATCAGACGGCCGTGATCCACGCGGGCAACGGCAAGAACTTCATCTACTCCAACGACACGGTCAACTACGTGTGGACGGGCACCAACCCGGCGACCGTCGTGCACGCGCACGAGGGCTCCGGGGCGATCCACTGCGAAAACCGTCGGATCGTCGTCTTCACCAGCCACCACGCCCTGCCGCACTACAAGCTGGACGGCTGCAGGCGCATCAGCTTCTACTCGGTCGGCTACTGAGCTCCGCGCAGGATCGTCGCGCGCGCCTCGGGCGAGATCCTTTCGCTTGCAGAGATAACCGAGATAATGTCCTCGGACGTGTTCCCCCTGAACCTACCCAATGTGCTGACGGTGCTGCGCATCATGCTCGTGCCCGTGCTGGTCGTCGCGCTGCTCGGCAACACGCCGGCCGGCGACGTGCTCGCGGCGGTCGTCTTCTCGCTCGCCTCGCTGACCGATTTCGTCGACGGCTATCTGGCACGCGCGAGAGGCTCGATCACGACGTTCGGCAAGCTGATGGACCCGCTGGCCGACAAGCTGCTGATCGTCGCCGCGCTGATCGCGCTCGTCTCGCTGCACCGGCTGGCGGCATGGGTGGCAATGGTCATCATCACGCGCGAGCTGGCCGTGACGGTGCTGCGCATGGGCGCTACGCAGGCCGGCGTGGTGATGTCGGCGAGCATGTTCGGCAAGGTCAAGACGTGCCTGCAGATCGCGGCGATCCTCGCGGTGATCTCTGTGCACGGACAGCCGCTGTGGGTCTCAGCGCTGCTCTACGTGACGGTCGCCGTGACCGTCCTCTCTGGCCTCGACTACTTCTTCGGCCTGCGCCGGCGCATGGCGCAGGCGCAGGCGCAGGCGCGCGGCATCAGCGGCTGAGCGCGCGGCGTCAGCGGCTGAGCGCGCGGCGCGGCGGCTGAGCGCGCGGCGTCAGGCCGGCGCGGCGGGCCGGCCGGCTTCGAGCCACCGCTCGAGGCTCGTGTGGCGCTCGGCGAGCGCGCCCGAGTCGATCTCGCCGCGCAGCTCGGAGAGCAGCCCGTGGCGCTCGGCGACGACGTTGTGCTGGTGGATCGTCTCGAGGTTCTCTTGGCGCGTGGAGACGAAGCTGCGGCCGTCCAGCTGCGGGAAGCCGCGCACGACGCCCGCGACCATCTCGCGGACGCAGTCCTCGACGAAGCGCGGACGACGATGCGCCTTTTCCACGACCTCGACCTCGTCGGAGCGCTTCATCAGCTCGTAGATCTCCGAGGACATGCTGCCCTCGGCGATCGCCAGCAGCGCGGACCCGTCGATCTCCTGCACGCACTCCTCGACGCAGCCGATCTGCAACGTCGCGAGACCGCGCTGGTTGTGCGTGGCGACGGGCACGCGCTGCAGGATGCGCTCGATCTGCCCGTCGTCGAAGCCGTCGGCCGCGAGGCGCTCGCGGGCGCGCGCGGCGACGAGCTCCTGCGCGCACGGACAGGCGGTCATGCCGGTCGCCGACACGCCGACGATGCGGCGCGTCCCGTGCTCGAAGGCCACCGCGCGCCCGTACAGCGTGTAGATCTCCTGCGTCGGAATACCCGACACCGGCGCCGGCTTGTGCTCGGGGTAGCGCGCAGCGATCGTCACCTCCGCACGCGCGGCGCCCTGTCGCGTGCGCACCAGCTCGGCGATGTGCTGGGCGAGCGTCTCGGCGCGGAACGGCGACTCGCTGAGCACGACCTCGCCAATCGCCTCGTTGATGACCTCCTCGAAGCGCGACATGTGCGCGCCCTTCTGCTCGCTGCTCAGGTCGACGAAGCACTCCAGGCGCGCGAAGAACAGCTCGTCGCGGATGTGGATGACCTTCTCGACGCCCGTGACGCCTACCCGCGAGAGCCCCACCGGCACTCCGGGAGCGCGCGATTGGACGTCTTCGCCCGCGCCCCGCGGGCGCGAGGACGCGGTGCTGGAAACATCCGTGTCCGTCGCCGGAAGCGCGGGCGGCGAGGTGCTGGAACCGATCGCCTGCACGCCGGCCAGCGTAGCGCGGCAGAGCGTGCTCCTCGCCGTGCGACACCATTCAGCCCCGTCCCGTGCCCGCCCGCCCGGTGATTCTGGTATCAATCCGCACTCGGCCAATCCGACGATCAAGACCGGCGGGACGCCGGATGATCTGGGGGTCCAGGTTGAGGGAGAAGATCGAGGGTCTGGCAGTGGCCACGGACAAGGTGGTCGAGATGGAGGAGTTGCAGGGAGTCCTCGCCGCCGCTCGCGAGCGGGGGTCCCTGACGGCCGCCGGCCTACGCGCGGCGGTCGAGGAGGCCGAGCTGAGCACGGCCCAGACGCACGACCTGTTCAGTTACCTGGAGGAGCACGGCATCGAGGTGCTCGACCCCGAGGAGGCCGGCGCAGAGCTGCACGGGGCCGGAGAGGTCGTCGAGGACGAGCCCGCCGGCGCCGACGGCTCGCTCGCGGACCCCGCGGAGGACGACGAGCCGGAGTCGGACGTGGAGGCCCGCGGATTGCGGGCGCGCCTGCGCGAGCTCAAGCGCGCCGAAGCCGACCTGACGGTCGATCCGAGCCTCGACTCGCTGCGCCTGTACCTGCGCTCGATCGGCCGCGTGCCGCTGCTCAGCGCCGAGGAAGAGGTCGCACTGGCGAAGCGCATCGAGCGCGGCGACATGGCCGCCAAGCAGCACATGGTCGAGGCCAACTTGCGCCTCGTCGTGTCGATCGCCAAGGGCTACATCGGCCGCGGGCTGACGTTCCTCGACCTGATCCAAGAGGGCTCGCTCGGGCTGATCCGCGCGGTCGAGAAGTTCGACCATCGGCGCGGCTACAAGTTCTCCACGTACGCCACATGGTGGATCCGCCAGGCGGTCAGCCGCGCGCTGGCCGACAAGGCGCGCACGATCCGCATCCCCGTGCACATGGTCGAGCGGCTCAACAAACTGATCAGCGCCAAGCGCATGTTGATCCAGCAGCTGGGGCGCGAACCGACCGCCGAGGAGATCGCCAAGGAGCTGGAATGCGAGGTGCGCGAGGTGCGCGACGTGCTGCGCCTGGCCCAGCAGCCGGTGTCGCTGGAGAAGCCGATGGGCGAGGAGGACGACTCGGCGCTCGCCGACTTCGTCGAGGACGTCTCGGCCGAGTCGCCCTTCGAGATCGCATCCGAGGCGCTGCGGCGCGAGAACATCACGCGCGTGCTCGCCTCGCTGCCGCGCCGCGAGCGCGAGGTCCTCGAGCTGCGCTACGGCATCGTCGGCGGCCGCGCGCGCACGCTCGAGGAGGTCGGCCGCGCCTTCAACATCACGCGCGAGCGCGTGCGCCAGATCGAGAACCGCACGCTCAAGAAGCTGCAGGCATTGCCCGATGCGCAGCAGCTGCGCGAGGCTTCCTAGGTACGCTGATCGCTATCCTCGGATCGCCCCGGCGGGGTTCCCGAGCGGTCAAAGGGGAGGCGCTGTAAACGCCTTGGCTCTGCCTTCGCAGGTTCGAATCCTGCCCCCGCCATGACTATGCAACAGGCCGCTCGAGCACGCGTTTGAGCGTCGCGCAGTGCTCGCGGAACTGGCGCTTCAGGGCCGCGCGCATGAGCGGCTGCAGAAATCGCAGCGGCCCACTCGGCTCGCCGTGAACGGTGAAGCGCATGCGCGTCCCGTGCTCGCTCGGATCGAACGTGATGCGCGCGTCGACCGGCAGCGGGCCTTCGATCGTCCGCAGAGAGAACACGCGGTCGGGCTCGAGCTCGGAAACCTCGACGAGCGATGCGAGCTCCTTGCCGCGCGGACCACGGTGGACCTCGCGGATCCTGCTCCCGAGCCGCAGTGGCCCGGCGAGGTCGGGAGCGGCCGAGAGGGTGTTCGTCTGCCAAGTCGGCAGCTTGTCCGGGTCCGCGACGTAGGCGAACACCTGCTCGGGCGGCCGCGCGATCTCGATCTCGATCGTGAACTCGATCATCTGTCTCCTGGTGCGCGCGGCGACCGCGCCAGCTCGGCGGCCAGCTCCTGCGCTTGCGGCGTGCTCACGAGCACGCTCCTGAGCGGATCTTGATTGCGCACGGCGAAGGCCAGCCCGGGCACGCCGCGTCGCACGACGAACGCCCGGTCGAGGCGGATCGTGCGCGCGACGTAGTAGAGCCAGGGCAGGCGCAGGCCGACTTTCAGCCCGGTTACCATCGTCTCGCGGATCGGGTCCTCGACGACGCGCACCTCGCTGACATCGCCGAGCGGCACCCGAACGTCCCGCATCAGCCCGAGGATCTTCTGCCAGCGCGCGAGAAGCACCTCCATCGAGTCATCTGTCAGGCGCACGCGCACGCGCGAGAGCCTACCCGCCGCGTCCACGCAGACCCTGGCGCGGCGTGCCGTGGGGTGGCATGATCGGAGGAACCAGCCAGAAAGGAGTTCCAGACATGGAGTCTTCTGAGGCGCCCGCGAGGGTGCTCGTCGTTGCGCACAAGACGGCCGCCACTCAAGCGCTGCTCGACGCCGTGCGGGAGCGCGCGCGGCAGGGAAAGGCGGCGTTCACCCTGCTCGTCCCGAACACCACGCACGGCCTGCACAAGGTCGTCGACCCAGAGGACCAGGGCGGCGGCGAGGCGCAGGGCGTGATCGAGAGGGCTCTGCCCGGCCTGAGCGAGGCCGCCGGAGCGCCGGTCGAGGGGATCGTGGGAGACCCCGACCCGATGTCGGCGATTCACGATGCGGTCAACCTGCGCGGGTTCGACGAGGTGATCATCTCGACACTGCCGACCAAAGTCTCGCAGTGGCTCAAGCTGGATCTGCCCAGCAAAGTCACCGGGCTGGGCCTCCCGGTCACGACCGTCACGCCGGAGGATCGCTAGCAGTCAGGAGCGCTACAGTTCGCTCTTCCCGCCCAGCTAGCTCAGTTGGTAGAGCACTTCCATGGTAAGGAAGGGGTCATCGGTTCGAGTCCGATGCTGGGCTCTGAAAAAGCCCCGCAAACCAAGCGGTTTCAGGCTATCAGGGCACTGCGACGGACGCGAGTATTTCCCTGGAGATTTCCCCAGCGGCCCGTTGAACGGTCGAAGACGGGTCTGCGTCGACGCTAAGAGCGCAGGGCGGCGGAGGGCTACCTGTCCAAGGGTGAGGCGGCAGGCAGGTTGGACCAGCCGCCGCGCCGACCGTGCTCCTCGCCTCGGCGGCAGGCTGCACTTCACCCGCCAGCTCGGGTTCCCACCAACTGGGCTGAGGCTGGCTCGCCTACAGCTTCGCCTGCGCGGTGAGCCAGTCCTCGAACATCCCACGCGTGAAACGGATGTGGCGGCCGACGCGCAGGCAAGGCACCCGGCCCGCCCGCACCGCCTCGTACACCCAACTCGTCTTAACCGAGCAGACGCGCGGCGTCCTCGGGACGAAGCAACGGGCCATCGGCCAGGGTGGTCGGCGATGTCGCCGTTGACGGGGCTCCCATACAGGTGCAGACCGCGGCCAGGCTGAGGCGACCAACGAATGCCGGCTCCGGTCAGCCCCGCGACAGCTATCCGCGAGCCCAAGGGGGTCGGTAGCCCACGGGGTAGCGGCGCGGGTCGACGCGGAACCCTGCCTGGAGCTCTTCCAGCGCGTCTGCCAGGCGCGAGAGGTTCTCCTTTGAGCGCTCAGGTGTCAGGTCGACATCTTCCGTCGGGTCGAGCAAACCGCGAGCGCGCGCGGCCGCGCCGCCGATCACGACATATTCGACATCGTGACGCTCAAAGGCCGCGATGATCGCTTCGAGACTCGGGTCTGCTGGCTCGTCGGCTCTCATGCAGCCGGGCGTTCGGCGTCTTGCGCCCAGCGCTGGCGCGTCTCGAGCGTGGCCCACAGCGCCGGCACGAAGGTCCGTCCGTCGGGGCCGGTGGAAGCCTCAGCGATACGAATCAGATCGATCAGCGAAGCCACGCTGACGGACACGCGGGGCGCGATCTGCACCCTCTGCGCGTCACGCACGAGATCGCGGTAGCCGCGCGTGCCGGGCGGCACTGCGCTCACGTGCAGCTCCGCGCCGGATGCCAGCAGCCCCAGCGCTGCGAGCCATCTTCGCTGTCCCACTCGCCGTATTCAAGGCGCCCGTCGACTGCGACCAGCCAGCCCTTGGTGAGGTGCTTGGCGGCGGCCTCGCCGCCTGAGCCGAAGACACTCACGTTGATGTAGCCGACCTCGCGGCCACGGCCCATCCCGTCGACCGCCAGACGCAGCTGGCAGACCTTCATCTCGTCAGAGACCTGACGGAGCTCGGGGTCCTTGGTCAGACGGCCGTGCAGATGATCTTGTTGATGTTCATTGCTGCTCTCCTTGCATTGGTGGCTGCTAGTGACGCAGCCCAAAGACTCGGCGCGGACCGGCGCGCGGAACCGAAGGCCCGCAGGGGCGCACGGGGAACCCCCCTTGCGGGGGTTGAAGCGCCAGACCGGCGGTGACGAACACTGGGCAAGACACGCAAGCGGACACCAAACCAGGTGAGCCACAGAACGCTCGGGAGAGCCCTCGCCAAGCAATGAGTCGATGAGTTGTTTGGCCGCGAGGTGGTCTTCTCGATTGAGTGCTGCTTTCATCACACTCTCGAAGGACTTGCCCGCATTGTGGACAGCTCCCCTCCTGTTCTCGTCGGCTAGATCATGCTGAGCGCTAAGCGGCTCTTACGCCGCTCCACACACATTGCAGCCGAGAGACAGAAGCCAGGCGGGGGGGCGTACGAGATCCGCGCGTTGATCGGACCCGCATGCGACTTGCGTCGTGAGGAGAGCGGATTACTGAGTGCCGTCGCTGCCGACCAGCCGATCGCGCCCTACGACCGGATCCCGCTAGGTCGCCGGTGACCCGGCGGCGGTGCGCACGAGGTCGACGATCTCCTTCGGTGCCTTGGCCGGCGAGCCGCTCTCGAATGGTGGCTCGGGGTCGTACTCGATGCTTAGCTGGATCGCCTGGGCGGTCTGCTCGCCCGCTATGTGTCCGGCGAGGGTGAGCGCCATGTCGATGCCGGCCGAGACACCCGCCGCGGTGATCACCTTGCCCTGCTCGACCACGCGCTGTGAGACAGGATGCGCGCCGTAGCGCGGGAGCGTGTCGAGCGCAAGCCAGTGGGATGTCGCATCCAGCCCGTCGACGATGCCCGCCGCGGCCAGCAGCAGCGAGCCCGTGCAGACCGACGTCGTCCACTGGGAGCTCTGATGCGCGCGGCGCAGCCAGCCGAGAAGCTGCGCGTTACTCAGCAGCTCTCGGGTGATGTGCCCGCCGGGAACCACGACCACATCGGGGTTGATGAGGTCGTCGAACGTTAGGTCAGCGACCAAGGCCAGCATCCCGTTCTCGGTGCGGACGGGGCCGCGCTCGCCCGCGACGAATCGCACGCTCGCGTCAGGGAGCCTCGAGAGCACCTCGTACGGACCGACGGCGTCTAACGCCGTGAGCCCGTGGAAGACGGGGATCGCGATATTCATCGGGTTGGGCTCGTAGCTGATGGCTGTTGGGGCGCCCGAACTGAGCCAGACGGCGAAGGCGGTGCCCGCAGATTACCTCGTGGTCGTGACTAGCCGGCGGCCGTGGCGTGCCCGTAGATGAAGAACTCGGGCGTAGCGTGGACCTGGGCGCTCCAGCCGAGGTCCGCGATCCGCTGCTGTAGGGCTCGGGGCTCGTAGAAGTGCTTAACAATGTGAAATTCGCGGCCGTCGGCGAGCCGCCGGAGCATGGTTTCCTCACCTCGGCCGGGGAGCTTGTGGTCGGCGGCGGACGCTAGGTCGCTGGGCGAGCTGTCGAGGAAGAACACCCGGCCGCCAGGCGCCAGGGCGTGATTGACCTTCTCCCAGAACTCTACGAAGCGGTCCTCGGGGACGTGCGAGAGCCAGAAGCTGAAGAAGCACACGTCGTATTTGCTGTCGGGCTCCCAGGCGAAGAGGTCCGCCTCGACGTAGCAGACGCGCTGATCGTCTACGCGTTCGCGATTGATCTTGAGCATCTCCGGCGAGGCGTCGACGGCGGTTATGCGGTGAGCGTGGGGGGCAAGCCGGCGGGTCCACAGGCCCGTGCCGCACGCGAGCTCCAGCACGTCCCCGGCTGGCTTAAACAGATCGAGTTCGGCCTCGACCGTGGCTTGGTCGGCGAACCAACTGGCGTTCGCATCGGGGCCGCGATCGTAGCGCCCGTGGCGAAACCACCAGTCATCGTACTCGGCAGCTCGCTCACGGTAGTAGCGGGCCTGACCGGCAAGTAGATGCTCGACGTCGCTCATCCCGCAGATCTAGCAGATTGCGCGGCCGCCCGTGTCTGTTAGCGGGCTCGGATCATGTGCGTGCCCTCACAGTCTCGATCATCATTGCCAGAGCGTACGGCCCGTATCCTTGCTCAGAGCCTCGCCAGCGCGAGGAAACTCGCGGGCAGTCTGAGCAGACGCTTGATCTCTCGTGCGCGTGAAATCGGCGACGAGGTCTTGTGCGGGGTCAGAACCGCGGCTTCGCCTGCGGGAAGCGTTCGAGCCCGTCATCGGGGATCGGCTCCCAAGCGGCCGCGTAGGCGACGTATGTGCGCCAGCTCGGCCGTACGCCCGGATCGCCGTCAAAAGCGCCCATGCGCACACTCATCTGCGTGAGGTCCTCGGGGTTGCGGCTGAACAGGTGCGCCCCGCACTCACTGGCAGAAGCACTTCTCAAAGCCTCCCTCGGGATGGCGCCAAGCCTTCACAAGGTCCTCGCCCTGCAGCACACGCAGGGTGCGGCCGTCGATCCGTGCCTGCGCCGAGGCCGCCGTGCCGGTCCGACGCTGACAGCGAGTGCAATGGCAGTAGCCGGCGGCGGGCGGCGGCTCCGTCAGTACGAAGCGCACCCCGCCGCACAAACAGCCCCCGGTCACCGATGGGTCGGTCACGGTCCAGGCTCGATAAGGCTCTGGGCCCACGCCGTGGCCGAAGTCGCCCACCGCAAGGCTTGCTCGCGATCAAGAGCAGCGCCGCGGCTCGTGCCGTATCGCATGTGGACACCGTAGGGCGCAAGGCGATCCACCCCATCGAGCTCTTGCGGGACATCGAGGCCGTTCGTCGTGCACAGCTCAAGCAGGCCGTCGAGGTCGTGGGTGTAGGGGAACTCGATCCCCTGAGACGCCAGCGCCGCCTTCAGCGACTTCTCGACCGCCTGCTGAGCATGGAACCCGAGAATCGAATCTGCGACTCCCCGGACGGGCAGCAGGGATCTCGCGGCGAACTCGTCGTCGCGCGCGAGCCCCAGCAATACGTGCGGCAGACCACCCGGACCGGACATCACGCTGCGATCGGACGGCCTTCAGAGAGCGCTGAGTGGATCAAGCTCCCTCGCACCTCACCCCACTCCTCGGCTTCACGCTCGCTGACGACGACAACGTCTGCGAACAGGCCGAGGCCACGCAGCGTCCTGCGAAGTCGAACCGACTCCTCAGCCGGATCATCGACCGATGGCTCGACAACTAGGAAGTCCAGGTCGCTGCCAGGTCCGGCATCTCCTCGCGCGTGGGATCCGAACAGGATCACCCGCGAGCGTGGAGCCGCCTCGGAGAGGCGGCGCGCAGCCTCAGCTATGAGTGTCTCGCCGAACATGGGATTACGGTAGCGGTAGGGCCAGACCGGCAGCAGCCCGCACCCTCAGTGTCGGGGTGCGGGCTGCCGGACGGGTCAGGCCGCCACGGGCTCTCTCCTCTTACGAGCCGGCTTGACCTCCTCCTCGACCGGACGCGGGGCGGCCAGGAACTCGACGTTGCCCACGACGTTGTAGTCGTGGCGTTTGGTGCCGTCGCTGTCCCACTCGCCGTACTCGAGGCGGCCGTCCACCGCGACGAGCCAGCCCTTGGCGAGGTACTTGGCGGCGGCCTCGGCAGAGTTGCCGAAGACGCTCACGTTGATGTAGCCGACCTCGCGGCCATGGCCCATGCCGTCGACCGCGAGACGCAGCTGGCAGACCTTCGAGTCCTCCGAGATCGCCCGCAGTTCGGGGTCCTTCGTCAGACGGCCCGTGCAGATGTAGTTGTTGATGTTCATTTCAGGTCTCCTTCGGTTGGTTGTGGTGCGCTAACGCAGCCCAAAGACGACGCTGACCGGCGCGCGGAACCGAGCTCGCAGGGTGAGGGGCACCCCCTTGTGGGGTTGAAGCGCTAGTCCGGCAGTGTCGAGAATGAGGCAAGTGGCAAGCACGACCGATTGGAGAGGGCGCTGGAGAACGGAACCGGATACCTGTGCGGCAGACTGGACTCCGGCCTTCGCCGATGAGGGCCACGTGGGAGGCGGAGTCCGACACGCCCGGTGGCACACGGCCGGAAGCTCTGCGCGCAGAAGCGGTCGGCGAGCGCACGGCGTGCGACTAGACAGGCGTGGAAGGCTGCTCGCCCTCCCGGGAGCCGCCTGGCGGGAACGTCTCCGCCTGGCGGGAACGTCTGCTTGAGTTCGATAGTCCCTCATCGACCTTTCGCTTGGCGAGGAGATGGACTGGACGCCTGTGGGGTGGCCGGCCGCTGCCCGGCTCAGACATCGTGCCTCGCCCGCGAGAGATCTGGGGGCATGCGAGGTGTGCTGGACGCTAGTTTTATTTAGATGACACAGCTTGAGCGCGCGATCAGGTCACAGCCGGCCGAGCTCGAGCAACTGGCGGCCCACGACTTGGCGCCGCTCGCCGCGCGGCTCGAGGGCCGGCGGCGGGTGTGGCTGGTCGGCACCGGCTCGAGCCAGCACGCGGCGGAGCTGGGCGCGCTGCTGCTGGTGGAGGCCGGGCTGGACGCTCGATGGTCCGGTTCGTCGGAGTTCGCGCGCTTCGTCGCGAGGCCGGAACCAGACGATGCGGTGATCGTCATGTCGCACACGGCATCCACCTCCTTCGCCCTCGCCGCACGCGAGGTCGCGATCGCGTCGGGCGCTCTAGTGGCCTCGATCACGGGCATCGGAGGAGGCTGGCCGGAGTCGATCGAGACAGTGGCGATGGAGCAATCGCAGACCTACACCGTGAGCCTTACCTCAATGCTCATGCTGCTATTCCGCCTTGCCCACGAGCTGGGCGCTCGCGGGCTCTCCGCAAGCGATCTGCAGGTAGCTATCCAGCGCGTCCGATCGGTCATCGAGGAGACGGACATCCCCGTCGTGCAGCCGCCCAATCGCGCGCTCGTGCTCGTCGGGAGCGGCGGCGGAGCCGTGAGCGCGCGGGAGGGCGCCCTCAAGCTCCGGGAGGCCGCGCGCATACTCGCCGAGGGCTACGGGAGCGAGTACCTGCTGCACGGGTGCGCCGCGCCCCTCGACCGTGGCGACACCCTGCTGCTCCTTAGAACTCCTAACACAATGCCTCTGCTCGGGCGAGCGCCTTGAAGCAGATCAGGCCGCACCCGATCGCGAGGAACGCTTCGTGGATGTCGTCGCGACGCTCGTAGCGGACTCTGAGCCGACGGTA